>SESE01000840.1_pt1 | contig 12672 bp, 5 predicted proteins | sample 3171371 | NCBI WGS metagenome assembly SESE01 (sample SAMN06051881, study PRJNA518727) | freshwater metagenome | biome: subpolar coniferous forest; feature: holomictic lake; material: water; isolation source: holomictic Lake 442, 13 m depth | place: Canada: near Kenora, Ontario | collected...
CGGCGCTGATGCGTGGCGAGCGGGTGGTGGCCAGGTAAAACAGCGCCTCCAGCACGCTGGTCTTGCCTGCGGCGTTCGGCCCGTAGAGCAGGCTGATCCCCGGCGACACCTGGAGGTCAAACTTCTGGTAGTTGCGGAAGTCGCGCAGGCTCAACTGGGAGACGTGCATGGGGGATCTGGGGGCCGCAGGCTCCCAATAGTGATCATATGTTGGTTAAAATTGCCAGCAAAGCTGGTAACTTCAACCAAGATAGAAAAGGTTTAGGGCGACAGTCCTGCAATGAGGCGATGAGGCGATGACGCGATAGTATCGCGTCATCGCCTCATCGTCTCGTCGCTGAACGGTCAGGTGCGTTTGAAACATGCCTTAGGCACCGATCTGGAGGGCGCGCAAGGCGCGCAGGTCGGCGCAGCCGCTACAGAACATGGCCACGCGCAGCTCGCGCAGGAAGCTCTCAAGGCTCTCGACCACCGCCTCGGTGCCGCGCTCGTTAATCGCGTCGGCGAGGACGGGCTTGGCGGTGCCGGCCAGATCGGCACCCAGGGCAATCGCCTTGGCCACGTCCATCCCACTGCGGATGCCGCCAGAGCCGATGATCGTGGCCTGGGGCAGGGCGGCGCGCACCTGGCGCACGCAGTCAGCCGTCGAGAGTCCCCAACTGGCGAAGGTTCCGGCCACGCGCTGGCCATGCTCGCCGGGCTGGCGGAAGCGCTCGACTTCGCTCCAACTGGTGCCCCCGGCCCCGGCCACATCGACGATCTGGACGCCACACTCGTAGAGCCGCCGCGCGTCGACCGCGCCGATGCCGTTGCCCACCTCTTTGACGATCACCGGCACCTCAAGCGCCCGGCAGATCTGCGCGATCTTCGCCAGCAGCCCCTTGAAGTTGGTGTTGCCCTCGGGCTGCACGGCCTCCTGGAGCGGGTTGAGGTGCAGGATCAAGGCGTCGGCCTCGATCATGTCCACCGCGCGCCGGCACTGGTCCACGCCGTAGCCGTAGTTCAGTTGCACCGCGCCGAGGTTGGCCAGCAGAGGCATGCGCGGGGCCACTCGGCGCACCTGGTAGGTGCTGGCCAGCCGTGCGTCGGCAATGGCGGCCCGCTGCGATCCCACGCCCATGGCGAGGCCCAAGTGTTCGGCCGCCTCGGCCAACGCTAGGTTGATCCGCTCGGCCACGTCGGCCCCGCCGGTCATCGAGCTGATCAGCAGCGGTGCGCGCATCGGCTTGCCCAGGAAGGTCGTCCGCGTGTCCACCTCCGCCAGATCCAGCTCGGGGATGGCCGTGTGCGGCAGGCGGTAGGCGCTAAAGCCCGTGGAAACCCCCTTGGCCGCCACATCCTCGTTTAGCACAATCCGGATATGCTCCGCCTTGCGCCCCTCGGTTGGGCCTGCTTCGGGCATCGCGCGCTCCTTATGCTCTGTCTACACTGCAATGGGTGTCGGGCGGATCATACCAGCAAAGCAGGGGAGCGTCAAACCTACTGCGGGCATACGGCAGGTGGTTGGTCGCACGCGATCCTGCGATTTGGGCATAGCTATCCGCAACCTTCCGCCGCCGCCGCGCGTCAATCGGATACGAAGACCTGCGAGCGACATATCGACGCCGGATGGCGGCGGGCAGCAGCAGGAGTGCGCGGGGTGCCGGTGCGTCGCCCTCCGCAGAGGCAATCCAGATGACCCTAGAGATTCTGTGGATAAACGGGATGCGCCGCGAGGCCGACCGGCAGGCGATCCTCACGGCGGTGCGGGCGCTGTCGGGGGTGCGCCGGGCGACGGCCAACCTGGCCGATCGCACCCTGCGGGTCGAGCGTGAAGATGCGCTCGGCCTGGCGGCGATCCTCGCGGCCATCCAAGATGTTGGCTACCGGGCGGCGGCGCTGGCCTGAGCCAGGGGCGCTACGGCACCTGGGGCGGCACCCGTCGGCAGCGTGAAGCGGAAGACGCTCCCTACGTCGGGTGTACTCTGCACGCTGATCGTGCCCCCGTGCAGTTCCACCAGCGAGCGGCTGATGCTCAGTCCGAGCCCGGTACCGCTGATCTGCGCGCTCATCACGCTATCGGCGCGGTAGAACGGCGTGAACAGCCGCTCCATCTCGGTGGTGCTCATGCCGATGCCCGTGTCGTGGATCGCCACCTCCACGCGATCCGCGCCGCCGTAGCTGGCCCGGATCTGCACCCGCCCGCCGGCGCGGGTGTACTTCACCGCGTTGCCGATCAGGTTCGCCAAGATCTGGTCGAGCCGATGCGCGTCGGCATACACCATCGGCAGGTCGGACGGAATCTCAACCGACACCGTCACCTGCTGCTGCTGGATCTGCTGCTCTAACATCGTCAGCACCGACGCGATCGCCGGGGCGACGGCCAGCAACTCGGTGCGCAGCTCGATCCGCCCGGCGTCGAGCTGGCCCATGACCAGCAGATCGTTCACCATCGCCTCCATACGCCGGGAGTTCTGCTGGATCATCTGGAGGAAGTGTTGCTGATCCGCTGTGATCTCCCCGCCGATCCCGTGGAGCATCAGGTCGGCGTAGCCGCGAATCGGCGTAAGCGGGGTGCGCAGTTCATGCGAGACGGTGGCGAGGAAGTTACGGCGCGACGCGATTACGTCTTCCCACATCTGCTGGCGCAGCATCTCCGCCTCCCGCCGCTCGTACTCGGCCTGCTCAAGGGCGCGCAGCGTCTCGTTAATCGTGTCCGCCAGAAGGCTGAGTTCATCATGGTCGTCGAGGGACACCCGATGCCCGAGGTCTCTGTCGGTGCCGATGGCCTTCACGCCCTCGATCAGCCGCCCTAGTCGATCGAGTATGAGCTGGTTGAGCAGCTTGGTCAGCATAACCATTGCAATCATGCCCGCCGCCACAAAGGCGATCAGCGTGTAGAGTGCCGTGGTGCGACCGATCCACGCGATCTCGCGACCGCTGCTCACCTGGATCAGCAGTGTCGGCACCCCGGCGGCACTCGTGACGAGGCCGTAGCCGGCCACGCTATCCATGGTTAGTGGCGTCACGACCGGTGCGCCCGCCGTGGTAATCTCCCGCATAGCGCTGTTGATCGCCTCCGAGCGATCCGGCTGATCGAGACGGTGAACCTGCAGATCTAGCCGCAACTGCGTGCCAAGTTGTGCGATCCGCGCTGTGTCGAGGGATCGCCCCATGATCATCGTGCCCATACTCGGGCCAACAAAGTCGTTCGTCAGGATCGGGTGTGCGCTGAGGATCAGCGGCAATCCTGGCATCTGAAGGATCTCAGTGGCCCCGTAATCTGGCCCGATCCGACTGAGCAGCCCCGACTCGTTGACGCGGCGCAGCACCTCGGCCTCATTCGCCGTACCTCTGGCCGCATCGAACTGATACGTCTTGTAGGCGCGCACCTTCCCTGCCGTATCGAGAATAATCAGCAGGTTCAGCCGGTTGGTCTCAAAGCTGCTTTGGTTGAAGATCTGTTCGATAAAGCCGTCGTTTTGGCCCTGAGCGAAGCTGTAGGTGTCATTCCAAGAGGCGTTATCGCGTGTCAGTTGAAGTAACTGCTGGCGCTCGTCGTCGATTATGTTGATCGCCCGCTCGATATTGCTGGTGACGGTGCGGCGCTCAAGCTCGGTGAATTCAAAGAAAATGATCGCCTGGAGCGGCAGAAAGAGCACAATCAGGAGGAAGAACAGCGCAATGCCAACCACGCGCTGGGTCTTACGGACGATGCCTGGGGAGGTCATCGTAAGAAGCGCGGATGTCGCTGCCGGATCATGAAAGGTTGGCATACGCGGTGATTTGGGTATGTGGGGTGTCCGGTGGGAGGGACGCGGCGAGGGCGTATCCATCCCCGAAAAACACCCTCCACCCGTACAGGAGCGGGCCAGTAATCACAGATATTCGCGCTGGTTCACCCGCCGCCGCCACTCCTCTTTAATCTCTACCGGCGACCCTTGCGAGACCAGGAAGTCGAGCAGCAGGCGCGAGAAGGTGTTCGACTGCTCCAGGAAGGGGAAGTGGTTTGACTTTGGCAGGGTGATCATCTGAACCGGGCGGTCGCTGGGATCATTCAGGAACTGCGCGTGTACGTCGGTGACGATCATATCTTTGCCGCCGTACACCGCCAGCAGCGGCACCGCGAGGGTGGCCAGCGCTGGCCGCAGATCCGTATCGAACAGCGACTCCTGTACGCTCGACAGCACCGTCTCTCCGATGCTCTCGGTGTCCTCGTAGAGTTCCTTCTGGACCGCCGGGTCGGCGATTGGGATGGAGCGGATCAGCTTGGCCCAGACATTCGTTGCCTGGCCGCGACCGAGGAGCTTCGAGAAGGTGCCCGGCCTCACGTGGCCGCTCAGCACGCTCCCATACAACGGCGCGCAGACCGTCATCACCTTTGTGAACCGCTCGGGCTTCTCGCGGGCCGCCCGGATGGCCACCATGCCGCCCATGCCGTGGCCCACGAGGTGCGCCTGCGGGATGCCCATCTGCTCCATAAAGCGGTTGAGCATATCGACATAGCTCGAGATCGTGAACTGCGAGCCACGGCGGTCGCTTTCGCCGTACCCCCAGAAGTCGAGGGCGTAGGCGCGGTAGCGCTCTGCGGCCAGATCCATTGTGGGCACCCAATAGCGCCACGACCCAAGCCAGCTATGGAGGAATATGATCGGCTGGCCGCGTCCGAAGACTTCGTAGTGGGCCAGTCGGTTATCAAGGTGGATTGCGCTCACGAGGCATCCTCTTCGGCGCTCGGCTCAGTCTGCTCAAGCGGGATAATGAAGCTGAAGGTGCTCCCCCTCCCGATCTCACTGGTCACCCACATCTCGCCGCCGTGCTGCTCAATCAGCGCCTTGGCGATCGAGAGCCCCAGCCCGGTGCCGCCCGCCACATCGCGGAGCGGGTTATCGGCGCGGTAGAACGGTCGGAAGAGTTTCTTCCGCTGGTCAGGCGACATACCGACGCCGGTATCCTCGACATCAACCTGCATCATGTTGGCGCGGTTCAGGAAGACACGCACGTGAATTCGCCCGCCCTCAAAGGTGTATTTTACCGCGTTTGAGAACAGGTTGAACACGACCTGCGTGATGCGCTTCTGGTCGGCCATCACGTGCGGCAGCCCAACCGGCATGTCCAGCAGTACCGTCATCGACTTACGCTCGTACTCCAGCCGCAGCGCCTGCACCACCTCATTGATCACATCGGGGATGGCGAGTTGTGCGAAGTTCAGCCGCTTCGAGGAGTCGGGGCGCGAGAATTCGAGGATGTCCTCGATCAGCGATTTCAGGCGATTGGTGTTGTTCTTAATGATGCCCAGGTAGCTCACCTGGTCGGCGCTCAACGACTGCGTGCCACTCAGCAGGAGTACGTCCACATAGCCCTTGATCGCCGTGAGCGGTGTGCGCAGCTCGTGGCTCACGTCGGAGATGAACTGCCGCTTGGCCTCGTCGGCCTCGATCTCGCGGGTAATATCACGCAGCACCATCACATCGCCGTAGCGCTGGTCGCCCGGCCCGATCACCGGGGCGATGTTCAGGGCAATTACCTGGCTCGGGTTGGTCAGGTCGAGGGACGTGATGTAGATTCCCTGGCTCTGGCGCACCTGCTTGAGCCCATTCATCAGCCCGTTGTAGATCGTCTGCGCCCGCTTGCGCTGGGTGTCGTCCCCGCCATACTCCGCCAGCGTGCGGATCGGCTGGCGCAGCAGCACCGCAGACGGCACTTCGAGTACCTGCTCGGCCGCCGGGTTAAACAGCGTGACGTTGCCATCCGTGTCGAGGACGATCACGCCCTCCGTCACCGAGCGAAACACCGCCGCGCTCTTCGAACTCTCCTCGCGCTGCTCCTCAAGCAGCACCGCATTGCGGGTGGCTAGTTCGGTGATGAAGCTGTAGAGCTGGGCGTTACTCACGGCGGAGGCCACCACGCTGGTGATCGTGCCCAGCAGGCTCATCTGCGAGTCGGTGAAGTAGCCCACGATTGGGCTTGAGAGTATCAGCACGCCCAGGGCGGCGTCGCTGGTCTTCAGGGGCACGCCGGCCACCGAACGCACATCATCGGCGCGGCCGGGCACGCGCACCCAGCGCGCGTCGATCCGCACGTCGGCGATATTCACCGACTCCTGGTAGCGCATCACCCAACTCGCCAGGCTCTCACTGCCGCTGAACGCGAGCGGGATATGCGCCCCATGCACATCGCCGCGCTCGTATAACACCGCCCGACAGATCAACTCGCCGTCCTCGGTGTCGCGCAACATAATCGATCCGTGGGCGACGCCCAGGTTCTCGGAGATCAGCTCCAGCGCGCGCTGGATGACGCTGTCGAGATCGAGCTGCGTGGTCAACTCCAGCGTAATCGTGTGTACCGCCTCCAGCCGATCTTTCTCCTCAGAGACTTGGCGCGTGGCCTGCTCAAGCTCGGCGGTACGCTCGGAGACCCGCCGCTCTAGGTCGGCGGCCAGGTTGCTGATCTGATCAAACAGGCGGGCGTTTTGGATGGCCTGGCTGGCCTGGCTGGCCAGGGCGAAGGTGACCTCCACGTCCTCATAATCGTAGGCGTCGGCGCTATCGGTGCCGACGGTGAGCAGGCCGACGAGTTCATTATCAACCAGCAGCGGTGCGCCGATCCAGGAGTGGGCATCCCAGCCAAGCTGGCGGAGCACGGCGAAGCGCGGGTCGTCCTGCGTATTGGCCAGCATCAGTGGCTTGCGCTCAAGGGCCATCGTCTGAAACAGCGCGATCTCCTGCACATCAAAGTCGACATTCAGCAACTGGCTGCCGGCGATCCCGCGTGCCTCGGTGATGTGAAGGTGGCCGTAGCCCGCATCGCGCAGCAGCACGGCGGCGCTGTCGTAGCGCACCACGCGGGCCAACTGGTCGAGGATCAGGGTCTGGATCTCGCGCAGGGCCAGGGTGCTGGTGAAGGACTGGGCCACATCGCGCAGGGTGTCGGCCAGGCGACGGCGCTGCTGCTCCAACTGGAAGAGTTGGGCGCTCTTGAGCGCCTGGCTGGCCTGGTTAGCCAGGATCGAGATCAGCGAGATCTGGTGGTCGCTCCAGTCTATGTGAGTACGCGAGCCGACCCAGAGTACGCCCATCCGCTCGTCGTGCGCGCCGATCACCACGCCAAGGGCGCTGCATATGCCAATCTCAAGTACCTGCGGATTGATGACGGTGGAGCGGTCAAACGCCGCGAGGTCAGAGATCGCGAGGGGCTGATCACGCTGGAGCAACTGGCCGGTCATGCCACTTAAGCGGAACCCGAGGTGAAGATCATTTACAACGACACCACGGTGCATGAGCAGCGGCTTGCCGAGTTGTCCGTGGCTATCAAACCGCAGCACCGCGCACATCTCCACGCCGATCAGGCGCAGGGCCGAGTCGGCCACCAGCAACTGGGTCTCGTTGGGGTCGAGGGTACCTGACAGGTTTTGGGTCACCTCGAAGAGCGTGGTCATCTCCTGGGCATTCTGGCGCGTCTCGCTAAACAAGGTCGCGTTATTGATCGCCACCGCCGCCTGATTGGCCACCGTGGTCAGGAAGCGCAGGCCGTTCTCATCGAAGGCCCGTGGCTCGTAACTCTGGAGGCTGATCACGCCGATCACCTTGCTGCCGAAAATAATTGGCACCACCAGAAACGACTGCACCTGCAACTCGGGGATCCTGTGGTCTTTCGCCTCGCCATAGAGGTTGCGCGCGCGGGCCTCATCGGCGCTGTGGATCAGCAGCGGCTGGTGGTTGCGCAGCACCCAGCCGTTGGGGCCGTTGGCCTCGGCGAGGGTCATCGCGGGCAGTTCGATATGCTGCTGGCTATCGTAGGCGATTGGGTAGCTGAGTACGCCCGTCTGATTGTTGTACATGCCGATCCGCGAGGTACTCACGTCAAGGATCTCGCCGATGCCACGATGCAGGCGCTCCAGCAGATCATGCTGCTCCAGGGTCGAGTTTACCGCCTCGCTGATCGCGTTGATCGTCGAGAGTTCGCTGATGCGCCGCTCGCGCTCCTGGAACAGCCGGGCATTCTCCATGGCCGCCGCCGCCTGGTCGGCCAGTCCCACCAGCAGCAACTTCTCATCGTCGCTGAACCTGCGCAGGTAGTTCGTCATAACGCTGAGTACGCCGACGGTGCGTTCGCGGTAGACCACCGGCACACCCATGAAGGAGATCAGGTTGTTGTCGCGCTCATAGCGCGGGTAGAGCGACCCGCCGCTCACGCGCACATCGTCGATGATCAGCGGCGTGCCAGACTCGGCGACGCGCCCGGTGTGGCCTTGGCCCACCGGCACGCGCATGCTGCGCCCGCGCTCGGTCGGGATGCCATCCAGCGCCGCCGGGAGGAGTACGCTGCCCTCTTCCGCAATCGTCCACAGAGCCACGGTCGTGACGTTGAGCTGACGGCTGACCAGTTCCATCAGTTTGCTGAGTACCTCCTCGGGCTGGAGCAACGAGGAGAGGATGCGCGCCGCGTCGAGCAGGGTACTCAGCTCGCCCACCTTCACGCCCAGGGCGTCCGCGCTGCGGTTGGCCGCCGCGAACGCCTGGGTGCGGGCGATGGCCGTAGTGATCTGGTTGGCGATGGTCTGGCACAGGTCGAGAGCCTGGGGCCGGAACTCGCCCGCGCGCCCCACAAAGTCCAGCCCGATGCCACCGATCACCGCGTTGTCCATCACCAGCGGGATCAGGGCAATCGTCCGCACATCCATCTCACGGAAGATCTTGTGGGAGCGTATGAGAATGGGATCGTGCTGCGCATCTGCTGAGACAAAAGAGGTTTTATTGGTGTCGAGCCAGGCCACCAAGGGGTTATCGTCGAGCGAAATAGTGATCGTGTCCATGGCATCGCTAGGCACCAACTCGGCCACTGCGGTGCCATGTCCGGCCTTCCGGTCGTAGATCACCAGCCGGGCCTGATCGACCCCGGTGGCCTCGGCCATGGCCCCGACGATGCTCTGGTAGATCTTCTGCACCTCAGTCTCGGTGGCCGCCAGCGCCGAGACGCGGTTGAGCAGGCCGAGTTGCTCGGCGCGGGCGCGGGCCTCGCGCAGCAGGTAGTAGTTCTCGATGGCGATTGCCGACTGGTCGGCGAAGATCTCCAGGGGTTCCACCGTGCGCGCCGTGGGCCGCTGGCGATCCTGCGGGTCGCCGGCGAACATCAGGCCGAGCAGATTGCCCTCGGTCGAGTAGAGCGGCACGAGGAGCCGGTCGTCGCGCTGCCACTCGTCGGGCAGGCGCGTGTCATCAAAGGATGTGTAGCTAAAGACCGAGGTGTTGAATCCGCGCTCAAGGGCGGCGGCCTCGGCGGCGGGCACGAAGTAGCTGTGCCCGACCCGGAACCGCGAGTCGAGGTAGCGGGTGGCCAACGCCTCGGGCAGAGGGCGCCGGCCCATCTGATCCAGTTCGTTGAGCGGGATGCCAGCGGCGGCCACCGGGCGCAGCACGTGGACATTATCGGGGTCGGCGAGGCAGAAGACAATCGTGCGGAAGTTCGCCGAGTCAGTCGCGCTATAGCCAACCTGCTCTAGCAGGTTTTCCAGCGAACGGTCGGCGCGCAGTGCCTGGCCGATCTCCAGCACATCGTTGAGCATTGAGGCCCGGCGCTGGAACATGCGCGAGAGATGTTCCAGTTCGGCGTAGCGCTGGGCGTTGCCAATGCCGACGGCGGCCTGGTGGGTGAGGGTGCGCAGAAAATCGACCGCATTGTGGTCGAATCCGTGCGGCTTAGGCGAGAGCAGCAGCAGCACCCCGGCCACCCCGGCCTGGTAGAAAATCGGCGCGGCCAGGGCCGTCCCCACATCCGGCAGATGTATGGCGTCCCGCTCGCCGCTGCTGATCGTGTCGCTCAATTCAGGCTCGCCGCGCTGCATCGCCGTATGGGCGGTCGTGATGCGCGTATCGAGTACGGTGTCGATCAGGGTCGCCTGGGTTTGCTCATCATAGCCCACCGCCTCGACGATCCGACAGACCGCAACATCGTCCCCCTCACCGCTATCCTCCGTGACCGCACGTAGGGCGATCAGCCCGTGGGATGCGCCGGTGGCCTTCAGCGCCTGCTCCAGCGCGTAGGCCAGAATCTCCTTCTGGTTGAGGGTGATCGCCAGTTGGCTAGAGACGCGCTGGAGCGCCCGCATCTGCTCCAGGCGTGAGCGCAGACTGCTATCGGCCTGCTCGTAGCGGGTCGCGTTCACGATCACCTGAGCGGACTGGTCGGCGATAATGCGCAGCAGGCGCTCGTTATCGGTGCTGAACGCATTCGGCGCGGCGGCGAAGAGTTCGAGAACGCCGATCAGCGTGTCGCCGGTACGCATTGGCAGGCCAACATAGGATCGGGCGACGCTGCCATCCTCCAGGATGATCTGGGCAACCTGGCGCGGCGCGCCGCCCTGCGCCGCCAGCGATTCCATGTCGGGGATCAGGCGCGGGCGCTGGATGCGGGCGAGCCAGTTGCTCAGGCTGTCGGCCACGCTGCCGGCGGGTGCCTGTAGCCCACAGCTCGTGGCCATCTGAAGCTCGCGGGTGTGCCCGTCCCAGAGAGCGATGCGCGCACCGCCGAAGCTGGCGAGGGATTGCAGGCCATTAAGGATCGCGTCAAGGGTCTCATCGAGCGAGAGACCGGCGCTGAGCCGCTGGCTAATCCGCTGGAGCAACTCCAGTTCGGCGGCGCGGCGCTGCTCCACCTCGTAGAGCCGCCGGTTGGCGATGGCCGTGGACACCTGAGCGGCCAGCACCTGGGCCAGGTTGCGCTCGGCCTGCGTGACCGGGCGGCGCGCCCGCTCGTAGCCGATGCTGAGCAGGCCAATCGTCTGATCTTTTGTCCGCAGGGGCAGCAGCAGGGCCGAGCGGTAGCCTTCGGCAGCGAGCGCGGCGGCGAGCGGGTTGGCGAGGGCGGCGGCGGACACATCCTCAATCTGAAGCGGCTCGCCACGGCTGATCTGAGCCAGGACAGCTGGCGCATTGACCAGCGTGATCTCACTCGCCGCCACTTGGGCGCGACCGGCATCGGCATAGATCGCCACCGTGCGCAGGATCGCGGGGCGCTGCGGATCGATCAGGCGCACCGCGCAGTACTCAGCATCCAAGGCTAGGGCGATATTCTCAGTGGTTCGGTCGAGCGTACTCTCAATTTGTGCGTCGGCGCTGATCTCTTTGCTGTTCTCGTAGAGGACAAACAGCTCGCGGGCGCGCTGCTGCTGCTGGCTGAAGAGCCGCGCATTGCGCAGCAGCAGGGTCACCTGCGCCGCAAACGACTCGATAATGTGCAACTGGTGGTCGCCCGGCTCCGGCAGGTTGCGGTGCAGGGCGATCACCAGCACGCCCGTCGGCTGCGCGTGGGCGAGGATCGGCATCGCCAGGGCCGGGCGCTCTGCCGCCGGGGCGGTGCTGGCCGTCCCGCGACGCCGGCTGGTCGCCACCAGGGCGTTGCCAAGCCGACGCTGGCCCTCGGCGGCGGCACGCGCGGGCAGATCAGGGCTGTCGCGAGCGATCAGCTGCGGATACCCGTCGGCGTCCGCGCTCGTGGCGGCCAGGGCCAGCGTCTGCGCGCCATCATCGCCGCTATAGAGGCCAGCGCTCTCGACATTTAGGATCGGCAGGGCGTCGGTGAGTACAACACCAAGTAGCGTGCGGACATCGAGGACGCCAACCAACCCGAGGTTGCTGGTGATCAGGGCGCGCAGCTGATCCATCACCGCGATCTCAGACTCGCGCCGCCGGGTGGTGAGCAGCAAGGCGAGTTGCGCGGTGAGCGCGGTGGCAACATTCGGGTCGAGCGACACCGTGGCGCTGCCGCCAAGGTACAGCCGCCCGATCTCTTCGCCGTTGGTGCAGATGCTCAGGCTCGATAGCTCGCCAGTGCTGGCGTGTCCCCATGTCGCCGACCCGAGTACGACGCCGCGCTCGACGATCTCGACCCGACCGATGGGCATCGGGAGGTGCCGGGCAAGCAGATCCGCCAGCTCACCGGCGCAGGTGGGAGCGTCGGCGCTGACCGCGCCGAGCTGGCCCCAGACCGCCAACTGGGCCAGCAACTCCCAGCCATAGGTCGATGTTGAGGCGATCATAGAGTCCATAGGCGTCTAAGCTGCTCCTCACAGAATCCGCCGGGGCAGCGCTACATTTTACGCAGGTTCCCTCAAAATGAACGTGGCGGCTAGTGAATTCTGCTGCCAGTTACCGGTTGCCCATGCCTTAGGACAACAAAGGGGAGTGCGGCGCGTGAGGCGACCGCAGCTCCCCTTTGTTGATGCGAGATGCCTGGTGGGAGGGGTTCGGGCAGGGCGTGTCCCTCTCCAAAAAACACCCCCCCTTAGGTATGGCGGTGAGCCACTAACGCGCACGCCCGTACGTGACCCAGCTCTTGCGGCTCTGCTCACGGGCCTGCTGGATGGCGTGCTGTCGGGTCTCCTCTGCGATCTCGCTCAGCTCGCGAATATCGTAGAACGGCCCATCCTGGCTGGTGAGTACCCCGATCGAGATCGACATCAGGGGCATATGGCGCAAGCTGCCGGTATCGTCAGGCACCTCGATGAAGCCCTGCTTGCGGTGCTTATAGTTATAGTGTAGCCCGATCTCCTCATCGAAGCGGGTGATCAGTCGCTCACAGATCGTCTTCAGCCGCTCGGGTGCCGAGGTGATCACAAAATCGGGGCCGACCACCATCTGGCCGATAAAGTCTTCGTTGCTGCCCAGATCGTTGAGTACCTCGTTGAGCAGGAGC
>SESE01000843.1_pt1 | contig 12630 bp, 17 predicted proteins | sample 3171371 | NCBI WGS metagenome assembly SESE01 (sample SAMN06051881, study PRJNA518727) | freshwater metagenome | biome: subpolar coniferous forest; feature: holomictic lake; material: water; isolation source: holomictic Lake 442, 13 m depth | place: Canada: near Kenora, Ontario | collected...
GGTGTATTGCTCTGCGTTGACCTTTACTGTGCGTATTGTCAACTCGGGTACTTGTTGTCTCAGGTGTTGCACATTCTTTGTGGTTTCCGCGAGTTGCTGGCGAAACAGCGCGATGCGCGCTGCCATCTGCAAGCGCGCGGTGCACGCCTGCACTGTTTTTGTCGTTTCGGCGATGTCGTTGTCCAAAACAGATACTGTTTGGGTTTTAAGATCAACGAGCAGTGGGTTTTCTACAGCGATGACTTGTGCCCGAATTTGTGACGCACGGCTTCTCCAGGCGGCAAACCGCGTTTCGATATTTGTCATCTCTGTCTCAAAAGATACTGGCGCCGTCTCGTTGTTTTTCCAGTCTTTTTGCCCGAGTTCGAATAGGTAGAAGTTGATAAGTGTGTTGTTCTGGTCACATAATTGCACGAGTGTGGTTCTGTCGACAGTGCAGGCTTGTACTTCTACTTGAACCTCTTCAAAAGTGACCCCGAGGACGAGCGCTGGGGGCGCGCGGACGGCGGCCTCGGTGCGGCGCAGGGACGCGAGGATCGCGTCGAGCTCTGCGTTCATCGGAGGGGCGGGGCGCTCCTTTATATGCGCGCGATGTTAACGCGCACACTACGTAGCGCGCAAAGTAGCGCGCAAAGCGCGGGTCGGGGGCGTTTCGTTTATGTGCGCGCGCGCGCGCGGGGATGTCGCTGGCGCTGGCGACGGTGCTGCGGCGCGCGGTGCCCGAGCACGCGCTGGCGTGCGCGGCGGCGGCGGACCGCGCGCTGCTGGAGAACGTGGCGCTGCTGGCGCAGCAAGTAAGCCCTGTCTAGCCTTGCTCAGTAGTCTAACCTTGCTTAATACAGACGCTGAACGTCTGCACCTCCTCAACAGGTGGTGCCCGAGCTGGACGTGACGAAGGCGCAGGTCGACAAGCAGGGCGAGGTGTACACGCTGCGGCTGCCGTGGAGCGGCGAGGACGTGGCCGTGAATCTGGCGAGCATGCGCGACATCGAGAGCTACTCGCCGTTCCGCATTCTGGACGTGTGCGTGCGGGGCGGGGAGGGCGCGTGCATGGTGATCAAGGTGGCGACGGAGAACAAGCCGGTCGCTGTGAGCAGCGTGGACATCGTGCGCATCAAGCGGAAGTGCGTTTCTAGTTTTTAATTTTCGGTCATAACGGATACTGTTAGTTCGTCGCGAGACAGAGCTCGTCGAAGGCGGCGGCGGCGGCGGCGGCGGGGCTGGGCGCGGCGATCGCGGCGGGCGGGATCGCGAGGCCGTCGGGCGGGAAGACGAGAGCACGCGGGGCGAGGGTCCACGTGCCGGGCGGGAGCGGCGGGCGCGTGCGGGCGCGCTTGTGCGGACGCAGGTTTGCGGGGTCGGTGGGGCGGTCGGGCGTCGTGTGCGTGAGCGGGGGCATTGTGCTGTCGTGTGCGCTCGCGTGCGACTTTATGCGTCGTGTGCGCTCGCGTGCGACTTTATATGAATCGACGTGAACGGTGCAAGGAAATTGCGGGATTGCGGATCGCGAGGAGGTGCAGGGTTTGCACGTTTTTATTGGGGAAAAAAACGCGAAATTGCGGGATTGCGGATCGCGGATCGCGAGGAGCTGCTAGATGAACTCGGCCTCGACGGTCTGGGGGACGCCGTCGCGCATGCCGACGTCGCGGGGCGTGTCGGTGTCGCGGAGCACGACGAGCTGGACGGCGCCGGAGGCGCACCTGCGTGCCCAGACGAACTGGACGGCGGCGCGGGGGACGCGCTCGTCGCAGCAGAGCTCGTGGAAGACGTCGCGGAACGCGAGGGTGCAGTCCATCTCGACGGCGGTCTTGCTGAAGTCGGAGGCGTGCCAGAGGTCGAAGCGCTGGGGCCAGCGCGAGTGGTGCTTGGACGCGGCGGCTGCGGCGTCTGCGTCGGCGTCGGCGCGGTCGTGGCGCTTGCGCTTGAGCCGCGCGCGCGCGGCGTCGTCGAGCGGCGGCGGGAACGGGCGCACGGGGCGCGCGTTGCGGCAGGGGCCGGGGCACTGGTCGAGGCACCAGCAGGCCTCGGCGTCGGCGCGGGCCTCTTCGTCCCAGGCGAGGCGGCGGAGGTGCTCGGGCGTGGGCAGGTCCTCGTGGCAAAAGAGCGCGAACTCGTCCTCGAGGGCGGCGGGCGCGGCGAGGAGCGCGGGCGCCTTGCGGGGGGACGCGCAGGGGCTTGCCGGGTTGGAGAAGAGGGGCGCGAGGGGCGAGCGCATGCTGAGTGCGCGTTCCTTTGCTATCGTTCTTGCGTCGTTGCTTATTTGCGTGTCTAACCTTTTTTTGCGTCTTTTTTCGCGTTTTGCGTGGCCCTTGGCTAGAGGCGCAGGCGGGCGTCCCAGTCGACGAGGCTCTGGACGACGACGAGTGAGATGTACTCGGTGTTGAGGAAGAGCGTGAGGAAGAGGCCGGCGTCGCGGGCGACGGGCAGGACGAAGCCGACGTCGCGGGCGAGGGGGATGCGCGTGCCGGCGGCGGCGGCGGCGAGGAGGGCGGTCTTGTCGAACATGGCGGAGCGGACGGTCTCGGGCATGAGCGGGTGGGCCAGGCCGAGGCACATGACGTTCTCGCCGGGGCGCATGTGGTTGAGGGCGCAGTTGAAGCGGCGCTGGAAGCTGCGGTGCGTGCGGTACGGCTCGAGCGCGCCGCGCGCGCGTTCGCTGGGCTCGGTGTCGTCGCGCGCGTTTTCGCGCGCGAGGGGCGTGGCGAGGCGCGCGGACAGGTCGAGCGTGAGGTCGTGGGTTGTCGTCTGCGGGGGCGCCCACTGCATGTAGACCTGCTTGTCGACCTGTTAGCAAATGTCAGCTACGTCGCGAGGGTGTGGAAGTGCGTGTCGGGGCTCACCTCGAAGACGAAGTCGCGGGCGAGGGCGTCGAGGTCGACGCTGACGACGCTGCCGTCGTCGTCCGCGCGGGCGCGCATCTCGTTTTTGGTGCGGAGGAGGGCGGGCTGCATGGCGGGGGCCATGCTGGCGATCTGGGCGCGCTGCGCGGGGCCGCGGCGACAGACGGGACAGCGCATGTCGTTGGTGGCGAAGTGGACGGCGAGGGCGCAGGCGTGGAAGACGTGGCCGCACGGGAGCTGCGCGGCGTTGTGGGTGCGCGCGTCGTGCCAGAGGGCGCCGAGGCCGTCGACGGCGACGTCGGCGATGGGGATGTGGAACATGGCGCAGGTCTCCGCGGGGCGCGCGTCGCGGAGGAGGACGGGCGCGTCCTCGAGGGCCTCGCTGCGCCAGGTGACGCGCGTGGTGTGCGCGGGCAGCGCGAGCTCGATGTCGAGCAGCGCGAGCTCGCGGGCGTCGTCTTGCGCGATTTCGACGTCGCGTCCGACGTCGACGACGTCGTCGGCGTGCGCGGGCGCGGTCATTGCGTCGCGGCGCGGGTGCTTAATACGTTCGCTTTGAGTCGCGTCTTTTGCGTGCGCTTTGTGTGTTTAATAATAACATCCTAAACACTTATTACAAGAGGAGCTTCTCCGCGGGCCCGGCCCACGCGGCGCGGAGGGCGAGATGCATCTCGGGGCTGAGGCCGTCGTTGTCTCGGAGGTCGAGGGTGGTGAGGTGGGTGTGGCGGGCGAGGGCGGCGGCGAGGGCCGCGCCGTCGGTGTCGGTGAGGCGGTTGTGCTTGAGGGAGAGCGCGCAGAGCGAGGGCATGTCGGTGACGAGGGCGGCGAGGTCGGCGGCGCTTTTTTTGGCGTTGTCGGTGAGGTCGGAGTGGTAGAAGCCGCCGAAGTAGTTCCACGAGAGGTCGAGTTTGCGCAGGCCGGTGGCGCGCGCGGCGGCGTCGCGCATGAGGACGCGGAGGCGGTACATGCCGTTGCCGGCGAAGCTGAGGATGTGGACGGTCGGGGTGGCGAGGCTCGCGAGCAGGAGGACGTGCGCCTCCTCCTCTTTGAGCCGCAGGTAGTCGAAGCGGAGGACCTCGAGCACGTGCTTGCGCAGGGTGGGCCTGCGTGTGTGGTGCGCGTGCGCGGGGCGCGGGACGGTGGAGGCGACCCAGGCCGCGACGTGGGCGACGTCGGCGTCGGCGACGTCGGGGCCGCCGTCGGCGTCGCCGTGGACGTGCATCGCGAGCTGCCCGAAGAGGACGAACCTGAGGCGCGGGCAGTGCGTCTGGAGGTCGGCGTAGAACGCGCGGGCGTCGAAGGCGGGGAAGCCGGGCGCGAGCGCCTCGTCGAGGCGCAGGGCGCTGAGGTCGAGGATGGAGAGGCTTCCGAGGAAGGGCAGGGCCGCGGCGAAGTTGGCCATGGTCGCGGCGTAGGCGGCGGCGGTCTTCTCGCGGGTGGGCCGGAGGCGGGTGACGGGGTACTGGCGGGCGATGTCGGCGAGGGCGCTCGGGAAGAAGGCGACGGGCAGGGGGTGCGGGCGCGAGGCGAGGGCGTCGCGGACGGCGCGCGAGACGAGGCGGAGGAGCGCGGCGGAGGCGTCGAAGCCGGCGGCGACGAGGACGTCGGTGGGCAGGACGAAGAGCACCTGCGCGAGCGCGCGCTCGCCTGTGCGCTGCGTCTCCATCGTGCTGCTGGCTGGGTGCTCGCTGGCTTTGCTGATTTTATGGAGAGCGGTTCGCGTGTGGTTTCGATTTTCGTTTTTCGATTTTTTTCATTTTTATTTGTTTTTCGGAAAAAAGAAAACCGTATTTAAGACGCGCGATTTTTCGCATTTTTATTTGTTTTTCGGAAAAAAGAAAACCGTATTTAAGACGCGCGCGCAGCGGGCATGCCGGCGGACGGGGCGCGCCTGGCGGCGGCGGTCGCGGCGTACGCGCTGGTGGTGGTGTTCTGGGCGGCGACGGCGGGGTCGCTGGCGGCGGTGTTTGGGCGCGACGCGTAGGCGGGTGCGCGATATGCGATTTCGCGTGCCGGGGTATATAAGTCACTGTGTGCAGAGAGATGAGCGGGGCGGTCGGCGGCATCGCGAGCATGACGCGCACGCGCGTGGACTCGGCGGCGAAGCACATCATGCCCGCGAAGGTGGACTCGAACCTGATGAAGGTGTACTGCGGCGTGGAGAACGCGGACCTGCAGACGATGCACCAGAAGCGGCTGGAGCTGCTGACGGAGAAGGACGACCTGGTGCTGAACGTGAGCCGGCTGCTGGCGTGCCGGGACACGCGCACGTTCCACGCGTACCCGGCGGTCGTGTCGACGCTGGCGAAGTGCACGGACGCGTACCGGCTGATCGTGGCGGCGCTGTTCGCGCAGAGAAGCGCGGCGGACTACCACGCGATGATCGCGGCGATCGGGAAGGCGGACAAGGTGTTTGCGGTGCACGATTTCGTGACCGGGCAGGCGGGGGACGGGAACCGGGCGGTGGACGCGTTCATCGCGGCGTATCCGGCGGGCGCGGCGGGGCTGGCGACGCTGCGCGGGGCGGGCACGCCGGCGGGGAAGGCGCTGGTGCAGGAGCTGCGGACGATGCCGTTCTACCAGCTGCAGGTAGCGCTTTGTGTTGCATGCGTTGTGCGCGCTGGCATGCTGACGTTTGTGGCGGCAGGGGTACTCGCTGGGGCGCGCGTGGGCGAGCCCGATCTCCGGGGACACGGTGTTTTCGGTGCTGATTGGCGGGTGCGTGACGGCGGTGAACGGGCACTTTGCGATGCACGCGGGGCAGCTGGTGCAGTGGTACTTCGACTTTGAGCACGCGAGCTTTGCGAGCGCGCACGGGGACGCGGGCGCGGTGGGGCAGCGCGTGACTGTGCGCGCGGCGGCGCCGCAGGTGATCGGGCAGAAGCGGCGGCGGCTGGAGGAGCCGCTGCGCGAGAACTTCGTGTACCCGAAGCCGTACGTGCCGCACATGGGCGGGGAGGTGCACGGGGACAAGGTGCGGATCTTCGGGAAGTGCCTGAACGGGGCGGGGCCGTTCGAGCCGGTGGACATCATGATCATGACGCAGAGCCTGTAGTTGGCGCTTTGAAGGCCTTCGGGTGGGCCGCGCAGAGGCAGACGTGCAAGCGGACCCAGACTCCGAGACGACCGCGCACGCTGTGGTTTAATTGCGTTTAATGCACTCTTTCTTGTGCTAATACACGAAACGCTATCTGGCTCACTCTTTCTTGTGCTCCGAGAGCGAGAGTGCTGCGAGCGCATCTTCGATTCGCCCTGTCGCCTGCGGCTCGATGTCGACGGCGTGCACGTCCCCGCTGATGTCGATCGTGCGACGGAGCTGCGTGCACGTTTTCTTGTGGCCGTGCTTCCAGTGCCACGTCTGGTGTTCCTTGTTGCAGTAGAAGACGGCGCTGCACTTGCCGCACTTCATGGGCTTCTCGAGAAGCTTCTTGCAGGCCCCGCACGTTTTCTGCTGGCGGCAGAGCTTGCGGTGCCCTTCGTCCCAGTGCTTCTTCTGGCACTGCTTGCCGCAGTACACGGCGATGCCACACTTGCCGCAGAAGAGGCGCTTGTACTCGGCGGACTTGCCACAGGAGGCGCAGCAGGGAAGCATGCTCACAGCCTCGCGGTTGAACAGGGCAACTGCGAGCACGTCATCCTGCCATTCCGGTCCGCTGAGGCCAATGAAGTGATCGGTCCTGAGCTTGGCCTCCTTGATGGCGGCGCTGTCATAACCGGCGGCGAACATGTGACTCTCGAGGTTGAGGTACTGCTTCGCTGCGCCGGCGTAGTCTGGCGGGTTCATCTGCAGCCAGCCGGTGGCTTCGGTCTCGCAACGCCGCATGATCTCCGCCAGCAAAGCTGGGTCTTTGGTCTTGGCGTTTTGGTGATGCATAAGCATATGCGCAGTTTCTTTGCCGTAGTCGAACCACTTTTTCTGGTCGGGGTGATCCGTGTACGGATTGACACCGCACGCCACGGCTGATAAGTACTTGAGCTTGTCGGATTTCGACTTCGGCATGCTTGACACGCGAACGAACCTTGTCCAAAGTTGTCTTTTTTTTGTGTCTTTTTTGCGCAAAGCGAACCTTGTCCAAAGTTGTCTTTTTGTGTCTTTTTTGCGCAGGCGCGGATTTTTTTGTTTTTGGACCACTAAATCTTTCCGGTATAAAAGAAATGGAGGGGGCGGTCATGCTGGCGATCCGACGGTACGCCCTCGTGATCGACGAGCACGAGCTGCCGACCGGCTTTCTGACCGACCGCGAAACGGAGCTCGGCTCCTCTGCCGCCCTGCGCTTCAGCAACAGATCCGTGTACAACGGCACCAAGCGCTGCTACGCAGCGGACGGCGCCGAGTTCGCGAACCTACACGGAGTGAACGCCGACTTCGAACTGCGCAGCGGCGAGGGCGGGCGGCCGTGCGTGGCCATGCGCTGCCACACCGCGGGCATGCACTGGCGGATGGAGGCGGACGAGGAGGACCGCGGCGTGTGGACGGCCGCGCACAGCGTGCGCGAGTTCCCCGTCGGGGCTTTCCAGGAGCTGGAGTGGTGGCGCACGTACACGTTCGTGCAGGAACGTGTACGTGCGGACTTCGTGGTGGAGTTCTCGCGGATGTCGGTGCGGGTCGAGCAGCTGCGCCAGCCGCTGCGGGGGCGCGAGAACTGGCCGACGGCCTGGCGGCGGCAGGTGCGAGCGCCGGGGCGCGAGAACAGGCGCGCACGCGCGCATGTGGTATAGTTATTTTCGGAAGAGAGCGCGCCACTCGAACCAGCACGCGGTGCGCACGTAGGCGAGGCACATGACGTGCAGGAAGAGGTGGACGAGCTCGGCGCGCGCGCTTGCGACGGGCGCGGCGCTCTGTGCGTCCGGCGCGAGCGCGGTGTAGGGGTGGTCGCGCTGGAGGCGCGCTGCGCCGCTGGCGAGGAGCAGCAGCGCGGCGAAGAAGACGAAGACGTTGGCGGCGAGGTAGACGGCGCCGGCGGCGCCGCGCAGGTCGGCGGGCGCGAGGAGCGCGTCGGGGAGCGCGAGGAGCGCGACTGCGACCCACAGCGCGGGGGCGGCGGCGGCGAGCGCGGCGGTCGGGGCGGGCGTGTCTGGCGGGCGGGTCGCGAGTGTCGCGGGGCGCATGGCGGGGCGGCGCGCGCCGTATATACGTGCGAGAGTGTGTGCGGATGCTGGCGCTGGCGTTTGCGGTGGACTCGCTGCTCGTGTGCGCGATAGCGAGCCTGGGGCAGTGCGCGGAGGCGGGGAGCCTGCCGACGATCAGCGAGATGATGCTGCGCTGCAAGCGCGGCGACGCGGCGTTCGTGCCGTGGCTGTGCCTGGCGGCGCACGCGGTGGTGTCGCTGGTGCAGCTGCCGCGGATGCAGCGCGCGGCGGCGCGGTGGTGCGCGCAGCAGGCGCGCGGTGCGCAGCCGCCTGCGGGGCGCGCGGTGCCGGCGCTGGCGGCGGTGTCGGTGGCGGGGTTCGCGCTGGTGGTCGCGTGCGACCACCGGGGCGCGGGCGACCTCGCGACGGCGGGGCACCGCGTGGGCGTGGCGTTGCTGGCGGCGGGGGGCTTCGGGGCGCTGCAGGCGGTGTGGTGGACGCTGCGGGCGGGCGACGCGGCCGCGCGCGTGCAGCACGCGGGCAGCGGGGACGCGCCGTGGTACTCGTGGGTGGAGGCGGACGTGGTGTTTGCGGTGTTGCTCGGGGTGTTTGCGGTGGCGACGCTGGCGGACTCGGACAGCGGGGTGGGCGCGGCGTGCGAGTACGCGGCGTTCGCGCTGCTGCTGGCGCAGACGACGTGGCTGCTGGTGCTGTGCGAGGAGCGCAAGCGCGCGATGTTTTTTGAGACGGACTACGCGGCAGGCGCGCGCGAGGCGGGGTGGGCGCTCGGCGCGCTGCTGGCGGCGTACGCGCTCGAGGCGGCGGTGGTGCTCGCGGTGGTGCTGTAGTTTATTGGCCGACCAATAAAAGAACGGAAAATTAATACCGTGAGCGCGGGTGAGATCTGTCGTGCGTGTTGATCACTTGGCGCAATTCCTCCAGCAAGTCTCGCAGCTCCTCCGCGGCGGGGTAGTCCGCGGCCGCGTACGCTTTCGGCGCGGGCGACTGCGCGTACGCTTTCGCGGGCGCGGGCGCTTCTTTTCTGGGCGCAACGCCTGGTTTCATGGTGACGTAGATGTAGAAAGGTCCGGTCGCACTCGCCATATAACGTTGTAAGGCTTTCGAATCTCCTTTGGTGATGAGAGTGTATGTCTTGATAAGCTTGTCGCTTTGATAAAATGCAATTTGTGCCCAATCCTTGGTCGGACCAGCTTTATTGGTCAGATAAGTCCACAAAGCATCGTCGTCTCTTGAAGTTGGCCACTTGAAGTAGTCTTTTATTCTTGTACCTTGTTCGACGTTGTGGGCGTGAAGTGACACATAAATCCTCGGAGGCAGAACAGGTTTTGATGCCATGCGCGGACCGGGCACGTGTTATATATCACATCGAGCTAATCGCGGTGGGTTTGTAAATTTGTTTATTACGTATCAAAATCTACCTCTGCGTGAACCTTGGGTGGGTGTGATCTTCATTGTTGAGAATTATTTGCTATGTATGTTATATACCGGTCGAATCGAAACGGGCGCGGGCCGGACCGGGCGGAACACGCGGAATCGCGCGAGGGCGGGCGCGCGTATAAAAGCGGGCGGGTGCGGGGAGATGTCGGACTTCTTCGCGAATCTGGGCGGGTTCCGCAAGCCGGACGTGCGGATGAACCAGGGGCCGCTGCCGAGCGTGGCCGGGGGCCCGGCGGGGACGGACGGGACGGTGGACGGGCGGATCAACGCGAGCGGGGGCCTGCTGGAGGGGATCACGCCGTACGCGTACGGCGAGTCGGCGCGCGCGGGCTCGGACAGCAACTACCAGCAGGTGCCGCACCGGGTGCAGCACGTGGTGCCGCCGCTGCACGTGCTGACGCAGGACTCGACGGCGACGCACAAGGTGTGCCACGTGGTGGACAACGGGGACCTGGCGTTCGTGCTGATCACGCGCGGGCGGCAGTGGTTCGGGCCGGGCGAGAGCGTGGCGAGCGCGGGCCCGGGGACGCTGCCGCTGTTCGCGAACCTGGACGTCGTGAACTACATGCTGGCGTGCATGCAGGTTACTTGCCTTTGCGTATTTTCGTATTGCGTATTTGCGTATTTGCGCATTTGCGTGCTGATGTGCTTGTGCGCAGCTCGCGCCGGACGCGGCCCCGGCGGGGGCGAAGCGCTCGTGGACGGCGATCCGGGCGCACCTGTGGGGCCTGGACTTCGACGCGCGGCTGCTGGCGGACGCGGACGAGCGCGAGGCGCATCTTTTCGCATGCGTGCAGCACACGGTGGCGCAGCAGTTCAAGCCGCACGGGATCTGCGCGGGCTCGGAGCACCAGGGCGGGCAGCACGAGGCGAGCTGGGCGCCGGTGCAGGCCGCGGTGAACTACGCGACGACGATGACGGTCGACGGGCAGAACCGCGACCTCGTGAACTACTGGCAGCGGCTGGGCGTGTGCGCGGGCGACCGGCTGCTGCTGCGGCTCGTGCTGGCGAACACCGGCACGACCGGCGCACTGCTGGCGCCGCGGACGCGCGAGTTCCAGCTGACGGCGTACTACGAGGGGCCGGTGAGCGCGACGGTGACGAGCGCGCAGTCGTACTGGCAGCTCGAGGCGCACGTGCTGCACGCGGACAACGAGGTGGCGGCGGGCGGGCGGGACCACCGGCTGACGGGGTACTGGCACATCGCGCAGTCGTTCCAGGGGCGGCGCGGGTGCGACGTGCGCGGGGCGCAGGGCCGGGGCGCGCCGCTGCAGGTGACGTTCGCGCCGGTGTGGGTGCGGGGCGACGAGCCGGGCGGGCCGGCGGAGACCGAGGCGCTGTGCGCGCAGGCGCTGCGGGAGTGCGAGCCGGCGCGGCTGCAGCAGGCGCTTTTGGCGGCGCTGGGGCCGGAAGACCCCGAAGAGGACATGCACGAGCTGCTGCGCGCGTCCGGCGTGTCGCTGCGGACGCTTCGGCGGCTGTTCATTGGCGGACCGGTGGAGTGGGTGCAGACCGCGGACGCGCCGCGGCTGCTGCCGGGGTTCGTGCTGGCCTGGCACCGCGCTGGCAGGGAGGGCCGGGCGGGTCTGCAGCGACGGATCGCGCGCTGGATGGTCGCGTTCGACAAGGTGCATGAGACGTTCGATGGCGCGACGAACGATGCAAAACAGGCCGCGGTGCGCGCGTTTTTCAGGGACATGCTGGGGTCGGACTACGAGGCCTACGACGCGGACATGAACGCGCCGGCGGCGGCGGCGGCCCGGGCGGCGGCGAATGCTGCCGCGCGCTTGGTGTATGAGGCAAATGTGGCTGCCGCGGGTCGGGCACTGCCTCCCGGCGGGCGCGGGCCGCTGCTGCGGGACGGGCGGCTGTTTGCGGACGCGGGCGCGGCGTTCGCGCTGGCGGTGGGCGGTTCGGCGCCGGCGCCGAAGCGGCGCAAGAACGCGGCGCTGCTGGTCGCGGCGGACGTGGCCGCGGCCATCGACGGGGCGGGCGCGGCGGACGTGGGCGCGGCAATCGACGCGGCGGGCGGCGCCTAGCACGCGCGGTTGCGGCCGTGCGCGAGCACGGCGACGTGCGCGAGCGAGGCGAGGACGGTGGTGCCGACGCGCACCGCGAGGATGGAGGACGCGGAGGCGTCGCCGTTGGCCGCGAAGTGCAGGCCGGTGACGGCGCAGACGCAGAAGGCGTGGACGCACGCGAGGGCCTCGGCGACGGGGCACGCGGGCTGGACCATGCCGGCGAGCGGGAGCGCGGCGGCGACGAGGAGCGCGGTGAGGGCGAGGGTGCTCGCGCGCGCGGGGGCCTCGTTGCGGCGGTAGCGCGCGCCGGCGACGAAGGAGCACTCGACGAGCGTGAGCGCGAGGCTGGCGTAGCCGACCTCGAGCGCGGTGCGGCCGGAGGCCTCGGCGGCGATGAAGGAGAAGTTGAGGGTGAGGGTTTCGAGGTAGTACGCGAGCTCGTAGTACGCGACCTGCTCGGGCAGCGCGTCGTCCCACGGGGTGTCGTGCGCGAGGGCGGAGCCCGCGTCCTGCGTGAACGCGAGCCACAGCCAGCAGTTGAGCGAGGCGGCGAGCGCGAAGGGCGTGAAGACGAACATGAGGTCGAACTCGAGGCGCGAGGTCTGCACGATCTCGGAGTTGAGCGCGGACGACGCGTTGGCGGGGCGCTCGCTGCGGAAGTCGACGAAGACGACGGACGAGGCCCAGTCGAAGGTGGAGAAGCTCGAGTGCGCAAAGTACACGGCGTTGTAGATGATGGGCAGGAAGAGCAGGTAGACGGCGACGGCGCGGCGCGCGGCCTGGCCGCTGACGAGCGCGGCGACGCAGTGGCAGTCGCAGGCGGCGGCCGAGCACTTGTCGCAGAGGTCGGCGCCGGCGGCGAGGGCCTGCAGCACCTGCTTGCAGAAGCAGATGAGCAGCAGCAAGAAGACGATGACGACCGCGTACGAGACGTTGAACTCGATCTTGTCGGCCATGTCCGGGGCGCGCGGGTGTTTAATAAACGCGCGCCGCGCCATCGATTTGTCGGCCTTTTTGTTTTTTTTGTTTTGAGGCAAACAAAATCGCGCGCTATATAAGCGCGCGCGCGCGGGGGCATCAGTCGAGATGTCGAACTCGAAGTTTGTTGGCGCGTGTCCGTCGATCCATCACTCGTACGACAAGCGCGACGTCGGTGGCATCAAGCGCGCACTCGAAATGCACAGCGTGGCGAAGATCAAGGATGTCATTTCGCAGCACGATGCCGAGGAGGCGGTGCTGTC
>SESE01000846.1_pt1 | contig 12594 bp, 10 predicted proteins | sample 3171371 | NCBI WGS metagenome assembly SESE01 (sample SAMN06051881, study PRJNA518727) | freshwater metagenome | biome: subpolar coniferous forest; feature: holomictic lake; material: water; isolation source: holomictic Lake 442, 13 m depth | place: Canada: near Kenora, Ontario | collected...
CTCTAGGGCCATGAGCATCTCGGCGTAGGTCCACACATCGCTGCTCCAGGCCTCCTTGAGCAGGCCCAGAGGCGCAAAGAAATCATCGGGATCCATGGGCAGGCGCAGGGCACCGGCGAGGGCCTCGAGGCGGTGCGCCCAGTCCTTGGCGGGCAGGGTCCGCTGGCGCAAGGCCTCCAGTTCCAACCAGACCGCAGTGGCACCGGGCCTGGCCCACTCGTGCAGGTGTATGAAGCTGCTGGCGAAGGCCCGGGGGCCGGTCTGGTCGGCCACCGCCAGGAGATCGGCCCAGCGCCGCAGGTCGTCCCGGCGTGAAGCCCGGAGGCCCGCCGACACGGCACAGGGATCCAGGTGCAGGAGCCCACTCAGCAGGGTCCAGAGGGGACTCCAGGCCTCGCTCGCAAGGAGGGGCAGCAGGCCGCCCCGCGCATGCAGAGGGATGCCCTCCGCCGCCAGGAGCGGGGCGAGGAAGGGCCCCACTTGCTGAGGCTCCGGGTGGATGAGGGTGATGTCCTTCGGCGACAGGCCGGCCTCGATCCAGGCGCAGACCTGCTCGACGGCCTGGCGCAGCAGGTCCACAGGGCCTTCCACCAGGCCTCGCTGGAAGGAGTCCCCATGGGCTGTGAGGTCCAGGGGCCCCGCGAAGAGGCTCTCCAGGGCCCCGCTCCAGGGGGCGGAGCCCCAGCCTTCCGGCTCGCTCAGGTCCAGTTCATTGGGCAGGCTCTGACCATGTTGTTCCAGCCCATCCAGAAACCACTCCACCAGGGGCTGGGAGCTGCCGAAGAGGCCCGAGCAGCCATCGCCCCGCCGGGTGGCGAGGGCAAAGGTGGCCCCGCCCAGTTCTGGCACGCAGGCCAGGGCCCGCAAGCGAGCGGGGCTCAGGTCGCGCAGACCGGCAGCGATGGGACCATCCGCGGCACTGCGTTCGCTCCAGAGCCCGCGCTCTCCCCGCAGCTGCAGGTCCACCGCCCGCCAGAGAGCCGCGTCGGGTTCCAGATAGCCGGCCCGCTCCACCTCGGTCAGATAGGCTTCCAGGTGGGCCACGACACTGGCCAGACTGTGCAGAGATCTGGGGTGCCCAAACTCCAGCCCCTGGCTCTGGAGCCCCCGGAGTGTGGCGGGCAGGAGGCCCTGGGCCAGGAGCTCCTGGCAGGCCTGGGCCCTAGCCTTCAGGCCATCCAGGCTCGGCGGGGGCCAGCCGTTGGCCTTGGCCAGACGGCGCGCCGCCCGCAGGTGCAACATCATCCCGAAGGCGCCTGACACTGGCGGCCGAGCATCGTCCAACAGCACACCATCAAAGGGGTCGTAGCTCATGCCTGCCTTCCAAAGGGTCCGGCCTGTCCATCCTGGCAGACAGGCCGCTGTTCAAGGTCCCGAAGGTAAGGACTGTAGCCTCGGCATACAGTCCTAAACAAGGTTACGCCTTGGAACTGGACAGCGTTTGTCGCGTTGGTGCACAGGTCCCAAGCGTTCAGGGAGGTCCGAATGGCAGACCGTCCCTAAGGGCTTGTGAGCCTTCCCTGCCAGCAAGTTGCCTGCAGGCTCCCTTCCGATGAACCACCCCATTCCTCCGCGACTCGCACTACCCTTGGAAAGAGGGGGGGCAGGACAGCCCAACTGCGCCGAGCACCCTCCGGTTCCACAAGGAGGCTCACCATGAAGTACAACCAGCTTGGCGGCACGGGTCTGTTTGTATCCGAGATCTGCCTGGGGACCATGACCTTCGGCGGGAACGCCGATGCTGGCTTCTGGAAGGCCATCGGCGCTCTGGGGCAGGCCGAGGTGGACGGCCTTGTGGGCCGGGCGCTGGCGGCCGGCGTGAACTTTTTTGATACAGCCGATGTCTATTCCTACGGGCACTCCGAGCGCTTGCTCGGGCAGGCCTTCAAGAACCTCGGCGTGGCCCGCCAGGACGTGGTCATCGCCAGCAAGGTCTTTGGCGAGATGGGGCCCCAGCCCAACAACCGTGGCGCCTCCCGGGGGCACATCCTGGACTCGGTCCAGGCCAGCCTGGAGCGGCTACAGACCGATCACATCGATCTCTACCAGATCCACGGCAACGATTCTGTGACGCCCATCGAGGAGACCCTCCGGGCCCTGGATGACCTGGTGCGCCAGGGCCTGGTGCGCTATGTGGGGGTCTCCAACTGGGCGGCCTGGAAGATCGCCAGGGCCCTGGGCCTGAGCGAGGCGAAGGGTCTGGCCCGCTTCGAGACCCTGCAGGCTTACTATTCCATCGCCGGACGCGATATCGAGCGGGAGCTCGTGCCCATGCTGATGGAGGAAAAGCTCGGCCTCATGGTCTGGTCGCCCCTGGCCGGGGGGCTGCTATCGGGGAAATTCGGCCCGGGCGCCCCCATCCCTGAAGGGGCCCGCCGCACCAGCTTCGACTTCCCGCCTGTGAACACGGAGCGGGCCTGGGCCTGTGTGGCGGCCATGCGCGCCATTGCGGAACCCCGCGGGGTCTCTGTGGCCCAGGTGGCCTTGGCCTGGCTGCTGGCCAAGCCCCACGTGATGACCGTGATCATCGGGGCCAAGTCGCTGGCCCAGCTCGAGGACAACCTGGCAGCGGCTGATCTGACCCTGACCGCAGAGGAAATCGCCCGGCTCGACGGGGTCAGCGCCCTGCCTTCTGAATACCCGCAGTGGATGTTCGAGCGGCAGGGTGGCGGCCGCAGACCCAAACCCTTCGTTCCCGCCCAACCCTGATCCTCTTGCCACCGTTTGCTCCAAGCATCCACGGAGGAAAGCCCATGACGCAAACTCCCTTCAGCGCAGAGTGGCTCCAGGCTGGCGTGGGCATCTTCCAGTGGGGGAGCAAGGCCGCCTACTGGAAGGGCAAGAAGGGCTGGTGGGCCTCTCGAAAGGGTTTCGAGGGGATCAAGGGCCCCTTCCGCACACCCACCGCCGCGCAGAAGTGGGCCGAAGAACCCTTTCGCGAAAAGCACCGACTAGCCCAGCAAAAGCTTCGCGATGAAGCCCAGCAGGCCCTCGAGGCGCAAAGGACCAAGCGGGCTGCCCAGAAAGCCCACAGTGCAGAACTGGCCCAGCAGCAGGAGGTCAAGGACCTGCTCACCTGGAAGGGACTGCCGGCGGAAGCGCGCCGAGTTCAACCGGGCCAGGTTTGGGTATTGAAGGATCCCCGCTTCGACCACCACCAGGTCCTCGTGGTCGAGGTCAAGAAGACCATCGCCATCGTCTGCGCCCGGGACGTCAAGGCCACGCCCTGGCGGGGGCTGCCCCGGGAATCCCGAACACTGAACACCCTGCCCCGCCTCTATCGGCTGGTGGGCCAGGCCAAAATTCCGGGCCCGACCAAGCGCAAGGCCGCCCCCAAAGCACCTCCCCCCAGCGTGAGCCCGGGCTGACCCTTCTCACCGGCTCCGATCTACTGAGCCGTCCAGCCGCCATCCACCGGGAGCGCTGCGCCCGTGATCTGGTTGGCAGCGTCTGAGCAGAGAAACACCACCAGCTGGCCCAGTTGCTCGACGCTGACGAACTGCTGGGAGGGCTGTTTCTGGGCCAACAGGGCCCGTCCCCCCTCCTCGAGTTCGACGCCAAGGGTTTCGGCCAGGGCGATGATCTGGGGCTCGATGAGCGCGGTGCGCGTCCAACCGGGGCAGATGGCGTTGCAGGTGATGCCCAGACCGGCCGTTTCCAGGGCCACCACCTTGGTCAGGCCGACCAGCCCGTGCTTGGCGGTGACGTAGGCCGCCTTCCGCACCGAGGCCACCAGGCCGTGCACCGAAGAGACATTGATGATCCTGCCCCACCCGGCCGCTTGCATGTGGGGCAAAGCCTCGTGGATGGTGTGAAAGGCCGCCGAGAGGTTCACCGCGAGGACCATGTCCCACTTGTCTGGCGGGAAGTCTTCCACAGCGTCCGTGTGCTGGATGCCGGCGTTGTTCACCAGGATATCGATGCCACCTAACTCCAAGGCCGCCGCAGCCATGAGGGCCTTAATCTCGGCGGGGCGGGACAGGTCAGCCCGATGGTAGGACACGGGAACGCCCGTGTCCTGGGCCAGCTGGCTCCGCAGAGACTCCACGGCCTCGGCAGGCCGGGAGCCACTCAACAGGACCGCGCAGCCCTCCGCCGCCAGGGCCCGAGCCAGCCCCAGGCCGATGCCGCTGGTGGAGCCGGTGATCAGTGCGGTCTTCCCCTTCAGCACAACCTGCTCCTAGGTGCGCGCGGTGCGCGCGGAATGCGAGTTTCTACAGGGAGCGCTTGAGGAGTCGCCCCAACTCGCCGATGAAGCCGCGCCGGAAGAGCAGCACGCAGACAACAAAGATGGCGCCGATGATCACGGTGATCCAGGGGCCCACCGAGTTCAGCTTCGATTGGAGCGTCACCACGGTGAAGGCCCCGGCCAGGGGGCCGAAGACGGTCCCCACGCCGCCGAGGAGGGTCATCAACACCACCTCCCCGGAGGTGTGCCAGTTCACATCCGTCAGGGAAGCCAACTGGAAGACCAGGGACTTCATGGCGCCGGCCATACCAGCCAGGGCCGAGGAGATGACGAAGGCGATCAGCTTGAAGCGCTCCACCTTGTAGCCCAGGGACATGGCCCGGGGCTCGTTTTCCCGGATCGCCTTCAGCACCTGGCCGAAGGGAGAATGAATGGTCCGGTAAATGATCCAGAAGCCGCCGCAGAAGAGGATGAAGATGAAGTAGTAGAGGTTGAGTCCCACGGGATTGCCGCCGATGGTGTAGGTGCGGTTGAGGTCGATCAACCCGAACAGAAAGCCCCGGGGAATGCCCTGCAGGCCGTCTTCGCCGCCCGTGAAGGGTGCCTTGAGGGCAATGAAATAGACAATCTGGGCCAGGGCCAGGGTCACCATGGCGAAGTAGATCCCTTGGCGCCGGATGGCCAGGCTGCCCACGAGATAGCCCAGCAGAGCGGCGAAGAGAGTCCCTCCCAGAACAGCCAACTCAGGGGTCAGCCCGAGGTTCTTGACCAGATGGCCCGTGATGTAGGCTGCCCCTCCGAAAAAGGCCGCATGTCCGAATGACAGCAGACCCGTGTAGCCGAGCAGCAAATTGAAGGCCAGGGCGAACAGGGCGAAGCACAGCAGCTTCATCATGAACACCGGATAGACCACGAAGGGGGCCAGCAGTCCCAGGGCGAAAAGAACTAGCCAGAGGTACTTGTTCACCTAGGCTTCCTTCCCGAACAGACCTGCCGGCTTGACCAGGAGGACGATGACCATGATCAAGAAGATGACGGTGCTGGAGGCCGGTGCATAGACGACCTTGGTGAAGCCCTCCACCATCCCCAGGAGCAGTCCGGTGACGATGGAACCCATGATCGAACCCATGCCGCCAATGACCACCACTGCGAACACCGTGATGATCATTTCCGAGCCCATGACCGGGCTGACCGAGTAGATCGGCGCCGCCAACACACCGGCAAAGGCCGCCAGAGCCACCCCGTAGCCGTAGGTCAGGGTGATCATGAGCGGCACGTTGACCCCGAAAGCCTTCACCAGCTCCGGGTTTTCGGTGCCGGCGCGCAGGTAGGAGCCAAGCTTGGTCCGCTCGATGACGAACCAGGTGCCGAAACACACCACCAAAGAGATGGCGATGACCCAGAGGCGATACTTGGGGAAGATCATGAAGCCGAGGTTCACAACGCCGTTCAGGACTTCCGGTTTGGCCTCGTAGGGATCACCGGACACGTTGAAGTAGTTGGTGAACACCCCTTGAAGAATGAGCGCCAGACCGAAAGTCAGTAGCAGCCCATACAGGTGGTCGAACTTGCGCAGCCGGCGCAGCATGGTCTTCTCGATGACGATGCCCAGGGTGCCCACCACGGCTGGGGCCACGATCAGTGCCGCCCAGTAGTTGAGGTGGAAGTCTGGCAGCCCAATCAGTGGCCCCAGCGTGGTGTAGCCCAGGAGGGCCACGTAGGCGCCCAGCATGTAGAGGGCCCCATGCACAAAATTGACGATGTTCAGAAGCCCAAAGATTACCGCCAGACCGAGGCTCAACATGGCGTAGAACACGCCATTGTTGAGCCCCAGCATGACCTGCGACATGACGGACTGGATGGTCATCCCCATGCTCAAACCCTTCGGATGAGACCCATGACTGTTTTCGGTGCGGGCCTACTTCTTGACCAGAGGGCTGGTGCTTTCCGAGAGCGGCATGAAGGCCTCATCCCCAGGGATGGTCTTGACGATCTTCAGGAGATCCCATTCCCCCTTGGATTCGGCAGGCTTCTTCACTTCCATCAGATACATGTCGTGCACCATCCGGCCATCCACCCGGATCTTGCCGTGCACTGCAAAGAAATCGCTGATGTCCATGGACTTCAGCTTGGCCATGACCGCGTCGGGATCATCGCTGCCCACCGCCTTGATGGCCTTCAGGTAGTTCATGGTCGCCGAGTAGGCACCGGCCTGATCCATGGTCGGCATGGCCTTATGGATGGCGAAGAAGCGCTTCGCGAAAGCGCGGGTGCCCTCATCCCGGTCCCAGTAGAAACCGGAGGTGAACTGCATGCCCTGGGCCACGGTGAGCCCCAGGCTCTTGATGTCGGTATCGAAGATCAACAGGCCCACCAGCTTCTGGCCCTTCTGGCCGATGCCGAATTCCCGCGCCTGCTTGATGGCGTTGATGGTGTCGCCGCCAGCATTGGCCAGACCGATGATCTGGGCTCCAGAAGCCTGGGCCTGAAGCAGGTAGGACGAGAAATCCGCCGACGACAGTGGATGGCGCACGGAACCGACAGCCTTGCCGCCGAACTTGGTCACGAAGTTGGTGGTGTTCTGCTCGAGGGATTGGCCGAAGGCGTAGTCCGCGGTAATGAAGAACCAGCTCTTGCCCCCGCCCTGAACGACAGCCTGACCGGTCACCTTCCCGAGCGCATAGGTGTCATAGACGTAGTGGATGCTGTACGGGGTGGACGCCTTGTTGGTCAGTTCAGTGCTGGCGGCGCCGGTGTTCATGGTGATCCGCTTCTTGTCCCCACCGAGCTTCTGTACGGCCAGCGCGCAGCCGGTGTTCAGCAGGCCGGTGATCATATCCACCTGTTCGTTGTCGAACCACTCCCTAGCCTTGGCGGAGGCGATATCGGCCTTGTTCTGATGATCAGCGCCGATGACCACGATGGGCTTGCCCAGCACCTTGCCGCCGAAGTCCTTGGCGGCCATCTCCACAGCGACCTGGGTGCCCTTCCCCCCCAGGGTGGAATAGACCCCGGACATGTCCGTCAGTACGCCAATCTTCACGACCCCATCCGAGATCACGTCCTTGGGGGGTGCGGCCACCGCGATCACTGTTGTCAGCGAGGAGGCCGTCAGGAGTGCGGCAGACAGAAGCTTGTTCATGCTGTTTCCCTTTCCGTGGAAAGACCGGGGCGAGCCCAGGCAAGGCTTGGTTATTGGGGGTGTGCGCTGGAAGGCTGGCTCAGGATACAGACAATTCCCCCCCTCCGACATTCCTATCAGACGCCCAGGTACTGGTTGAGCTTGTCAGTGCTGGTGGGGAGCTGTTCTCGGGTGATCATTTCCGCGATGGTGCCGCGGTCGATCACGTAGTGGCGGTCCGCGAGCTCCGCCGCAAAATGGAAATTTTGCTCGACCAGGATGATGGTGAAGCCCAAGCGCTTGAGCTGGGCGATCAGCTGCTTCAGGGTCTGGACGATGACTGGGGCCAACCCCTCCGTGATCTCATCGAGCAAGAGGAGCTTCGCCCCCGTGCGCAGGATCCGGGCCATGGCCAGCATCTGCTGCTCGCCGCCTGACAGGCGCGTGCCCATGCTGCCGCGCCGCTCCAGCAGGTTGGGGAACATCTCGTAGAGCTCGGGCAGGGACAGGCCGCCTTCCTGGACCACGACGGGCAGCAGGAGGTTCTCCTCAACGGTGAGGCTGGAAAAAATTCCGCGCTCCTCGGGGCAGTAGCCAATGCCAAGCCGGGCGATCTTGTGGGTCGGCATGGCGATGGTCTCGACCCCATGGATGGTGATGGACCCGGTGCGTCGACCCACCAGGCCGATGATGGCCTTCAGGATCGTGGTCCGGCCCGCCCCGTTCCGCCCCAGGAGGGTCACCACCTCGCCTTCACCGACCACTAGGTCGATGCCATGCAGGATATGGGATTCGCCATAGAAGGCGTGCAGACCACTGACCCGAAGCATTTCCTTCGCCATGGGCTCAGTCATGAGTGCTCCCCATGTAGGCTTCCATCACACGCGGGTCCTGGGCGATCTCTGCGTAGGGCCCCTCGGCGAGAATGGCGCCCCGCTGCAGGACGGTGATTTGATCCGCCAGGGTCTCCACGACCCGGAGGTTGTGCTCGACCATCAGGATCGTGCGGTTGGCGGAGACCTTCTTCACCAGGGCCGTGATCTTGTCCACATCCTCGGCACCCATGCCCTGGGTGGGCTCATCCAGGAGCATCAGCTCCGGTTCGAGGGCCAGGGTGGTGGCGAATTCCAGCGCCCGCTTGCGTCCGTAGGCGAGTTCGCCAGTGATTTCATCTCTCATGTCGGCCAGGCCAACGGAATCCAGCAGCGCCATGGCCCGGTCATCCAGCTTGTGCAGACCTTCGTCGCTTTTCCAGAAATGGTAGGAAGTGTTGGTCGCCCGCTGCAGGGCCAGGCGGACATTCTCCAATGGCGTTAGACCGGGGAACACGGCGGAGATCTGGAAGGACCGGATCACCCCCCGCAGAGCGATGTCGGCGGGCTGTTCGCGGGTGATGTCGGTCCCGTTGAAGAGGATCGTTCCGGTGGTGGGGGTCAGGAACTTGGTCAGCAGGTTGAAGACGGTGGTCTTGCCAGCGCCATTGGGACCGATCAGGGCGTGGATGTGGCCCCGCTCCACTCGCAGGTTCAGGTTGTTGACCGCCGAGAAGCCTTTGAATTCCTTCGAAAGGTTCTTCGTCTCAAGGATGTAGTCCGCCATCAGGTCAAGCTCCCTGGAGGGATCGCCCGCTACCCGCCGGGTGCTCCCTGTGGACGAAAATCTGGGTCAACACCTTCTGTGCCTTTCTGGCAGGACACCGGTCTTTAACGGCTTCGTGGAATGGAACAGAGGTTAGCATCGCGTGACCTTTTTCGGGCAGCGTCCGAGGTCCGGCCCCGGTAATCCAGTGACAGGGCGGCCTTCAGAAAGCTGTCAGCAGCTCCAGCAGTCCCATGGGCTCCGGCCGGAAGATGCAATCCGGCATGAGCCGAAGCTCCGCAGCGATGGTCGGTCGGAAGTCCATGTGGGCGAGGACGTCCCGCTCCAGATCGATGCCGGGGGCTAGTTCGATGAGCTCCAGGCCCTCTCCCGTCAAACGGAAGACACAGCGTTCGGTGATGTAGAGCACCCGCTGCCCCTTGCGAAAGGAAACTGCCCCGCTGAAGGTGCGCTGCTCCACCTCCTGGACGAACTTCCGCGTGGCGCCTTCTCTGCACACGCGCAGTTGCCCGTCCTCGATCGCGATCTCGAGTCCTTCGGCCGTAAAGGTGCCCACGAAGACCACGGTCTTGGCGGATTGAGAGATATTGATGAAGCCCCCAGCCCCGGCCAGCCGGGTGCCGAACTTGCTGACGTTCAGGTTGCCCTCCCGGTCCGCCTGGGCCAGCCCCAGGAAGGCAAGGTCGAGTCCTCCGCCGTCGTACAGATCAAACATGGAGGGCTGATCGATGATGCAGGAGGTGTTTGAGCCGGCACCGAAACTCAGCCCGCCGGCGGGAACGCCACCGAAGACGCCGGGCTCCGTGGAGAGGGTCAACAGGTCCGAGGCCCCTTCCTCCACGGCGACCTTGGCGATCCCTTCCGGCATGCCGATGCCCAGGTTCACCAGGCAGCCGCGCCGCAGTTCCATGGCGGCCCGGCGGGAGATGATCTTCCGCTCATCCAGGGCCATCGGAGCCATGCTGGAAAGGGGAATCCGGGTCTCGCCGCTGTAAGCGGGGTTGTACTGTTCTTGGAAGGTCTGCATGTGGAGCTCGGGGCTTTCGGCCACCACGATGAAATCCACCAGGATCCCCGGGATTTTGACCAGGCGGGGGGATAGGGAGCCGCTTTGCGCCAACCGTTCCACCTGCACGATCACCGTCCCCCCAGAATTGTGGACGGCCATGGCGATGGCTTGAGCCTCCAGAGTCAGGGCCTCCTTTTCCATGGTGACGTTCCCCTCGCCATCGGCGGTGGTACCCCGGATCAGGCCCACCTGGATCGGAAAGGCCCGGTAGAACAGATAGTCCTCACCGTGAAGGCTCAGGTGCTCCACCAGATCTTCGGTGGTGCGGCTGTTGAGCTTCCCGCCGCCGAACAGCGGATCCACAAAGGTCCCGAGACCCACCCGGGTGATGGTTCCCGGCTTTCCGGCAGCGATATCCCGGAAGAGATGGGCGATGACACCCTGGGGCAGGTTGTAGGCTTCGACCTCATTGCTCAGGGCCAGGGCCTGTAGCCTTGGGGCCAGGCCCCAGTGGCCGCCAATGACCCGCTTCACCAGCCTCAGATGGCCGAGGTGGTTCAGTCCGCGACTCTTGCCATCGCCCTGGCCCGCCGCATAGACCAGCGTCAAGTGCCTGGGTGAGGCGGTGGCCAGGAAGCGCTGCTCCAGGGCGATGGCCAGGTTCTCGGCAAAGCCAATGCCGACAAAGCCCCCGGTGGCGACCGTATCACCATCACAGATCAGTGCTACCGCTTCGGAGGCGCTGACGACCTTGCTCCCCGGACCGGACTGGACGCCCGGCCGGTACGGGTTCCTTGGAGCGCTGGGCATGCCCCCTCCCACGAAGCAATTTGGTTTTCTGAAACGCAGTTACTGACTGGACTGTGCCATGAGTGTTTCATGGTTGGATCGTCTGCTCCCACCCAGGCTTGAAGGATGCAACCAAGCCAGGGGCGGAACTGCACTGGGCGCTCCAGTGCCCAGGACCTCGCTGCCGATCTCAGTCCATGGCCTTGCCCGGTAGCAGGGCCTCTGTCGGTTCAGTCCGCGGACCATTGGCATCGCAGACGGCGTAGCGGGACTCGTAGAGGGATACCCCGGACACTTCGCCCTGAGCACTCAGGAGGTAGAGGTTCAGGTTGAAGTTGGGCAACCCCCGGGCGTTCAGGAGGCGCGGCTCCACTGTGGCCCGCTGGACCCGGCGCAGGGCCTCCAGGCCCGCATCCTTGGGGCGCAGACCGCGGCGCATGCACTCAACCGCCAGAAAGGACGAAAGCCCATAGAGGGTCGCCTCGCCGCGTCCCGTGGACCCCACCGCCCCCACCTCATTGTCGACATAGAGCCCCGCGCCGAGGATCGGGGAATCACCCACTCGCCCTGGCAGTTTCCAGGCCAGACCACTGGTGGTAGTGACCCCGCAGACCTCGCCCTTCGCACTCAGACCGTTGCAGTTGATGGTCCCGTAGTAGTGCTCGGGATCGATCAGGCCATCCCGCACCATCTGCAGGCCAGCCTGGAACCCCGCGGCGCCGCGTTTCTCTGGGTCCAGCCAGTGCTGCGGATCCACGCGACGCTTCCACTCGAGCCACAGTCTCCGGCTGGTCTCAGTGTTCAGATCCGCTTCGATGGTAAAGCCCATCTGTCGGGCGAAGGCCTGGGCGTCCCTCCCCACCAGGAGGTGATGATCCGTGTGCCCCAGAACAGCCTGGGCTACCCGGGAGGGGGTGCGCACGCCTTCCAGGCAAGCCACCGCACCCGCCCGGCGCTTGGGCCCGTGCATGCAGGAAGCATCCAGCTGGACGATGCCCTCGGCGTTGGGGAGCCCGCCATAGCCCACGCTGGTATCGGCGGGATCGAGCTCCACGAGGTTGACGCCAGCGATCAAGGCCTCCAGCACATCCACTCCTTGGGTGATGCGCTCAAAGGCCAGCGCCACACAAGTGAGGGCCCCGCCATTGGTGAAGCGGTTCCCATTGGCACTGGCCACCACCATTGGTCGCGGTCCGGCGCGCCGGAGCTGGGGCGCCTGGGCCGGGGTCGCCGCCGCCTCTGGGAAAAGGGTCACTCCCAAGCCTGCAGCGGCACTGGCCTGCAGGAAACTTCGGCGGTCGAGGGGTGCGGTCATGAGAACCTCGTAGCTGGGTGAGCACTGTGGCGGAGCTTCTGGATAGTGTCCCCCAGGCGCGGTGGCGCGACCATGGGTGCTGACCAGGGAAGATCTGGTTGCAGGCTTCCTGCCAGGCGGCCGGTCCAGAGGCAAACACCTGGCGCCAAGAGCATCGGCCAGGGGCGAACGGCGGGCACGGCCCCTGGAATAAGGTCTTTACACTCCGTCAATTCTCTCAATCAACCTCAGCCAACTTGCCCCCAATTAAGTGCTAATCATCACCAAATATGCATTAACCCCCCCTCTGTCCGGTTCCTGCGGCTAGAGTCATGTCGTCCTGTTTTGGGCCCCTGAACCTCACCGCTGCCGCCCCGGGGCAGGCCTCGCAGCGATGCCCATCAGACCACCCGATTTCACCTCTCCCTGTCACCGCCCCTGCTGGAGGAACCATGAGCGCCTACATCAATGAAGTCCTTGAAGGCCTCAAGAAAAAGGCCCCCTGGGAGAGCCTGTTCATCCAGGCCGCCACCGAGATCCTGCACTCCCTGGCGCCGGTGCTGGAGAAGGAACCCAAGTACAAAAAGCACGCC
>SESE01000847.1_pt1 | contig 12588 bp, 10 predicted proteins | sample 3171371 | NCBI WGS metagenome assembly SESE01 (sample SAMN06051881, study PRJNA518727) | freshwater metagenome | biome: subpolar coniferous forest; feature: holomictic lake; material: water; isolation source: holomictic Lake 442, 13 m depth | place: Canada: near Kenora, Ontario | collected...
ACACCGCCGATGACCACCGATGCGGTGTAGAGTACGACAACGGCAGGAACGGCTGCCACAGAGGCCTTGATCAGGAACCAGAAAATGGTGCCAAATTTCATGTCCAGATCAGACACCGAAACTGAAAGCGAGCTATCAGAATCTTCCGGCAGGGCACCACAGTGTGGACAATTGACCGCTGTGTCACTGACCTTGGCTTTGCATTCATAGCAGTCGATTAGCATGGCAATTCCTTTCGATTCAATCAGTTCGTTGAGCTACTATTTGGCAGCAGCATTAAGTTCCTGCGGACCAGGGCCGCTGGGCTCGGTATGGGCAATCCCGAAATGGCAATCGACGCAAGTCATTCCTTGGGTTCGAAGTTTTTCGTGACGAAGTTTGGCCTTGGCAGTTTGCTTTTCGGGGTCCATTTTTGAGGTTGTGTGGCAATGACGACACTCGCGTGAGTCATTTTCTTTCATATAGACCCACACTTTTTTGGCCAGGTCGTAGCGTTTGGCTTCAAACTTTTCTTTGGTGTTAATGGAACGGGTAATGAAGTGACCCCAGTAATCATTGAACAGCCCGAGTTTGGCCAGGTAATTGGTGATATAGCCATGGGGGACGTGGCAATCGTTGCAAGTGGCACGAACGCCTGAGCGGTTTTTGTCGTGGATCGTGTCTTTGTGCTCTGCCGCCAAAAAGCTCATTTCATGGCAGGACGTTGCGCAAAATTTCTCGGAGTTGGCATACACCATAAATGATCCGGCGGAAACAAAGAACGTCACGCCAAGAATCAACCCCAAAATAAGCACACCCAAAGAGCCAGGGCCCAAACCCCAGGCGCGAACTTTTTCAACTATTTTTGCTACTACTTTTGTTACTATTTTTGACATCTGAACCTACTCCTGTCTGAGGTACACAACCCAATGGATGTGCGGTGAAACTACAGCACAATGCTTTAGAAAATGGCGCTTCTGGGGATGAGACTCTTGTCAACTTCAATCTCTTGGGGGCCTGGCCCTTCGGGCACCGTATGGGCTATACCGTAATGGCAGTCAACACACGTCATCTTTTCTTTTTTGCCCTTGGCATGGCGCGCCTTGGCGATGTCGGACTGTTTTTCGGGGTCCATCTTGGCATCGTCATGGCAATAGCGGCATTCGCGCGAATCGTTACCCTTCATGTAAGTCCAGACCCGGGTTGCCATCCTGAGCCGCTGTGCCTCATATTTCTCTTTGGTATCCACCAAATGGGTGACATGATGAGTCCACAGGTCATTGAGCGCCCCCATTTTGGCTATGTAAAGCGGAACCGGAGCATGGGGGACATGGCAGTCCGGACAAATGGCCCGCACACCGGTGCGGTTTTTGTCGTGGATGGTGTCTCGATACTCATGTGCGTTATAAGACATTTCGTGGCAATTGCTGGCACAAAATGCCTCCGTGCTGGTATAGATCATGCTTGTGCCGAAAAGGCTTAACCCGACGATGCCAGCGACAAAGCCTGCCAGTAACACGACATAGGCTTTATTGTGGACCACCAAGCCTCGAACACGGGCAATAACTCTTTTTGGCATTTGCTATTCCTTCAGAAGAAACTCACACTGCTGCCACTGTTAGGCAGCGGTTGGGGGGCGGTCAGCAAGCAAGTGCCACCGCCCAGAGCCAAATGGGGCGATATGACGGTGTCAAAAGCCGCGCCATTGGGCATAGGTGTCAAAAAAATTACAGTGAAAGTATCCACTGCACGACGTTCTTGATCTCAGCAGCATCCTTACTCTTGATGGCAATGTGTTCTTCCTTGGTGCCATCAATCTCAATCATGGGTTTGAGCGTGATATGTTTGACCAATTTGTCTTCGGCGTCGGCATTGCCCTTGTACTTTTTGGCTACTTCCTTATAGGCAGGGCCACCTTTCTTTTTGTCAATTGCGTGGCATTTCAGGCATTCACTCTTTTTCAGGAGTGCCTGCGCGGCATCCGCATCCACTGCGGCATACGAAAACGCAGCCGTCATCAACCCACAAGCCACGAACATTGTCGAAAGAATCTTCATTCTGGTTATCCTTCAATAAAAAAACAAAAATGGCGGTTGCCATCTGAAAAATATGCATACCCAATCACTTTAAGAGGACAGAACATGCAACAACGAATCCAAGCAGATCCATCACTTTGCATGATATCAGTTCTTGCGAAATTTCAATAATAATCTACAGCGCTATTGATCCAGTTGATGATAAAGCAACAAATCTCATCAAGCGATAGCACCGACTTTGACGTTTTTCTCGCTTTGTCAGCGACGGGCTCAATAATTTCAGACTTCATGATTCGCAAGAAAGATGGCAGGGTAACCATTTCCCCCGAACCGCATCGCCTGAGGTACGAGATGCGCACGGTGTCTTGATCGTCCGTTGACCCAGCCACACTTTGAGTACAGCGATGCACCCAAAAAAAACCCCGCCAGGTTGCCCTGGCGGGGTGATTTTGATCTTGACTTACGTTTGATCAGAAGCGGTGCTGTACACCGGCTGCCACCACACTGTGCTTGGCATCAGGAGCATTACCTCTGGTTCCGGTGTCAGTTTCATAACCACCGTACAGGAATGTCCGTTTGGACAATGTGTAGGAAGCACCAACGCCAACACCCGTTCTGGATGCATCGCCGGCAGTTTGGTTGTCGTTGGAACGGGCAACACCACCTGACAAAGTCAGAGCGCTGGAAGCTTTGTAATCAACGCCGAATTCATATTCGGTCGCATTGGCATCAGAAATACCAAGTCCAGTGGTCGAACTAACGATATTTCCAGCCCTACCGTAGTTGCCTTTGACAATGAACGTTCCAAAGTCATAGGCAACATTCAAACGTGTGTAATTGATATCAAACTTTGCGGCAACCCCCGCAGTTGGGTAGTCAGTTTCGCTTTGGGCTGCCAGCGAAGCACTGAACGGACCTGCAGCATACGCCACATTAAATGACTTGACGCTTATGCCAATAGCGGCATCCGCACTGCGCGCTGCCGGTGCTCCAGGCCAACCTGTACGCTCATCCAAACTGTAACTCACTGCGCCAGTGAAACCATTAAACACAGGAGTTTCGTACTTGGCAGTGTTGCTCGCACGGACCACATATTTGGCACTTCTGAAAATATTAACCGATGGAGAAAGTTTGGAATAGAACACGGGGGTCGCATTGCCATTGACATCATCAAACGGTGTTGCTGTACGACCCAATTTGACGTTACCAAAATTACCGCTGAAGCCAACCCAGGCATGACGACCAAACAACAAACCACCTTGGCCAGCAGCACCGGTGTCGCTGCTAAAGCCGTTTTCCAACTGGAAGTTGGCTTTCAAACCACCGCCCAAATCTTCAGAGCCTCTTAGACCCCAACGAGAGCCATTGACAGCACTAGAGTCCAAACTGGTGGTTGACACGGATGCAATTTTTGCATTTCCCTTGTTTTCACTAGTGGTATTCGCCAAATAAGTATCAACAATGCCATACAAAGTTACTGATGACTGCGCGGTTGCTGCACCTACAGCAGCCAACGCTGCCAGCGCGATGAGTGATTTTTTCATTTCAATATTCTCCAAAATTAAACGAAGGGATTCAGACTGCGGTGGGGGCACAGAACTCCTACCAACATCCTGTTCTCAGGAAGCTGGTCGTATTAGAACAGATGTCACCACCTTTGGCTGCAAAGCTCACATCCAAATCTGCGCAATGTTGATACGTTCGTTGTGACTTTGCAACTAACAAACACAAATTCGCCGTGATGGCGTGAATCCACAAGGTTTTCACACCTTCAATCGGTTCAATAACAGGCCGACGATACCCGACAAAGCCACCATGCTGGCGTTCGCGTCTCGGCGGGGCTGGTATTCCACCTTGCCTTCTTTGAGGCCACGCTCACCGATGTTAACGCGATGCGGCACACCGATCAGTTCCCAGTCTGTAAACATGACTCCAGCTCGCTCGCCGCGATCGTCCAGAATGACATCCACGCCGGCCGCCTGTAGTTCGGCGTAAAGATTTTCAGAGACCGCCTTGACTTCGACCGAACGTTCGGCATTGATCGGGCACAGCACGACGGTGAAAGGGGCGAGTGCATCAGGCCAGATGATGCCGCGATCATCATGATTTTGCTCAATGGCTGCAGCAGGCAGACGCGTAATGCCGATGCCATAGCAACCCATTTCCATCGGTTGTGGTTTGCCATTTTGATCCAAAAAGGTGGCGTGCATGGCTTGGCTGTATTTGGTGCCCAAATAGAACACATGGCCAACTTCTATGCCGCGTTCAATCATCAACGTGCCCTGTCCGTCTGGAGCCGCATCGCCTGCGACCACGTTACGCACGTCAGCCACGCAATCAGGTTCAGGAAGATCACGACCCCAGTTAACGCCTGTCAGGTGAAAGTCAGGCTGGTTGGCACCGCACATCCAGTCGCTCATCACCGCGACCTCGCGATCGACCACCAGATTGACAGAATCAGGCAAGCAAACAGGCCCCAGTGAGCCCGGCGCGCATCCAAAGTGGTCTTCAATCTCTGCTTCGGTAGCAAAGCGAAACGCATTCAGGCCCGGCAGTTTTCTGACTTTAAGCTCGTTCATGTCATGGTCGCCGCGCAACAGCAGCAGCCAGACCTGGGTGTGGTTGACCTTGCTGTCGTCATCCGTGGCCAGCACGAGAGATTTGACCGTCTGCGGCAAGGCAATACCCAGCAGATCGGCCACCTCGGCGCACGTGATTTTGCCAGGCGTGGCTGTTTTGACCATCGTCTGGGTGGCGGCACAACGCGGACCAACCGGGGCCAGCGCCTCTGCTTTTTCCATGTTCGCTGCGTAGGTGCTGGTGGGGCAATACACGATGGCATCTTCTCCCGTGGCGGCAATGACTTGAAATTCTTCGCTCAAATCACCGCCAATGGCACCGCTGTCAGCCGCAACGGCGCGGTAGGTCAGGCCAAAACGGTCAAAAATGCGCCGGTATGTCTGCGCCATGATCTGGTAACTTTTTTTGGCGCCGACCTGGTCACGGTCAAAGCTGTAAGCATCTTTCATGATGAACTCTCGCCCGCGCATCAGGCCAAAACGTGGGCGTCGCTCGTCACGAAACTTGGTTTGAATCTGGTAAAAATTTTTGGGCAACTGTTTGTAGCTGCGGATTTCCTGGCGGGCGATGTCAGTGATCACTTCTTCGCTGGTGGGCTGCACCACAAAATCGTGGCCGTGGCGATCAGTGATGCGCAGCAGTTCCGGCCCCATTTTGTCAAACCTTCCGGTTTCGTGCCACAGTTCGGCGGGCTGTACCAGCGGCATGCTCAACTCGATTGCCCCGGCCCGGTTCATCTCTTCGCGTACGATGGCCTCTATTTTGCGGATCACACGCAGTCCCAGTGGCATCAGGGTGTAGATCCCAGCGCCCAGTTTTTTGATCATCCCAGAGCGCATCATCAGCTTGTGGCTGGTCACCTCGGCATCGGCGGGGGCTTCTTTGAGAGTGGAAATAAAAAATTGAGAGGCTTTCATGGCAGGATTCCGGTCATAAGTCAGGTTTTTGGCGTGATGTCGCACATCAACTGGGCATAATCGACCCAAGTTAAAAATTAGGGTTTGATTATGCTAGACCGCAACGGCTTTAGGCCCAATGTCGGCATCGTCCTGCTCAACCAGACAAATCAGGTGTTTTGGGGCAAGCGTATCCATACGCATTCCTGGCAGTTTCCGCAAGGTGGCATTGACCGTGGCGAAACCCCTGAGCAAGCCGTGATTCGGGAACTGCACGAAGAAGTTGGGCTACAGCGTGAACACGTTCGCATTGTGGCCCGCACTCGTGACTGGTTGCGCTATGAGGTGCCAGACCGTTATATTCGCCGCGATTCACGCGGTTTTTACAAAGGCCAGAAGCAAATCTGGTTTTTATTGCAACTGGTCGGCCACGACTGGGATTTGAATCTGCGTGCGACCAGCCATCCAGAGTTTGATGCCTGGCGGTGGAACGACTATTGGGTGCCACTGGATTCCGTGGTTGAATTTAAGCGTGAAGTCTATGTGACGGCGCTGACCGAGTTGTCGCACTTTTTGCCACACTTTGAGACGCGCAATCGTTACTTGCGCCAAGGCATCCGGTCGCACGAGTCTGATCATGCCTATATTGATGCCAGAAAAAAGTGAGCATGAGCGAATAAATTCGCCACGACGACAGTCAGATCCTGCCAAGTCAGTGTCCATGCGGATCAGGAAGTTTGAATCTCAATAAAATCTATCATAATCGTAGTGCACTATGCAGTACTGGTGCGCCTTGGCACTGATTTTTGCATTCACTTTTTGCTATCTTATTTGCTTTCAATCGCGCAGGCCAGCCTCAGATACTCTTCGACCGGCACCTCTTCAGCACGGCGCTGGGTATCAAAAACCCCTGCATAATTTCTCTGCTGTAGCCACTGTCCAAGCGTGTGGCGCAGAAGTTTGCGCCTTTGACTAAACGCCACTTGCACCATTTCGCTGAGCAACAACGCATTGAGGTTCACGCAATGCGTGCGCGGCAACATGCGCACCATCGCACTGTTGACCCGAGGTGGCGGAACGAAGCTGTTGGGTGACACCAACAACACACATTCCATGGCATAGCGCCATTGCAGCATCACGCTCAGACGCCCATAGGCTGCGGTGCACGGGATTGCCACCATGCGGTCAACCACCTCTTTTTGCAGCATGAAATGCTGGTCTTCGATGACATCCACATGATCGAGCAAATGAAAAAGAATGGGCGTTGAGATGTTGTATGGCAGATTGCCAACGACTCTGATTTTGATCGCACCATGTGCTTGCGCCATCTGCGTGAAATCTGCTTTCAGCACATCAGATTCAATGACCGACAACTGGGGGTGAGCGCGCAAACGCTGCGCCAGATCACGGTCGAGCTCAATCACAGTCAGTTTGCCCAGCCGTTCCACCAGAGGCTGGGTCAGTGCGGCCAGGCCAGGGCCAATTTCAACCATGACCTGCCCTGCCCTGGGGTCAATGGCCGCGACGATGGCATCAATGACGCTGGCATCAGCTAAAAAGTGCTGGCCAAAACGCTTGCGGGCAAGGTGTTTCAAAGGGTTATTGCGGTGGTTCGCGCATTTCAACGTAAGCGCGGGCACGCAGATCCTGCGCCCAGGCTCGATAGGCCTCATCCAATTTTTTGTCGCGCAAAACGGCCCGAACCATGTCTCGCTGATCAGTTGTGCTCAACGCAGCCTGGCGCCGCTCCAGCAACTGGATCAAATGCACCCCAAAGCGCGACACCAGCGGGTCACTGATCTCACCGGGGGCCAGTCGGTTCATGGCATCTTCAAACTCAGGCACAAACGTTCCCGGGTTAGCCCAACCCAGATCGCCACCCTGGGCGGCACTGCCGTCCTGCGAATTTTCTCGTGCCAATGCAGCAAAATCAGACCGTCCCAATTTCACTTTGATACTCTTCAGCCTTGAGATGGCATCTGCCTCGCTGAGACGTGCACCCGGTCGCAACAAAATGTGCCGTGCATGACTTTGAGTGATGGCGCTGGCAGGCAAGTTCAGGTTGTTTTTTTCGACCACCTTCAGAATATGAAAGCCTGCGGGCGACTTGACCACATTGGAAATTTCGCCCACGACCAATTGGCGAGTTGCCTCTACGAACAAGCCCGGATAGCGGTCGGCCGTTCGCAGTCCTAGCTCACCCCCCTGAGCCTGGTCTGAAAGATCCGAATATTCTTTCACCAACTGCACAAAATTTTCTCCGGCGCGTGCACGCACAAGCGCCTTTTTCGCACGACTTTGCAAATCATCTGTCTGAAATTCAGTCGCAGACTCAGGGACTTTGATCAAAATCTGGGCCAAATTGAGCTGAACTTTGCTCAAATCCTGGTTGGTCTGCTGTTCATGCAGGTATTGGTCAATGTCCTGCTCTGTCACCCGAACTCGCGGTTCGACTTCGCGTTCACGCAGGCGCTGCAGTGTGATCTGGTCTCTCAGTTGCACACGAAACTGCGAGACTGTCAACCCATCACGCTCAAGGGTACGGTGCAATTCAGCCAGGTCAAACCGGTTTTGCATGGCAATGGACTGCTCTGCCTGATCGACTGCGGCATCGTCCACGCGAATGCCTGTCTCACGTGCATACTGCAACTGCACGCGGTTGCCGATCAGACCCTCCAGCACCTCAGGGGCCAGCACACGCAAATCGGGCTGCGACTGACGCTGTAAGGCCAATTGCTGCAAGGTGCGCTGAATCTCACGCCGTACTTCGTTGTTAGTGACAGGCTCGGAATTGACCACTGCCACAATAAAGTCAACTGAACGCTGTGTCACATCGGTCGAATCGGCCATCGACGGACTGAAAGACAGGCGCAAGCCCTGAGCTTGGGCATCAGTTAGCAGCATGGTCAGGATCAAAATGATGTGGAAGCGGTTATTCATGGTGATTAATCGTAGTTGATGAAACGACTTGGCGCAACAGCAGGCTCACGCAGATTTTGATAATTGGGGATATTGTCCTTCAAGGATTTCAGGGGGCTGACACCCAGGCGAGAAAAACCGACGAACTCCAACTGGAACATCAGGCGTTGACTGGCCGTGATGGTACTTGTTTGTAAGCGCTCAAGCACCGCGCGGCCAAGCCAGCAGCCCGCGTCGTATTCAAAACCAAGTACCGAATCAACCAGCTTGCTCTCGTTCATGCTGAAGTTCATACGCCCCACACTGTACCAGCGCTGATCGCCTTGACCACGACCCGTGCCTTGATCTTGACCGCGATCACCCCAAAAATCATTGATGGGCCACTGCCAGCCAATGTCTATCTGCTCACTCAAATCGCGTTGGTAGCGGTAGGCGGCGGTGACGCTACGGTAGCTGCCCGGGTTGTAGCGTGTCCCCAGGGTTGATCGCACTGACTGCTCTGTGGTCGGATTGAACTGCACCGTTCCGGTCATTGACCAGTGCGGGTTCCAGTTGACAGATCCGCCCAACAGCACATCGCTGATACGATCTTTTGCGGCGATACCACCCGGCAAGGTCACGTTTTGGTCGGTAAAGCGCAAGCGCTGCGCCACACCGAAACGCGCCATTTCAGCGCCGCTGTTTGGGTTCAGAAAACGCGAGGTCACCCCCAGCGTGAGCAAATTGCTGTCTGAAATGCGGTCGTTGCCCACAAAAGCGTTTTCTGTGTAAATGGTGGCCAGATTGAAGTCATTGGCACCCGAATCATAGTTGGGCAACAGGCTCTGATCGCGGTACGGGGTGTTGACGTAATAAGCCCTGGGCTCCAGGGTTTGGCGAACGTCGCGACCCAACACGCGGGTGTCTCGCTCAAACACCAGGCCACTGTCCAGGCTCAATGTTGGCAACGCCCGCGAAGCCGAGTTGTTGCCATTGGCCGTCTCAAACTGGTATTGGGTGCCATGCCACTGTAATTTCGGCTTTAAAAAACCAGCCGGTGCAATCATTGGGTAAGCCACTTGCATCAAACTGTACAAGCGCAGCCCATTGGCCTGACCGGTACGCACCATGTCTGCCTGAAAACGGGTGTAATCTGCCGTCACAGAATAGTCAAAGCCGCCAAAGTTGGTTCGCACGTAGCTCGTCGTGAGCTGCGGCAGTCGATCATAAGGCGGTGTGATCGGCGCGGTCACGTCTTGCAGCGTTTGCCATTTGAGTGTGCGAACGCTGTTTGTGAAACTGCCGTTGGTCCAGGACAGTGTGGCATCGTTGGCCAGCAGTCGTTGCGTCAGAGACGCATTGGTGCGGGTGAAATCACGCCAATAATTGTCGTCACCCACACGATTCAATCCCAAATTTAGACGCAAACCATGGTCAGTCCAGTCACTTGCCAGACTGGCCTGATGGGCAAGGTTGATGCCCCACCGGTTGGCATCGCGCAGCGCGTCCGAAGGCATCCAGTCCAAGTGAATGCTGCCTGAATAAGTGGGCTCAAGATAGCGAAACCCGCTGCCCAGATTGATGCCGCGCTTGCTCATCACGGTGGGGGTCAAGGTCGCATCGCGGTTGGGAGCGATATTCCAGTAATACGGCACCACCACCTCCCAGCCATTGTCATTGTCAAGCCCCACCGTGGGCGGTAAAACACCTGATTTGCGCCGATCACTCAAGGGGAAGCTCAAGTAAGGAATGGGAAGCACCGGCACTCCCTTGAAACTGAGACGGGCATTGCTGGCGGTGCCAACGTCGGCTTTGTGGTCCATGGTCAGGGTGTCAGCTTGCAAGATCCAGTCTGGCAGCCAATCAGACCCTGGCAAGCGGCGACACGTGGTATAGCTCGCGTTGTGGATCACGGCGCGCTGCTCACCCTGAAAATCAACCCTGTCGGCCTGACCGTGCGCTTGGTTTCTGAGAAACTGGTAGCTTGGCTGATTGAAGAACCCCTCAAAGGATTCGACTTTAAGCTCAAGCAGCGGGCCTTGATAGACATTGCCTGCGCGATTGATTCGCACATTGCCGCACGCTCTGGCCATGTCTGTTGACTGGTCGTATTCTTGATGGTCTGCCTGGATCACGGTGTCGCCTTTGCGCAGCATGGCGTGACCTTCAACCACGGTTTTCTGATCGGACCGGCCCGTGATGTGATCACCAAAAACAAAGCTGGGCAGTTTGCTACGCACCAATGGCGGTATACGTTCCTGAAGCGATTCACTGATCCTGAGCTGTAGAGGAAGATCTTTCATGACCTGCGCACCGATCGATCCCGCCACGACCACGAGTAACCAGGCACGTTGGCCAAGGCAGCCTCGCTTGAAAGCTGACCGGCAAAAGAAATCGGTCATACGCATCGGACAATCACGGGAATAAAAACATGGAGGTCATTGGGTTTGTAGAATGGATTATCCATGAGCCTAAATATTTTCAGCCAAGACATCGTCTGGTCCGACCCCCTTCGTTCAGCGCATTTCAGCCACTGGTTGAATTCGCTTGTCCCAAGTCAAGGGCTGCACATCCAAACTTTGCGCTTAGCCAGCGCCGATGCCAGTTTCAGGCGTTACTTTCGCATCGACTCAATGCAAGGCAGTCGCATCATCATGGACGCGCCACCCGACAAAGAAAACAGCCAGCCTTTTGTGAAAGTGGCCGCTTTGCTGCACAAGGCGCAAGTTCACGCCCCCAAGGTCTTGGCTTGGGACGAACCACTGGGCTTTATGTTGCTGACTGACCTGGGCACTCAGACCATGATGCAGGTCATCGACCGCGACAATGCACACGCCAACCTGCCGCTGTACCTGCAAGCCATTGAGGCCTTGATCGCTTGGCAACTCGCATCCCAACCCAACGTGTTGCCGCCTTATGATGAAGCCCTTTTGCGCCGTGAACTGGCGCTTTTCCCCGACTGGTATCTGGAAAAACATCACCGTATCAGCGTCGAAGGTGAAGTGCGCCAGACGCTCGATGACGCGTTCACACACATCATCAGCCACAACCTGGCTTGGCCCTGTGTTTATGTCCACCGCGACTTCATGCCCCGTAATTTGATGGTTTCAAACACTGGACGGCTGGGAGTGATCGATTTTCAGGATGCCGTCTTTGGCCCCATCACCTACGACATCGCCAGTTTGATGCGAGACGCATTTTTAAGCTGGGATGATGACTTTTGCCAACACATCACCTTGCATTACTGGAACAATGCGCTCAAGGCTGGGTTACCGGTCGGCGACAACTTTGGCAAATTTGACTGCGGTGTGCGATGGATGGGTTTGCAGCGCCATCTGAAAGTGGCAGGTATTTTTGCCAGACTCACTCTGCGCGACGGCAAGCCACTCTACCTGGCAGACACACCCCGTTTCATCGGCTATATTCGAGCCACCTGCGTCAAATACCCTGAACTCAAACCGCTGCTACAGTTGGTGGATCGCATCTTGTCTCAGAAAATCACGTGAGTCTGTTCGTTAAACTGCAACTTGTCCAATTCATCACCTCCAATCATCCAAGCCAACATGACTGCCTATCCATCAACCGTTGACATTGTCTGCTCGCCCGACTATTGGCCACAAGCCTGCGAGCACCTGATCAAAGCGGATCGTGTGATGAAGCAATTGATACCAAAGTTTGGTACTGCGTGCCTGCAAACCCGAGGGGATGCCTTTGGAACCCTGGCGCGCAGCGTCGTGGGGCAACAGATTTCGGTCAAGGCAGCGCAAAAAGTGTGGGATCGCTTTGCCCAACTGTCCGGGCAAGTCACCCCTTCGCAAGTGCTGAGTCTCCAAATTGACGACATGCGATTAGCCGGTTTGAGTGCGCGTAAGGTGGAGTATCTGATTGACCTGGCGGTGCATTTTGACAGCGGTGCGCTGCATGTGGATCACTGGGTCAGCATGGATGATAAAGCCATCATTGACGAGTTGGTGGCCATCCGTGGCGTTGGCCGCTGGACTGCCGAGATGTTTTTGATTTTTTACCTGATGCGCCCCAATGTGTTGCCGCTCGATGATATTGGCTTGATCACTGGCATCAGCCAGTGTTATTTTTCTGGCGAAAAAGTCAGTCGCAGTGATGCCCGTGAGGTAGCACAAGCCTGGACACCGTACCGTACCGTGGCAACCTGGTATATCTGGCGATCGCTGGATCCGGTG
>SESE01000850.1_pt1 | contig 12549 bp, 8 predicted proteins | sample 3171371 | NCBI WGS metagenome assembly SESE01 (sample SAMN06051881, study PRJNA518727) | freshwater metagenome | biome: subpolar coniferous forest; feature: holomictic lake; material: water; isolation source: holomictic Lake 442, 13 m depth | place: Canada: near Kenora, Ontario | collected...
TGTGGAGAACGACGACGGGCGGATGGAGATCGTGCGCTGGCCTGTCGTGCCGAATGAAAGGAAGAACGCATGAATGTCGGACGGTGGCAATTGGAGACGCTGGCGCGCGCCACAGCCTTACTTGCCTGGATCGTGGTGCTGGCCATACTCTTTGCGCAGGCCGAGATCCAGATCGAAGGGGCGCGCGGCTGGGCCGCGGGGTTGCCAACCTGGCGCATCGTCGACCACCCCGTCTTGAGTGCGCTGTTCGGGGGGCGCGAGGTAACCGGTTACCACGTGTTTGTCTTCAGCTTTATGGCGGCCGTATTTCACCTGCCGCTGTTTCTCACCTTGCGCTGGTCGTGGCGCCTGGAAGCGCGCGTACTCGGCTGCCTGGCCTTGTTCTGGATCATCGAGGATGCGCTCTGGTTTGCCCTGAATCCGGCGTACGGGCTGGCTCGGCTCTCGCCGGCCCAGGCGCCCTGGCATCCGCACTGGCTGCTGGGGGTGCCGGTGGACTATCTCGTAGGCGTGACGGTGGGCTGCGGGTTGCTGGGATGGTCCTTCGCGGCCCGTCCAGCGCTGGCTCGACAGGAACCGCCGTGAAGCTGCTGATCCTCCATGCCTCCGCCGGAGGCGGCCATGCGCGTGCGGCCGAGGCGCTGCGTGAGGCTGCGCACATGCGCGGCGATACGGTCGTTGTCCGCGACATTCTCGATTTCATGCCAGAGCTCTTCCGCCGCACGTACGCTAACGGTTATCTCAACCTGGTGCGAACCGCACCTGAACTGTGGGGATACCTCTACGCCCTCTCCGACCGCGAGTCGCAACGTCCGGTCGCGCGTCACGTCCGTGCCGGTTTTCAGCAACTTAACGCGGTTTCCTTTTACCGGTTCCTGCGTGCGGAGGCGCCGGATGCCGTACTCTGTACCCACTTCCTGCCGCTGGAACTAATCGTTAGCATGCGATCGCGAAAGCGCTGCGCATTGCCGCTCTTCGGCGTCGTGACCGATTACGCGGTGCACGCACTGTGGTATGGCGTGGGGGTTGACGCGTATTATGTGGCGACCGAAGAATCTCGCCGCCAGCTCTGTCGTAAGGGACAGCCGAAGGACCAGGTGCTCCTCTCGGGCATTCCGGTTCTTGCCGCGTTCGCCCGGCGGTGCACGCCGAGCGAGGGTCGCCGACTTCTGGGGTTGCGGCCTGACCTGCCATTGACGCTGGCATTGAGTGGCGGATACGGTGTCGGACCAACCGTGGCGTTGCTTCAGGCCTGCGCCGTGGATCCGCCACCTTGTCAATTCGTGGTCATCACCGGGCACAACGCAAAATTGGAACAAGCGGCACGCGAGGTCGTGGCCGGCACGCGCCTGGTCGCCGCGATACACGGATTCGTGCAAAATATCGACGAATTCATGGACGCGGCTGACCTGGTGATCAGCAAGCCAGGCGGTCTCACCACCGCCGAAACGCTGGCAAAAGGGCGACCGATGCTGATCGTGGACCCGATCCCGGGGCAGGAGCAGCGCAACGCGGAATGGCTGCTGGAAAACGGGGCGGCCATGCGCCTGCATGAAGTGGCCGATGCGCCTTGGAAACTCCGGTCGATGCTGGGCGAGGCCGCACCGCTAGAGGCGCTGGCGAGACGTGCTGCGGCCCTCGGCCGGCCCGACGCCGCGTGTGACATTATCGCGGATGTTCACGCCCGCGTCGGGCTTTGAGTGGTTCAAAACGTTGACATTCCCGCCGCCCGGCGGTCGGAGACCGCCGCTACAGAAGCCGGGTTTTGCAAGAACCTCATATTCAGACCTCCTTACCTCACCACGAAGGACACGAAGAACACGAAGAATTCGTTAATTGCGATAGCCTTCGTGTTCTTCGTGTCCTTCGTGGTGAAAAATTAGGTTCTATGCTTTTCGCCTTGCTATCACATCTCACCCGAAGATCTGCGTAATCTGCGGACAACAAACCGAGTTCTAAAAACCCAGCAAATGGTGTCACGCTAATTTTCGGGAGGTAAAGTTGTCTGATATTGTTGTCGCTGTCCTATGAAACAAACAATTAGTTTCACGCTCACAATATCTAAACATGTCGTGACTATTTTAGCGCCACGCACAACGCCAGATCAGGTCGTGAAAAGACATGTTTTGGCGGGTATGGCAAAAAGAATCTACGATCTATGGCCGGATGTGCACGCTTGGGAAACATTACTGTGACCTGGGCAATCAGCATCATTTCCAGTGAACTGCTGTGCACTTCGCCCGCCAGTTGTGGGCTCCGGCTTCCTTTGGCCATTCACGTTACAGTGCGAGTGGATTCGCCATCCGCTGCGCGGGAGACACAGTTGCACGGTTTCGCCGGTGCGGAGAGATCCATCACCCGATTCCTGCTCTGTGACCTTCGCTTGCGGCGCGCCTGGGAGGGTGGTTATTCGAACGAAGAACTAGCTATGTGCTAACAATGAACAAACAACCGAAAGCTACCTTTACACCGCGAACCAAGCCGGATCAGGTCGTCAACACGACCGATACGGCAGCCGTGAGGAAAACGCCGGCGGGTTGCCGGCGTTAAATGGAAGGGACGTCATGTTAACAGGCGGCGCAGGGTCGGGACGCCGCCAGTCCGGCAGGGTTGCCGGATCGGAACAGGATGGCGGACTGGAACCGTTGTGCCACTCCCGTATGGGTTACACGTTTCAAGACACACAAAGGAGAAATTCATGAAACTATTCAAGAAAGTAATGATGGCGCTGTTGTGCGTCGCCGGTATGACTGGCGTCTCGCAGGCGGCGAACTTCAGCGTGACGAACTGGATCGTCGCGGGCAACAACGGTTACAAAGACACCACGTACAACTACTACCACGCGACTAACTCGTTGCACATGGTCAGTAGCAATGTCTATTTGCTGGACCACACGATCATTTTCGACAGCGGCACGGTCGTTACGATTGATCCGGGCACAGTTGTTCGTGGTATCAACGAAAGGTACACAGGCGATACCCTTCGTCCAGGCGCGCTGATCATCGCACGTGGCGCCAAGATATACGCCAATGGTACGGCGGGACAGCCGGTCCTCTTCACCGACCAGTGGGACGACAACATCCCCTGGAAGGGAAGCACCGGTACGGCCCAGAACATCAGCTACACATACATCAATGGTGGAGGCGCGACGAATATTTACAACAACACTAACTTCAACTACGGCGCGGTCAATCGTTTGAGCGGCGTCTGGGGCGGTGTGGTGCTTTGCGGCAAGGCGTTCGTCAACTACGATGGGTATGGCAACGCATCCAGCCCGCAACTGGGCGAGGCTCGGTGGCCGGTCGAAGGCACTGCGGTGGCGGCTGGTATTCTCGGCGGTGGTAACGACGACAACGACAGCAGCGGGTCCATGACCTACTGCATCATTCGCTATACAGGGTTTCAACTCCTCTTCACCAAGGAGCTCAATGGTCTCACGATGTACGGCGTTGGCCGTGGCACGCAGATCAATCACATCGAAGTCGTCAATGCGCAGGACGACTCCTTCGAATGGTTTGGCGGCTGCGTCAACGCGAAGTACCTCGTGACGTGGGGTGGCGGCGACGACTGTTTTGACAGCGATGCTGGCTACCGCGGCAAGAATCAGTTCCTGTTTGGCGTGCAATATCCGATGAGCGGCACGACGCGCGAAAGTTCGCAGCCTGATAAGGGGTTGGAAATGGACGGCATGGAAAGCGTGCAGGGTTACAAAGTGCCCTTCGCCCTCTCTGGCTGGTATAACATGACGGTCGTGGGCTGGGATGAGACGGATGCTGACCATCGCAACATAGCTTTCGTGATGCGCGATAACGCCACGCCCCAGATCTGGAACTCCATCTTCATGGACTTCGGTGCGGCTGGGTCCGTCATTGAAAGCTCCTCAAGCAAGTTCCCGTCGCTCGCTGGCGCCGGTGCCAGCTACAACTGCTCTTGGCACTTCACCAACCAGAACGATCTGGCGCACCTGCCAACCAGCGTGACCAACGACGCATTCGGCAACGACGTGAACTCGACCTACCTCTATAAGAATGGCAGTCAGCAGGCTGGTAAGCAGGCGAGCGTCAAGGACTGTATCTTCTGGAACACAGGCAACAGCATTGCGCATGCTGGCGTATACGGCGTTGTGCCGCCTGGGACGGCTGTCACGACCACCAGCAGCGCCGGCAAGTTCTCGGACAAGAACTTTAAGGGCCCGGTTATCGGTGACGGCTCGGGTTCGGTCATTGCTGGCTATGACAACTTCAACATCCTTGCGAGCCAGTATAACAACGTGGATTTTGGAAACTATGGCGATTCTGATGGTAGCATGCCGATTAAAGCGCGCACACGTGTTGCAACACCTGCGTCTGCCCTTAAGACATCTTCCGTTGGATACGATGTCACGATGATTGACCCGCGCGCCGCCAATGACGCGTTGGTCTGTTCGAACGCCGTTCCGGCCGATTCGTTCCTGAGCGCAGCCAACTACCGTGGCGCGTTCAACGCGGACAACAACTGGGCCAAGGGTTGGACTACGATGGACACTTGGGGCTTGTTTGGCTCCGCAACGAACCCTGGTGTCGCGACGCAAACGTTCGACATGACGACGGTCGTCGGCTTCGACAGCGTGGCCGGCGTGCAGTACGCGGTCGAAGGCGCCCCGACCGTCAGTGGCCCGTGGACCCTGGTGGGCGTTGCGACCGGCACGGGCGGCCGGATGAGCGTCGCGGACATCGCAGCCGGACAGTACAGCTCGACCAAGTTCTACCGCGTCAGCATTCTTGCGCAATAGACTTCGTGCCTTGTTGCAGAACGCAGAATAGTAGTTGATTCGTACGGGTTCCGGTGGCGTTCGTGCGCTGCCGGAACCCGGTTGGTTGTAGAAAGGAAGAACATGGATTTCAGGTACATATCATGCAAAAGCGTGGCTCGCGTCATGGTGAGCGTTGCGCTGAACATCAGTCTTGCGGGTTGTTCGTCTACGCTTACGCCACCGAAAACGAGTGTCGACCGGGACGCCCTGCCGGCTTCACAGTGTCATATGTTTGAAACTGCCGCCAAGGTTGCGAACAGCATCGAGAGTCCATACGATGCCGACCAGGAGGCGGTTGCAGTAATCGCCCGGGCCGTGGCCAGCGGCTGTGCAAAGACCGCAGAGCAATTGGTGCGCAAGGGTTCTCCTTGGGTGCGTACATCAGGTCTATGCGAGTTGTCGTGTCAGTCCTGGCGCGCTGGCGATCACAAACGGGCCCGAACCCTATTGGCCGAAGCGTTGCTGGCCAGCGAAAGTCTGCCGGACTTTCAGCGACCGCTGCTGGAGTCGCTGCTGTGGCGTTGCCGTTTGTTGAACGCATGCGAAGGCGCTGCGACTGATTTGCAGGGAACCAACGGATTGGCGGTAGCGTGGTTGCATCAAGTGCAAACGACGGTGGCGAAAAATGATAATCCCGTGACGGCTCGAGAAGCCCTTTGTTTTGCCTATCTGGATCTGGCGTCCAGTTTGGAAATTGCAACACTGGGCGGATCGAATGTTACGGCTTGTTTGGACAACGCGCTTTCGCTTGTCAGTGTTTTGGATCCTGCACAACGGCCAGTATTCTTGGATTCGGTTGTGCGATATGCAGGAAAGACCTGCACGCTTGTGAGCGCTCGGCAGTATCTATTGCGCGCAGACAAGGCTGTTGAGCGAGAGATAAACGGAGCAACCAATTGGGTCTGGCAGGTGCGTTCGGCGCCGTTGCGTCGCGTGACCGGCGAGATGGACGAATCAATCATACAGAGGTTGCAAGCGTTGGAGCAGGCACCGGAAAGCGTTGGCAACGACGTGGAGATCGCGCCTTGGATCGTGCTCGCTGAGAGTTACACGGTTTTGGGGCGCACGGCGGATGCGCAACGCATTTATGATGCCGGTATTGCCCACGCGCAAAATCGGAAGGGTTATTGGCGGCAGGTGGCTGTAGCGCGCACGCTGGCCTCGATGGCAGGCGGCGGCTATGTGCCGCTGGCATCCGCGTCGTTGATTGATTGCGAGATTCGTAAGGCCCAGCATGGCGGTGCCACGGTGCCGCGGCAGTAGACAACGATGGCAAAGAATTCAGCCTTTTTTGTCTCGAGCAGAGGCGCAGACAAGGCGCTAACACACCGCTAATAATGTACTAACAATAATCGCTACACTTTACGGCCTCGCATTTATTAGGCATGCGCGCGTTGCAAACACTGTGCCCAGTATTTGTTTTTTGCAATCAACTGGCAATAAATAGGGGTTTCATGATTGGTGATGATGATAACGCGGGAGAAACGGCCGGGCGATGGCTGTTGTCTGCGCGTGTACGCGCGGCAGGCTGCTTGGGACGTACATTTTGCGCCGCTCTTGCAAAGCCCGGTTCCTATAGCGGCGGTTTCCGACCGCCGGTCGTCTGTGCCGATGATTTCGGCGGTCGGAGACCGCTGCTACAGGGTGGCGTTACGAAGGTGGCGGTGCGGGGGGTGGGGCTCGCGCAGAGGCGCAGGGGCGGGGTGGCAGGTGTCTTTTTGCTCATGCTGGCGTTGTGCGTCCGTGCGCAGGAGAGCGCCGCCATCAAGGGCGGGATTCGCGGGACCATCTACGACGCCGATTTTAACGTGCCTGTGCCTGCGGTGCGGGTGTCGGTGCCGGAAGCCAATCGCTCAACCAATACCGTGGAAGCCGGACACTACGCCTTTGCCGATCTTGCGCCCGGCATCTACACCGTGATGTTTGCCAAGGAAGGGTTTCAGCGCGAGACCCGCATCAATGTGTTGGTCAAGGCTGGCGTCTTTGCCGAGGTGGACACGCGGCTGTTCGGCGAGTACACGGACATGGAGGAGTTGGTCGTTTCCGACATAGATCTCGGCGGAACATCGGATGTTGGATTGCTGAACCTGCGGGCACAAAGTGTGGCCATGATAGATACTGTGGGTGCGGAACTGATGAGTCGTGCAGGTGCCGGTACGGCGGCGGCGGCTCTTAAACTCGTGACCGGTGCCTCTATACAGGACGGCAAATATGTGGTCATTCGCGGTCTGGGCGACCGCTATACCAGCGTGATGGTGAATGGCGTGCGTATGCCCACTGCGGACAAGGACCGGCGCGCAGTACACATGGACCAGTTCCCGTCAGCCGTGATCAACAGCATTCAGGTGACCAAGACGTTTACCCCCGAGCAGCAGGGCGATGCCAGCGGCGGCGGGGTTGATATTGTGACTAAAGGGATGCCGGATAGCCTTGTTTTGTCGGCGTCTGTTAGCCTGGAGTATGATACGGAAGCTACAGGTAACAGGGACTTCCTGAGTTACAAAGGCGGGGGCAACAACTCCTTCGGCATCCGGCAGGGCGGTTTGGAACGTCTGCTGTTCTGGAACCCGAAGGATCAGACTGGGTCGCGGGGCGCGGATGTCAGCAGCTCATCCAAACTCGAAAATAAGATGCCTGGTCCCAACTACGGTTGGAAGTATTCGGCTGGCGATTCGTGGGATCTTGATGGCGCTACGGCGGGCGGCCTACTGGCCATGTCGTACAATCAAAAATACAAATACCGTGATACGGAGCGTATAAATTTGGTGGCAAGCGACAGTGCATCCAATGTGCGCGCCGATACGGGCAATCCGGATACCGAACTCGTCTCCATGGACGAGCAGCTCTGGTCAGCCTGCGCCGTGACCGGCATCCGCAATGCGATGAACGATGTGCATGCGACGCTGCTTTTCACACATCTGAGTCGTGATGTCGTCAATGAGAAAAGCGGGGATCCGGAAATTTCACCTCTGCGCACGAATGAATTTGTGATCGGGCCGCGGCGTTACGTCGTCGAGAGCGAAGCGTACAGTCAAAATCGTCGGGTTACGCAACTCTATACCGAAGGCGACAATGGCACGGCGCAACTGGCCGGCAAACACACATTCGAATACCTTCACGATGCGGAACTGACGTGGTCGCTGGCATACAATGTCGCTGAAACACTCGAACCCGACCGGCGGCAAGTTAATGCGTCCTACTATTACGCTCGGTTGTCCCGGACGATCAACGGCGTCTACGACCCCATCGGTTCGTACGTTACTGGTCCCGGATGGAGTTTCGACAGATTTGAACGACGCTGGCAAGACACGCGCGAACAGACTGGGCAGGCACAACTGAATTGGAAACAGCCGTTCACGGTCTGGGAACAGGAAGGGTATGTCAAAGCCGGTGTGTTCGGAGACAATCTATTTCGGACATACCGTAATCGCGCGTACACAGATGGTGGCGGCCTGCCGGCTGTGCCGGCAACCAACGACTGGGATTTCAGTTCATGGGGCGCATTGGATGGCGTGACGATTCAGCCGTTCAACGACTATACCGTCGAATATGACGCTCGGCAGAAGATTGATGCCTATTATGCTATGTTCAAGGCGCCTCTGCCCTCATGGGTCGAATTGGTTGGTGGCGCGCGCGTCGAATGGACCGCCATGCAAACGGAAGTGCGCGCACCTTTCAGTCCAGATGGCACGATCCCGACCTATGGACTGTGGGTGGATCCAAACAATCCAGGGTTGGGACCGATCATGAGTTTTAACGCGGGCGCGCCTGCGGCGGACGCAGCGGCCAACCTGATGGAACGCGATATCTTGCCGGCGTGTGGTTTGACCTTCCATGTCCGGGACGATACTCAGATCCGGTTGGCGGTGAGCCAGACCATCGCGCGACCCACGTTCAAGGAGTTGACGCCGGTGGTCTACACGGACTTTGATCCGTCGCGCGTGTTTGTTGGCAATCCCAAGCTGGGGCTTTCACATCTTAACAATTATGACTTTCGTGTGGAGTGGCGCCCTGCGGCTGGCGACCTTTTGGCTGGCAGCGTATTCATGAAGCAACTGACCGATCCGATTCAATACACCGTGTACCGCGACGGCTTGCCGGGCAGCCCTGATTATGTCTATCCGGAGAACTACCCCAGCGGCAAAATACTCGGTTATGAATTGGAAATGCGGAAGAATCTTCGTTTCATAAGCGATTGGCTGCGTGACCTGACCGCAGGGGCCAATGCCACATTTCAGAAGTCCACGGTGGATTACTCTGACATATTGATGAATAAACTGAGGTTCACCGGCGTGACTTCTGACAGCCGGCCGATGGATGGGCAACCGGCCTATCTCTATAACATTAATCTGTTTTACGATAATGAGCCGTCCGGCGTTAGCCTCGGCATCTTTTACAACATGAAAGGCGAAACGTATGTCGGCGGTGAGTCGTGGAATCCTGGTGCCTATACGCCTAATCTTGTAGAAAAACCGATCGGTTCGCTGGACATAACATTCGGGTATAAGTTTGCCAAGAATTGGCGGCTTGGCCTTGAGGCTAAGAACCTGCTCAACCCGTCGGTGGAAAGCATCTACCGTAGTAGCGTTTGGAACAAGGACCAGCCCAGGTCCAGTTACCGTCCAGGACGTACGTATTCCATGTCGCTGGGGTGTACGTTCTAAAGGCGGTTGGACGGTGAGACGGTGGAAGATGGACGGTGGGACGGTGCGAGTAAGCGATGCGGATTGAAGCTGGAAGACGGGAAATTGGAATTTTGGGGAAAGAGAGAAAGGTGGCACGATGAGCATGATTCGATATGTCGTGATGGCTACGCTGGCGTGTCTGGCGCTGCATGGTGTGGCAGCGGTGCCGGATACGGATGAGTCTGGACGCGCGGCAGTGGAGAAATGGATCGAGACGCGCAAGCTGATCTCGCAGGAGAAGCAGGATTGGCGACTGGGCAAGGAGTTACTCGCGGACCGCGCGCGTATGCTGGAGAAGGAGATCGCGGGGGTGCGGGAGAAGATTTCCGCTGCGACTAACGAAACGGCGGAGGTGGATCGCAAACTGGCTGAGGCGCGCGCGCAGAATGATCAGCTCGATGCGGTGTCGGCCCGTATGCGCGCGGCCGTCGTCGCCCTGGAGACGCGTCTCCCTGCGCTGCTGGCGCGTACGCCAGATCCGGTGCGCGAGCGCATGAAGCCGCTGGTACAGCGCCTGCCTCAGAATTCGGCCGATACCAAGATCAGCCTGCCGGAGCGCTTTCAGAGTGTCATCGGCATTCTGAATGAAATTGGCAAGGCCAATGGCGAAATCACCGTCTCCACCGAAATCCGCACCATGGCCGATGGACGCCCTACACAGGTTAAGGCGCTCTATATCGGCCTGGGACAGGCCTATTACGTGAGCGAAAAGGGCGATGCCGGCACCGGGCGCCCAGGTGCCAATGGCTGGGATTGGCAGCCTGATAACAACCTGGCCGCGCAAATCACCGATGCCATGCAGACCTTGCAGAGCAAAGCCGCGCCGCATTTTGTGCCGCTGCCGGTGAAGCTGCCGTAGGTAGAGAAAGGCTAAAGGCTAAAGGCTGAAGGCTAAAGTGAGATTTGCCGTGAGGGGCGGTGGAGGGTGGCAGGTGGATGGTGGGCGAAAGACGGCAGACGGAAGGACGGAAGACGGTTGGACGGTTGGGCGGTGGGACGGAGGACGGTGGCAGGTGGTAGGGCGGGGCCGCCGGACCCGCCGCGCGACAGGGACGGAGGACGGTGAAACGGAAGACGGTGGACGGTGAGCTGTGAACAGTGAACAGTGAATTTGGAACTCAGGAACTCATGAAAAACGCACAAATGTTCCTGATTTCCTGAGTTCCAGATTGGTTAAAGGCAAATAACATGAAATACGCATCCGAAACGATTGTTGTTGTGTTGGCCGGGTTTTTGTCGGCAGGGTCGCTCATGGCGCAGAGTAATGCGCCGGTTTCGCTGGAAACGGCGGCGGGGGCCGTGCGGCAGGATCTCGAAACCGCCTCCCGGGAATATACTGCCCTGCGCGAGAGCATCGGCAGCGAGAAGATCCCCATGACCCGCGAGCTTTCGCGGCTCGAGGATCAGCTTATCGAGGTCCGCCGCGAATACGACAAGTCCCGCCGCGCCGTGGATTCGCGCAGCCTGGAGCTGAACAACCTTAAGGCGGATGCCAAGCAGCGGCAGGACGAAGTGTCCTACATCGGCAGCCTGCTCGATGAGTATGCCCGCACCTTCGAGGGGCGCATCCACGCCAGCGAGATCGAGCGCTACAAGCCGGCCATTGAAAGCGCCTTGCAGGCGCCGCAGAACAAGGATTTCTCTCCGGCCCAGAAGTTCGACTGCCAACTGGCCATGGCGACGGCATCCTTCAAACGCCTGGAAGAACTGATCGGCGGGACGCGCTTCGAGGGTTCGGCGGTGGATCCGCAGGGGACTGTTGATCAAGGGAAGTTCGCGCTGATCGGCCCGGTGGCGCTTTTTGCCACGGCCGATGGACAAACCGCCGGCCTGGCCCTGCCGCAGGCCGGTTCGAGCAAACCGGCCGTGCATCTGCTGCCCGAGAAGGAGTCGTCCCTCAGCCTGGCTAGCATCGTGCTGACCGGTCAGGGTATCCTGCAGTTTGATCCGACCATGGGCGGCGCGCTCAAGGAGCTGATCGCGCGCGGCAACCTGTGGGGGTATTTTAAGCGCGGCGGCCCGATCATGTGGCCGCTACTGGCGCTCGCGATTCTGGCCATCAGCGTGATCATCGAGCGTCTGGTCTTCCTAGCCATCGAGAAGAAGCGTCGCAATCGCGATGCGGTGGCTGAGATCATGCTGGCGTTGGAGGAAGGCGATCCGGAAAAGGCCATTAAATCCGGCCTGGACTCCAAGGACTTTGTGGCGCGCTGCCTCTCCTACGCGCTGCACCATCGCGAGAAGTCGCTCTCCGATGCGCTCATGCGCTCCTCAGCCCAGGAGATGGTGCGGTACACGCGCGGCATTTCGCTGCTCGACACGGTGGTCACCATGGCGCCGCTGCTGGGTCTGCTCGGCACAGTCACCGGCATGATCTCGGCCTTCGGCATGCTGGGCGGCTCGGAGCTGGGCGCGCCGACGGCCATCACTGGCGGCATAGCCGAGGCCTTGATTGCCACGACCTTCGGTCTGGGCATTGCCGTGACCGCGCTGATTCCGCTTAACTTCCTGCACGCGCGCTGCGAAGGCGCGCGCCATGAAATGGAGGACGCCATGAGCCACCTCGAGCTGCTCATGCGTCCGATGCTGGAAAAGCAGAACAAGTGCTACCGGCTGGCAGTGGAAAAAGAGCAGGGGACGAACCATGCAAGTTAAAGCGTATAACTTCAAGCGGGCGCGTATCGAAATCGTGCCGCTGATTGATGTGATTTTCTTCCTGCTGGCGACCTTTGTAATGGTCTCGCTCTCCATGACCAAGAACCAGGGCGTGCAGGTGCAACTGCCCAACGCCAGCACCGCCGAAAAGATCGAGGACCGCGACAAGGCCGCCACGCTGACTGTGCGGCAGAACGGCGAGATCTTCTTCAACAAGGACAAGGTCACCCTGGCGCAACTGCCGTTCAAGCTCCAGACCTACAAGGCGGCCTCCAAGGACCCCAAGGTGGTGGTGAGCGCCGAGGCCAACGCCAACTTCCGCAATATCGTGGCCGTGCTGGACGAGGCGCGCAAGGTGGGCATCCTCAAGGTGGGAATTTCTACGGAGAAGAAGTGAGGGGACAGGGGACAGGAGTC
>SESE01000851.1_pt1 | contig 12546 bp, 7 predicted proteins | sample 3171371 | NCBI WGS metagenome assembly SESE01 (sample SAMN06051881, study PRJNA518727) | freshwater metagenome | biome: subpolar coniferous forest; feature: holomictic lake; material: water; isolation source: holomictic Lake 442, 13 m depth | place: Canada: near Kenora, Ontario | collected...
AGATCCACGAGGCGGATCCGCCGGTGCCCGTGGTGGGTGGCGAGGGCTGCGACCTCCTGCTGGCCAATGGGGAGCGCGTGCTGGACGGCATCTCCAGCTGGTGGACCTGTCTCCACGGACACGGCCACCCGCGCCTGGTGGGCGCCCTGGAGCGCCAAGTCGGGAAGCTGGACCATGCCATGTTCGCCGGCTTCACCCACGAGCCGGCCCTGGAGCTGGTGGCCCGCCTGCGGCCCCGCCTGCCCGCCAACCTGACCCGCGCCTTCTTCTCGGACGATGGCAGCACCGCCGTGGAGGTGGCCCTCAAGATGGCCTTCCAGGCCCAGCACCAGCGGGGTGAGCAGGGCCGTGACCGCTTCGGCGCCCTGCGGGGCGGCTACCACGGCGACACCCTGGGGGCCGTGGGCGTGGGGGAGCTGGAGAACTTCCTGACGGGGCTCTTCCGCCCCCTGCTGCTGGCCTGCGAGCGGCTGGAAGTGCCCGAAGATCCCCGCTGCGAGCTGAACCCCGACCTCAGCGGCTGGGCGGCCCGGCTCGCTTCTGCCAAGGCCGATGTGGCGGCCTTCTTTGATATGCACGGGAGCCGCCTGGCGGCCTTCATCGCCGAGCCCCTGATCCAATGTGCTGGGGGCATGCGCATGTGGCCACCGGAGCTGCTACAGGAGCTGCGGGCCCAGTGCGATGCCCACGGTGTGTACCTGATCCTCGACGAGGTGGCCACGGGCTTCGGCCGCACCGGCACCTTCCTGGCCTGCGAGCAGGCGGGGGTCGCGCCGGACCTGCTGTGCCTCTCCAAGGGCCTCACGGGGGGCACGCTGCCCCTATCCCTCACCTGGGCCACCGAAGAGATCTACGGCCACTTCTGGGGCACGCCCGCCTCGGGCCGGGCCTTCCTCCACGGCCACAGCTACACCGCCAACCCCACGGCCTGCGCCGTGGCCTGCGCCAGCCTGGCCCTCTTCGATGATGAGCCCGTGCTGGCCCGGGCGAACATCCTGGGCGAGGCCATGCGCAGCGCCTTCGCCACCCTGGCCACCCACCCCGCCATCCGCCAGGCCCGCACCCTGGGGGCCATCGGCGCCTGCCGTTTGGTGGACCCCGCCACGGGGGCGGCCCATCCCCCGGAGCAGCGCTTTGGCTGGCGCCTCCACCGCCGGGCCCTGGACCACGGCCTGCTGGTGCGCCCCATCGGCGACTGCCTCTACCTGCTGCCACCCCTCAACACCCCCCCCGCCCGCCTGGCCGAAGCGGCCGAGACCCTGCTGCAGCTGCTGGACGCCTGAGGCCCAGGCTCCCCTCCGGGTGTAGACTGCCCCCTCTCCCCCGAGGTGCCCATGCGTCGAAGCCTGCTCCTGACCCTCGCCTGCCTGCTGGGCGCCCTGCCCCTGACCGCCCAGGCCGCGCCGCCGACGGTGCGCACCTACTTTGCAGACACCTCAAAGCTGAAGGAGGGCGGGGTGAAGCTCATCCCCATCCAGACCCCCAAGGGTCCCTTCAAGGTCTGGACCAAGCGCTTCGGCAGCAATCCCCGCATCAAGGTGCTGCTGCTGCACGGCGGCCCCGGGGGCAGCCACGAGGCCTTTGAGTCCTTCGAGGGCTTCCTGCCCGCCGAGGGCATCGAGTTCATCTACTACGACCAGCTGGGCTCGGGCAACTCGGACCAGCCCAAGGACAAGGACCTGTGGACCACCGCCCGGTTTGTGGAAGAGGTGGAGCAGGTGCGCCTCGCCCTGGGCCTCAACAAGAACAACTTCTACCTGCTGGGCCACTCCTGGGGGGGCATCCTGGCGGCGGAATACGCGCTGAAGTACGGTGCGAACCTCAAGGGCCTGGTCATCTCGAACATGATGATGAGCATCCCGGACTACAACCGCTACGCGGAGCAGGTGCTGGCCAAGCAGATGGACCCGGCGGTGGTGAAGGAGATCAAGGCCCTGGAGGCGGCAGGCAAGTACGAGGACCCCCGCTACTTCGAGCTGCTGCTGCCGAACTTCTACAACAAGCACCTGTGCCGCCTGCCCCAGTGGCCTGACGCCATCAACCGCATGTTCGGGCGCCTCAACAAGGACATCTACGTGCTCATGCAGGGGCCCAGCGAGTTCGGCGCCTCGGGTCGCCTGGAGCAGTGGGACCGCAAGGCCGACCTGCCCAAGCTGGCCATGCCCACCCTGGTCATCGCCGCGGCCCACGACACCATGGAGCCCGCCCACATGCAGTGGGTGTCCAAGCAGGTGCAGCACGGCAGCTACCTGCTCTGCCCCGACGGCAGCCACTGCGCCATGTGGGATGACCAGAGCCACTACTTCCCGGGCCTGCTGGCGTGGCTGAAGGGCACCGACGGTGGCCGCAAGACCGTCCGCCTGGCCCCCCGCTGACCCCCTCTCCCTGAGCCCTGATGGCCCGCCTCCGCTTCGGTCTCATGACCCTCCTGCTGGTGAACGCCATCTGGCGCTTCACCTGGGGCGGGGCCTGGATGTGGGCCCCTCTGGTCATCAGCGGGGGTGTGGTGGCCCTCTTCGATGCCATTGGCCCCGACGAGACCTCGGACCTGTCCCGGCTCGGCGCTGGGGTCTTCAACGCCTGGCTGTTCCTCACCCTGCCGCTGCTGCTGGTCATGCACACCGTGCTCTGGTGGCTGGCGGGTACCGGCGATGCCCTGGGCCTGGGCGCCTGGCTGCTGCGGCACGGTGGCCCGGACCTGGCCGCCGCCCGCGCCGCCACCGGGCCCTGGGGCTGGCTGGGGGCCGTGCTGAGCTGCGGCTTCATCACCGCCTCCGCCGGCACCACGGTGGGCCATGAGCTGGTCCACCGCACCCGCCAGCCCCGCCATCAGGTGTGGGGACGCTGGCTGCTGAGCCTCACCTTCGATGCCAGCTTTGCCATCGAGCATGTCTACGGCCACCACGCCCGGGTCTCGACCTTCGAGGACCCCGCCTCCGCCCGGCGCGGCGAGGGGGTCTACGGGTTCATCCTCCGCTCCACCCTGGGGCAGCTGCGCAGCGCTTGGCGCCTCGAGTCGGGCCGCCTCGCCCGGAAGGGCCAGGGGACCTGGACGGTCCACAACCGCTTCCTGCGGGGCTGGCTGTTCTCGGCGGCCTGGCTGGCCTGGGCCGGGACCCTCGGTGGTGGGCGGGCGGTGGCCTTCCTGGTGGCCTCGGGCCTCTGGGGCAAGGCCATCCTCGAGGTGGTCAACTTCGTCGAGCACTACGGCCTGATCCGCCTACCCGGCAGCCGCATCGAGCCCCGGCACAGCTGGAACAGCAACGCCTGGATGAGCAGCACGGTGCTCTACCACCTCACCCGCCACAGCGACCACCACGCCGAGGGGGGCAAGCCCTTCTGGCGTCTTCAGCCCATGCCGGAAGCCCCCAGCCTGCCGGCGGGCTACATGGCCATGCTGGTGGTGGCCCTTTTCCCCCCCTGGCACGAGGCAGTGATGCGACCGCGCCTGGCCGCCTGGGATGCCCTGCACGCAGACGCAGCGGAGCGCACCCTGGCCGAGGCCGAGAACCGACGTGTCGGGTGGGCTCAGACGTAGAGATCGATCAGCCCCGTGGGCGTGGTGGGGGCTGCTTCCTGGGCCTTGGCCTCGGAGGCCTCCGGCTTCTTCGGCTGGGGGTTGCGGATGGCGTAGGCCTGGATCTCCGCTGTCGTCACCTTGCCGTCGCCGTTCAGGTCCCGGGGATCCGTGCTGAGGGGGGCGTTGCTGTTTACCGCACTGACGCTGCCAACGGCCATGGAGCCCTCCCTGGGGTCTCATCGGCACGGAAGGGCGATCCCTTGAGGGGTCCGGGCCCCTCTACTCTGCGGCGCCCTGGGTGTCGCCTGCGGCCCCGCCGCGGTGGTGTACCACCCGCTGCTGGTAGGGGATCTCGATGTCGGCGGCGCGGAAGGCCAGGAGGATGCGGCGGCGCAGCTCCCGGGCCACATCCCACTGGGCGCCAGGGGCCGACTTGGTGAGGGTCCGGATCTTGTAGCCGCTCTCCCCGAAAGAATCCACGCCCTTCACTTCCATGGGCTCCAGGACCAGGTCCGGCCGCTCCTCGTAGAGGCGGAGGCCCACCTCGCGGAGCACCTCGAAGGCCCGGTCGGGATCGGTGCCGAAGCCCACCTCCACCTCCACCAGGGCCCGGGCGAAGTCCTTGGAGAGCACCACCACCCGCGAGATGGACCCGTTGGGAATGTAGTGAGCGCGGCCCTCGGGGTCCCGCAGCTGGGTGATGCGCAGGGTCATGCGCTCCACCGTGCCCACGTGTTTGTCGTCCACGCTGACGATGTCACCCACCCCGAACTGGTTCTCCAGCAGCAGGAAGAACCCGCTGATGATGTCCTTCACCAGGCTCTGGGCGCCGAAGCCCAGGGCCACACCGGCCACGCCGGCGCCCGCCACCAGGGGGCCGATGTTCACGCCGAACTCCTGCAGGGTCATGAGCAGGAAGAAGGCAATCACCAGCACCCGTGCGGCGTTGCTGAGGACGGAGCCCAGGGTCTCGGCCCGGCGCTCGGCGTCGGAGGTGACATCGTCGTTGCCATCGTCCACGGCCCGGCGCACGGCGCGGGTCACCAGGTTCACCGCAGCCAGGATCGCGAGGCTGGCCAGGGCCACCAGCACCAGGTGCCAGATGCGGGACCAGCCGGCCCGGCCCAGCCAGCCGAGGAAGCCCCGGGCCTCTGTCATGGGTTGCAGGGTGACAAAGAAGGTGGCCAGACAGGTCATGGAGTTCTCCGCATCCAGCCTAGCAACTTCCAGGGGAGCCCCTGTGGAAGGGTCAGGAATTCCTGAAGTTGCCTCGAATTTTAACCATGTTTTCATCAACCCACCCGTGGATCCGATAGGATAAAACCCCCATTCCCCCGAGGTGCCTTTGAGTGCTTGGACCCCCACGGTCTTTCTGGACCCTGCGAGCCGCGAGCCGGTCTACCTCCAGATCGCCCATGCCCTCATGCACGAGATCCACCGGGGCCGCCTCAAGCCCGGCGATGGCTTGCCGGGCTACCGCTCCCTGGCCGCCCAGCTGGGCGTCAATCGAAACACCGTGATGGCGGCCTTTCGCGAGCTGCAGGCGGAGGGCTGGGTGGTGTCGGCCCCAGGCGAGGGCAGCGTCGTAGCGGACCGGCCGCCCACCCGTGTGCCCGGCGAGCAGGCCCCGGCCATGCCCATGGGCTTCGACCTCGGCATCGAGGGGCTTCCCGTGGCCCAGAAGGAGCGGGCGGACCTGCTGAAGGTGGCCAGCGGCATTCCCGATCCCCGCCTCATTCCGGGGGCGGCCCTGGCCCGGGCCTACCGGCGGGCCCTGACCCTCAACCGGCAGAACGCACTGAGCCTGGAAGACCCCCAGGGCCACCCCAAGCTCCGCGAGGCCCTGGCCAACATGCTGGCGGGCACCCGGGGCATCCCCGCCGCCCCGGACCGCATCCTCATCACCCGGGGCAGCCAGATGGCCAGCTTCCTGGTGGCCGAGGCCCTCTGCCGACCCGGCGACACCGTGGCCGTGGAGGACCTGGGGGACCGGCGCATCTGGGAGGTCATCGCCAAAACCGGCGCCCGGTGCCTGCCGCTGCCCGTGGATGCCGGGGGACTCTGCCTGGACGCCCTGGAGGCCCTGTTGGCGGAAGGCCCTCTCCGCGCCGTCCTGGTCACCCCTCAGCGCCAGTACCCCACCCTGGCGGTGCTGGCCCCGGAGCGCCGCGCCCGCCTCCTGGCGCTGGCCGCCCAGCATCGCTTTGCCGTGCTGGAGCTGGACCAGGAGTCCGAGTTCCAGTTCGAGGGCCGGGCCAATGCCCCGCTGGCCGCCGATGATGCCGCCGGCGTGGTGATCCATGTGGGCACCCTCAGCAAGATCTTCAGCCCCGGGCTCCGTCTGGGTTTCGTCCACGCCCCCCTGCCCCTCATCGCCCGGATGCGGGACCTGCGCCTGGCCTTCGACCGCCAGGGCGACATGGTGCTGGAGCGGGCCATGGCGGACCTCATGGAGGATGGCGAGGTGGCCCGCCACCTCAACCGCATGCACGTGGTCTACCGCCGCCGCCGGGATGTCCTGTGCGCCGCCCTGCTCCGGGAGCTGGGCGACCGCATCCAGGTCGAGGCCCCCCAGGGCGGCCTGGCCCTCTGGGTGCGGGTCCACAGCGACCTCGATGTGGACGCCTGGGCCGCCCGGGCCCTGGCCCAAGGTGTGGCCTTCCAGCCGGGCCGCCAGTTCGCCTTTGAGGGCGGGCAGGTCCAGGGCTTCCGCATGGGCTTTGCCAACTACGCCGAGCCCGAGCTGGAGGAAGTGGCGCTCCGCATGCGCCTGGCCCTGCCGGGGGCCCCATGACTCTGCTGCTGCCCCCCCTGGACGGCCGGCTGGAGCTGAAGGGGCTCCTGGGCGAGGGCGGCATGGGCCAGGTCCACCGCGCCTGGGATGGAGGCCTGGAGCGGGCCGTGGCTGTCAAGTTCGTGCGCGGGTCCGACCCCAGGGAGGCCGAGCGCCTGCTCCTGGAGGCGCGCCTCCAGGCCCGGGTGGAGCACCCCCATGTGGTGCGCGTCCACGAGGTAGGCACCCTGGGCGGGCGGCCCTGCATCGTCATGCAGCTGGTGGAGGGGGGCACCCTGGGGGAGCTACCCCCGGACGCGCCGCTGGCGCTGCGGGTGGAGCTGCTGCGACAGGCTGCCCTGGGCCTCCATGCGGCCCACCGGCAGGGCCTCATCCACCGGGATGTGAAGCCCGGCAACATCCTGGTGGACACCCCGCCGAACGGCGAGCCCCGTGCCCTGGTCTCGGACTTCGGCCTGGCCCGGGATGAGGACGGCGGCCTTACGCGCACCGGGCTGCCCGCCGGCACCTTCGACTACATGGCGCCCGAGGTGCTGCTGGGTGGCGGCCCCGTGGACTTCCGCGCCGATGTCTACGCCCTGGGGGCCACGGCCTACGCCACCCTGGCGGGCCGCCCGCCCTTCCGGGACGAGACGGCCTGGCAGCCCGGCCATGCCCCCTCCGCCGTCAACACCCAGATCGTGGGGGGACCGGGCCTGCTACGCCGCATCCTGGAAGAGGAGCCCACGCCCCTGGCGGACATTCCCGAGGACCTGCGGACCATCATCGCCAAGGCCATGGAGAAGGGCGCCACCGATCGCTACGCCAGTGCCGAGGCCTTCGCCGAGGACCTGGGCCGCTTCACCCGGGGCGAGGCGATCCTGGCCCACCGCACCTCCCGCCTGGAGTGGTTCATTCGATGGAGCCGCCGCAACCCGGCCCTGGCCCGCACCCTGGGGGCCGCCCTGCTCCTGGTGGTGCTGGGTCTGGGCTTCGGCATCTGGACCACCCGGCGCGCCGCCCGCCAGTCCCTGGAGGCCGCCCGGCTGGGAGCCGAGGCCGCCGCCATGGAGGAGCTGGTCCGCTCCGAGCACCTCCTCCCGCCCCACGACCTGCGCCCCGCCTACGCCCGGCTGCGGGCCATGCTGGCGGACATCCCGGCCCACTCGTCCTACGCCCCGGGACCGGCGGCCTTCGTGCTGGGGCGGGGCCTGCAGCTGCTGGGCCGCACCGAGGAGGCCCGGCAGGCCCTGGCCCGGGCCTGGGACCTGGGCTTCCGCACCCCCATCGCCGCCCGCGCCCTGGGCGAAGCCGAGGGCCAGCGCTACGCCGAGGAGATGGCCCTCCTGCCCCGCATGGACGACCCGGCCCTGCGCCAGGCCCGGGTGAAGGCCCTCCAGACCCGCTTCCGGGATCCCGCTCTGGCCCGCCTGCGGGCCGCCCTGCCGGGGAATGCAGCGGCCTACCCGCTGCTGGCGGCCCGCATGGCCCTGGTGGAGGACCGCCTCCAGGAGGCCGCCGAGCTGGCGGCGGCCGCCGGGCTGGCCCCGGACCGGGCGGCGGAGGCCGCGGGCATCGAGGGCCAGGCCCGGCTCGCCATGGGCATCGCCACCTTTGAGAAAGGGGACCTGCCGGTGGCGGCCGAAGCCTTGAAGGCCGCCGCCCAGGCCTTCCGCCGGGCCGCCGCCATCGCCCGCAGTGCCCAGGAGCCCCGGCTGCTCCTGGCGAAAACGGAGCTCCGTCTGGCCAAGGCCGCCATGCTCCAGAAGGGGCCCGACCTGGGCCAGTTTGCCGGCGTGCAGGTCGCCCTGGGCGAAGCCGAGGTGCTCCTCCCGGACTCTCCAGAGCTGCTCACCGCCCGCTCCGAGTACGAGTCGGACCGCAGCCGGGTGCTGCGCATGCTGGGCCAGGATGCGACCCCCGCCCTGGAAGCAGCCCTGGATCTGGCCCGCCGGGCCGCCGTCGGCGCACCGGATCCCCGCCAGCCCCTGGAGCGCCTGGCCTGGGCCTGCCTCAATGCCAGCGATCCTCTGGTGGACGGCGGCACCCAGGATCCAGGGCCCCTCTGGGCCGAGGGCCTGGCCGCCGCTGGCCGGGCCCGGGCCCTGTCCCCGGAGTCCAGCGGCCCCCTGACCCTGGAGACCCAGATGCTGCTCCGGCGCTCTGACCGGGACAGCGAGCGGGGCGGCAACGGCCTGGCGGATGCGGAGCGGGCCACTGAGAACGCCCGGCGCCTCATCGAGATCGGTGACCGCCCCGTGCTGGCCCGCAGCCTCGCGTCCCAGGCGCTCCGCTCCCTGGGCCTGTGTCGCCTCCAGACCGGCGGCGACCCTGCTCGCGAGTTCGCCGAGGCGGTGGTCATGGCCCAGGAGGTCATCCGCCAGTCCGCCGCCAACACCTCCTCCCTGGCCTGGGGCGTCTTCATCGCCGCCGCCCAGGTGGAGGCTGACCTGGCGGAGGGGCGGGTGCCGGGCGCGGCCCTCGCCACGGGTACCGGGTGGGCGGAGAGCCTGCTGGCAGCCCAACCCGGCAACCTCATGGTGTCTGCCCAAGTGGGCGAGTGGACCCTGTGGCGGGCCCGGGCCGAGGCCCTGGCGGGCCGGGACCCAGGCCCACTGCTGACCCGGGCCGAGCGGCTCCTGCTCGCCCCAGCCCGGGCCGGCAATGTCACACCCCTGACGTGGCAGCGCCTGGCGGAGGCGGCCCTGGAGCGGGCGGCCTGGGCCCGCTCCCACAAGGGCAATCCGCTGCGTTTCCTCAAGGAGGCCCAGGAGCACGCCCGGCACCTCCAGAAGGGGGATCCCGAATCTTGCGAAGGCCCGCTGCTGGAGGCCCGCGCCCTCCTGGCTCAGGGCCAGCGGGACCGGGCCCTGCCCCCGGCCGAGCGGGCCGTGGCGCTGAATCCCCGGAGCGCCTCCGCCTGGTTCACCCTGGCCCAGGTCCAGGACGCCGCTGGCCAGAAGGGCGCAGCCCGCACCGCCGCCGAGCGGGCCCGAGCCCTCCTGCCCCGCCTGGCGGGCCTGAAAGAGCTCCGCAGCCACCTGGGGCCCTGATCCCCGACCCCTGATGCCTGCCTTCCCCCACCAAGCCGCATCCTGACCGAGGATTTCCATGAGCCTGCTGCTGCCTCCCCTGGATGGACGGATCGAGGTGAAGGGCCTCCTGGGGGAGGGCGGCATGGGCCAGGTCTTCCGGGCCTGGGACCAGTCCCTGCAGCGGGCGGTGGCGGTCAAGTTCGTGCGGGGCTCCGATCCCCGCGAGGCCGAGCGCCTCCTCCTGGAAGCCCGTCTCCAGGCCCGGGTGGAGCACCCCCATGTGGTGCGCGTCCACGAGGTGGGCACCCTGGAGGGCCGGCCCTGCATCGTCCTGCAGCTGGTGGAGGGCGGCACCCTGGCGGACCTCCCATCCGATACGCCCCAGGCGGTTCGGGTGGAACTGCTCCGCCAGGCGGCCCAGGGCCTCCATGCCGCCCATCTCCAGGGGCTCATCCACCGGGACATGAAGCCCGGCAATGTGCTCACTGAGGCCGGCGAGGACGGCACCTTGCGCGCCCTGGTCTCGGACTTCGGCCTGGCCCGGGACGAGGACGGCGGCCTCACCCGCTCCGGTCTGCCGGCGGGCACCCTGGACTTCATGGCGCCGGAGGTCCTGCTGGGGGCAGGCCCTGTGGACTTCCGGGTGGATGTCTACGCCCTGGGGGCCACCGCCTATGCCCTGCTGTCGGGTCAGCTGCCCTTCCGGACCACCGCCACCCAGGCCCCGGCCACGCCCGGGTCCGCCCAGGCCACAGGCCAGGCCGATGGCACCCGCCTCCTCCGCCGCATCCTGGAGGAGGACCCGGCGCCCCTGGTGACCGTGCCGCCGGATCTCCGGCTCATCGTGGCCAAGGCCATGGAGAAGACCCCGGCGGACCGCTACGCCAGCGCCGAGGCCTTCGGCGAGGACCTGGCCCGGTACCAGCGGGGCGAGCCCATCCTGGCCGAGCGCCTGCCCCCCTTCGACCGCCTGCTCCGGTGGGGGCGCCGCAATCCCACCGCCGCCCGGGCCTCCGTGAGCGCCCTGCTCACCGTGGTCCTGGGCCTGGGCTTCGGCTTCTGGACCACCCGCCGCGCCGCTCGCCAGAACCTGGAGGCCGCCCGTCTGGGAGCCCTGGCCGAGGCCATGGAGGCCCGGGTGCGGCAGGAACAGCTGTCACCTCCCCACGACCTGACCCCGGTGCGCAGCCAAGTACGGTCCCATGCGGCGCGCCTGGAAGCCGCCGCCGGGGAGGGTGGCCCGGCCGCCTTCGCCCGGGGCCGCGCCCTGGAGCTGCTGGGGGACTGGACCCGCTCTCGGGTGGCCTTCCAGCGAGCCTGGGACACGGGCTTCCGCAACCCCCAGGCCGCCGACTCCCTGGGACTGGCCCTCATCCGCATCTACGACCAGGACCTGCGGCGGGGCCGAGCCACCCTGGCCCCCGAGGCCCTCAAGGCCCTGCAGGCCCACCTGGACCGCAGCCTCCATGACCCCGCCCTGGCCCTCCTGGCCCAGGGGGATCCTGCCGGCTGGCGCGGGCCCTGGGCCCGGGCCATCCACGCCACCCTCCACCGCCAGTTCGACGCGGCCCGCCAGGAGGCCCGCACCATCCGTCAGCGGGATCCCCAGCGCTACGAGGCCTGGACCCTCGAGGGCGAGATCTGGAACGCCGAGGCCCACCGCCGGGCCGAGGAGGGCAAGGACGCCGAGGCCCGTGCCGCCCTGGAGCAGGCCCAGCAGTGCCTGGACCAGGCCCTGGCCTGGGGCCGCAGCGACCAGCGCCCCCTGGAGGCCCTCGCCCGCCTGCACATCCAGCGGGCCGCCCTGCAGGTCAACGCCGGGGCCGACACCGTCGCCGAGACCGCGTCCGCCGGGCAGTGGATCGAGCGCGCCATGGCCCTCACCCCGGACAACCCGGAGCTCTTGGCCCAGAAGGCAGCCAGCCTCTACCAGCAGGCCCTCAGCCCGCAGCCCACGGCCTGGCCCGTCCGCGGCAGGCTCTGCGAGCAGGCCATCCAATTCCTGGATCAGGCTGCTGCCCTGCGGCCGGGGACCCCTTCGTTCCTCACCTCACTGACGGAGATGTGGGGCTCCCTGGCCCTGGTGCAGATCAACCAGGGCCAGTCGGCCCGCACCGCCGTGGAGCGAGGTCTGGCGCGGATTCGCGAGGCCGAGGCCCTCACGCCGGAGGATCCCGGCGTCCCTCGCCTGGACCTGTTCATGCGCACCCGGGAGTACCAGGTCCTGCGAGCGGAGGGCAAGGATCCGGAGCCCGCCCTCCGCGCCGGCCTGGCCTCCGCAGCCCGGGCCCTGCAGCTGAATGCCGTCAACCCCGCCTCCGTCCAGACCTGGAGAATCACCCTGCAGATGGAGCTGGGCCGCGAGGCTTGGCGCCACAAGAAGGACCCGCGCCCGGAGCTGATGGGCGCCGCCGCCGATGTGGAGACCCTGCTGAAGCAGGCTCCCGACTCTCTCCCCATCCTGCAGAATGCCGCCAACTCGCTCTACATGGCCGCGGACCAGCTCACGGACCTGGATGGCGAGGTGGACCGCCTGACCGCTCGGGCCGTGGAGCTGGCGGACCAGGGCCTGACCAAGGCCCCGGGCCACGAGGCCCTCCTCCGCCTCAAGGGGCAGATCCTCATGGTGCAGGCCTACTGGGCCTGCCTGCAGGACCGGGAGCCCGGCCGTCCTCTGGCCGAGGCCCGCCGCGTGCTCACCGCCGCCGCTGGCCAGGGCAAGGGCATGGTGGTCTTCAACGAGGTCCTCGCCGTACTGTCCCTGGTGGAGGCCCGCTGGGCCCTGCAGCAGGGGCGCTCGCCAGAAGCGGCCCTGAGTGATGTGGAGCGCCGCCTACAGCCCCTGCTGAAGAGCCCCAACGCCCAGCCGGGCGTGTACCAGAACCTGGCTCTGGCAGCCCTGGTGCGCGGCCAGTGGGCGCAGCGGAACCAGCTCCCCAGCCAGGAAAAAGTGAAAGTGGGGCAGGCCGCCATCACCCAGGCCATCCAGCAGGACCCGGGGGATCCCGGCCTCCGCGTGGTGCAGGCCCGCCTCCATGCCCTGGGTGGGGACAAGGCCTCTGGGATGAAGAGCTTGGAGGCCGCGCGTGACCTCAATGCGCTGGTGGCCGGTGGCCCGGAATACCGCCGGGCCTTGAAGGAACTGGGGCAAGGCTGAACCCGAGGGTCCGAGGTGGCCTAGCCGGTATTTTGAAAGCGCACCTGTGCAGTCACCCCCC
>SESE01000853.1_pt1 | contig 12534 bp, 6 predicted proteins | sample 3171371 | NCBI WGS metagenome assembly SESE01 (sample SAMN06051881, study PRJNA518727) | freshwater metagenome | biome: subpolar coniferous forest; feature: holomictic lake; material: water; isolation source: holomictic Lake 442, 13 m depth | place: Canada: near Kenora, Ontario | collected...
AAAATTTGGAGCGGAGGAGGATCGAACTCCCGACCTTCGCATTGCGAACGCGACGCTCTCCCAGCTGAGCTACCGCCCCATGACTTCAGTATACCTCGCAAATTCAGACGAGCTAATCTTAACAGATTTTTTACTTGATACCAGCTTTTCGGGTATAACTCCCCATTCTCTCCAGCTGGACAAGCAAATCGGCAATTTCCCATGGATCCAGTCAATTCTTTGGCTCATATGGGGTTTTGAGGACATGCCGGAATCCACCTAACGCGCATTGATTTTACATGTTTTTTTGGATCGTCCATCCTCAGCCCGGCCTTTCTTGTCCGGGTTTTAATCTCCGGTGATGCCGTGTCCTCAAAACCCATATATGAGCCTCAGGAGTTTTTGATGATGCCCGCCCTCCTATGAATGCACCTCTCACCGCGACAGCCGATGTTTCCGAAAAAACCTCGCCACCCCCCCTGGGCGATACCCTGGAGGCCCGTCTGGAACAATTCCTGGGTAGCCGTGGCAAACTCAGCACCACGGATCTCGGCCGCGCCCGGCGGCTATCCCGCGACAGCGGGGATCCCGTGCCGAGATTGCTGGTGCGCCTGGGACTGGTCTCGGAGCGCGACATGGCCGATGCCTACGCGCAAACCCTGTCACTGCCCCTCATTCCCAATGACCGTTACCCCCAGGAACCCCTGTTTGAAGGCCGTCTTAGCGTCCGCTTCATGAAGGATGTACATGCCATTCCCGTGGCCGATCAGGAGGATCAGGTGCTGGTGGCCCTGGCCGATCCCCTCGATCCCCAGGTGCCCCAAGCCCTGGCGATGGCCTGTGGAAAACCCGTGACGCTCGGCATTGGCCTGCCTGCGGAGATCGATGCCGCCCTCGAACGCCTTTATGGCGAGGGGCGCTCGGCGATGGGTCAGGTCACCGATGGCATGCAAAACGACAACGCCTCCGAGGAAGACATCGAACACCTCCGGGATCTGGCCAGCGAGGATCGGGTGATCCGGCTGGTCAATCTGTTACTCCAGCGAGCGGTCGAGTCGCGGGCCTCGGATATTCATATCGAACCCTTCCAGGAAGAACTGAAGATTCGCTATCGCATCGACGGGGTGTTGCGCGAGGTCGAGTCGCCACCCGCCAGCTCGACGGCCGCGGTGATCTCGCGGGTCAAGATCCTGGCCCATCTCAACATTGCCGAACGCCGCCTGCCCCAGGATGGTCGTATTCCACTGCGGGTGCAGGGCAAGGAACTCGATCTGCGCGTCTCGACTATCCCGACCCTGTACGGCGAGAGCGTGGTGCTGCGGTTGCTGGATAAGGAAAGCGTCCGCTTTGACTTCGACGCCCTGGGTTTTCAGGGCAGCCCCCTGGAGCGGCTGTTGCGATCCCTGGACATGCCCCACGGCATCGTGCTGGTGACGGGCCCCACTGGCAGCGGCAAAAGCACCACCCTCTATACCGCCCTCAGCCGTCTCAATACCGCCGAGCGCAAGATCATCACCGTCGAAGATCCGGTCGAATACCAGCTCACCGGGATCAATCAGGTGCATGTCAAGCCGAGCATCGGTATGACTTTTGCCAGTGCCCTGCGGGCGATTGTCCGGCAAGATCCGGACGTCATCATGGTGGGCGAGATGCGCGATCTGGAAACCGCCCGAATCGCCGTGCAATCCGCTCTCACCGGCCATCTGGTGTTGTCCACGCTGCACACCAACAACGCCGCAGGCGGGGTGACGCGGTTGCTGGACATGGGCGTCGAGGATTACCTGATGACCTCGACGATCAACGGCATCCTCGCCCAACGCCTGGTGCGCCGTCTCTGTCACCATTGCCGCGACCCCTACGCCGCCCCCCCCGACCTGCTCGAACGCCTGGCGCATACCCACCTCTCCGCCGAGTCTTTTTATCGTCCCGGTGGCTGTGAACAGTGCGGGGGGTCTGGCTATTATGGCCGGCTGGTGATCACCGAGATGCTGGAGATGACCGAGCAAATCCGTCATGACGTGATGCGCCACGCCGGAACCCTGGATATTCAAAGAACCGCCATCAACGAAGGGATGATCAGCATGTACGCGGACGGTCTGGCCAAGGCGGCCCAAGGGCTCACAACCCTCGAAGAGGTGATCGGCGCGACCGAGGAAATATAAGTATGACAATTTTTACCTACAAGGCCATCCGTGCCGATGGCGACATCCACGAAGGCGAGATCGAGGCCCATGATCAGGCCGCTGTGATCCACAAGCTCCAGGCCGAGGGTCTGATGCCGCTTCGCATTCGCGAGGGCGGTGCCAGCGGACTGGCCCGCTGGTTCAAACCCCCAGCCTCGGGCAAGGCTCTGACGGCGGCCCAGATTGGTCTTCTGACCCGAGAACTGGCCACCCTTCTCGAGGCGGGCCTGACCCTCGACCGCTCCCTGCAAGTCATCATCGAGCTAGCCGATGAGGAAGCCTTGAAGAAAGTGCTGGTTCAGCTTCAGGAACGGGTTCGAGGCGGGGCCACCTTTTCGGTCGCCCTGGAAGGCCAGAGCCATTCTTTTTCGCGGCTCTATATCAACATGGTTCGAGCCGGCGAGGCGGGGGGTGCGCTGGATCTGGTGCTGGTGCGGCTGGCCGAGTTTCTTGATCGCTCCGCAGAACTGCGTAGCACCATCCAGTCGGCGTTGGTCTATCCCGCCATCCTGCTGGGGGTGTCCTTGCTCTCGGTGATTTTATTACTGACCTTTGTGGTTCCCCAATTCGCCCAGCTTTTCAAGGACATGGGTGGCAACCTGCCACTCGCCACGCGGATTGTCATCGGCACGGGGGCGGTGTTCCAGAATTACTGGTGGCTGCTATTGTCGGTGGGTGCCGGGGGCACGGCGCTGGTCTTAAAACGCCTGGAAAACCCCGCCGCCCGTACCGAGTGGGATCGCAAGGTACTCACCCTGCCGCTGTTTGGCGATCTGGTCAAAAAGATGGAAACCGCGCGATTTTGCCGCACCCTGGCGACCCTGATGGAAAACGGTCTGCCCCTGCTATCCGCTCTGGGGCTGGCCAAGGAAGTCATCGGCAACCAGGTGCTGGCCCACTGTGTCGCCGACACCACCGAGGACGTCAAGCGCGGTCGGGGGCTGGCGGAGCCCCTGGGCAGCCGGGGATTGTTCCCGCGGCTTGCGCTCCAGATGATCAAGGTGGGCGAGGAATCTGGAAAACTCGAACCCATGCTCGCCAAGGTCGCCGACCTTTATGACCGTGAAACCCGCGCCACGGTGCAGAGAATGCTGACGCTCATCGAGCCTTTGATGATCATCGGCCTCGGGGTCATCGTGGCCGGCATCATCATGTCGATCCTCGTGGCGATCCTGGGTGCCAATGATCTGGTGTTTTGACGCAGCGGGGTCGTGGTGAAACCACCACCCATCCTGGTGGCCGAACATTTGGGGCGTGTCCTGCCTGGCGAAGTGGCCGTCACGTTGGTGGCGGATGTGTCACTCCGCATCGCGGGGGGTGAGTTCGTAGCCATTGTGGGGCCTTCTGGATCGGGTAAATCTTCCCTGCTGTATCTTCTGGGTTTGCTGGATCTTCCGACCTCTGGCCGGATACTTCTGAACGGCGTCGACACCTCCGGTTATGGGGAAGACGACCTGGCCAGCACCCGCCTTCAACAGTTTGGTTTCGTGTTCCAGTTTCATTTTTTATTAGCCGAGTTTTCGGTTCTCGACAATGTCATGTTGCCCATGCAGCGCCTGGGCCGCCTAGACGAAGGGCAGAGCCGCCAGCGCGCCCAATATTTGCTGGATATCCTGGGTCTGGGAGACCAGGCCCCCAAACGGCCATCCCAGCTCTCTGGCGGACAACGGCAACGGGTGGCGGTGGCGCGTGCGCTGGCCAACGACCCGCCGATTCTGTTTGCCGACGAACCCACCGGGAACCTCGACAGCCGGTCTTCTGCGGCGGTGCGGCAAATTCTCTACGACCTCACCCGGGAAATGGGAAAAACGGTGATTACCGTCACCCACGACAACAGCTTTGCCAGCATAGCGGATCAAAGGATTGCCATGGTGGATGGTAAAATCGACCGGCACTGGCAGGGGGTAACCGTTTAGATCCCTCACCCCAACCCCTCTTCCCTTGAGGGAGAGGGCCGGGGTGAGGGGGTCTCATTCGCCCGCCTGCAGATCCAGCACCGTGATGTCGTCGTCATGGCAGCGAGTCGTGCTGTATTCATCCAGTGTAGTCAACAGCGCCTCCAGGGGTTCCTTCTGGACGACCATCCGGCACAACAGATCCGCCAAGCGCCCTTTGCCGAACAGCTCACCCGCCGGTGACTGGCATTCGATGACCCCATCAGAATAGACAAAAAGCCGATCCCCGCGCTCCAGCGAAGAAACCGCCTCGATGGCCGTGGCATCCAGTGCGGGCAGGATGCCCAAGGGCATCGAGACGGAGGAAAACTCTCGCGCCACTTGGCCTTGGCGCACCAGCAGGGCGCTGGGCATCCCCGCATTCCACAAGCGCATCGACTCCCGCAGGGGCGTCACCTCCACCAGACAGGCGGCAAAAAACATCGTGACGGGCAAGCGGCGATGCAACTGGGTGTTGATTGCCGAGAGGATTTCACCCCCGCTCCGGCCTTGATCGGCCAAGTGGTGAAACAGATAGGCGACCAGAGGGCCACCCAGGGCCGCAGATACGCCATGCCCCGTAAAATCCCCCACCAGCAGCAGTTGCCGTTGATCGGGGGTCCGAATGGCCAAAAGCATATCGCCATTGGTCTGCTCCACGGGGGCCATCAGATAGCGCAGGTGACAATCATCAAAAACGTCGGCGTTACGCATTTTGAGGATAATCTCCTCCACCTGTTTCCGCTCCGCCGATAGATCCCGATTGCGTGCTTCCAGTGCCTGCCGCGCTTCCTGGAGGGCCAGATGGGTTTTGACCCGTGCTTGCACCACCAACGGGTTGAACGGCTTGGTGATGTAATCCACGGCCCCCAGGGTAAACCCGCGTAGCTCGTCGCGAAATTCGTTCCGGGAGGTGAGAAAGATGATGGGAATATCGCAGGTTTCGGGATGGCTTTTGAGTTGCTGGCACACCTCGTAGCCATTCATGCCCGGCATCATCACATCCAGCAGAATCAGATCCGGCGAGGGGGCCGTGGCGGCAATTTTTAACGCCAGGCGTCCGTTGGTGGCTACCTTGATCCGGCAATGCGAGCCCAGTACCTGCTTCAGGATGTCGATGTTTGCCGGAACGTCATCCACCACCAACAGGGTTTTTTCAGCAGGTGCGAGAGGGGGGGTCATGGATCTTTCTCTAGGGTATTCATGGTAATGCCCAGATGTTGTGCCCAGGCGATCAGCTCCGCCAATCCCCCGTCAAAATCGTAAACCGTTAGTTTCTCCTCCCAGGTGGTCAGATTCCTGAGCAAGGCCGGGACGCCGCACAATCCCCGGATTTTGGCAGCGGTCTCTTTCACTGCGGAGTCGTAGGCCCGCAACTGGCTGGCAGCCTCCTGGAATAAAGGCGACAGGGCCGCGATGACCGTTTCATCCTGATATTCTCCCGATTCTTCCTCTTGCCCCGGGGGAACGGCGGGCAGCCCTAGGGGCGGCAAGGCGGTGTTAATAGCGGTCATCACCTGGGTCAGATGTCTCTCCGTTGCAGCCAGAAGGAACTGGAGGGTGGCGGGCTCGCCCTGTTCCCGCAAGGCGGCCTCCAGGGTTTTGGCCGTTTTACTCAGAGCGTGCGCGCCGATGGTTCCGGCAAGCCCTTTTAGGGTATGAGCGGTTCGTTCGGCATCCTCCCACTGCTTCGCCGCCAGCCGAGCGGCAATCAACTGTCCGGCCCCCCCCTGATTAACGCGAAAATCCATCAGAAGCTCCCGGTAAAACTGGGGGCTGCCGCCGCTATTCAGTAATCCCGCCTGGGTATCGATCCCTGCCAGAGAGGGTAGCTGGGTAAATTCCGGATTCAGTGGTGGCGACACTAGCGGATAAGCCGTGATCCCATGACGCTCGCGTGGACTGATCCATTTGGCCAGAATCGCGTACATCTGATGGGGCCTGATGGGCTTGGCGATATGGTCGTTCATGCCCGCCGCCCGGCAACGGGCCAGATCGTTGACCATGGCGCTGGCGGTGACGGCGATGATGGGCAGGGAGGCCCATACGGGGTTCTTGCGGATTTCCCGGGTTGTTGTGTAGCCATCCATGATCGGCATCTGTACGTCCATCAGCACCCCATCGAAAGAATTCAGGGCCAGCTTTTCCAGGGCCATGCGGCCGTGATCGGCGATGCTGACTCGCACACCAATCCGGCGCAACATGTCTTGTGCCACCAGTTGGTTGACCTTGTTGTCCTCCACCAACAATAGGTGGGTACCCTGGAGAGATACCGCCTGTTCCTGGTTCAGAGTGGGGGTGAAATTTCTCCGGGTTCTCTCTATGGCTTGATCGAAAACTATCATGATCGTCTCGAACAGGGTACTTTGGCTGACCGGTTTGACTAAAAAACCATCAATGCCACCGCGCTGTTTGGCCTCGCGCAGGATTTCGTTGTGGCCGTAAGGAGTGAACAGGATCACCTTGGGAACCTTGCTCAGGGGGAGTCGATACTTAATATGGGAGGCAATCTCCAGACCCTCCATGCCGAACACATTCCAGTCCACCAAGACCAGTTCGCAGGGATCTTTTTCCTCATCGGCCGCCCCTAGCACGGCCAGGGCACTGGCAACCTCGTGCGCCTCCTTTACCCGGAAGGAAAAGGCTTTCAAATAATCGGCCAAGAGGTTTTTGGAGGCATTATTGTCGTTCACCAGCAATACCTGGAGGTGTCGCAATGCCTGAGGTGGCAGGTTGCGATCCAGATGCACCTCGCGGGAATAGCCCAAGGTGGCGGTGAAGATGAATCGGCTCCCCTCGCCAGAGGTACTCTCCACCCCAATCTTGCCGCCCATCATCTCCACCAGCCGTTTGGAGATGGACAATCCCAACCCCGTGCCGCCGTATTCGCGAATGATGCTGGAGTCGGCCTGGGTGAAGGCATGGAACAGGCGGCTCATTTGCACGTCGGACAAGCCGATGCCGGTGTCGCGGACGGTAAACCGCAAGGTCACCGTCGTATGGGTTTCCTCCAGTAATTCCGAAACAATGGCAATCTCGCCCCGTTCGGTAAACTTGACCGCGTTGCTGGCCAGATTGGTGAGTATCTGTTCCAGACGAACCGGATCCCCCACCAGATGACTGGGGATTCGCCGATCGGTATCCAGGAGCAATTCCAGCTCTTTTTCTGCGGCTTGGATCTGAATCACCGAGATCACATGATCCAACACATCATCCAGGGAGAAGTTCACGGCCTCCATCTCCAGCTTGTCCGCCTCGATCTTGGAAAAATCCAAAATGTCGTTGATGATTCGCAGCAGATAGTTGGCCGAGAGGTGTACCTTGGTGAGGTAATCCCGTTGCTGCTCGGACAGTTCCGTGTTCAGGCACAGATAGCTCAGACCGATGACGGCGTTCATGGGCGTGCGAATCTCGTGGCTCATGTTGGCCAGGAATTCGGATTTGACCTGGGTGGCCATCTCCGCTTGTTCCTTGGCCCGTTGGAGTTCTTCGGCGACCTTCTGGCGCATGGTGATGTCGCGGAAGACCACCACTATGCCGATATTCTGCACTTCCAGGCTGATGGGGGTGGCCGTACACTCCACGGGAAAGCTGGAACCATCGCGTCGCCAAAAGACTTCCTTGCTGGTTCGCCTGGGTTGACCACTGCGTATGGCGATACAAACCGGGCATTGTTCCTGAGAATGGGGAGAACCGTCGGCGTGGCTGTGGTGCGACATCCGGTGGTGGTCATGACCCAGAAGTTCCTCCTGATCCCATCCCGTGATGATCTGGGCCGCCGGGTTGACGAAGGTGATGCGGCCATCGCCGTCCAGCTTGCAGATGCCATCGGCCATCGAGTCCAGAATCAGGCGTAATTCGTTCTCTGCGGCCTTGCGCTCGCGTAGTATGGTTTGGTTGCGGCGGGCCAGCCTTCGCAAGTGGGTATTGAGCCAAAAGACATAAAAAGCAAAGACGCCAATCAGGATGAGTAAAGCAAATCCGGCGGCTAGATAGGGATAATAAGGGCGCAGGTCGAAATTGACCGAGGGTGAGTAAATCAGATTATCCAGCGGGTAGTCTCGTGGCAGCAAGTTGAGATAGGCCATGGTATTGGCAATATGCCGCCAGCGGCTCAAGTTCTGGTAGCCAATCTCGATGAGATCGGACGCCATGAGGAGGTTGAGATTCTCCATCTCCCGTTCCAGGTCTTCCCGGCTATTACCCTGGGGGTACTGTCCGAGAAACCAGTCGATCATCTCACGGGAATGATCCAGGGCATGGCGCCATCCCTTGAGGGAAGCGGCCCGGAATGCCTCGACCTGGCGGGGATGCTCAGCCACTTGCCGTTGCGTGGTAAACAGCACCTGACCGTAGAAATTGATGCCACTGGACGCAGGGCGAAAGACCTTGAAGTGAAACCCCTGGCGAATAAAATAATCCAGACTTTCCGTGACGAAGGCATCCATCGCATCCGCTTTGCTGTTGACCACATCATCCAAATTTCCAGTGTTTGGAATAATATGAATCCTGTCCTCCAAATTTTCAGCACGCAGATAGGCCCGTACCGGGATGGCACCCTGACTCAGCATGACAGTGTGGCCGACCAGATCTTGCAGGGTATGGATGTCGCGGCCTTCGGCGACCACAAGACAGCGTAGGGAATGCTGGAACAGGGTGGCCAGTGAAACGATAGGGTCGCCATGGGCGTGGTGCAGCAAAATTTCACTCTCGCTGATGCCATAGTCAGCGCCCCCCCGCGAGACAACATCCTCGCCTTCGACGGCGGGCTGTGCCTTGAGAATCGTCACGTTGAGTCCCGCTTCCCGGTAAAACCCCATGACTTGGGCGGCGTAGTAGCCGATGAAGTTGAACGGGGGACTTGCGTCCAACTGGAGGCTGACCGTCTCCAGGGCTTGGGCGACGGGCGTCAGGAAAATCGCCAGAACGCCCATCCAGGGCAATGGCCACCGGGTCAAGCCGCGCCTCATCCCTCGAGCAACAAGCCACTGGCACGCAACACACGCTGTGCCACCGCCTGTTCCAGCGTCTTTTCGTCCCCTGGCCTCACCAGCGTCAGACAGTGGCGGGCACGGGTGATGCCGGTGTAAAGCAGTTCACGGGTCAGGATGGGATTGATCGTATCGGGCAGGACGAGCGCGGCATGGGTGAATTCCGATCCCTGCGACTTGTGAACCGTGAGGGCATACACCGTTTCCACCGTCTGCAAGCGGCTCGGCAAGACCCAGCGGATACCCTGGGTGCCGTCGCCCCTGGCAAAGGCCACGCGCAGCCGTTGCCGTTGATCCTTCCCGGCAGGGTGCCAGAGGGTGATGCCGATGTCCCCGTTCATCAGGCCCAGATCGTAGTCGTTGCGGGTGACCAATACCGGGCGGCCAGAATACCAGTCATCACGGCTTTTCGGGATCAAATGAACCTTGCGCAACAGGTGGGTAATGTGCTGGTTGAGGCCTTCCACACCCCACGGGCCACGACGGAGCGCGCACAACACCTGAAACTGGCCATGGGCTTCCAACACTTGGCCAGCCCAGGCATCCAGGACAGACGGATCAGCCCCCCGTGCGGGCTGGTTTTGGCGCAGAACATCGAGATAGTAACGATAGCCCCGGCGCGTTTCACGGGTTGTCGTCAGGCCTCCCTCGATGACCAGCGCCTGGAAGGCCGGATCGTCCCGGTTGGCCAGTGGCAGCAGGGCAAGATCGGCATAGCCCTGTTTCCAAAGACTGGCCAGGGTCGCGCTATCACCGGCATTGACCGCCGAGGCCAGCCGCCCAATCCCGCTACGCGCTGCAAAACGATGGCTGTGGCGCAGCATCACCACCGCCTGATCGAGTGCGGTGCCACCCTCATCTATCAGCGCCGGGTCGATGGGTTCACCGCAGGTTTCCTTCAGCCAGTTGCGGGTGGCCGGGGTGTAGTGGCCGCCGTGCGCGCGCTGGCAGAGTTCCCCCAGTACCGCGCCGGCCTCCACCGAGGCCAGTTGATCCTTGTCGCCGAGCAGGATGAGCCGCGCCGAAACGGGCAAGGCGTCGAGTACTGCGGCCAGCATCTCGAGATCGACCATCGAGGCCTCGTCAATCACCAGCGCGTCGAGTGCCAGCGGATGGCCAGCGTGGTGCCGGAAACGCCGGGAATCCGCACGGCTGCCCAGCAGGCGGTGTAGCGTCGTGACCGCCACCGGGATGGCATGTCGTATAGTTTCCCCCTGATCCAGGCCGTCCAGCGGCAGGTGAGCGACCGCCCCAGCAATCGATTCGTTTAGGCGGGCGGCGGCCTTGCCAGTGGGCGCGGCGAGGCCAATGCGAAGTATCCGCCCCGATGGGGCAGCGGCCAGTGCGAGGGCTTGCAGAAGCGCCAGCAGACGGATCACCGTCGTCGTCTTGCCAGTGCCAGGCCCCCCCGTCAGGATGCTGAAGGCACTGCGCGCAGCCAGCGCACAGGCCAGTTTTGGCCAGTGGGTCGTCTGATCCAGCCGACTGGAGGGGGGGAACAGGGTCTCCAGAGCCTGGCGCAAGGCCGCCACCGGCAGCGCCGCTTGCAGGCCTGCGGAGTGGGCCAGCCGCCGGTCAATACCCGCACGCACGCTCTGTTCGTATTGCCAGTAACGGCGCAGATAGAGGCGCGAGCCCACGCACACCAGCGGTGTGTCGCCAGAACCCCTGGCCACCAGCGCCGGATGAGTGAGTGCCGCCTGCCATTGTGGCAAACTCACCCCGACCAGTGCCTCTGCGGGCAGTGGCGGGGGTTCTTCCCCCTCGGGCGCAGAGCGCCATTCGGGGGGCAGCGACAGCGCGAAAGCCGGGTTTTTCAGGGTGGCGGCCAAATCCAGGCAGGTGTGTCCGCGTCCCAACTGGTGGCTGGCGAGGGCGGCCGCGAGCATCAACAGGGGAGGCGCATCTGGCACTTCGCGCCAGAGAAAATCGGCGAATGCCGCATCGAGGGGTCGTAGCCAGTCATGTGCCGCCCAACGCTGGAGCAGGATTTTCATCGACGCCTGGCCACCGGAGTTTTTGAGACTGGGGGTCATGAGATGTCCTGGTTGGCTGGGTGGGTAAACCTTGCATCCAGTGCCTCGATCAAACGCCGGGGCGGGCGATCGACATGCAGACCCTGGCTCGGCGCGTGGATGCCCCGCAGAAAGAGATACACCGCACCGCCGATGTGCTGGTCGTAGTCGTAATCGGGCAGACGCGCCTTGAGCAGGCGATGCAGGGCGAAAAGATACAGAACATATTGTAATTCATAGCGCGCATGAAGAATCTCGGCGCGCATGGCGGCCGGGGTGTAGGCGGCATCGTCAGGGCCGAGCCAGTTCGACTTATAGTCGACCACATAGTAGCGGCCCTCTTGTTCAAACAAAAGATCCATAAAACCCTTTAGCATGCCATTCAGTTGTTCGGGCAGCAACGCCGGACGCTGGGCACCATCGAGAGTGTGGGCACACACCAGCCGGTCGATGTCGAGGGTGTCGACCTGATGTGCGGCCAGCCAGAATTCCATTTCCGCCACCGCCTGACTCAAACCGGCGAGTGAAAACGCCGTCACCGGCACCGGGCCCAGGGCGGGTAAAGGCAGTGGCGTGGTGAGAAGGGCCCGCATCCAGTCCGTCAGGGGATTGATCCACTCGATCCAGCCGCGTACCTGACAGCGCCGGGCAATCTGATCGCGGAGCCAGGCGGGGTTTTGGGCCATTTTTAAAAACCCCTGGTTTGCCACCCATTCCAGGATGTCATGCAGAAAGGTGCCGGCTTCTTTGCCGCGCGGAAAGGCGTGCATCGTCCCCGGCGCGGGCGAGGCCGGTGTCGCCACCACCGGGGTTTCCCGGAATACGTCTTCCTTCAGGGTATCGGGCACGGTGTGGCGCCGGCTGCCCTCGATCTGGAGAGCGGAATAACTGGCGATCCACCAATGCTCGCGCGCTACACGCTGCGACTGGCGCGCCGATCCAGGCACCACCTGGGGATCTGATGTCACAAAAGACTCGTGGGTGGCCGCCGGAGCGGCGACCACATTGATCGAGTCGCACGTCCCGCGCCAGGCGGCGAGCAGGGGTGCCAGGGGGTTTTCTTCGGGGGTGATCGCCTGTCCGCCGCCCAGCAGGTAACCCAAGGCGCTCTGTTCCCAGTTCGCCAGTGGCGCGATCCCCACCCAGGTGGCGTAGCGAGCGCGCGTCAGCGCGACATAGAGCTTGCGCAAGTCTTCGCCCAGACGTTCATGATCGGCCTGTTTGAGTACCGCGCTCTCCGCAGCCAACGCGAGTTGCAGCCGGTCTTCGTCGTCATGCCATTTTAGCGGCAGGTCATGGGGTTGGATGGGACGAAAATGACAGGCAAAGGGAAAAAACACCAGGGGATACTCCAGTCCCTTGGATTTGTGTACGGTGATCACCTGGACGAGATCGGCATCGCTTTCCAGGCGGACTTGGCGCGCATCCCCCC
>SESE01000854.1_pt1 | contig 12531 bp, 9 predicted proteins | sample 3171371 | NCBI WGS metagenome assembly SESE01 (sample SAMN06051881, study PRJNA518727) | freshwater metagenome | biome: subpolar coniferous forest; feature: holomictic lake; material: water; isolation source: holomictic Lake 442, 13 m depth | place: Canada: near Kenora, Ontario | collected...
ATCCACCGTCGCGACGTGCAACAGCAGATCTTCAACCTGCTGGGCATCAGCCAGGAGACGGCCCTCGCGCAGTTTGGCCACATGCTTGAGGCATTTGAGTACGGTGCGCCCCCGCACGGCGGCATCGCGCCCGGCATCGACCGGATCGTTATGTTGCTGGCCGACGAGAGTACCATCCGCGAGGTAATGGCCTTCCCGAAGACCCAGCAGGCCACAGATCTGATGACCAACGCGCCCTCGGATGTGGACGAGCGCCAGCTTCGCGAGCTGCACATCCGCCTGGCGAAGTAGGCCAGGGCTGGTGCAACATCGCCTCCGGCGGAGGTGTGAGGGTGGCTCTTTTTTGGTAATTTTTGGTGGTGGAAGCCACCAAAAATTACCAACCCAGGGGCGCTGCAACCGCCCTAAGATAGTGCGAGGATGGTAGGCACGACCGCCCACGTTACGCTATACTGGACGAACCTACACCGTCATCCGCACATCTGCGTTGCGTCCCAGCCCAACGGGCTGGAGACACTGCGGGGAGGCCGATCCGATGTCGAAGCGCATCCTGATCGTCGATGATGACCCGGACATCCGTCGCATCGTCATGATGACCCTTAGCGAAGACTCGCCCTACGAGGTGAACGCCGTCTCATCAGCCGAGGCCGCGCTGCTGCACATCTCGCGCCAGCCGGTGGATCTGCTGTTCACCGATATTCGGATGCCGGGCATGAGCGGGCTAGATCTGGTGCGGCGGGTGCATGATCTAGATCCTAATACGGCCGTGATCATCTTCACGGTTAGCCCGGAGGAGCTGACGCAGGATCGAGCTGCCGAGCTGAAGATCGACTGCTTGCTGGCGAAGCCGGTGGATCCCGCGCGCCTGCGGATGGCGGTCGACACCCTGCTGAACCCGATCAAGCAGATGCCGCGCCCCTCGCAGCGGGCCAGCCACCTTGCGGAGGAGTCGGCCCTGCACGGCAATCCTGCGGTGAACCCGCCACCGACGGTGGGAACGGGGCCGCTGGGGCAGCGGGTCTCCGCCCTGCGAGCCAGGCGGCAGACGCGCACCCTGAGCGATCCGCAGGTGGCCATGCGGCTGACCCCCAGCCAGTCGGATCGCAATGGGCGAAGCTACTCAGAGACGCAGATCGAGCAGATACGCCTGGCGCTTAAAGATCTGGCGCTGGAGCCTGATGTCTACTGTGCGGTACTCGCCGACATGAGCGGGATGGTGCTAACCCACTGGAGCCGCCAGCGCGACATTAACGTCACGGTGGTGGCGGCCCTCGCGGTGGGGAACACCTTGGCCATGGCCGAGATCAGCCACAACCTGGGCCAGCGCAAACCCGGCCACCTCGTGATCCACGAGGGCCAGGATCAGAGCATCATTATGGCCACCATGGACGACCTGCTCCTGCTGATCGCCATCGGCCCGAACGCCTCCCTCGGCTGGGCGCGCATCACCATGATGCGGGCTTGCGAGGATGTTCTGCGTATCGCCCACAGCGAGTGACGCGGGGCCGTTTGACACCCCCTGCCGACTTTGTTATAATGGCTCAGGTTCAGGGCGGTTAGACCGCTCTCTTTTCTTGTTGTCTAAAACGATCCGACGTAGCAGCACTGGCGTGACGGTTGGCGCGGCCTTACCGTTTTCTGTTGCACCGCTGCCCTAAGGAGCATGGACGTGTACGCGATTATTCGTGACCGCGGTATGCAGTACCGCGTGGAGAAGGGCCAGGTTGTCAACATCGACCTGCTCGACGCCGAGCCAGGCAGCCAGATTGAGCTGGGCGAAGTGCTGCTGATCGGCGATGGCGAGACCGTGCAGGTTGGGGCTCCGCTGGTGAGCGGGGCCGTGGTGAAGGCCGAGGTGCTGGGCGTAAAGAAGGGCGAGAAGATCATCGTCTTCCGGTATCGCAACAAAAAGCGCTACCGCCGTCGCACCGGGCACCGCCAGCACTACACTTCGATCAAAATCAGCGATATTGTGGCCTAGCCGGGCGCGCCACTATTAGCCTCGGGAGAACGAACATGGCACATAAAAAGGGAATGGGCAGCTCGCGCAACGGTCGCGACAGCAAGCCAAAAATGCGCGGGGTGAAGCGCTACGGCGGCCAGCTCGTCGAGCCGGGCAACATTATTGTTCGCCAGTGCGGCACCAAGATCAAGCCCGGCAAGAACGTCGGCCTCGGCCGCGACTACACGATCTACGCGATGATCGAGGGCCACGTCGAGTTTAAGTTTATCTCGCGCGACCAGAAGATGGTCAGCGTGATCCCGGTGGCCCCGCCGGCCCAGCCAGTCGCCGCCGCCGACTAATGCTTCACCTGCGTTCATTCGCAGGGTGATAAAGAAATGTCTGCGGAGAGAGACACGCCCTCTCCGCATCTCTCCTAGCTTATCGGGCAGGTACCCCGGCCACGGCCGGCCCCTCCCAGAATATGGAGCACTACGGTGAAGAAGGGTATCCACCCCAAGTACCACACCGAAGGGGTTGTCTGCACGACCTGCGGCACCAACTGGAAAATCGGTTCGACGCGGCCCAACCTGCGCGTTGAGATCTGCGCGAACTGCCACCCGTTCTACACGGGCGAGCAGCGCATCGTGGACACCGCCGGCCAGGTCGACCGCTTCATGAAGCGGCTTAGCGCGGCCCAGGATCGTCAGGCGACCATCGAGAAGCAGCGCAGCGCCCGCAGCGCGCCCGCCCCGAAGAAGAGCCTGCTCAAGGAACTCTACGGCGACGAGGCGTGATCGCGGAAGACGCGAAGCGGGACGAAGGACGCAAGCGAAAAACGAAGGGGGCGGGCCACCTGTGGCCCGCCCCCTTCGTTTCGCCTTGGGAGCCACCCGCCGGGGGCGCGAGGTCTACAACGACCGCTGAAGTGGCCTCAGAGTCGCTGGGGCTGCGCCCCAGACCGCGCTTTTGGTTGGTTGTTGGCGGCTTCGCCGCCAACAACCAACCAAAAAAGATCGTTCGGGGGTGGCGTTGCCATCCCCAAACCCCCGCCGGAGGCGACGTTGCACCAGCCCTGGGTATTGCGTGTACAGGGTTGCATTTTTGTACTGGTTATGATACAATTGTTCGTATTCTCGTGTTCGCAGCGTTGCCCGTTTCCGACTGAGTTTTGACGGGCAATCCATCGTAACCGCTATATGGCCGACCTGTTCGCCACGCTGCCCCGCACGCTGTTCAGCCCGCTCGCCGCCCAGCACGCCCCGCTCTACGCCGAGGTGCTGCTGACGCTCTTTGGTGAGACGCAGCGCCACCAACAGCCCCTCTCGCGGGATCTCGCCGTCGGCCTGGTCGCCGAGGTGATCGAGCGCGCCGCAGCGGGCGAGGATCTCGCCGGGTTGCCCGAACTGGAGCCGGTTCTCGCCGATGAGCCCGACGCCACCCTGGCCCGCAGCAGCGCGGTGCTGCGCTACCTGGCCCAGTGCGGCTGGCTGCGCATAGAGACCCAGAGCGATTTCACCCAGAGCTATACCCTCCCCGACTTCGCCTTCCGCCTACTCGCCGCGCTCCAGGAGATCGCCGACAACGAGCCGCTGCGGCTTCAGGGGTTGATCTGCGCCATCCACGATATGCTCCAGATGGCCGTGCGCGAGGGCACCGCCCACATCCGCCTGGCCGAGGCCCACCGTCAGACCCGCGCGCTGATGAACGGCCTCAAGGAACTCCAGCACAATATCGGCATGCACATCGAGCAGGTGCTGCGCCAGCTCTCGGCCGCCGATGTGCTCGCCCAGGTCTTTACCACCTACCGCAGCGATGTGGTCGACCGGGCCTACCACCAACTGCGCACCACCGACCACGTCTCGCGCTTTCGCCCCGGGGTGCTGGAGGCGCTCGCCCAGTTGAGCCACAGCGCCCAGATCGACGAGGTCACACGGCTGCTGCGGGTATCCGGCGATGACGCCAGCGGCGAGGCGATGGCGGCGGGCCTGCGGGATCAGATCCGCGAGGTGCGTGAGCAGTTTGAGGGCCTGGACCGGCTGCTTCAGCTGATCGATGTGCGCCACAGCCAGTTTGTCGACTCGGCGGTGCGCTCGGTGGAACTCCAGCTCGCCGCCAGCACGACCACCAGCGGCAAGCTGCACGCCGTACTCAGTGCCATGTTGGGCGACGCTGCCCCGAGCGACCTAGCGGCTGAGGGTGCGGAGCTGGTTAGCCTGTATAGCCTCGGGCTGCTGGACGAACAATCGCTCGCCCCGCCCGGCCGCGCCGCGACGGCATTTGTGCCCACAGCGGCGACGGCGGCGGGCATCTCCAGCACAGATCTGGCGGCGGCGCAGGCGCGCACGCGGCACCAGCTCACCCGCGCGATCGGGCGCGAGCGCATCAGGCGCTACGCCGCAGCCCTGCTCGCTGGCCGCGATCAGCTGCGCGCCGCCGAGATCCCCCTGGCGGGCGCCGACGAACTGCCGCTGCTGATCTATCTGCGCCAGTACGGCGTCGATGGCGCGCTGGGGTATCTGGCCGAGGAGCTCAATGACGCCAGCTGGATCGCGCACGACGGCGTCGGGTTTCGGGACTTTCTGCTGCGCCGGGTTCCGTAAGATGGCCTATACTGTTCCCTGTGGTTTCCTCATGTCGTTATGTAGGCACCCATGCCCCTTGCCGAGTTCGCCAACGAGTACGCCCAGCTATCGGCTGGGGAACAGGCGCTCTTCGCCGATGCGACCCGCCGCCTGCTGGCTGAGGGGCTGATCTGGCGCGGCGATGAGGGCGATGCGCGGGCCTACGCCTTCCTGCTGCGGCGTCGCGAGCTTGTCGCCGAGTACCTCCAGGTGGCGGGCTGGGAGCTGCGCCACGATGAGCGGGCGCAGGTCTTCCAGGTGGCCCACCGCGACGGTGCCCACCGCCGTCGGCTCAGCCGCGACACGACGATCTGGCTGTTGCTGCTGCGCCTGATCTACGCCGAGAAGCGCGAGCGGGTTGCGCTTAGCCTGACCCGCTACCCGACGGTGACGGTGGGCGAGGTGGTGCAGCGCTACGCCGAGTTCTTCCCCGGTCAGGCGCTGCGCAAGAAGACCAGCCTCGACGAGGGGCTGCGCACGCTCCAGTCGCTCAAGATCGTGCGCGCCGGTGGCGGCGGCGTGCTCCGTGCGGCCAACAACGATCAGGTGATCGAGTTGCTCCCGACCCTTGAGGTCGTCGTGCCCGCAGCCGCCGTCGCCGATCTGGCTGCGCGCCTGGGCGAGTACCAGCGGGAACCGGAATGATGCTCTCGCTCACGCGGATCTTCCTCTACAACTGGCATCGCTTCAACGACCATATAATCGACGTAGAGGACAGCTTGTATCTGGCCGGGCACAACGGGGCCGGCAAGTCCTCGGTACTCGACGCGATGCAGATCGTCCTGATCGCCGACCAGGGCAAGGTGCGCTTTAACACCGCCGCCAACGACCGCAGCTCGCAGCGCAACCTCGACAGCTACGTGCGCGGCAAGATCGGCGAGGGTCGCTACCTGCGCCCCGGCAACACGGTGGCCTATATCGCCCTGGAGTTCACCGAGCGCAGCCGCAATACGCAGGTCACGGTCGGGATTTGCATCGAGTGCGGCGAGGGGCGGGCTGCCGAGCGCACCTTCTTCATCCTGGGCGAGGGTCTCGACCGTGGGTTTTTTATCGTTGATGGCCGCCCGCTGACGCGCCGCGATCTGAAGCCAGCTTTGCGTGCGCGCCGCAGTGCCCGCAGCTATGACAACGTCGGCGAGTACCAGATTGAGCTGCTGAACCGGCTCGGCGGTCTCCACGAGCGATTCTTCGAACTGTTCCTGCGTGCGCTGACCTTCCAGCCGATCCGGGACATTCGCGAGTTTGTCGAGCGCTGGCTGCTGGAGGATCAGCCGCTGGAGATTAGGGCGCTGCAGCGGGTGACTGAGCGCCTGGCCGAGCTCGACACCAGCGCCCGCGAGGTGCAGGAGAAACTTGCGGTGTTGCGGGTGATTGTCGAACGCCAGGTTGAGGTGCGGCGTTCGCGTAACCTACAGGCCATCTGGAACTTGGTGGGCGTGTTCCTGGCCCACGTTGCCGCCGAACGCCGAGTTTCCGACCTGGAACAGCAGGCTGCCGAGTCTGTTCGCCGGGTTGAGCAGGCCCGCACTGCATATGCCCAGGCCCAGCGGGCCGCAAAAAATGCCGGTGAGGCACTTTTCACCGTCAAGGTTCAGCTTGAGCAGTCTGATGTCGTGCGCCGCCGCAACGCGCTCCAGCAACAGATCAACGCCGCCCGCAACACGATCAGCCAGATCATCGGTAAGCGTGACGAGCTGTTCCGCGATCTGCGTGCGGTGGTGGCCATCCTGCAACCGCTGCTCGTCGCCCCGACTCTGGCCGAGGATGCGCGATCCGTCCTGGCTGCGCTCATCGCGGGTGTTGCGGCGCTTGACCCGACCGCGCCGCCGCCCGACTCGCTTGGGCTAACCGTTGACGCCGCCACCGCCGCCCTCGACGCGACGGTGAAACGAGTCAACCAGGACGTATTTGAGGCAGAGCATCAGGCCCGCGAGTTGCGCAACCGCCGCACGGAGGTTGACCTCCAGCTTAACCGCCTGCGCCGGGGCCAAAAGTCGTACCCGCCGCAGGTCGAGCGGCTCCAGGAACTGCTGACGCCGATTGTTGGCGCGCGCCCGCACGTCCTCTGCGAGCTGCTGGAGGTGCCGGTCGAACGCTGGCAGAACGCCGTCGAGGCGCTGCTCGGCGGGCGGCGCTTCACCGTGGTTGTGCCGCCCGAGCGCTTTGAGGCCGCCTTGCGCGAGCTTGATCGCGCCCGCGCCGCAGAGGAACTGCGTGATGTGGGCATTCTCGATCTGGAACATGCACGTACACAAGGCCGTCCGGCGCAACCGAACTCGTTGGCACTCCAGATCGAGACCAAGCGCGCCACGGCGCTGCGGGCCTATATCGACTCGATACTCGGCGACATCATGTGCTGTGAGGATGTCGGCGCGCTGCGCCGCCACCGCCGCGCCGTCACCCCCGATGTGATGCACTACAGCGAGTGGACCGTGCGCGCCCTGCCGAAGCACAGCTTCGCGCAGTGGTTTATCGGCGAGCGGGCGATTCAGTCGCAGATTGTCGCCCGCGAGCGCGAGTTGGCCGCGCTGGATGCGGATCTGGCCGCGCTGGAGCCGCGCCTGCGCGACCTGCACACCCTGGAGAAGGGGCTGGATCAGGGCCGCAGGCTCGCAATTCTGCGCCAAGACCTTGATGGCGATCTCGATGACCGGCCCCTGGCCGAGCAGATCGCGGGCTGGGAGATCGACCTGCGCGCCCTCGACCTGAGCGGGGTCCGCGCCCTGGAGGACGAGGTTCGGCGGCTGGAGCGCGTGGTTGAGGCTGAACAGCAGGCGGTGACCACGTTGAGCGGTGATATTCGGCTGGCCGAGCGCGATCAGGCGCAACTCCACCTTAGCCAGCAGAGCGCCCGCCGCGCCCTGGCCGATGTGGCGGCCCAGGCCACGTCGGCCCGCAATCAGGCTCCCCAGGCCATCGCCGCCGCCGAGGAGATGCTGCGCGAGCGCCTTGAGCCGGGGGATCTCAGCGAGGCCATCCGCAACGCGGAGAGTACGACGCAGAACTTTCAGACCCGCGCCCAGAACGAGCTGAATCGCCTGATCGGCGAGGCGACCACCTACAATACGCGCTACCAGTTCGCCGGTCGGCCCGACCCCGACGATGAGAGCTTTGCCCGCGAGCAGGCCCGCCTCGGTGAGACCGATCTACCGCGCTATCAAGCGCAGATCGCCGCATCACGCCGCGAGGCCGACGAGGAACTGCGCGAGCACGTGCTGCACCGTCTGCGCGAGCAGGTACACGAGACCCGCCAGAAGTTGAGCCGGATCAACGATGCGCTTGGCCGCCTGGACTTCCACGGCGAGCGCTACCGCTTTGTCTGCGCGCCCGCCGAAGACCTGCGCGAGTACTACGATCTGATCACCGATGCTCAGGTGATCGGCGCGGGCGCGCTGTTTAAGAGCGACTTCTACGAGAGCCACCGGGTCGCCTTCGAGCGCTTCTACGAGTCGCTCACGCACACGCCGCAGTCGGAGGCCGAGCGCGCCGAGCAGATGCGCCTCACCGACTACCGCAGCTACCTGAGCTACGATATCGAGGTGACCCACGCCGGTGGCCAGATCTCGCGCCTGAGCCGGATCATGGGCCAGACCTCGGGCGGCGAGACGCAGACGCCCTTCTACCTAACGATTGCCGCCTCGTTTGTGCAGCTCTACCATATCGGCGAGCGCATCTCCCGCCCGACGATCCGGCTGGTCGCCTTCGACGAGGCGTTCTCGAAGATGGATCAGGATCGTATCGGGGCCACGCTGGATCTGTTCCAGAAGTTTGGGCTGCAGGTGATCACCGCGACGCCCCTGGAGCGCTGCGAGTATCTGGTGCCGAAGATGTGTACCAGCCTGGTGATCACCGGGGTCGGCGACACGGTGCTGATCGAGCCGTACCGCAATTATACCGCCCACCTAGCGGAGCGCCCTCTCTGATGGACATACCGCCGCCAGCGCAACGCATCCTGCACGCCCTGCTCGACCGCTTTGAGCAGCCGGGTCGCCAGCAGGTGGCGCGCGTGCGGCTGAACGAGCGCGATCACCCGGCCTATTATCTGGCGGATGACGCCGCGCCGCGCCGGGACACCAACGCGGCGCTGGAGCACCTCGCCCGCGCGGGGGTGCTGGCGCTGCGCTGGCGGCCCTGGGAGGAAGGCAACTGGCTGGCGGCGGTTGACCTGCGCCCCGAGGGCGCGGCCACGCTGCACCGGCTGCTCGACCGCGCCCCGCGCGCGGCGCAGGAGGATGCGCTGCGCGCCCTGCTCGACGCGCAGGTGCCACAGCCCGGCTGGCACGCGGCATTCCTGGCCTGGACCAGCGCCCAGCTTGACTCGCGCCGGGCCGCGCCGCCGCTCGACCGCGCGGATCTGGCGGCCTCGGCCGATCTGCTGCGCGTCCTTGCGGGCCTTGCCGCGCTGGAGGCTCCCACACTTGAGCGCGCGTTGAGCGTGCGCCTATTTGGCGACAGCAAGCGGCTCGCCAGCCTGCGGGGCGGGCTGCTGCGCGTACTCCGCCGTCACGACCCCGACGCGCTGCTCTACGGCGACGATGACGACGCGCTCCTGCGCGCCCATCAGCTCGACCGCGCACCGGAGTATGTGCCCCTCGCCGGATCGCTCAGCCTCAGCCTGCCCACATCCGACCCACCCCTCACGCTCGCGCCGTTCCTGCCGTCGGTGGCGCTCCCGGCCCCGCTGCTGCGGACCGCCAGGGTGACGCGGGTGCAGGCGCGTACCGTCATCACGGTCGAGAATCTGACCAGCTTCAGCGAGCTGTGCGCGGCGCGTCCACCCGATGTGCTTGCGATCTACACCGGGGGCTTCGCCAGCCCGACGGTGATCGGGCTCCTGCGCGCGATCAAGGCGGCCGCGCCCGATATCCCTCTCTGGCACTGGGGCGATTTGGACGCCGGTGGGCTGCGCATCCTGGCCCACCTGCGCGCGAAGCTCGGGCATGTGGGTGCCCTGGCGATGGACCCCGAGACGTTCGAGGCATATGTCGCGGCAGCGCAGCCGCTCACCGCAGGCGACCGGGAGAGCCTGCGGGAGCTGCGCGTGCACCCGGCGCTTCACGATTGCGCCGGGCTGATCGCGGAACTGCTGGCGGCTGGCGCAAAGCTGGAGCAGGAGGCGGTGCCGGCCGCAGCGGCGCTCGCCATGCGGGAGGCCCGGCCATGAGGCAACGTCGCATCAGCTCTGCGGAGCGCCCCTTGGCGAGAGCAAAAAAACGCAATCTAGGCTACAATCGCTGGCGTAAGACGATTCGCTTTCGCAACGCAAGTACGCGAGTTGGGCCGAAACGCCGCACCACCTGATCGGCTGCGGAGCAGCACTCGCAATGAGGAGGTCTACGATGTCGCTTGTCTCATCGCTACGCGCGTCCCGCAAGATGACCGGTGCCTGGGATGGGCCAAACCACAAGATCGTGTACGGAGGCGCGGTGACCGCCATGGTGCGGCAGATCGAAGCCGAGGCTGCTCGCCGCAGCCTGAGCGTAAGCCGCTGGCAGACGATCCGCCGTGGCAGTAGCCAGGTCGCGACGGTCGCATGGGCCGTCCATCGTGGGCCGCGTGCGGCCAGCCCGTCCGCGCAGGCCGACATGATCGCAATCGTGCGCTTCGCCGGTGCGGAGGGTTCGACCGTCCGCAGCAGCGCCTACCGCCAGCTTAGCCGCCTGCTGGCTGCGCTGCGGGATATGCCGTAGGACACGGCTCAGATCAACTGGATCGGCTCGCGAGGAGGCGCGGACGCTCTGGCAGCGCCTCCTCCTGCGGGTCTTTATATACTGGCGGACAAAGCGCATGAGCGATCTCATTCTCCCCCGCATCGCCCGCGAGCTGGGCCTGGGCGGCTCACAGGTTGAGCGCACCGTGGCCCTGCTCGATGCGGGCAACACGGTGCCCTTCATCACCCGCTACCGCAAGGAGGCCACCGGCGGGCTCGACGAGGAGCAGATCCGCAGGCTAGCCGAGCGCCTGGAGTACCTGCGCGGCCTGGAGTCCCGGCGGGCCGAGGTGCGCGCGGCGCTGGAGCAAGGCGGACACCTCACGCCCGATCTGGACAAGGCGCTGGGCACCGCCGAGACGCTCCAGACTATCGAGGATCTCTACCTGCCCTTCCGGCCAAAGCGGCGCACCCGCGCCCAGGTGGCCCGCGAGCTGGGGCTGCAGCCTCTGGCCGAGCTGCTGCTGGCCCTCCTGGCGGGCGGCCACAGCCCCGAGCAGGTTTGTGCGCCCTTCCTGGGCGCGCAGGTGCCCGATGTGGCCGCAGCCCTGGCCGGCGCCCGCGACATTGTGGCCGAGACGGTGGCCGAGACCGCCAGCGTGCGCCAGGCCGTGCGCGAGGCGGTGCGCCGCACTGCGAGCGTGCGCGTCTCGCGCAAAGAGGGTGTGGCCGATGAGAAGGGCACCTACCAGGCGTACTACGAGTTTAGCCAGCCGCTCAAGGCGCTGCCGCCCTACCGCACCCTGGCGATCAATCGCGGCGAGCGCGAGGGCGTGCTGGACATCGATCTGGAGTCGAATCAGGAGGCTTTCATCGGCGCGCTCCAGCGCCGCTACGCCCCCGGCCATGGCTGGATGGACGGCGAGGTGCGCGCGGCGGTGGCCGACGGATTCAAGCGCCTGCTGGCCCCGGCCATCGAGCGCGACCTGCGCTCCGAGCTGAGCGACCTGGCCGAGCAGCACGCCCTGGTGATCTTCGCCGCCAACCTGCGCGGCCTGCTGCTCCAGCCGCCCCTGCGCGGCCGGGTGGTGCTGGGCATCGATCCCGGCTTCCGCACGGGCTGTAAGCTGGCGGTGGTCGATGCGACCGGCAAGTATGTCGAGGGCGCGCTGATTTACCTGCACCAGCCCGAGAAGGCCAGGGACACGCTGCGCAAGCTCTGCCAGCGCCGGGGCGTGCAGGTGATTGCCATCGGCAACGGCACGGCCAGCCGTGAGACCGAGGCCATGGTGGCGGAGGTGATTCGGATGCAGGATGACGCTCAGGCCGCGCATAATGCGGCGGATTCATCCCGCATCCTGCATCCCGCATCCTTGCAGTACACCATGGTCAGCGAGGCGGGAGCCTCGGTCTACTCGGCGTCGCCGGTGGCCCGCGAGGAGTTCCCCGACCTGGACGCCACCGAGCGCGGGAATATCTCGATTGCCCGGCGGCTGCAGGATCCGCTGGCCGAGCTGGTGAAGATCGACCCGAAGGCGCTGGGCGTGGGCCTCTACCAGCACGATGTGAACCAGAAGTCCCTGGCCGCGCGCCTGGGCGATGTGGTCGAGAGCGCGGTGAACTTCGTGGGCGTGGATCTGAACACCGCCTCGGCCCCGCTGCTGACCTACGTGGCCGGGCTGAACAGCAAGGTGGCCAAGGCGATTGTGGCCCACCGCGATGACGGCGGCCCCTTCCGCGCCCGCAGGGAGCTGTTGAAGGTGAAGGGTCTCGGCCCGAAGGCATTCGAGCAGGCCGCCGGGTTCCTGCGCATCCCCGACGCAGCCGACCCGCTCGACCGCACCGCCATCCACCCCGAGAGCTACGCGGCGGCGCGCAAGCTGCTCGACCTGTTTGGCGGTGATGGCCCGCTGCCCGAGGTGGCGGCGCGCATCCGCGCGGCGCTCGGCAGTGGCGAGATCAGCTTGGCCGACCTGGCCGAGGCGACGGGCGCGGGCGAGCCGACCTTGGCCGATATCATCGAGTATATGGCCCGACCGGGCCGCGACCCGCGCGAGGAGCTGCCGCCGCCGCTGCTGCGCGCGGATGTCCTCAAGCTGGAAGATCTCGCCCCCGGCATGTGGCTCAAGGGCACCGTGCGCAACGTGGTGGACTTCGGCGCTTTCGTGGACATCGGCGTGAAGCAGGACGGCCTGGTCCACGTCTCGGAGCTGTCGGCGCACTTCGTCAAGAACCCGCTGGACGTGGTACAGGTAGGCGACCAGGTGGATGTGCGGGTGCTGAACGTGGACACGGTGCGCGGGCGGATCGCGCTG
>SESE01000855.1_pt1 | contig 12529 bp, 8 predicted proteins | sample 3171371 | NCBI WGS metagenome assembly SESE01 (sample SAMN06051881, study PRJNA518727) | freshwater metagenome | biome: subpolar coniferous forest; feature: holomictic lake; material: water; isolation source: holomictic Lake 442, 13 m depth | place: Canada: near Kenora, Ontario | collected...
AGGATGCCTCGCATCTGCGCCCAGTTCGCACTGCCGCCAAGGAAGTAGGACTTCCGGTAGTCATCGAAGACACCGAGGGCCGAGTGCTGGTCCAGCAGCAGCGGATTGCGGCTGGCATTCTGCACAGAGCTCACGTCCGGGGTGCCAAACAGCGTGGCGAACATGGAGCGACTGGTGTTCTCCAGGGCCACATGGAAGCGTTCGAAAAAGATGCCTCGCGCCGCCAGACCATCCAGATAAGGGGTGGGCTTGAGGGGATTGCCCAGGACTCCGGTCTTGTAGCCAGCCAGGCTTTCCAATTGGATGAGGACAATGTTGGGGCGGCTCGAAATCATCTGATGGGGTGCCTGCTGGCGGCGGAGGGTGGGCAGCCCCTGGTCATCGACCTGCACGGGAATGCCGAAGTAGGCGGCCATCGCCGACTGGGTGGCCTTCACCTGGTTCAGATCAAAGCCCCCGTCCATGTCCTGCCGGGTCTCCAGGAAGAACAGGATCGGATTCAGGGCGAGGTGGGCATGGAAGCTCTGCTTGGCTTCAAAGGCCTCGGACCAGCGCAGGGGATAGGCACTCCACTTGGCCCACATGAGGGCCAGGAGGAACACTGTAAACAGAGCGTTTCCCGTCCGGCGCGCCCAGGGCGCCACCTGCAGGGCCCGCAGTCCCCGGGTGAGCCGGCCCAAACCCCAGAGGGCGGCAGCGGTCAACAGGGTCGTGGCCACGGTCAGGCGCCCGAAGGGGTAGCTCTCCCACATCATGCGCAAGCTGGTGGCGGCATTCTCCAGGAACATGAGCAGGGTCCCGTTGAGCCGGGTGTGGATGTAGCCGTAGGTGCCCGCATCCACCAGATAGCCGGTGATCACCAGGGCAATGAGCAGCCCCGCAAAGCTGCCCCAGATCCAGCGACCACTGGGCGCGGTCAGGCCGTGACCGGGCGTCACGAATCGGTAGATGGGCACCAGGGCCAGGAAGGCCAGCAGGTAGGGGCGCGCGGCCCGATCATCCACCATGGCCACCAGCACCAGCATGAAATAGGTCCCCAGGGCGGCCGCCAGGAGCCACGGGGCCAGGCGCTGCCGCCAACCCTGCCCTGCCCCCGCCGGCTCCCCTTTCACCAGCAGCAGCCAGGCTGGCATGACCAGGATTGCCGCCAGCCGCAGATCGAACTTGAAGCCCAGGTAGAGGCCCCGCCAGGCATCCGTCTCCCGCAGTCCGTGCAGCCCCTCGAAGCCCACCAGGAAGCCGATCCGCGCCAGGGAAAAGACCATGCCCAGGACCGCCAGCAGCACGATCAGGCTCAAGATTTTCGGTCGTGGAGAAGCGGTCATATCTATCCTGGAAGGCGCCTTGCAGGTCTGGCCTTCAGTGTACGGGGCGGGTTCGGAACTTGGCTTCAATTTCCGCAGTCAGGTGCGAACCTCGCCATAGATGTTGTCCCGCTGCCAGGGTTCGTAGCCGGCCGCCTGGATCAGGCGGGTCATCTCCTCGCGGTTGACGCTGTAGCAGGTGCCCGCGGCGCTGACCACATTCTCCTCGAGCATGAGACTGCCCATATCGTCACAGCCATAGTGCAGGGCCAGCTGACCGGTCTTGCGGCCCATGGTGACCCAGCTGCTCTGGATATGGGCGAAGTTGTCGAGGAAGATGCGGGCCACGGCGATGGTGCGCAGATACTCCCCATCCGTGGGCTTGGGTACCTTGCCTTCCCAGGGGGTGTGGCCGCTCTGAAAGGGCCAAGCAGCGAAGGCCGTGTAGCCGCCACCGTTGTTCCGGGCCAGGGCTCGAGCCTGCTGATCCCGCAAAGCCTCGAGATGCTCGATGCGTTCGGCCAGCGTTTCCGTGATGCCAAACATCATGGTCCCCGTGGTCTTCACGCCCTCTTCGTGGGCCGCTTCCATGACTTCCAACCACTTCTCCTTGCCCCCCTTCAGGGGTGCGATCTTCCGGCGGATGCGATCCACCAGGATTTCCGCGCCACCGCCAGGAATCGAACCCAGGCCGGCGGCATGCAGCTCCGCGATGGTCTGGCGCAGAGACTGGCCGCTCAACTTCGCCATCATCTGGATCTCCACTGGCGAAAAGCCGTGGACCCAGATGCCCAGATCGTGTTTGAGGTGGTGGACCAGCTCCAGATAGTAGCTCCAGGGCAGGTCCGGATTCACCCCGCCCTGCAGCAGGAAGCCCGTCCCACCGAGGGCCCTGGTCTCCTCGGCCTTCTGCTTCAGCTGGTCCCGGGTGAGGACATAGCCGCGACTGTCGCCGGGCTTGTGGTAGAAGGCGCAGAAGGTGCAGTAGACATTGCAGACGTCGGTGTAGTTGACATTGCGGTCGATGACATAGCTGACCCGTCCCGGATCGTTGTGGCGGTCCCGCACGCGGGTGGCCACCGCCGCCAGGTCGGGCAGTTCTGCCTGCTCCAGTAGAAGCAGGGCCTCAGCCGCAGTCAGCCGACGCCCCGCCAGGACACCCTCGAGAATCGCCTCGATCGCGCTCAGGGTTTCCGGCATACCTAAGCCTTGTAGCCCATCACCTGGAGGCAGCGGCGGCAGACGCAGTCCTGGCCTTCCACGCCGTGCTGGAAGTGCTCCAGGGTGTAGAGGCAGCGGCACTTTTCGCAGACCTGGGTCGGATCGGTGCAGGTCTTCGGGGCATAGAGATGGGTGGGATCAGCCATGACGGACTCCGGATGCTCCCAGGATAGCGCGGTTGGGGGCAGGACCGAATGCCCGCCCTTCCGAACAAAAGCGGCCCGCAGGCCGCCTCTGCGGGATCTTCAGAACTGCCTAATCTTCAACGGCGCCGGCCTTGGCGCTTTCGTGGGAGTGGGTGTTGCGTTTGCCCTGGAGCTTGTGGGCCTGGACTTCCAGCTTGTCCAGGGCCTGGGTGATGCTCGAATACATGTCCCCCGTGGTCGATGAGGCCACAAAGGCATCGGAGCGGGTCTTCAGGGTGACCTCGGCCGAGTGGCGGTGCTTTTCGACCCCGAGGATCACATGGACATCGATGATGTCGTCGAGGTAGGTGGCCATCTTGTCCAGCCGCTCTTTCGTGAAGTGCTTCAGGGGCTCGGTGAGCTCCATATGGCGGCCGGTGTAGTTGACCTTCATGGGAGTCTCCTGAAAGGGGCCGGTTGGCCCGTGGTGGTTGACTGCGGCCCTCTTATCGGCGCCGACGCTGGGAAGCTGGAGGGATTCTGAGTTCCTCCCGGTATTTGTTCACCGTGCGGCGGGCCACCTTGATGCCGTCCCGCTCCAGCAACCCGGCAATGGCCTCATCCGAAAGAGGTCTGGCGGCGTCTTCGGCCTGCACGAAGGCCTTGATGCGGTGCTTGACCACCGTGGCCGAGATGTCGGAATCCTTGGGGCGGGCGGAAAAGAAGTAGTTGAGGTCAAACAGCCCTTGCGGCGTATGGATGGTCTTCGCCTTCACCACGCGGCTGATGGTGCTTTCGTGGAAGCCCGTGGCCTCGGCCACATCGCGCAGCACCAGGGGCCGCATGTATTCGATGCCGTGCTCGACGAACTCCTTCTGCAACTCCACAATCTGGGCCGAGACCCGCAACACCGTGCGGTTGCGATCCTCTACACCGCGGATGAAGTCCCGGGCGCTGCGGAACCGCTCGCGGATGAAGTCCTTGTCGGTCTTGGCCTCGCTGGAGGCCAGGAAGCGCTGATACTCACCGTTGACCCGTAGCCGGGGCAACCCCTCGTCGTTGAGATAGACCTTCCAGTTGCCATCCTCCCCGCGGAGCACCACCACATCGGGCTTCACCACCCGCTCCCCTTCGGGATCGAAAGCACGACCCGGCGAGGGATTGAGGTGCTTGAGTTGCTCCATGGCCAGGCCAAGTTCCTCTTCGGTGCAGCCCAGAGCCCGCCGCAGCTTGGCGCTATCGCGCTGGGACAGGAGCTCGGTAAAGTCCTGGATGATGCGCACGGCCAGGTCATCGGGTTCGGCTCCCGCGTGCCGGAGCTGCAGCAGCAGGCAGTCCTGCACCGTAAAGCACCCTACGCCTGAAGGATCGAATTCCTGCAGCACGTCCAGGGCGGCCAGCAGGGCCTCCTCGGTCACGCCCAGATCAGCGGCCAGCTTGGCCGGGGTGGCTTCCAGGGCGGGCTGATCGGGATCCATGCGCAGGAAGCCCTTGGGGTCCATGCGGTCGATGAGGCGCTCCACCAGCGGGGCCCGGTGGTCCTCGTGCTCCAGGGTTTCGTAGAGCTGGCCCAGCAGGTGGTCCTGCAGGGATTCGAAGGCGCTGAGGCGATCTTCCCAGGACAGGCGGTCCTCCTCGGGCAGATTGCTGGTTCGAGGCAGATCCTGGTCCCAGCTGTTCTCGGCCCCCATCTCCGTTTCCTGGACCTGGGCCACGCCCTCTTCGGTGAACCGCTCAAGATCGCTTTCGGGATTCATTTCACCCGCCGTCTCCAGCATGGGCCCCAGATCGGTGGTGTCCATACCCTCGGGGAGATCGGAGCTGTCCGTTGCCTGTTCGGGAGCGTCCTCACTGACATCGGAATCCCGACCTTCTTCGATAGCCTGCAGGGTGGGGATGTCATCGGCATCCTCGGCCAATTCCAGGAGGGGATTGTCTTCCAGTTCCCGCTCGATGGTCTGCGAAAGTTCCTGTAGATTCATCTGCCACAGCTTCAGCTTCAGCTGCATGGCCGGGGTCAAGGCGAGGGTCTGACTCTGGGCCAGGCGCTGGGAGAGGAAGGGACCGGCCATCAGTCGAGCCTGAACCGATCGCCCAAGTAGACCCGCCGGATATCCGGGTCCTCGGCAATCTCGTTGGGCAGGCCGTGCTTCATGATCATCCCGTCCGCCAAGATATAGGCGCGGTCGGCGATCTGCAAGGTCTCGCGGACATTGTGGTCTGTGATGAGTACACCGATGCCTCTGGCCTTGAGATCGGCGATGAGCCCCTGAATCTCCAGCACAGACTTGGGATCCACGCCAGCAAAGGGCTCGTCCAGCAGCATGATCCTCGGTTCGGTGACCAGGGCCCGAGCCAGCTCGCAGCGCCGCCGCTCACCCCCGGAAAGACTCATGCCCAGGGTGTCGCGCACCTGTTCCAGGTGGAAATCCGCCAGCAGTCGCTCGCAGCGCTCCTTCTGCTCCGCCTTGGGGATGGGCTGCAGCTCGGCCAGGGCCAGGAGGTTCTCCCAGACCGTGAGTCCGCGGAACACGCTGGATTCCTGGGCCAGGTAGCCGATGCCCAGGCGGGCCCGCCGATGCATGGGGAGGGCCGTTACATCCTGGCCGAGCCAGCGGATGCAGCCCCGATCCGGCGCCTCCACCCCCACCACCATGTAGAAGGTCGTGGTCTTGCCCGCGCCATTGGGGCCCAGGAGACCGATGACCTCGCCCGTGCCCACGCAGAGGCTCACATCCCGCACCACGGTGCGGTCACCGTAGCGCTTCTGGAGGCTGATGGCCTCGAGGCAGGGGGTGGTCTCGGTCATGGATGTATCAGAACATACTGCCCGTTCAAGTGCGCTGGAGGGGGCTCTCAGCGCGTGTTGCGGCCTGGTGTATAGGGAGCCTTGGCGGCCTCCAATGCGTCCTCCAGGACCTTGAGCTCAGCGAGGGCGGCGTCCAGCCTTCCGTTCGCGGCGGTGAGTCCCTCCTCGGCCCAGGTCAGGTTCTGGCGCTGGTGGGCCGTGGGCAGCTGAGTGGTGCCCCACACACTGTAGGTGACACCTTCGATGCGCCCCAGAATCCCGGGAGCCGTGGCTTCCTGGCGGGCCGCCACAGTCCCATCACCGGACAGCAGGTCCCGGAGATCCTTGAGGGCAGCGTGGAGGGCCCGGGCCCGCACCAACAGCGAGTCCTCAGTGGCCGGTGTTTCGAGCAGAGCCTTCCGCACCAGATCAAGCCGGTTCTGGCTCTCCGTGATGCGCTCGGAGGTGCCCATGGCCCTGCGCTGGGCCTCACCCATGCGGGTGCAGAAAGCACTGAATTCACCCCACTGGGCGGCGCTCAGGCGCTCCGCATCCAGAGGCTTGACCTCGAAGGAGACGGGGCCCGCCACGGGCTTGAGTACCCCATCCACCTGGAAGGCCAGGCTGGCCTGGTAGCGGCCAGGGGCGGCCAGGGTGCCGTGGGCACCGTAGTCCCAGGGATCCCGCTCCCCGGGCGCCTTCAAGCGGATCGGCGCGGGGCTCTGGTAGCGGAGATCCCAGGCCAGCCGGTGGAGCCCTTTCTCGGCCTTGCCCGTGATGCGCCGCACCACCTGGCCATCGGCGGCGCTGACAGTGAGCACCGCCGCGGGCGCCTGTTCGCGATCCTCGGTCCGGAGGGCTTCCCAAGTGGGGAAGGCGGGATCCTGGCCGGCCTTGGTCGAGGCCTTCTCCTGGTCCTGCCGCTGCTTCTTCCGGGTCTGGGGCTCCTGGTTCACCTGGTAGGTAAACACCGCGCCAAAGGGCGGGTTGGGGGATAGGAACAGGGCATCGCCTTGGAAGGACTTTCCCGGCCCGCCAAAGGGCACCGCCGGCACATAGGCCAGGGCCGGCCGCAGACCGAAGAGGTGCGCCTCACCTTCAGGCAAGCGCGCAGCGGCCTCCCGCAGGGTGGTGAGGTCATCGAGGATGTAGAAGCCGCGGCCGAAGGTGGCCGCCACCAGATCGCCTTCCCGAGCCTGGATAGCCAGGTCCTTCACGGCGATGGGCGGCACCCCGCTGAACTTCGACCAGGACTGCCCGGCATTCAGGCTGAAGAAGAGACCGAACTCCGTCCCGCAGTAGAGCAGGCCCTCCCGGGCCGGATCCTCGCGCAGGGTGTAGACGCTGCCCCGCTCGGGCAGGTCCGCAGCAATGGAAGCCCAGGTGCGCCCACGATCCCGAGAGCGGAGTAGGTAGGGGCGGAAGTCACCCTCCTTGTGGTTATCGAAGGCGGCATAGACCGTATCGGCCTGATGGGGGCTCGCGGCCAGGCAGGACACGTAGGTCCGGTCCGGCACCCCAGCGAGCCCTTCCGTGCGGCGCCAAGCCTTGCCGCCATCCTCGCTGATCTGGAGGAGGCCATCATCCGTGCCCACGTAGAGCAGACCCTCGGTCTTGGGGCTCTCCGTGAGGGCCACGATATTGCCGAAGAAACTGGTGGAGGCATTGCGGGCCACCGCGTCCACGCTCCAGACCCGATCCATGATCTTCAGGCGGCTGCGGTCGATTTTCCGGGTCAGATCGGGGCTCACCGTGGTCCAGCTATCGCCCCGATCATCGCTGCGGAACAGCTTCTGGGCGGCGAAGTAGAGGCGCCTGCCGTTGTGGGGACTGAGCATCATCGGCGCGTCCCAGTTCCAGCGATAGGGCTCCTCCCCTGGGGCGGGCTGGGGCTGGAGCTCCACCCGCTCGCCGGTGCTCCGGTCAAAGCGGGCCAGGCCGCCGTGCTGGCTTTCCGAATACACCGTATTGGGATCATCGGGATCCACCTGGCTATAGAAGCCATCCCCACCCTGGGTCACGAACCAGTCATAGGGCGTGGAGCCGTGGAGGTTCCGAGTGCGGCTGGGGCCGCCCATGGAGTAGTTGTCCTGGGTGCCGCCGTAGATGGTGTAGAAGGGGCGTGAGTTATCCACCGTCAGGCGGTAGTACTGGATGATCGGCAGGTTGGCCTTGAACTCCCAGGTGGCGCCGCGGTCGCGGCTTTCATAGACCCCGCCATCGCAGCCCGATATCAAATGGGACGGGTTCTTGGGATCGATCCACAGCGCGTGGTTATCCACGTGCTTGCTGGTCTCCCCGACTCGGCGCCAGGTCTTGCCACCGTCCTCGGTCACCTGCATCCAGGTATCCATGCTGTAGACCCGCTTGGGATCCTTGGGGTCGCAGAACAGCTCCTGGTAGTACATGGCGGCACCGGAGACCTGCTCGTTGCGGCGCTCCCAGTTCTGGCCCCCGTCCGTGCTGCGGAAGAAGCCGCCGGCCTTGTTCGCAGCCTCGATGGTGGCGTAGACCGTATCGGGTTCGCCCAGGGGGATGGCCAGGCCGATGCGGCCGAGGTCGTCCTTGGGCAGGCCTTCATTCAAGCGGGTCCAGGTCTGGCCGCCGTCAAGGCTCTTGTGGATGCCACAGCCGGGGCCACCGTTCACCATGCCCCACACATGCCGGCGGCGCTGGTAGGTGGCAGCGTAGATGACCTCCGGATTGCGCGGATCCAGAACGATATCCGTCACGCCTGTGTGACCGTCCACGGTGAGCACGGCCTTCCAGGTCTTGCCGCCATCGGTGGTCTTGTAGAGACCCCGGTCGCCGCCTGCTTTCCAGAGCGGTCCCTGGGCGGCCACGAACACAACCTGGCTGTTCCTGGGATCGACCAGGATCTTCGCGATGTGCTCGCTGGCCTTCAGGCCCATGTTCTCCCAGTGCTTGCCACCGTCCAGGCTGCGATAGATGCCATCGCCGTAGCCCACGGAGCGCTGGGAATTGTTCTCGCCGGTGCCCACCCAGACGATGTTCGAGTCCTTGGGATCCACCGTGACGCAGCCGATGGAATAGGAGGTCTCCTTATCGAAGACCGGCGTCCAGGTGGTGCCAGCGTTCACCGTCTTCCACACGCCCCCCGAGGCCGCCGCCACGAACCAGGTATCGGGCTTGCGGGGATCAACGGCAATATCCCCGACTCGGCCCGAGGTGACAGCCGGACCCAGTGCGCGGAAGGGCAGTGTGGACAGGGGCGATTCAGCCACTTCAGTAGCCTTGGCCTTCATGGGGGGCGCCGCCAGGACCGGCACGGCCGCTAGGAACAGAGCCAGGGACGTGAGAGACCGGAACCGGAACATGAAGCCTCCTGATGCGAGGCTTCATCATGCCTCAGAATCAGATCAGCATCACCAACCGGGCCCAGCACCTTTGCCGCGCACCCGGCCCTGCCACTTGACGATCTGAGGCCCGGGTTCCAGCTCCAGCGCTTCGCCCTGGCCTTCCCCCAAACGCCCCCGCAGGCTGACGGCCCCCTGGGCCTGCACGAGCTTCACGATGCGATCGGGTCCCAGGGTGACGATCACCGTATCGGCGGCCAGACGCCAGCCCTGGCCCTGGCACTCGACGCCGCCACTGAGGGTGATTTTCTGCGCTTCACTCTGCCCGCGTTCAGCGCGCAGTGTCAGATCCCCATCCGCTGCCGCCAGGGTGCCGCTCAAGCCCTCGGGGAAGCTCACGGAATCACCCCTCCGCAGGATCCGCGGACCGGACATACGCTCCCGCAGGCGACTCCAGGCGGCCGGACGACCCGTGAGCGTCCAGAGGGCGTCCTCCCAGACCAGCTTGGCGCCTCGCAGGCTGCCACCGGCAAAGAGGTTCACCTGCACCGGCCCTTCGATGGTCCAGGCGCGGGGATTGCCCTGCCCTGCGCCCCCGCTGAAGGTGCCATCCTCGCCCCGACCCAGCACCGGACTCTGCAGCTTCCACTGCCGGGTGGCCCGCTCCACCTGCATACGCGGTGAGGCGAGCGAGCGGCGACCCCAGGTGAGGAGCGCCTGGCCTTCCGCCGCCGCATGACCCACCGGTAACCCTTCCGGCAGGTCCTGGCCCGAGGCCTCGCGGATGAGGACCCGGGGGGCTTTCAAAGTGAGGCGCTGGCTCTCCACCGGCTGGTCCCAGATTACGTTCCCTTCCAGCCGCAGACCGGCGGGCGTCCAGCGAGCCCCGTCCGTGCTGAGCTGCTCTTCGCCACCGGCCAGGGTTCGGCGGGCGCGGAAGTGTCGGAGCTCCACCCGCTGAAAGTGCTCCCCAGGCGCTGGCCTCGGTGCTACGCCGCCCTGGGCCTCGCCCCGCCAGCCATCCTTCCGCTCGAAGGATAGGGGGCTGGGCCAGGTGACCGTTTCTGGAGTCAACTCAGCCACCGAGGCCTGCAGGGAGCCCTCACTCAGGCGCGCCCTCACGCCCTCCAGGTGGCCCGTCAGGAAACCCGGCGTGGCCCAGAGGCGGTCTGCGTCCAGCATCTGCAGCGTGGCGGCGCGGCCATCCTTGGGTGCCTCCCACCGCACGGGCCCGCGCTCCACGCGCAGGATGCCATCCGTTTCCCGGCGCCAGCCCGCGGGCAGATTCCAGACGCCCCGGGAGGAGCCCTCCAGGGACTCCCAGCGCAGCGGGGCCAGGCCCTCCCACTCCCCGCCGGTCCAGCGGAGCGCCGGACCCTCGGCTTCCATGCGGCCCCGGCCCAGCGGTTCGGTGGTCCCGGGTCGAGCCACACCAAGGTCCATGGGGCCCTGCAGAGTCCAGACCCCGGCTTGCCGCCGGGCCTTGGGAGACAGGAGGCGCCAGTGCCCGGCCGCTTCGTCCAGGCGGCCGGAGACGGTCTCCAGGCGCAGGTCATCCTCGGAACCTTCGATGGTCTTGTAGGACAGGGCCATGAGGTTGGGCCCCAGCTGTTCGGTGAGTGTTCCCACACTGCCCCGGGTGCCCTCCCCAAAGAGAGGGTCGCCGCCGACAATGCGGTTGGGCATGCCCTCTCTGCCCCCCAGCAGGAAGCGCAGGGTGACGACGAGGGTGCCCACCAACAGGAGCCACCCCAGCCAGCGCCAGAGGGGCGCCCGGGCCGGCGGCACCGCCTGGAGCAGGGCGGCCAGGTTCACGGCTGCGCCTCCCCGAGCACTGCATCCACCTGCCAGGAGTCGCCCCAGCGTTCGCTGTGCTGCGGCACGGCGGTCACCTGCAGCCAAGCCCCCACCGAGGGCTGGGCGGGCCGATCGGGATGGGCCCACCAGGTCAGGGAAGTGGCCACCCCCGCCAGGCGCAGGCGCCAGTGCTCTGCCCCGAAGGAGGTCATGGCTTCAAGCCGACCTTCCAGGTGGGCCAAGATAGGCGGGAAACCCTGACCGAAGGGCTCCAGGCAGGCGAGGTCGGCGGCTGCCGGCAACTCGCCGGGCCCGCCGTCCAGCAGGAGGGGACAGGCTTCCAGCCCCTCGGCCTGGAGGGTGGCACCATGCTGCAGAGCCTGACGCACGAAGGGAAACCGCGCAGCCTCGAAGCTGAGTCCCGCCGCAGCACGGTGGCCGCCGCCCCCCAGCAGGAAGGGCTGGGCGCGGTCCAGCAGCGCGGTCAGATCATAGCCAGCGGGCGCCCGCAGGCTGCCCTGGGCCACACCGTCCAGCACCGTGCAGACTCCCGCCGGGCGCCCAGTGAGGCGCATCCGCTGACCGGCAACGATGCCGATTACGCCCTTGTGAGCGGTGGGGTCCAGCACCAGATCGAAGCTGTCGTCCCCCGGCGGCGGCAGGCGCTCGGAAAGTTCTTTCTGGATGGATCGCCGCTGGCGATTCAGGTCCTCCACCCGGAGCATCAGCGCCTCGGCTTCCCGGGGATCGCGCGTGAGCAGCAGCCGGACGGCGTCTTCCGCGCCGCCCATGCGGCCCACCGCATTGAGCCTTGGCCCCAGGCGGAAGGCGATGTCCTGGGCACCGAGGACGCCATCCTTCACCGACGCCTTCACCAGTGCGGCCAGCCCCAGCCCGTTCGGCCCCTTCCGGATGGCATCCAGTCCCCGCCGCACCAGCAGGGCGTTCTCGCCTTGCAGGGGCACCATATCCGCCACCGAACCGATGGCCACCAGCTTCAGCATCCCGTCCAGGAAATTGGCATCGGCGCCGGTGGGCCGGGGCACCGCACCCAGCAGGGCCTGGGCCAACTTGAAGGCCACCCCCACGCCTGACAGGAAGGGGTTGGCATAGTCCTCCAGCTGCGGATGCACCACGGCGACGGCCGGGGGCAGCTCCGCCCCCAGCGCGTGGTGGTCCGTGATCACCCAGTCGAGGCCCAGGGCCTTGCTGGCCCGCACTTCCTCCACACTGCGCACACCGCAGTCCACGGAAATGAGCAGACCTGGGGCCCGGGTGGCCTGCAGCTCCTGGATGCACTCCAGGTGCAGGCCGTAGCCATCCGAGAAGCGGTTGGGGATGAAGAACGAAACCTCCGCCCCGAGTTTCTCCAGGGTCCGCACCAGCAGGGCTGTGGCAGAGACGCCGTCGGCATCGTAGTCACCGTAGACCACGATGCGCTCCCGGTCGGCCACGGCCTGGCGGATGCGTGTCACGGCGCCGTCCACTCCCGGCAGCAGGTGAGGATCGGTGCTGCGGGACCAGTCCGGCTCCAGGCGCCAGCCCAGGTCCTCAGGGCGGTCCACACCGCGCAGCCAGGCCACCCGCGCCAGCCTGGGATCCAGCGACCAGGCCTCAGCCAGGGCCTTCCATGGCGACGCTCCCGGCGGGCATTCCCGGCGGAGGCGCCAGGGCTGGGCAGTCATGCCCTGGCCCCCACCTCAGACCACGCTGCCCATGCGGGCAAACTTCTGATAGCGCTCCTCCACCAGTTCATCGGCGGACAGCTCGGAGAGCTCCGAAAAGGCCTCGATGACCGCCTCCTTCAGGGCGGTGGCCGCAGCATCGTAGTCCGCGTGGGCACCGCCCAGGGGCTCCTTGATGATGGCGTCGATGATACCCAGCTCCAGCAGATGCGGGGCCGTGAGCTTGAGGGCAGAGGCCGCTGCCGGGGCTTGGCTGGCGTCTTTCCAGAGAATCGAGGCGCAGCCTTCCGGC
>SESE01000856.1_pt1 | contig 12515 bp, 10 predicted proteins | sample 3171371 | NCBI WGS metagenome assembly SESE01 (sample SAMN06051881, study PRJNA518727) | freshwater metagenome | biome: subpolar coniferous forest; feature: holomictic lake; material: water; isolation source: holomictic Lake 442, 13 m depth | place: Canada: near Kenora, Ontario | collected...
TCGTCTATGCCCGGCCCCAGTGGGCCTGGGAGGAAGCTCTGTTCCCCATGCGGAGCGCGCAGCGGGGCGACATCATCGTGTTCCGCTATCCCATCGACCGCGATCAGGACTATGTGAAGCGCTGCGTGGCTGTCGCTGGCGATACCGTGGAGATGCGCAACAAGCGGCTCTATGTGAACGGCCGACAGGTGACCGGTCCCTTTGAGCACCAGTTCGGCCGTAGCCCCGATGGTCCGACCCCGGGCCCCTGGCCGGTGACCCGGAATGCCGGCGAGGCGGAGCGCCCCGTGGGTCTCTGGCGCCACGCCGAGCCGGAAGTGCTGGCTCTGCATGAACGCAACCAGATGCAGGCCATGAACAGCCTCATCCAGGATGGTTTCAAGGACAACCTGGGACCGGTCAAGGTGCCGCCGGGCCATCTGATGGCCATGGGCGACAACCGCGACAACAGCATGGATGGCCGCTACTGGGGCTTTCTGCCAGTGGATCACCTGCGGGGCCGACCCTTCCTCGTGTGGTGGAGCTTCCGCGAAGGCGATACCGATAACGACAACGGTCGTGTGCCCGAAGGCCCAGGCGATGTGGCGGCCGACTTCATCGACGCCGCCCGCCATTTCTTCACCCGCACCCGCTGGGAGCGGTCGGGAACCATCCCTGAGTGAGGACCCTCGGCTGGCATAGCTACCTGCCACTCATGCTTCTGCTGCTGGCGGTCGCGCCGCTTTCGGCCTGGGGCAAGAAGGGTCATCGCACGGTGGCCGAGCTTGCTCTGAAGGCCCTGCCGCCGGAGCCCCGCGCTTGGTATGTGGGTCTAGAAGGGGCTGTCACCGAGCACGCTTCGGACCCCGATCACTGGAAGACGGACCGCAAGGAGGGGCCCCGCCACTACATGAACCTGGAGGCCTTCGGCGGGCCGGACCACCTGCCCCACACCCTGGAGGGGGCCCGGGACCAGGCTGGGGCTGACTACTACCGCAAGGGCGTCGTGCCCTGGATCATCCAGGACCGCTGGCAGGATCTGGTGGTGGCCTTCCGCCAAGGGGATCCTGGGGCGGTCGCCTTCAGCACCGCTATCCTCGGTCACTACCTGGCGGATGCCCACGTGCCGCTCCACACCACCCTGGACCACGATGGCAAGACCACCGACCAGACGGGCATCCACAGCCGCTGGGAGAGCAGCCTGGTTGAGCGCTACCTCGATGCGAGCACTTTGACGGCGGCATTAGCCAAGGCCGACCCCGCCATCCTGGAACGGCCTTGGGAGTGGCTGCGGGCCGCCCATGCCCTGGTGCCGCGGCTCCTGGAAGACGACCGTGCCGCCGATCGCACCTCCCCCTCGGGTCGTCGGGGGAAAGCCCGCACCCCGGCCTACTGGGTCATCTTCTGGGACCAGCAGGGTCCCGTCGTCAAACAACAACTGCAGTCCGCGGGCCAGCACCTGGGGGATGCCATCCTCAGTGCCTGGGTCGCGGCAGGCAAGCCCGCGCCGCCGGTGAAGCCGATCCGGTGAGCTCAACGCACCAACGGCAATTTCATTCAGGACGTAGCTGCGGCGAGGAACTGCTTCCCCCCTCTTCCCATCGCTTGCGGTCCAACCATACCTGCTCGTTCTTGCCGCGGGAGTCCTTGCCCTTCCAGTGGAGCTTGAGGGGCCCGTGGGCATCGGTCTTCTTCACCGTGACGCCGGTACCTTCACCGGTGCGGAGCAGGCGCAGGAGGGCCTCTACGCTGGCCACCTGGGGCAGGAAGGGCAGCGGCAAGTCACCCAGGGCCGCCGCCCGCTGATCCAGCTTCTGGCGAGGCACCTGCAGCCGATAGCCGCCAGCGCGATCCCCCTCCAGCAGCAGCAGGCGCTCCCCAGGGGCATGCAGTTCAAGGACGAGACGACCACTGCTCCCTTCAATCAGGAGGCTGAGGGTGCCCACACCCTCTCCCGATGGACCCGCATACCCCCAACCGTACTGGGCCCGGACCGGCATGGCCGGCGCCGGCGCGGAGACTGCCGGCGGCGCCTGCAGGACGATCACTGGTCATCCTCTTCGTCCTCGGGCTCCGGGGTCGCGGGGACGACTGGTGGCGGCGCATCGAGCTTGCGGGCCTGCTCCTTGGCGATGCGAATGCGGAGCTCCCCGAGACGTTTTTCCAGGGCCGCCCGTTCGGGAAAGATGAAGGCCAAGGCGCGATCCCATTGTTCCGCCCCCTCGACCAGCTTGCCCTGCTTGACCAGGACTTCGCCCAGGTGCTTGCGGACCTCGGGGCTGAAGGGACTCAGTTCCGTTGCCCGTCGCAGGGTGGTTTCGGCCTCGGCGATCCGGCCCAGCTTGAACTGGGCCCAGCCCAGGCTGTCCACCACATTGCCGTTCTCGGGTGTGGCCTTGGCGCTGGCCTCGATCAGGGTCGCGGCCTCCTCGAGATTCTGGTCCTGCTCCAGCAACAGGTAGCCAAGATTGTTCTGAACCAGGGGGTTCGCCGGTTCTAGGACCTGGGCCTCGCGCAGCACCTGCAGGGCCTCCCCGTGCCGACCAAGCTGGTCGAGGGCTTGGCTCTGCAGAATGAGGCTGTCCACACTGCGCTCTGGCGAAAGGCGGCGGGCCTCCTCAAGGGCCTGCAGGCATTCGCTCCAGCGCTGGAACTCCTGCCAGAGGTTCGCCATACCCTCGAGCCCCAACTGATGCAGGGCGGCGCGGGCCTTGGTCCGGGAGAAGAGACGATACTCCAGGATCTCCGGTGGCAGCCTGCTCGCCTGGCGGAAGAAGGCGTAATCCGGATGCTGCGCGACCCCCACCTGGATGGCGATCAGCGCATTCTTCCAATCACCCAGGCCGATGTGCGCCTGGGTCTGGAAGACTTGGGCTTCCCCGTTGGTGCGGGGCCGCGGCCGGCGCTCCCGCAGGAAGGTCAGCAGGGCCTTGTTCTTGCCCTGAAGCAGCAGGGATTCGGCGTAGAGCATCTGGGCGCCATCGGCAATCCACTCTGCCTCCATGGCCACCCCGACGATGGCCTGCAGGCGGCGCTCTGCCGCCGCGAATCGCCCCAGATTCATGAGGGCACGGGCGGCATGAAAACTAAGGCTGGGGTTGGGTTTCAGGGCCTCGGCCCGGGCCAGTGTATCCAGGGCCTCCGCGAACCGGGATGTCTGCAGGCGAATGAGCGAGATGTTCTCCCAGAGGCCTGATTCCTGGGGCAGGTGCCGGGCCAGCACCAGAAAGCTCTCCTCAGCATGGGCCAGGTAACCCGACTTGATCTGCTCTCGGGCCAGATCTTCCAGCATGCGGAGCAACCGATCATCAGGATTCCGGGCGCACAGGGCCAGGAGGGCTTCCCGTCGGCCCTCGTAGTTCTGGACGGCCCGTGCGTGGATGAGGGCCCGTTCCCAGGCTGGCGTAAACCCGGAGCGCATCCGTCCCAGTCGGAGCCAGGCCTGCATGGCGCTTTCGCCGTCCTTCGCCTGCTCCGACACTTCCCCAAGGCGTGCCCAGAGCTCTGGATCCTGGGGCAGCAACAGGGTGGCCGCCTTCAGTTCCTTCACAGCAGTGGGGGCCAGGGTGGAATCCTTCTGGGCCCGCTGGAACTGGAGGAGGGCCAGGTGGGCCTGGGCCTCCGCATTCCGGGGAGCCAGTGCCACCGCCCGCAGCGCCGGCGGCACGGCGCCATCGATGTCTTGGGTTTCCTGCATGGCCTCGGAGAGGCGGATGTTTGCTTCCGCGCTTTCAGGAACCAGGGCCACCACGCGGCGATAGATGGTTGCCGCCGCGGCCGGGTCGGCGCCGCCCCCCCGCAATTGAAGCGCTCGGGCCTGCAGCATCAGGGCCCGCACATCCTCAGCGGAACCAAGGGCAGCCACCAGGCAGATCGCAAACATCGAGCGGTAATCAGGCACTGGGGTTCTCCGGAGGGAGCAGGGCAAGCAGCTTGCGGTGCGGTGATGCCCAGGCCTGGGCAGGCAGGAGCCGTTGCAGAGAGGCTTCGCCAGGACGGGGCAGGATGCAGTGGATCTCGGTGGCCTCCCCAGCCTGCGTGGCATGCTTGGCCTTCTTGTCCCGCGCCAGCATGGGCAGGCAGGCCGACCAGGGGGCAATCTGCGGCACCAGGGGCATCAACCGCTGGGTCAGCGCCTCCAGCAAAGGGGTGGGGAAGGGCTTCAGCCCCTGCTCTTCCGCCAGATGCAGGGCTGCGAGCAGGCCGAGGCCCACTGCCTCGCCATGCAGCAAGCGATACTCGGAAGCGGCCTCCAGGGCGTGGCCCAGGGTATGGCCCAGATTCAACAGGCGCCGTTCCCCTGCTTCGCGCGGATCGCGGTGGACCACCCCAGCCTTGAAGGCCAGGGCCTTCTCCACCCAGGCGACCTTCACAGGAACAGCCTGGAGCATGTCCGTGGCCCAGGCGGTGTCGCCCAGGATCAGCGCGGTCTTAATCAGTTCCCAGCGGCCGTTCTCGAGATGGCGCTCCGGTAGACTCGCAAGAAAGGCTGTGCAGGCCACCAGGCGGCGTGGCGCATGGAAGGCACCGACCAGGTTCTTGCCCGCTTCGAGATCAGCCCCGGTCTTGCCCCCGAGGGCCGCATCGGCCATGGCGAGCAGGGTAGTGGGCCAGACCTGCCAGGCGATCCCGCGAAGGTAGAGGGAAGCAGCCAGGCCGGTGAGGTCCGAAAGCACGCCGCCACCCACTGCCACGATGGAGGCATTGCGGTGGAGGGGAATCCGGGCCCAGTGCTCCAGCCAAGGCAGCACGGTGCGAAGCGACTTTTCTTCTTCGGCCACCGAGACCCAAAGCGCGTGCTCGGGTTCAGGCATCCCGGCCTGAAGCCAGGTGTCGCGGAGGCGGGTATCACCCACCAGGGTCCAGGTCCCTTCGGGCAGCAGCTCCCGGTCGGGACTGTCCCGGAGGAAGACCTCCGTGGCGAAGCCTGATGGCGTGGCCAGTCTCACTGGCGACCCTTGAGGGTGGCCTCGGCCTTCATCAGCTGATCACCTCGAAGCCACTGGATCACGGCCTTGTCGCCGGGCTTGAATGCCCCCAGGGCACCCATGAAGTCGTAGATGCTCTTCACCGGCTTGTCGCCGAACTGGATGAGGATGTCACCGATCTGCAGGCCGATGGTTTCCGCCGTGGAGCCCTTCGAGACCCCATTGATGCGGAAGCCCTTGGCATTGTCCGCGTAGTCGGGAATGGTGCCGAAGGCGATGCGCATGGGACCACCATCGCCCTTCATGGGGATCTTGGCGGTCTCTGGATCAAAGACCGGCAGGACTTCGGCATTGGCCAAGTCCAGCGTCACGGCCTTGCCGAAGGCTGCCAGCTGCACCATGCCCGGGAAGTTGATCAAGTTGGCCGTATCCGTGGGCCGGTGATACTCGCCATGAATGCCGGTAAAGAAAAAGAAGGTCGGGATCTTGGCCTGCGAGAAGCTCATGTGATCTGAGCCGCCCACGCTGGCACCCACATCAACGCTCACCGCAAACCCCTTGGGCACGAATTTCTGCGCATCCTCCAAGGCGGCTTTCGGAGCCCCCAGGCCGCCCATCATGAGCTTGGGAGCTTTGGCATCCAGCCGGCCCACCATATCGAAGTTGAGCATGAACTTCACGGCCTCCAGCGGGTGCGTCGGATGCTGGACCCAATACTGGGAGCCCAGCAGGCCCTCTTCTTCCCCGGCGAAGTTCAGGATGAGGATGGAGCGCTTGGGGCGCGCCTTCTTCAGCTCCCGGGCCAGTTCCACGATCATGGCTGTGCCAGAGGCGTTGTCGTCCGCGCCGGGGTGCACCTGCCCACGGGCCTCGGCCCCCCCCATGCTATGGCGCTCGCCCAGGCCGAGATGATCCATGTGCGCGCCGAGCACGATGAATTCCTTGCTCAGCTTCGGATCCCGACCGGGGATGACAGCCACCACATTGGGCACCTGGGCCTCTTCACGGGTCAGCTTCAGGTCCAGGGAAAGGGCCGTCCAGGGTGCCCGGACGAAGTCCAGGCTGGCGGGATTGCCGGTGTCTTTGATGGTCTTCAGGCGGGCAGCCAGATCACCACAGGCCCCGCCCAGACCCTCGGGCGTGATGCCGACCACAGGGATCTCCAGCTTCACGGGACCTTCCTCCCGAAGGAGGGGCCGGAGCCCAGCTTCCTCAAGAATGATGACGCCCGCCACCTTGGCCGCTTCGAGGCGCTTGAGGCGGGCCAGCAAGCTCCGCTCCCCGCGGGGGAGGTGGGCGAAGGCATCGAGATCGGGCACCGTGCGTGCGATCACCGCCACCCGTCCCTTTATGTCGAGGCCGGCGAGATCGTCATAACCACCGGGAATCTGGACCCCATAGCCGACGAAGGCCAGGGCTTTGTTGCCGAAGCTAGCATCGCCGCTCAGGCCGAGGGCTTCGATGTCCTTCCCCCAAACCAAGGACCGGGGGCTATCGCCGACGACAATGGAGGCTTCCTGGCTCACGCGCACCACCTTGGCGATGAAGGGGAAGCGCTGGATCTGGGTCTTGAGGCCAAGCCCTCTCAATTCACCCTGGATACGGCGGGCGATCACGTCCAGTTCGGGATAGCCGTTGCCGCGCCCTTTCATCTCCGGGGAGGCCAGGAAGGTCACGTCCTTGCGCAAGCGCTTTTCCGCCGCCAGGTCCGCCTTGGAGGCGGGAGCCTGGGCCTGGGCCACCAAAGTGACGGCGAAGAAAACGGGAAGCAAGGAACTCATGGGATCTCCACAGGAAACGCCAGTGTACATGAGGCTGCGGAACTTCCGGAGACCCGGTTCCACCCCCATCGGGACTGAACACACCCGAGCCAATGCTCCGAATTCCCTGGTGCCGCCAGGCAGACGGGTCTGGGTTCCTGGGGGCAAGCCTGCGCCCGGCCAGATGTGGGACAATGATCCCATGTCCGAACAGGGAGCCTTCTTTCAGTCCGACCAAGTGGACCAGCGTCCCATGCGCCACACCCTGCTGTGGCGGTTGGCGGGCTACCTGCGTCCCCAGTGGGTAGCCCTGCTGACCCTGCTGGTGCTGATGGCGCTCGGGGCCTTCCTGGAAGTGCTGCCTTCGGAACTCACCCTGCGCCTCATCAACCGCTTCATGGACCAGGGCAGCCTGAAGGGGGCCGCCCCCCTGGTGGCGGGCTTCTTCGGCCTGCTCATCGCCGGCTTCATCGTCAGCTTCGCACGCTACTTCCTACTGGCCCGGGTGGGCCAGCGGGCCATGCTCGACCTGCGGGTCCAGCTGTTCGCCCATCTCATGGGCCGCAGCACCGACTTCTTCCATCGCAATCCCGTGGGCCGCCTGATGACCCGCGTGACCAGCGATGTCCAGAACCTCAACGAGATGTTCGCCTCGGGCTTCGTGGCCATCGTGGGGGATGCGCTGTCCCTGCTGGCCATCGTGGGCTGGATGTTCTGGACCCATGCGGGCATGGCCCTGGTGGCCCTGGGCATCCTGCCCTTCCTGCTGATCGCCACTGAAGTCTTTCGCCGCCGCGCGGGCGAGGCCTTCCGGGAGACCCAGCGGCGCTACGCAGCCATCAACGCGTTCCTGCAAGAGCAGATCTCGGGCATGGGCCTGGTGCAGGTGAATGGCCAGGAGACGCGCAGCGGCCTGCAATTCCAGGCCCTGAGCGAAGACTACTTCCAGGCCTTTCTGCGCACCATTTTTGCCTACGCGGTGTTCTTTCCAGTGGTGGAGTTCATCACCTCGGGGACCCTGGCAGCGCTGATCTTTTTTGCGGGCTTCAAGCTCCAGGCGGACGCCATCACCTGGGGGCTGCTGCTGGCCTTCATCCAGCAGTCGGGGCGCTTCTTCCGGCCCATCCGGGAACTGGCCGAGCGCTACAACGTGATGCAGACAGCCCTGGCCTCCAGTGAGCGAATCTTCCGCCTGCTCGATAACCGGGAGGAAATCCCGGAAGCGCCACAGGCGAAGACCGCCCGCTTCGCCCGGGAGATCCGCTTTGAGGACATCACCTTCGCCTATGAGGCCGGCGGCCGACAGGTTGTCCGCGGCCTCAGCGGCGTCATCCCCTCCGGCCGGCGCGTGGCCGTAGTGGGCCACACCGGCGCTGGCAAAAGCACCCTGATCAATCTCCTCATGCGCTTCTACGATGTCCAGGCTGGCCGCATTACGGTCGATGGCACGGATATCCGGGAGTTGAAGATCAGTGGCCTCCGCCACCTCTTCGGCCTGGTGCTTCAGGATGTCTTCGTGTTCTCGGGCACCCTGCGCGACAACATCGTGATGGACCGCCCCATGGACGAAGCCCGTCTGGCCTCGGTCCTGGAGCAGAGCCAGCTTCGGGATCTGGTGAGTCGCCTGCCCGAGGGCCTGGCAACCCAGGTCGGCGAGCGCGGCCAGAAGCTCAGCGCCGGCGAGCGGCAGTTACTGGCCTTTGCGCGGATGCTCTACCTCGAGCCGGCGGTGCTCCTGCTGGACGAGGCCACTGCCAATATCGATTCTGAGACGGAAGCCAAGATCCAGACCGTCATTGAGCGGGTCAGCCACCGCCTCACCACCTTCACCATCGCCCACCGCCTCTCCACCATCCGGGATGCCGATGAAATCTGGGTCCTGGACCAGGGCACCCTGGTCGAGCGTGGCACCCACGAGGACCTCATCGCCCAGGATGGTGTCTACGCCAAGCTCGTGCGGCTGCAGTTCGCCGAAGGTGAAGCGGCCTGAAACCGCCCCCCCCCATGGGTCCCCCAGCCATTGCTAGAATGGGCACCAAAATCGTCCAGCAAGGCGCCTTGGATGGAGCCGTGATGGCCCGCATCTGCCTCAACATGATCGTCAAGCATGAAGCCCATGTGATCCGCTGCTCCCTGGACTCGCTGCGGCCCATCATCGATACCTGGTGCATCTCGGCTACTGGCTCTACCGATGGCACCCAGGACATCATCCGTGAGCACCTGCAGGATATCCGAGGGCAGCTCCAGATGCCTTGCAGGCCTGTGACCAGCTACTGACCGAAGGCTTTCTGCCGCCGGCTGAGGTCAAGCGGGTCAAAGCGAATCGAGACAGGGAAGCCAATGCCGTCCCCGGAGCCATGCCCCTCCGACTGGATCCGCCCTGCAAGCGCCGCTGAGGGGCTGCTCAGGCACCCGGCCCGCACCCCTGGCAGACTAGGACCATGCTCCATCTCCCAGCCCTGTATCCCATCACAGATGCCACTCACCCCCAGTCGCTGGCCCAGCAGGTCCGACACCTGGGGCGGGCGGGGTTCCCTTTGGTGCAGTTTCGTGGCAAGCCCCTGGACCTGGAGACCCAGTGGGCGGAGTTGCATACGGCCCTGGCCGAAGCGGCCGCGAATGGCGGTTGGCCCCGCATCAGCGTGAACGACCGAGCCGACTTGGCCCTGCTGGCGGCCCGGGAGGGACTCATCCCCTGGGGCTTGCAGCTGGGCCAGACCGACCTGCCTCCAAGTGAAGCTATGAAACTGACGGGTTTGGGAGGCTGCCACCTCGGCACTTCCACGCACTGCGCTGAGGAATGGGAGACCCCGGATGCCGCCTGCGACCACGCCGGCGTTGGTCCCTTCCGCAGCACGGCCACGAAGGAGGACCATGCGGCGCCCATCGGCTTGGCAGGCCTCCGGGAGGGTTGCAGCAGCCTGCGAGAGCGGGGCCTTGCGCCCATCGCCATTGGCGGCCTCAGGCTGGAGGATGCCCACGCCTGCTTCGCCGCCGGCGCCGAGGCCCTGGCCATGGTGGGCGAGGTGCACCGGACCGAGGACCTCGCTGCCCTGGGCTGGGAGGTCCAGCGCCAGCGCTGGCAGGTTCGCCCGCCCTTCCAGCGGGGCCAGGGCCTCGTGCTCATCGGAGGCAGCGGCGCCGGCAAGACCACCCTGGGTGGACTGCTCTCCCAGCGCCTGGCCCTCCCCTTTCTGGACCTGGATGCGGTGCTTGAGGCCCAGCAGGGGCGGCCCATCAGTGCCATCTTCGCTACCGAGGGCGAAGCCTTCTTCCGGGGTTTGGAAGCAGCCCTGCTCCCCGGCCTCCTCGCCAAGCCTGCCGTGGTGGCCCTGGGCGGCGGCGCCTGGGAGACCGCCAGCAATCGCGCGGCTGTCACAGGAGCGGGCTTCGCCCCACTCTGGCTGGCGGAGCCCCCGGAACGGGCCTGGGAGCGGGCGGGGCAGGACCCCAGCCGGCCCCTGGCCCAGGAGCGGGCGGCCTTCCTGAGCCGCCATGCCACCCGCCTGCGGGCCTGGTCCCTGGCGCCCATGCTATTGCCATTTGGTCATAGTTCCCAGGACCTAGCCTCAGCCTTGGTAGACTGAGGACCTCCCCGGATAACCAGTGGACTTGATCCTTTCCGATCTGCACTCGAACCTGCATGCCCTCCGTGCGGTGCTGCGGTTCGTGCGCCGGCGGGCCATCCACCGCTTCGTGCTCCTGGGGGACCTGGTGGGTTACGGCGCCCATCCCAACCAACTGCTGGACAAGGTCCGCGAGCTGCGCCCCCGTTTCATCGTTCGCGGCAATCACGACAAGGTCTGCGCGGGTCTGGAACCGGACAGCTCCTTTAGTCAGCCAGCCCGGCACGCCGCCGACTGGACCCGGGAACGACTGCGCCAGGACAACTGGCGCTTCCTGGCGGACCTGCCCGTGGGCCCCATCTGGGTCGGCGAGGACTACCAGATCGCCCATGGGTCCCCCATGGACGAGGACGCCTATCTCCTCCACATGCGCGAGATCAGCCAGGCCTTCGATGCGTTTCAATGCCAGGTCTGCTTCTTCGGCCACACGCACCTGCCCGGCTGCTTCGAACTGGATGAGGTCAAAGGCCAGCTGAACTGGATCAATCTCCAGCCCGGCGAGTGGTTCCAGTTGCAAGCCCACTGCCGCTACCTGGTGAATCCGGGTTCCCTGGGCCAGCCCCGGGACCGGGACCCGCGCATCTCTTTCATGACCTTCGACCCCGGCCGGAGCCGACTGCGGTTGCACCGGCTCGACTATGACGTGAAGGGCGCAGCCAAGGCCATCCTGGCGGCGGGCCTGAATCGCAACCTGGCAGACCGGCTGAGCCAGGGCATCTGAAAGGCACCACCCCATGAGCACAGCTTCGCACCTCTCCGCCCCCGTTCTGGAGCGGTTCCTTTTACAGTCCCGCCTGACCCGGGCAGTGGTAAGCCTTCGCCTCCATGACCTCAACGCCCGGTTGCTGGGGGACCTGCGTGTCTACAGCTTCCGGGTGGGAAACCACCTGGACCTGGCGGGACTCCATGTGCGGGATTCGGTGCCTCCCCTGGGCACTCCGGTGACCCTGACCATCCTGCTGGGCGAGGAATTGCTCACCCTGGAGTCCACCCTGGGCACCCCCCTCACTGATCGCCAGGGCAACCGCCTCCTCCGCTTGGAATGGCCCGAGGAATCCGCTCGCCTCCAGCTGCGCCGGGATGTGCGCGTGGCGGGTCCCGACCAGGCGCCCCTCCAGGTGCGGGTGGGCCTTGGTGGCCGCACCCTCGATGCCCTCCTGGTGAACCTCACGGAAAATGGTGTCGGGCTCGTCTTCCGCGAGGTCCTGACCGTGGAACTCCACACTGCCATTGAACTCGACGCGGAACTGCCAGACGGAGCGGTGCTCCACTGCCCGGGTGAAGTCCGGGGCCTCGTCCACCTGGAAGATCAGGACTATCCCACCCGCCTGGAGGTGGTGCTAAACCCTCAGATCCAGGCCGATCTTGAGCCTATCCGCAGGTTCATCCAGGCCCGCCGCACGGACCGCTCGGAGAGCCTCAGGCAGCACCCTTCCGGAGGCTGACGGTCATCCCTCCGGCGCCCAGCAGCAGCATGATCACGGCCTGGACCATGGTCTTGTAGGAGATGCTGGAGCTCCCGAAGAGCGAAGAACCCAGGAAGATCAGGCCCAGGATCAGCAGCAGGCCATAGATCCCCACCATGACCGTGCGCGCCTTCTGGTTGGTCTCCGGCGTATCCTGGGCAAAGGTGCGGTCATAGAAGATCAGGCCCACGGCCGCGGCGATGTTGAGGGCCACGAACAGCAACCAGAAGGACCGGGCCGCCGCCGCTGCACCAGGCTGGCCGATGAGCGGCTTTAGCATGGAGCCGTAGAGCATGCCACCCAGGCTCGAACCGATGAGGCTTCCGATCACGCCGTAGAGGAAGGCATAGCCCATGTAGACCGCCTTCTTGTCTGCCGGGGCCACCAGTCCCACGTAGCTGTAGTATTTCGGATGGGCGGTCATCTCCCCTATGGAAAAGACGGAGATGCCGAGGATGAACACCCAGACATTGGTGGAGGCGGCCAGGCAGAGGAAGCCGAGGGTCCCAATGACGATGCCTGTGACCATGGTGGGCAGGGGCCGCACCTGCTTGACGAGACGGCTGACCACAACCTGCAGCAGGATGATGGTCCCGCCGTTGATCACGGTGACATGCTCCGCATCAAACTTCAGCGGCACACCCAGCGAAGCGAAGAAGGCGTTCACCGGCGCCGCATCCACGAAGTCGCGGAGGTACCAGAGCACTGAGCCGAAGTTCTGGAAGTAGAGGATCCAGAATCCGGAATAGACCACGA
>SESE01000860.1_pt1 | contig 12494 bp, 10 predicted proteins | sample 3171371 | NCBI WGS metagenome assembly SESE01 (sample SAMN06051881, study PRJNA518727) | freshwater metagenome | biome: subpolar coniferous forest; feature: holomictic lake; material: water; isolation source: holomictic Lake 442, 13 m depth | place: Canada: near Kenora, Ontario | collected...
CGTCATTTTCAAATGAAAAAATAGCTCTAACCGTTTTTTATAAATAAGTTAAACCTGTTATTACTTTTTATTTCAGCATCTTATATGGATTGGCATAAAAACGATGCTTAAAAGCCGTCAGAAGGCTTTTTTACTCCATGACCACCTTTTCATTGTAGCACTTATATCTTTATGCTCCAAAAATCAGATCGTCTTTACGAAACTGTGCTCATAGACTCCATCCCGAAAGGGAAAAAATAGGCCTCCAAATCCTTTGGTAAACAGTCAAGGTTTTAACAACGGCGAAAGCCTTGCATCCCCTCAGAATCATTGATGTTCTGCAATGCTCCCCCATCCTCCAGGGCAAGCTCTGTAATACGCGACTCGTCGAGAAAAGCTGAAAGAGAGTTATCTCCTTCCAGATGTCGGAGAAGCAGCCGACTGCGTGACTTTGGCTCATAACAGGCGCAGAGCGGTTCAAGACGGCCCGATTGGGGATTTCTGAAGGCGGTGGCAAAACGGAGCGGATGACGTTGTGCACAGAGTTGGCGAATCGTCCGCTCATCAAGAAAGGGCAAATCACATGCGGCAACCACCCAGGCTGCGCCAGGTCTGGCCTGCTGGGCAGAGAGCAGGCCACCCAAAGGCCCGATGCCAAGATAAGCATCGGTGATGAGTGGTATACCGAACTGTTGATATGTGTCAGCCTGCTCTTCGCGGCAGGAGATAAACACTTCAGAGCAATATCGCTGGAGCAACGCTGCCGTGTGAAGAAGCTGGTTGTCGGCATGGTATTCCAAAAGGGCTTTATCCCGTCCCATACGGGAACTCCTTCCTCCCGCAAGTACCAGGCCATGGAGTGAAGACTCTTGCACAGCGCGGTTGAGCAGAAAGGTTTCAATAAATGCAGCAAGAGCAATGACACTGTCGCGATGGAAAACAGGAAGATCAGCAACTTGACAGGAGAGTGGATCATCAGGCACAACAAGTGCAATAACATTCTCAACTCCTCCATGAGTGAGAAGCTCCAGAATGCGATGTTCCCCGTCCACCAGAAGCAACTTCGGAAGAGGAAGCTCCTTGAGCCCCTCAACCAGAAGCAGATCATGGTCGGCAAATGCCTGACGCTCAAGCAGTGGCAACCCGGTCACTTGACCAGTAACAACCGCTTTTTTTTCAGGGTCAGAAATCATGATGGTGGCAGCTCCCGCCTGACGAATAACCCATGAATCTTTTCCTTCACGGTCAATAGCAAACCGGTGGCAACCATGCTTGTAATAGGCAATGGAGAGGCGGGCAGAAAGGTGACGTACAACTGCTTCAATAAGCGTTGTTTTGCCGGAACCGGAATAGCCGCAGAAGGCTATTTCAAAAGGGTGAAACAACATAACTACTTACGATATCATGTTCGCCCAGGGTAACCACGTACAGAGCACCTCCGAGCCGGATGGCAGAATATCCCCGGAAGGAGCATACTCTGCCAGACAATTTGCATCCAGAACCGAGGTGATGTTGTGGGATTCAACTTTAGGGGAGAGTCGGCACAAGAGTTGGCCACCTTCAGAACGCACCTGGCCAAGAAGAAAACGGTGACGCTTTTTGTCGGTGGGAAAGGGTTCGGCCAAAATGGCACGAAAGGTGTTGTGGCAGGTTTTTGCCTGTAATGCATACAAAGCAGGGAGACAATACTTGACAAAGCAAACGAGGGCGGAGACAGGATTCCCTGGCAGTGAAAAGACCGCCTTTCCCTCAATGGTGTGACCATAATAGAGAGGTTTTCCCGGCTTCTGGGCAACGCTCCAGAAGGTTTTTATCACCCCAAGTGCGGACAGTTCATCCTGAACATAGTCATACTCTCCCGAAGAGATACCGCCCACCGTTACAAGAACATCACTTTCGGCCAGCGCAAACGCCAGAGCTTGGCGCAACAGCGCCCTGTTGTCAGGGACATGGTGCAGGCCAACAGGGACAATGCCAACTGAACGACAGGCTGCATCAAGCATAAAGCTGTTGCAGTTATAGATCTGTGCCCCGGTCAACTCTTCGCCGGGCATGCGTACCTCATCGCCAACCGTCACCATCGATACCCTTGGCACTTGTTGGACCATCACTGAAGCACAACCGAACGAGGCGAGAACAGCAATTTCAGCAGGAGTGAGGATGCTTCCCTGACGGATAAGCATCTCCCCGACAGAGATCTCTTCTCCACCGTAGCGAATATTTGCTCCATGTTTCGGTGCCTTGAAAATCTCAACATCTTCTGAACCAAAACCACTGCTCTGCTCAAATGGCACCACTGTATCAGCCCCTTCCGGAAGAGGGGCTCCTGTCATAATCTCTGCACAGCAACCAGAGGCAACGGCAAGAGTCGCCATACCGCCTGCAGCAATCCTCTGTGTCACCTTCAACCGCACCGGCGCATCGTCAGAGGCCTCCCGAATATCATCCCGCCTGAGGGCAAAACCGTCCATGGCGGCATTGGTAAAACGGGGAAGTGCAAAGGGGGCTGCAAAATCCCTGGCAAGTACTTTTCCCTGCACCTGAGCGAGTGGCAACTCTTCAGTGCCAAGCGCTGCAAGTGATTCTGTAATAAGTCGAATAGCCTCCTGTACCGTAATCATGAATGTCCCTCCCCTTTTATCATTGCAAAAGCGTGAAATATTGCAGGCACCAGCACCTCAAGCGCATCGCTGACCGCTCCTGTACTCCCTGGCAAGCAGATCACCATTGATGACCCGATCATGCCTGCGGCAAGCCTCGAAAGCATGGCGGTTTTGATTTTTCCCTGCCCCCAGTTGAAGAGCGCCTGCTCAATCCCCGGCAATTGACGCGAAAATCTGGGAAGCAGGGCATCCACCGTCACATCGCGAGGCCCAAGGCCAGTTCCTCCCGTCGTAATGATAAGTTCAACACCTCCCGTTGTCCACTCATCAACAACTGATACAATCTCTTCCTGATCATCGGCAATCACCCTCACCTCCCCCACCGGACATCCGGCCGCTTCAAATCCTTCACGCAGCACCTGGCCCGAGCGATCGATACCACGACCTGAGGATATCGAATCGGACATCACAAGAATCGATGTTTTTGGTCTGTAACCCTCTGGTTGATGAGATTTTCCACCTGTCTTCTTTTCCAGTGTTATTGAGCCGATCTCCATGGTTTTGTCGACAGCTTTGCACATATCATAAATGGTGAGCGCTGCAACCGATACGGCAGTCAACGCCTCCATCTCCACTCCGGTGGACTCTTTTGTCTTTACCGTTGCAACAATTACTATCCGATCTTTCTGAACATCAAACGCAATATCTGCCCATGAGAGGTTGAGCTGGTGACAAAGGGGAACAAGATGAGCTGTATTTTTGGCCGCCATAATACCGGCAAGCTTGGCCGTCGTCAGAACATTGCCTTTGGGCAAAGCCTCCTGAAGAAGCAGCTCAATTGTTGCAGGCTGCATCACAATACATCCAGATGCCCTTGCCATCCTGAGCGTCCCTGGCTTTCCTGAAACATCGACCATGGCGATGTTGCCCTTGTTATCGAGATGAGTAAAATCCATTTTTCCAGGTTTAAGGGTCGGTTAAAGTTACCGATATAAATCGCAACAAGTTACAACTCCATTCCGACTCTCCAAAACACAAACCATATTTCGATGCTCACTCAAAAAAATCGGAGTTTATTTGGAAAAAATCAAAAAAAGAGTTAACAATCGTTAAAAGGAAAACAAGAGACACCTGACTTATGAAAACAATGAATTCTACCATCCTTTCGATGAGCTGTTGTTGCAGACTCCGGCATCATGCTGACACAGGGATATCGGGAAGAAGAGTGTAACTCGTATGATTTCATGAGGTAGCTACATCTTGCAAGCCGATTCTGAGTGTCAGAGTCGGCTTTTTTATTGTACACTGATCAACCATAATCAACAGACAAACAAAACAATTATGTCAACAACATCATTATCATCATCAACCCCCTTCGAGGGAATACCGTTACCAATTGTCACACTGAACCGCGCTGTACTGCTCACAGGAGTTACAGCAGCAATAGTATTCCAGCAACCGATGGTAACAACAGCACTTTTTATTATAATTCTCTTTGCCGCCCTGTTCGGCAGAAAAGGGAGCCTCATTTTTTTTATCGGGTCGCACCTGTTGGCAAAGCAGAACCTGAAGGCAAAAACTGAAGACCAAAGACTTATGCGCTTCAATAACTCTATCGCAGCAATCCTCCTTGGCGCTGCCCAAATTGCGTTTCTCGCTGGTGCGCCTCTTGTCGGCTGGATCTTTTCGGGTATTGTTGCCGTCGCGGCCACTGTAGCCCTGGCAGGTTTCTGCTTTGGCTGCTTCCTCTTTTACCAGTTTAATTTGCAGCGCTTCAAGCTTTTCGGCAAGCCGCTGCAGGCAAATGGACAATAATCAAACAAACAAAAGCGCTATCACACTTAACATTAATAAGGAGCATATCAAGATGAGTTCAGAACACTATCGCTTTGAAACGCTTGCCCTACACGCTGGCCAGCCGGTTGATGCAACCCTCTCTCGTGGCGTACCGGTCTATCGCACCACATCCTATCTTTTCAAGAGCACTGAGCATGCGGCGAACCTTTTTGCTTTAAAGGAGCTTGGCAATATCTATACCCGGATGATGAACCCGACAACCGACACCCTCGAACAACGGGTCACGCGGCTTGAAGGTGGTGCCGCTTCGGTTGCTGTGGCATCGGGCACCGCAGCCATTTTCAATACCATTATCACGATCGCCGAGGCTGGAGACAATATCGTCTCCGCAAACAACCTTTACGGCGGTACCTATACCCAGTTCGATGCCATTCTTCCGAAACTTGGCATCAACGTCACCTTTGTTGACCCGAAAGATCCTGCTAATTTTGAAAAGGCCATCACCGAAAAAACCAGAGCGCTCTATATTGAAACCATCGGCAATCCCGTGCTCGACTACACCGATGTCAAAGCCATTGCCGAAATAGCGCACCGCAATGGTCTGCCGTTGATCGTTGATGCAACCTTCACCACGCCCTACCTGCTCAAAACCATTGAACTCGGTGCAGATATCGTCATCAACTCGCTGACAAAATGGCTTGGGGGGCACGGTGCCGGGATTGGTGGCATTATTACCGACGCTGGTCGTTTCAACTGGAGCGGTGGATGCCATCCGCTCTTCACCGAACCTGACCAGAACTATCACGGCCTGCGCTGGGCTATTGACCTGCCTGAACCTCTGGCACCAATAGCCTTTGCCCTTCGGTTCCGTACCGTGCCACTCAGAAACCTCGGCGCCTGCATTTCGCCCGACAACTCATGGATACTGCTGCAAGGCATTGAAACCCTGCCCGTCCGGATGGCTCGCCACTCAGAAAATGCGCTCAAGGTGGCGGAACATCTTGCACAACATCCCGGAGTGGCGTGGGTTCGTTACCCTGGCCTGAAAAGCGACCCATCATACGCCAAAGCTTCAAGAGATTTGAAGAACGGGTTTGGTGGTATGGTGGTCTTCGGCGTCAAGGGCGGTTACGATGCGGCTGTGGAGATCATCGACAATATCAAGCTCTTCTCGCACCTTGCAAATGTCGGTGATGCCAAGAGCCTGATTCTCCACCCGGCAAGCACATCACACAGCCAGATGACTGAAGAACAGCGGATACAAAGCGGCCTTTCAGAGGATCTGATTCGCCTCTCCATCGGGCTTGAACATCCCGACGACCTTATTGAGGCTCTGGATGAGGCGCTTCAGAGAGGAGCAACAACACCAAAACCATGAACAACAACTACAAGCATATCTCTGTCGTACTTGCTGATACACAGTTTTTAACCAATGAGGCGCTGCATTCAATCCTGTCACCACAGTGCAAGGCATTCTGCACCGTTTCGACAAAGGCTGGATTGGAGCAGCATTTGCAAAAAGAAAATATTTCCCTGATTATCACGGATTATGTTCTCTTTGATTTTGATTCTATCAATGATCTCGGAGAATTGAAAAAAAAGCACCCGGCAACAGAAACAGTTATATTGACCAATTCAATAACTCACGTCAAAATAAAAGAGTTAAATGATGTCGGAATCAGAAATATTATTCTGAAAACAGATGATTTAGCAGAGCTTTTTCATGCCATCAATACGGCTTTGAAAGGGAAAAAATACTATTCACCAGATGTGCTCGACATTCTCATGAAAAAAGATGCTCCCGGAGAAGATATCAGCACCCTGACTGCATCCGAAATTGAGATAGTTCGCCTAATTGCCAGCGGCTTGTCAACAAAAGAGATTGCTGTAAAAAAACATAATAGTTTTCATACGGTCATGACACACAGAAAAAATATTTTCCGGAAACTTGGCGTTTCAAGCAGCCCGGAACTCCTCATGTACGCCATAAAAGCAGGGTTAATTGACAATATCGAATACCATATCTGATATACCGCATTTATAGTATTCGCAATACCCGATTTGCGGTATTTGTATTAACGCAATAATTGATGACGTTTAAGTTCGTTTTAACAAAAAAATAACTACAAACAATTATGGGACGCATCGCAAAAAAACTGACCGATCTTATCGGCAACACCCCACTCCTTGAGCTTAGAAACCTTAATCGCGAGCACAACACAAAGGCGACAATTATCGCAAAGCTTGAATATTTCAATCCCGGTGGAAGTGTCAAGGACCGAATCGGATATGCAATGATTGAAGATGCTGAAAAAAAGGGGCTCATCAATCAAGAGAGCATTATCATTGAACCAACCAGCGGTAATACCGGTATTGCCCTGGCTTTTATTGCTGCCGCCAAAGGATACCGCCTGATCCTCACTATGCCTGAAACCATGAGTCTTGAACGCAAGAATCTGCTCAAGGCTCTTGGCGCTGAACTGGTACTGACACCAGGCCCGGAAGGCATGCTTGGTGCAATCAAAAGGGCGGATGAACTCCACGAAGAGTATGAAAACTCCTTTGTTCCCCAACAGTTCAAAAACGCTGCAAATGCCGAAATTCATCGCAATACAACCGCAGAGGAGATCTGGAACGATACTGACGGCAATGTTGACATTTTTGTCAGCGGCGTTGGCACTGGTGGCACCATTACTGGTGTTGGAGAGGTACTCAAAGAGCGCAACCCTGAAGTGAAAATTGTGGCTGTTGAGCCATTCGATTCACAAGTCCTCGCTGGCGGTAAACCAGGTCCACATAAAATACAGGGCATCGGCGCCGGCTTTGTCCCCGATATTCTGAACACCTCCATTATTGATGAAATTATTCCGGTCAAAAACGAGGATGCACTGCGTACCGGCAGACAACTGGCCAAAACCGAAGGACTGATTGTCGGTATCTCTTCGGGAGCTGCAGTCTACGCTGCAATTGAGCTCGCACAGCGGGAAGAAAATCGGGGAAAACGCATTGTTGTTATCCTGCCAGATACAGGTGAACGCTACCTCTCAACGCTTCTCTACCATTTCGACAATGATTCGGCTAACTTTTGAGCACCAACAGACAACTTTATTAATCTGGAGATCTGTGCTAAACACGAAGTTTTATTACTATGGAAACCAACAATAACAGTGTCATTGAGGAAGCAATAAAACTATTATCCACCTCCAGTGATACAGAAATCGACGATAGTGGACATCAGGAAAATCCGTTACCCTCAATTGAAAAAGTCAAGGAGATTGTTGAGCTTCTCCGATCGATAATCTTTCCGGGTTATTTCGGCGGGCCCGTCCTGCGCAAGCAGTCACGCCACCACTTTCTGGGTGTACGGATAGAGAAGCTCTATGGATTGCTCACTGAACAAATTCTCAGTGTACAGTATTTCGACACAGAAAACTATGGCTCCGCAAACACACCGGAAAAAGCAGCCGAAAGCGCCAGTCAGTTCATCGAAATTTTGCCGGAGATCCGACGAAAACTGTGGACTGATGTAAAAGCTATATACGACGGCGACCCGGCAGCAAAAAATTATGGGGAAATCATCTTCTGCTACCCCTCAATCAGAGCGGTCGTTAATTATAGAGCAGCTCATACCCTGCTCTCACTCGGTGTCCCCCTGATTCCAAGAATCATCACGGAGATGGCACATTCAGAGACAGGCATCGACATCCATCCCGGAGCCCACATAGGCGACTATTTCTGCATTGACCACGGCACTGGTGTGGTCATAGGAGAGACATGCATTATCGGTGACCACGTTCGCCTCTACCAGGGAGTAACACTTGGCGCAAAAAAATTTGAACTTGATGATGAAGGCAATCCGGTGAAAAATGTTCCACGCCATCCAATTATTGAGGACAATGTTGTCATTTACTCAAATGCCAACATCCTTGGCAGAATTACAATTGGCAAAAACTCGGTTATCGGAGGTAACGTCTGGCAAACAAGAAGCGTTCCGCCAAATTCAAGGGTGTTACAACAAAAAGCTGTTGAAACAAACTTTACTGACGGTCTCGGAATATGAAATATCACACTTTAAATCACCTTTAAAACACTGAAGCCACAAATGTCAAACACACAACTGGAATCAAACAGCCTTCTTCAACGCAGTGTAACAACCCACGTAGCAAGAAATCTGGCGAATACGACCAAGACTCCGCCACAGATGAACTCCATAACCCCGAGATGGCTCCTGAAGCTTCTCCCGTGGGTTCACGTCTCTTCTGGCACCTACCGCGTTAACCGCACAAAAATAGAGCTCCAGAAACCAGAACGTATCGACATCGATTTTCATGATGGAATCGCTTCATTCAGACCTGAAGCACTGAAAAGTATCCCCCTTTTCGCATCGTTTGACGATGACATCATCAGTGATATAGCCAAAAAATTTGTGCTCGAAGAGGCAGAACTTGGTAACACTCTTATCCTCGAAGGCGAAGACAGGCATAAAATCTTCATCATTGCACATGGCCAGGTCGAGATTTTGAGCAAGGGACTGCATGGAGAAGACCTCCGTATCGCCCTGCTTTCAGAGGGGGAATACTATGGAGACGAAGAGCTTGTCTCTGAAAAACCATCCTCAGTCACCATTCGCACCATTACTCCGGGATCGTTTTTTTCTCTCTCCAGTCTCGACATTGAAAAGCTATTCAAAGAGTCCGTAACGCTGAAAGCATCATATCAGAAAGCAGTCGAGGAGTACCTCAAAATCCGCTCAACGGTCAACACGCATGGCGAAAAGCATATTGACCTCATTGCCGGCTTTGAGGAAGCTGTTGAAATTCCTGAGACGTACGTTGACTACTCGAACAAACCCCGCGAATACTCTCTGCAGGCCATCCAGACCGTCGTTCGAGTACACACACGAGTCTCTGACCTCTATAACGAGCCCTTCAACCAGATAGAGCAGCAGATGCGCCTGACCATTGAGGGGATCAAGGAGCGTCAGGAGTGGGAATTCATCAACAACAGAGAGTTCGGCCTGCTCTACTCTGCCGACCCAGGTCAGCGCATCAGCACCCGCTATGGCACCCCGACCCCCGATGATTTTGACGATCTGCTTACAAAGGTGTGGAAAAAACCTGCCTTTTTTATTGCTCATCCCAAAGCCATTGCTGCTTTTGAGCGCGAATGCACCTGGCGTGGTGTTCCTCCTCCAACCATCAACCTTTTTGGAACTCCAGTCCTGACCTGGCGTGGTGTACCGCTGGTTCCGTGCGATAAACTGCAAATCAACAAAAACAGCAAATCAGGTCATGGAACAACGAACATCATTCTTATCCGCGCAGGAGAAAATGAACAGGGTGTGGTTGGCTTGCATCAAGCCGGAATTCCAGGTGAGATCAGCCCAAGTCTTTCGGCAAGACTGATGGGACTCGACAAGCTGGGTGTCGCCTCTTACCTGCTCACTCTCTACTCCTCACTTGCTGTACTGACCGATGATGCTCTCGCGATACTTGAAAATGTCGAAGTGGGCTACTATCACGACTACGAACATCGTACCTCCGGAACCAAAGCAAAATAAAAGATCTCTTTGACAACCCATCATGGCAGGCTCTCATTGTGCCTGCCATGAGTTCACAATTGTTACCTTATGCCAGGAGCATATCAACCACCGAACATCACAAGAGCCGAGGGAGAATCGCTGGATCCGACATTTATTGCACAACTTGCAAGTCGCCTCTTCAATGAACTCCCTGAGGCCGGAAGCATCCCCCGAAGTGAGATTGATGCCACAGAGGCACCAACCGGTACTCTTCATGATAAAACTACATGGATCAGCGAACAGGAGAACCTCCCTCCAACTGCGACATCAGTTCAGCCTGAACACGATTTTTATTTTCTCCCCACAGCTCTCGATACAGAGCCGAAACCACTCGCACACCATGCCAATAAACTGACTGAACAGCAGAACTATTCCGATAACAGCAGAGGCTCAAATAATCTTGAAACGCTTTTGGGGCGTTCACAGTCTGCATCACCCGAGAACGAATGTTATGCTGAAAAGTTGTACAGAGAATTCACTGAACAACAGGGAAGTCCCGTCCTTGAGATGGTGTTTCAATCTCTTCGCGGCACTCCTGAGCCACCTTTCGAGTCACCTTTTCCGGGGAGTTTTGGCCAGTCATTCGGAACTCGTCCGGAACTTCCCGGAAAATCGCCCTCGCCAGTCTGGCCAACTGGTAATCCAGAAACACTGGGGGCCAGCCCATTGCCATTCAGCATACCTGGTGGTTCTGCTGAACACTACTATTTCCTGCGGGAGCCACAACAGCCGATCCATCAGCCTGAAGGGTTTAATGTCGCCACCATTCGGAAGGACTTTCCAGTTCTTCACCAGAAAGTTCATGGCAAACCGCTTGTCTGGTTCGACAATGCAGCCACAACCCAAAAACCATTGAGCGTTATCAACGCAATGGCGCAATTCTACGCAACGGATAACTCGAACATTCATCGCGGGGCGCACACCCTTGCCGCTCGCGCCACTGACGCTTATGAAGGGGCTCGCGAAAAGATCCGCCAGTTTATCGGCGCCGGTTCCACATCAGAGATTATCTACGTCCGGGGAACTACCGAGGGAATCAACCTTGTGGCACAAACCTGGGGAAGAAAGTTTCTCCAGCCAGGTGATGAAATCGTCCTCTCCATCCTGGAGCATCATGCTAACATCGTTCCATGGCAGATGGTTGCCCAGGAAAAAGGGGCTCGCATCAAGGTGGTGCCGGTCAATGACAGGGGCGAAATCATTCTTGAAGAGTACACAAAACTGCTCGGGCCACGTACCCGCCTTGTTTCACTGACACAGGCCTCGAACGGGCTTGGAACCATTCTGCCTGTCAAGGAGATGATTAAACTGGCCAAGCGGTATGATGCAAGAGTGCTTGTCGACGGCGCACAGTCTGTTGCTCATATACCGATCAACGTGCAGGATCTTGATGCGGATTTCTTCGTCTTTTCAGGCCATAAAATATTTGCTCCGACGGGTATCGGTGTGGTCTATGGTAAAAAAGAGCTGCTTGAGGTGATGCCTCCATGGCAGGGCGGCGGAAACATGATCAAGGATGTACGTTTCGAAGAGACCATTTACAACGAAGCACCGGCAAAATTTGAGGCCGGAACGCCCTCAATCGGCGATGCCATCGGCCTTGGCGCTGCGCTCGACTATGTGCGAAAAATCGGCCTTGACAACATTGCACGGTACGAGCACGAGCTGACCGAATACGGTACCGGACAGTTGGTCCGGATTCCCGGTTTGCGCCTTATCGGCACTGCACAAAACAAGGTGGGTGTCCTCTCCTTTGTGCTGAACAACCTGCCCAACGATGAGGTGGGTAAACTTCTTGACCGCGAAGGCATTGCCGTCCGTACGGGACACCATTGCTCCCAGCCTTCATTACGCCGATTTGGGGTTGAGGGAACGGTACGTCCATCTCTGGCGTTCTACAACACCAGGGAGGAGATCGACCGGCTTGCCGATGTCATTAACCATATTCAGAGGAGATGAAAACAAAGCAGAACTTTGCAAAAAAATCAGAGGTCATTGAGCGTACCCCCGACACGGCCGTGAGAGAGATGCTCATCCATGCGGAGAAAGCGGGCATTGAGACAACATTCGACCGTTTTGATGCCCAAAAGCCGCTTTGCGGGTTCGGGCTTGATGGTACATGCTGCAAAAACTGCCATATCGGTCCTTGCAAAATCACCCCTAAAAGCCCACGAGGAAGTTGCGGGGCAGATGCGCACCTTATTGTTGCCCGCAACATTCTCCGCTGGACAGCCGCAGGTGTAGCCGCCCATGGCGCAAGAGGCCGCGAGGTGATGCTGGCGCTCAAACATGCCGCAGAAGGCTCGGAAACATTCCCCATTCTCGGTCCCGAAAAAGTGATTGCCACCGCACAGGCTTTCGGCATTTTCGATGAAGAGAAAACGGTAGAGCAACTTGCCGGTGAGATAGCCATGATCTTGCTTGAAGATCTCTGCAGGACAATACCGGGCCCATTCACAACAATGGAAACTCTTGCTCCGCCCGACCGGCTTGCCGTCTGGAAAGAGCTTGATATCCTCCCCATCGGGGCCTAT
>SESE01000863.1_pt1 | contig 12480 bp, 9 predicted proteins | sample 3171371 | NCBI WGS metagenome assembly SESE01 (sample SAMN06051881, study PRJNA518727) | freshwater metagenome | biome: subpolar coniferous forest; feature: holomictic lake; material: water; isolation source: holomictic Lake 442, 13 m depth | place: Canada: near Kenora, Ontario | collected...
TACCGCCGGCCGGTAGGACCTCCCCGTGCCGCCCGCTCCCACTCCGCCTCGGTCGGCAGCCGATACCCGTTCGCGTCCCAGTCGCAAACGGCTTCCGCCCATAACTCCGCCTCGCGATACACGGCTTCCTCGGCGGTGTAATAGCAGGGCGTGAGCCCTGCCTGTTCACTCCGCGCGTTGCACCACGCGACCGCCTCATACCAAGTGACCGTGTGCACCGGCTGGTTAGGCGCATTGCCGGCTCCTATTGGCGGATAGAGGTCGTAGCCGTTTGTAATCGCCCAGTTTCGCACATTCTGCCACAGCGACCCGGTCACCTCGGTCTGATCCATGTAGAGCGCGCTCGTGTAGACCGTGTGGACCGGCAACTCATCGCCTCCACCTTCTGCGAACGCATCCCCCATCTGGAAAACCCCGGCTGGGATAAAAGCCATACCTGCGGGCGTCGCGGGGTCGAACACGCGGAGGGAGACCGCGGTGTTGGTTGCCGTGTGCCGGACGAAATCGACCCAGTTGCTGGATCCTGTGAGTGTCACCGCTCGTTGCACGGTGCAGGTCACTCCTGCCGTCGCGGCGTTGCTCCAGACGAGTGTCCCACCGGCGGAAAGAGCCGTGATCACCGTGTTTGTCGGCGAGACCATACGGAAAAAGACCGCGCCGCCGACCGCGACCCGCGCACACGCGAATGTCACGCACACGAACAGCGCCATCTGCCACAGGCGTCGTCCCTTCGTTGTCGTCATGGCTTTCTCCTTTGCGGAACGGGGCCCCTGCAAGGGATGCGAGGCGGTTCAGGGCTGCCGCGCCGCGCGCTCCTGCTGCGCATTGCGGCGGAGATGCAGCACGTCCTTAAACACCAGCAGCACCATCAGCCCGATCAGCAGCACGGCAAAACCGGTGACCAGCACGTTGATCACCCGGGGGTGTGGCTTGCGCCGGGTGATCATCTCCCAGAGCGAAAAGACGATATGGCCGCCGTCGAGAACCGGCAGCGGCAGCAGGTTGATGATCGCGAGGTTGATGCAGATCATCCGCAGGAAGCCCATGCTGCTGAGCACACTCTCCTGCACGATCTGCCACATCATGGCCATGATGATCACCGGCCCGCCGATCGCGCCAGCCACCCGTTTCCGCTCGCCGCTGACCTTGGGCGCGATCAGCGCCTTCAGCACGCGAACCACCTGCATCGCGTCACTGCGGAGCTGCCGCCACGGCGCGCGGTATTGCATCCACATAGCCGCCTCGGCGGCGTTATCGACGCTGACGCCGATCAGACTCAAGCCCGCCGCGTTCAGCGCAGGCGTGACCGTGAGGGTCAGGTCTCGTCCGCCGCGCAGCACACCCACTTGCACCGGCCGAGCCCCGGCGGCGCCCATCCGCATGACGAAGTCAGAGCTGTTATGCACCTTGGCCCCGTCCAAGGTCACCACCACATCCTTGGCGAGCAGCCCAGCCGCCTGCGCGGGGCTGTCAACCAGCACCTCCTGAATCTGACATTTGCCATCCCAGTACACACCGACAATTCCACGAATATCGGGTGTCAGATTGGTCACCGCGACGCGGACGTTCCGCACGGCGCCGTCGGCGGCAGCCCGGACCGAGAGTTCAACGCCGGTATCCGTACCGCCCACCAGGTGACACTCGACGAGGTAATCACTCCACGTGGTCACGCGCTGGCCACCGACCTGCTCGATCACATCACCCGGTCGCAGCCCGGCAACCCAGGCGGGCGTTTCCGGATCGACCGTGCCGATCCGCGTGGTGACCACGCCCGTCACCGATCCCGGCGCAAACCAGATGATCCACGCGAGCACAACCGCCAGCAGCACGTTGCCCGCCGGACCGGCGACCGACACGACGATCCGCTTCCACGGCGGCACGTCGGGCAGCTTTTCTGCAGCAGCCCCGTCGCCACCCTGTATCGCCTCCATGCCCGACGGGTCGAGCTGCGGCAGCGCCACGTAACCGCCGACCGGGAAAACGTTGATGCGGTACTCGGTTTGCCCGACCCGCCGCTTCCACAACGCCGGACCGAACCCGATCGCAAAGGCATCCACACGGAAGCCCAGCAGCTTGGCCGACAAAAAATGACCGAATTCGTGGATGAAAATCGCGAGCCCAAAGAGGAGCGCCACGATCACCCCCGCCCAAACGCCCTGCACCACCATCAGAAAAGTGTCCATGTGTGTATCCGTTTCACTGTTCGGTCATTGCTGCAATCACCCCTGCGGACTCCCGACGCGCCCAGGCGTCGGCGACGAGCACCGCATCCAACGTGTCGTCGGGGGCGGCGTCATGCCGTCCCAAAACCTCTTCAACTGTTCTGGCGATTCCGCTGAAGGAAATCCGCCCCTCCAGAAAAGCGGCGACCGCCACCTCGTTGGCGCCATTCAGAACCACGGGGCAGGTGCCTCCGCGCAGCGCCGCCTGGCGCGCCAGCGCCAGACAACGAAACCGCTTCTCATCCGGGCCGTGGAAGGTCAGGCCCCCCAGCGCCGTCAAATCCAGTTCGGGCAGATCGGTGGCGACCCGATCGGGCCAGGTGAGCGCGTACTGGATGGCAAAACGCATGTCGGGCGGCGAAAGCTGCGCCAACACCGAGCGGTCGGCGAACTCCACCAGCGAATGGACGATGCTCTGCGGATGCACGAGCACCTCCACCCGATCCACGGGGATGTTGAAAAGCCAATGCGCCTCGATCACTTCCAGCCCCTTGTTCATCATCGTCGCCGAATCGATCGTCACCTTCCGCCCCATGCGCCAGCGGGGATGGTTGAGCGCGTCGGCCACCGTGACCCGTGCAAAATCAATTTCCGGCGAGGCGGCGAACGGGCCGCCCGACGCGGTCAGGACCAGCCGCCGCACCCGCGTCTCGGCGAACCGCGACGGATCGGCGCCTGCTGCTCGGACGCACGCCGCCTCGCAGCTCCCCGACTGCAGACACTGAAACACGGCGCTGTGTTCGCTGTCGATCGGCAGCAGCCGCACGCCGCACGCCTCCCGGCGACGCATCACGAGCGCCCCCGCCGCGACCAGCACCTCCTTGGTCGCCAAAGCCACATCCTTGCCCGATTCCATGGCCGCGAGCGTCGGACGGAGTCCGGCCAGTCCCACCAGCGCGCACAGCGCGATGTCGGCCTCGGCGGTGCGCGCCAGCTCCTCAACGCCCGCCTCGCCGCCGAGCACGTCCAGTTCCGGCGCCAGACGCCGTGCCTGGATCGCCGCAGCCGGATCGGCCAGGGCCACCCGCCGCACGCCGAACTCCCGCGCCTGCGCAACCAACCGCGCCGCATTGGAACGCGCGGCCAGCCCCGTCACACGCACAGAGCCGGGGAGCGCCGCCGCCACTCGCAGCGCGCTCTCGCCAATCGATCCCGTGCTTCCCAATAGGACTATCGACTTCATGCGTGGAACCAGGAGAAATAGAAGAACACGACGGCGGGGGCGAACACGAGGCTGTCAAACACATCCAGCACGCCGCCGATCCCCGGCAGATAGCCCCCGGAGTCCTTGGCATCAACGGCCCGCTTGAACAGCGACTCGATCAGATCGCCCAACACCCCCACCACGCCCAGCACCATCCCCAGTGCCACGGCATGACACAGGGAGACCTGCGCGAACGGGCCAGCCGGTATGGATGAAAAATGTTTGGCCGCCTCAACCGCACCCACGCTGCTGGCGACGGCAACGACCATGCCGCCCACAAACCCTTCCCACGACTTTTTGGGCGAGACCCGCGGAAACATCCGGTGCCGCCCGAATGCGATGCCGCACGCATAGGCGCCCGCATCGCACATTTTCAGCACCAGCGCCGTGTAAAACGCCAGAAAAACACCCTCCCGCGTGATCTCAAACGGCCCCGTGGATCCCCACTGCGCCAGCCTCAGGAAAAACGAGAGCATGAACGGGAGGTAACAAAACCCCAGCGCCGTCACCGCTGCATTGCGCAACGGGTCCTTGGCCTTGGGATCCAGCAGAAGCTGCGTCAGAAGTCCGAAGAACATCAGCGCCAGAAGCAGGCATTCGTAGGGAAAGCCGCGAGGCAGCCCATTCTCGACATGCAGCGGCAAGGCATACAGCACGCCGATCCAGACCATTCCGCCTAAAATCCCCAGCGTCTTCGAAACCGCCATCCCGCCCCGCTCGCACAGCCGGTAAAACTCATAGAGCGTCAGTCCGGCAAAAAGCTGGAGCACGACGAACAACGCCCAGCCGGGCAGGTAACGCAACACGCCGACCCAGAAACAGGCTACGGCCACACCGGTAATAATTCGTTTGATCATGTGTTTCTCCCCTCTGGAAGCGCGTTGCCTCCGCCAATTCCACCGAAGCGCCGATCCCGCTCCGCGTAAGCCTCCAGGGCGGCGCGAAAATCGTCCGCGCCGAAATCGGGCCACAGCACCGGCGTCACCACCAGCTCGCTGTAAGCCGCCTGCCACAGCAGAAAATTGCTCAGCCGGAACTCACCGCTCGTGCGGACGATCAAGTCGGGATCGGGGATGTCCGGCGCATAGAGATGCGCCGCGACCGTCGCCTCGCTGATCGAATCGGGCTTGAGGGTCCCGGCAGCGACCTCCTCGGCGATCCGCCGGGCCGCCTGCGCCAGCTCCGACCGGCCGCTGTAGCTCAGCGCCAGGATCAGTGTGCCGCCGTCATAGCCCGCCGTCGCCGCCTCGACCCGTGTGATCTGCCGCACGACTGTCGCCGGCAAGTCGGCCCGGCGTCCGATCACCCGCAGCCGCACCCGATGCTCGTGCAGCTCGCGTTCGTTTTTTCTGAGGAACACCATCAGCAGTTTCATCAGCCCGGCCACCTCGAGCGCCGGCCGGCTCCAGTTTTCGGTGCTGAAGGCATACAGCGTGAGGTAGCGGATGCCCCAGTCGCGACAGTAGCCCATCACGCGGCGGACCGCATCCGCGCCCGCCTCATGGCCTTTCAGCCGCGGCAAGCCGCGGGCCCGCGCCCATCGGCCGTTGCCGTCCATGATGAACGCCACATGGATCGGGGTTTTAGGTAGTTTCTCGGCCATGCTCCGCCTTCAAATCGCCATGCGCAGGGTGGTTTCGCGTGCCGGTCCGATAGACAGGAGGCCCAACCGGCCACCCAACAGCCCGATCAGGCGCTCCACGTAGGTGCGGGCCTTCAGCGGCAGATCCGAGTAGCGGGTGATGTGGCTGGTCGGCTCCATCCATCCGGGCATCTCCTCGTAGATCGGCTCGCACCGTGAGAACGTCTCCAAACAGGCGGGGATTGCGTCATAGCGTTTGCCATCGCACGCATAGGCCACGCAGATCTTGATGACCGGCAGCGTGTCGAGCACATCCAGCTTGGTCAAGGCCCAGAAATCGACGCCGTTGACCCGTGCGGCGTGGCGGCCGACCACGGCGTCAAACCAACCGCACCGCCGCGGCCGGCCCGTCGTGGCGCCGAACTCCGCGCCGCGCTGGCGCAGATCCTCGCCTGCGGCATCCTTCATTTCGGTGGGAAAAGGCCCCTCGCCCACACGGGTCGTGTAGCATTTGATAACGCCGACGACGCGGTCGATCCGGCGCGGCGAGAGTCCCGACCCGGTGCAAGCCCCGCCCGCGGTCGCGTTGGAGGAGGTGACGAAGGGGTAGGTGCCGAAGTCGATATCGAGCATGGTGCCCTGCGCGCCCTCGAGGAGAATACTCTTTCCGTCCGCATCGGCCTGGTGTACGAGCGTCAGGGTGTCGGCGATATAGGGCATGAGGGCCCGGGCCACCGTCAGATACGTCTCGCATTCGGTTGCGGGGTCGAGCGTCGGTGCCCCCATGGCGCGGAGCGTCGCATTGGCCGCGCCCACGCGCTGCGTCACGAGGTCGGAGAAATGTGGCGCGAGCATGTCGCCGATGCGCAACCCGTTACGCGCAACCTTGTCGCCATAGCACGGCCCGATGCCCCGGCCAGTCGTTCCGATCTTGCGGTCGGCGCTGCGCCGCGCCTCATCCGCCTTGTCCAGCGCCTTATGGTAGCTCATCGCCAGGTGTGCGCGATCGCTCACCCACAGTCGGCCCGCCGTGACCATTCCCTGGCCTTCGATCATCCGGATTTCGTGGAGCAATTCGATCGGGTCGACGACCACGCCATTGCCGATCACGCAGACCTTGCCCGGATGGAGGATGCCCGACGGAATCAGGTGCAACACGTGCTTCTTTCCATCGACAATGACCGTATGGCCGGCATTGCTGCCGCCCTGATACCGGACCACCAGATCGGCCTGATCCGTCAGCACGTCGATCACTTTGCCCTTGCCCTCGTCACCCCACTGCGCCCCCACCAAAATCGTATTCGGCATACGGCCCCGCACTTTCTTCCGTTCTCGCTCACGAACCACTCTGTTTTCAGGCAGGGAACACATCCCCGCGCTTCTACGTAGACGCACGTAAAGGAATAGTGTAAACAAAACCGGTCAGTCTGACCAGCCTGCAATGTGAAGTTGCGTCCTAGCGCCTAGCTCCGGCAGTTGAATTTGCCACGACGTTCACGAAGAGACAGCAGAATGAGGGGCGGAAGGCGATGAGAATGCACGGTGAGCTGACGCCATTTTGTGAAACCGGGCGTTTCCGGGTTTGTGGGGGCTTTTTTATTGACCAGCGTTCAGGGACAGGGTTCAGGGAGAGAGATGAGCGCGCAGCAGGGCAGCGGCGCCGCGCCGCGGGCAAAAGGGCCGAATTCGGGTTCTGCGTTTTCAACCTACTGGGTCAGAATCCAGTCCCCAGATGGCCGTGGCATAGACGGCGACGGCGCGATCACTGCTGAACGATCCGGCGCGGGCGACGTTTAAGATGGATTTTCGCACCCATGCGCCGGGATCCTGATAACACCGGTCCACCTCTTCCTGGACGGCCATAAATGAAGCAAAATCGGCCAGCACGAAAAAGGGGTCATAGCGAAGCAGCACATCCACCAGCGGCCGGTAACGAGCGGGATCGTCCGACGAGAAACAGCCGCTGGCTATCAGGTCCAGCACACGCCGCAATTCTTCGTTCCCCTCATAGCACTCACGGGGCACATAGCCGCGCGCCTTGCGTGCAGCGACCTCGGGTTCCGACAGGCCGAACACGAACATGTTGTCCCGGCCAACCGCCTCGCAGATCTCGATGTTGGCGCCATCCATGGTGCCCACCGTCAACGCGCCATTGAGCATGAATTTCATGTTGCCGGTTCCGCTGGCCTCCATGCCGGCGGTCGATATCTGTTCGCTCACGTCGCTTGCCGGAATGATACGTTCCGCCAGTGAGACCCCGTAATTCGGAACAAAAATCAACTGAAGCAGGCCGCGCGTCTGCGGGTCGGTGTTGACCACATGCGCCACGTCATGGATCAATTTGATGATCTGTTTGGCGGCATGATAGCCCGGCGCGGCTTTGCCGGCGATCAACACGGTGCGCGGGGTCCACGAGGCACCGGGCCGATCCCGAATGCGCTGCCACTGGGCAATCACCCGCAGCACATTCAGGAGCTGGCGCTTGTATTCGTGGATACGCTTGACCTGTGCATCCAGCAGGCTATCGGGGTCCATCCGAAGGCCCGACTGCTCTTCAAGGAACGAGGCCAGCACCCGGGCATTGAGCCGCTTGATCGCCTGCCAGGTGTTACGGAAACTCGCATCCTCCGCATAGGGCGTCAGCTCATGCAACCGGTCCAAGTCCGTGAGCCAGGCATCGCCGATGGTCTCCGTGATCAGGCGAGACAAGCCGGGATTGGCCTGATACAGCCATCGCCGCTGGGTCACCCCATTGGTCACATTCAGAAATTTTCGCGGCCAGAGCGCATGGAAATCACGAAACAGCGTGGTTTTGAGCAGATCCGTGTGGAGGCGGGCCACGCCGTTCACGGTATGGCAGCCGACAATCGCCAGATTGGCCATGCGAATACGCTGACCTTCGGCTTCATTGAAGATGGAGAGGATACGCGCCTTCTCCGGATCATTCGGCCAGCGCAGACGCACATCCGAGAGAAAGCGGTGATTGATCTCGCAGATGATCTCGTAGTGCCGGGGCAGGAGTCGGCGGAACAGCTCGACATCCCATTGCTCCAGCGCTTCCGGCAGCAGCGTGTGGTTGGTATAAGCAAACGTTTGCGTGACGATGGTCCACGCCGCAGTCCACTCCACGTCGTGCTCATCGACGAGCAGCCGCATCAGCTCGGGAATGGCAATGACCGGGTGCGTGTCGTTGAGATGAATGGCGTTTTTCTTGGGAAAGAGGGTGAGATCGGCATGCTGATCCAGGAACTCCGCCAGAATGCGATGCAAGGACGCGCAGACAAAGAAGTACTCCTGTCGCAGCCGCAGTTCACGCCCCGCCTGGGTGTTGTCGCTCGGATACAGAATCTTGGAGACGGCCTCGTCCCGGGCTTTGTCGGCCACTGCGCGCACATAGTCCCCGTGATTGAAATAGTCCAGATTGAACGCCTGATCCGAGACGGCGCCCCACAAGATCAACGGATTGACCACGCCATTACGAAAGCCTGGGACCGGCACTTCATACGGCATGGCCTGGATGGCCTCGGCCGGGTGCCAGCTCACCCGAAGTCGCCCCGATGCGTCGTACGTGTGCTCGGTGCCGCCCCCGAAGCAGATTCGCTGAAGCTCCGATGCGCGTGGCGTCTCCCACGGGTTCCCGAGAAACAGCCAGTTGTCTGGATGCTCCACTTGCCAGCCATCACGAATCTCCTGACGAAAGATTCCGAAATCATAGCGAATCCCGTATCCACAGGCGGCATAACCCAGCGTGGCCAGCGAATCGAGATAACAGGCGGCCAGGCGGCCCAGACCACCGTTGCCAAGCCCCGGGTCGCGTTCCTGCTCGTAGATGTCCTCCAGCACCATGCCGAGCCGGTGAACGCCCGCCCGGGCTTCGTCCTCGACATTCAATCCCAGAACGGCATTTTGCAGGGAACGTCCAATGAGAAACTCGAGCGAAAGATAATGCACGCGTTTGACATCCCCCTCGCGCCAGGCGCGGAGGGTTCTCAGCCGTGACTCCATCAGTTGACTACGCACCGCCAGGGCCGCTGCGCAATATCTGTCATACGAATCCGCATCGGCAAGATCCCGTCCAACCGCCAGACGCAACGCCTGCACGCAGGCATCAGGCATACACAGCGTCGCTCTCGCAACCGGGTGTTCTGTCGAGTCAGCGCATGCGCACGTGCTTTTCATGCTGCACCTCTCCTGTTTTTGCAGAAACGGCCTATTCGTCTGCAAACACCACGCGATTTCGCCCCAACGCCTTCGCCTGGTACAACGCCGTATCGGCACGGGCCAGCAGGCCGTCACGGGTCTCGCCAACGGTAAATCGGGCCACGCCGATGCTGATCGTGATCCGCACCGGAGCGGCGCTGGTCACGATCGGCGTCTCCGCGATCGTTGTGCGCAGGCGCTCGTAGACAGCCGTCGAGCAAACACCCGCCGGCATTGGGGAAAGGATTAAAAATTCCTCGCCGCCCATCCGCGCGACCGTATCGCCGGGCCGGAGGCATCGGCGCATCAGCTCCGCCGCGCCCTGCAAGACTTCATCCCCAATCCCGTGGCCGCACATATCGTTCACCCGCTTGAAATGATCCAAGTCGCACATCCCCGCAACCAGCATCTCCCCTGACGACCCAACCCGTGAGAGGGCCGCATCCAACGCATTAATTCCGCTTCGCCGGTTCAACAAGCCCGTCAGCGAATCATGATCGGCTTGTTCTGCCAACCGCTCCCGGCTTCGCGCGAGCGCGAGCACCATCTCGATAAATCGGCGACCGACGGCGACACGGGCGCTCAGTTCGCCCACGTCGAACGGTTTGGTCAGGTAGTCGTTGGCCCCGGCGTCCAAGCCCGCAATCAGATCCGCCTTGTTGCTGCGCGCCGTGACCATGATCAGATAGGGCAGTTGCCCCGGCTGCAGCGCACGCACGCGGCGCACCACCTCCAACCCCTCCATGCCGGGCATCATCCAATCGAGAATCGCCATCGGCGGGGCATCGGGCTGCCGCAAAATGTCCCACGCTGCCGCACCATCGCCTGCTTCCACCACAGAGAACCCCATTTTTTTCAACGTCACGGTCAGCATGACACGCGTCGTGGGGTCATCCTCGGCAATCAGAATGTTCATACGGCTTCCTCCGCGATGCACTCCGGCCGCCGCCCAGAACCGCGCAGGCATCGGGAAATTATCCACAGGTCATGCCACAGGGAACGCGTGGCGACATACAGGGCCTCGCAGGCATAACGTTCGTCCTCATCGGCCCCGATGCCATGGACGGCCTCGGTCTCGGTAAAAAGCCCGGCCGTGCCGTTTAGGTAAAGCTGCTTCCAGTCTTCTGGAAGACCAGCAATCTCATCCGCTGTGCGTGGAGGAAGCCCAACCAGAGCCAGTTCACCACCGGCCACACTCACCAAGCCCGGCAGCGTACATCCCATGAAATGGTCCCACGCGCCGCAGCCGGCATTCCACCCGACGAATCGATACCGCCCCCCCACCCTCCAGGCGGCAGACGGGCCCGACGCCGGCAGCTTGATGAAGGGAACGCGACACCACGCAGGCCTGCGGGCCTTCAGCCGTTGAACACCCCAGGCGGCCAGCAAGACCGGCGCCGTGGCGACCAGCAGAAAAATGCTGATACTCCGCAAGACTAGGTCTCCGAGCGTACGAACCGGAGAATGCGTCTCGATGGCGCCGACGATGAAGGTGTCGGCAATATCCACGACGCCGCCCAGCCGGACATTGATCACGCGATTCCGCTCGACAATGGAATCGCACACATCCAATCGTTCCCCGATGTAGCTTCCGGGCAGGATGGCCGAGCGTTCAACACAGCAGCGCGTATCCAGCATGCACCCATCGCCCACGACAGCGTGGGGACCAAGCCGGACGCCCCTACCGATTCGGCAATCGTTGCCGATACGGACAGGGGGACGGAGCTCCACGGTCGGATGCAACACGATGTTTCGGGATAGGCGAATCCCCGCGTCATTCAGCGTGCCCGTGCGCAGCAGGGGCACGCTCTCATCGTCCAGCACCCGGATGAGCGAATCGAGATACGTCGCAGGGGATGAAATATCCAGAGGGCTTTCGACGCGGTCATACGGCTTCCCCCGCTTCACCTGTTCGGCGATGCGGTCGTTCCACGCTTCAAGCGTCAACGCCGGTGACAGCGAGCGAAGCAGGCGGCCGCGACACCGCGACCAGCCGGCATACATCGGTTGGCCATCGGCCGTCAGCCAGGCGGCGGGTCTCAGGTCTTCGTCTTCCGCCAGCGGCGTTGCTGGCGTCGCCCCATCGGGCGCACAGATCGGCAAAAACAGCTCGTGAGCCAACACACACACTTCGTCGTCTGCCAGGGGCATCACCCGGATAGCTTCAAACGGACGGGTTCCCTCCCGGACCAGATGATACTGAAACGCCGCACCCCAGCGCGATCCATCTCCCAACAGATTCTCGATCTGCTCCGGAAAACGGCTCAACACCAAATCCAGCTTCTTGAACCCGGATCCCACCAGCCTTTCAACAACATGTTGGATAAACGGACGGTCCAGAAAAGGCACCAGACCGGGCGGCCGGTGTTCGGACAGCGCCGCCAGTCTGCAAGCGGAACCGGTGGCTAGGATGATTGCGCGCGGCATGGTCAGTACGCTCCCTTCCCCAACAACACAGCCGGCACGGTTTTCAGAAGAATCACCAGATCCATCCACACGCTTTGGCTCTCGATGTACCGGACATCTAGCTTCACCTGCTCGGAAAAGGGTATGTCGCCGCGGCCTTCAATCTGCCAGAAGCAGGTCAGCCCCGGTGTCACGTCGAGCCGACGCCGGTCGGCCAGGGTGTATCGAGCGACTTCGGCGATCGTTGGCGGCCGGGGGCCGACCAGCGTCATGTCCCCCGTCAAGACGGACCACAATTGGGGCAGCTCGTCGATGCTCAGCTTGCGAATAAATCGGCCGATGGGCGTAATGCGCGGGTCGTTCTTCATCTTGAAGGTGACGCTTTCGGTCCCATGATCGCTGCGTGCCAGAAGATCCGCTTTCAAAGCCTCTGCCTGGACCACCATGGATCGAAACTTGGGGAAACTGATTTCGCGTCCCCATCGGCCCACACGTTTCTGAAAAAAGAAGACCGGGCCTCCATCCGTGAGTTTGATGCCAGCAGCCACCGCCAAAAGAAGAGGCGACAATACCAACAAAGCCCCAGAGGCGGCCACGACGTCGATGCCGCGTTTCAACGCGCCAGCCCCCCGTGTGACCAGCAGCCACGCATATTTCTTGCGCCACACGTGCAACCGGTTACGCACGCCGGGAACACCCGCGTTCCCGCGTTCAAAGTGCTCATAGAGTTCCTCGATCAAGTCCAGGCGTCGGCTGGACGGGAGGATTCTATCATCGGGAGCTTTCATGTAAATCGGAGGATGGCCTCGTTGCGATCGGCGACAATGTCAACCACCCGGTGCATGCGCACAAGCTCAAAGACCGTT
>SESE01000865.1_pt1 | contig 12442 bp, 11 predicted proteins | sample 3171371 | NCBI WGS metagenome assembly SESE01 (sample SAMN06051881, study PRJNA518727) | freshwater metagenome | biome: subpolar coniferous forest; feature: holomictic lake; material: water; isolation source: holomictic Lake 442, 13 m depth | place: Canada: near Kenora, Ontario | collected...
TGCTCGGGCGATGACATTGCGATTACCGTACTGGCTGGCAGTTTTCGATCGCGTCATTTAAGTGTGCTGCCGAGGCGGACGGACGTGTCGATTCCGACTTTTTCAGCGGAATCGCTTGTCGAGATACGTCCCTTATGAGTAGACCGGAATCCACGATCGTGGCAAGTGAGGGAGTGACTCGGTATGCGGTGTTTGACCTTCTTTCTGCTGGTTTCTGCCGTTGCGTTGTCGGTTGGGTGCCGCACCATGGATGCGGAAAGGAAGCAGGCGGTGGCAAAGGGACTCAAGATCCATTTTGCGCTGTTCGCGGAACAGGTCGTGTCTCCGCGGGAATCGGATTGTCCCAGGCGGCCGCTTGGTCCGGCGTTCGATTACACCGGTGATTTTGAAGCCAAACTGAAGTATCTAGACAAGGCAGGCGTGGGCACCTACTGGCTCTACGGCTTCCGTGGGGGCGAGGGCACGGTCCGTGATATCGGGCTCCTCAAAGCCGCAAAGGCGAAGCTAGAACGCTACGGAAAAAAGGCATACATCATCTGCGAACCCCTGGGGCATCCATGTGACGAGCCTCCGGCCGGTGCGCCGGAGCGGGCCGGTCCTCCGGGCAAGGGATGGCGCTACCGTATCAACGCTGATGGAAGAACCGACTGGGGCACGGCCTGTCTTGACGATGTGGTACTCCGTGACCTGGTGGCGGCGACAAAGGCATTCCGAGATGCCGGTTTCAGGAAAGTCTTCTTTGATGACGACCTCAGGATGGGGGTGGGCCATGGCCGTGTGCGCTGGGGCGATACCTCCGGCGGTTGTTTTTGTGACCAGTGCGTCGCCGGGTTCAATCGCAAGCACGGCACCAACTATACCCGTGCGGACCTGCGCGAGATTGTGATGAACCCCGACAAGAACCCCGAGGCCCTGGAGCGCTGGATCGCATATAACTGCGACAAGATTACGGGATTCATGAAGGCTGTGAACCTGCCCGGCATCCAGGTCGGCATTATGGTCATGTTTGGGGGCAACATGAATCAGGGAGTCGATCTGGCTGCAATCCAGAAGGCCGTGCCGGATTGCATGGTGCGGGTTGGCGAGAGCCATTTCAACAACGGCATATTCGACCATCCGAACGCAGAGTCGGCGGTGGGCGAGGGTATTGATTCGCACAAGGCACAGGTTGGTGATGTCAGCCGCCTCTATAGCGAGAACACGGTTTGTCCCTGGCCGGAGATGAGGCCGGATAATATGGCCAGGAAGATGCTTTTGGAGGTAAGGCACGGCCTGCGTAACATCATGCTCATGCCGCCGCAGTTGCTCGACTCGCCTGCACACTGGGAGGCAATAGCCGGCGCCTTGCCTAAGGCCTTGGCCATTGCCGCGGGGGAAGAGCTGTGACGCTCCGTCCCGCATTGAAGCAATAGAACGTCCGCCGCACGGCCTGCGGTCCTATGTCCGTAACCCTCCTCAAAAGGTACAGCGGCCGCCGATGAACGGCGGCCCTACGGCGTTGGGTTTTGCAGGCCGTCCGCGCTGTAGGGCCTCCGCTTTGTAGGGCCTCCGCTTGCGGAGGCCGCCGATGAACGGCAGGCATGCCCGAGAACTGAGAGGGGACGTATCTCGACAAGCGACAAATGATGCTTGCAAGTGATGGTGAGGGCAGTGAAGCTGGTGGAGGATGAACGAGATGAGGCCTGGGCGGACTTTTCCAACAGGCATGGGGATTTGGGGCGGGACTTGGTGATATATCTGGCGCGGAAACGAACGGGGCTGACGCTCAAGGAGATCGGCGAGGCATTGGGCGGCCTGGAGTACAAGACTACGGGCAAGGCGGTGCAGCGATTCGAGGCCAGCCTCGCAAACAATGGCAAAAGACGGAAGCTTGCCCGTTCGCTTCTTGATCAGTTGTCGCTTGTCGAGATACGTCCCTTATGAGTCAGTCGGACCTGCAAAGCGGGCATTTCAGGTTCATTTCAGGTTCGTTCGGCTACCATTCGAACAACAGGGCTCAAGCTCTGGCTGTTGTCAGCCTCGGCGGAGCTGGATGGACAGCGACGAAAACATGGGCGATGCTTAGATAACAAACATAGAGGGAGAACTGGCATGCACAAGGATAAGGCAGTGAGAAATGCGGTGGCGGCGGGATTGGTTCTAGCGGCAGGATGGGCATCCGCACAGGAACTGGAGACGGAAACCGCGAGGCTTCCGTCGGCGCGAACGGTGCATGCCGGTGCGGGATTCGAGTATCAAACGTCTTCCGAAGGCACTGAATCCGCGATACCGACTATCGTGGAAATCGGCCTGATGGACCGTCTCGAGTTGGTTATCGAACCGGTGCTCTATGCGTCCGTTGGACCGAAGAACGGGCCGCATGCCAGTGGCATCGGCGATCTTGAGGCTACACTGATCGGGCTGGTTCTGCCAGAAAGCGACTTCTTTCCCGCGTTGGCCCTTGCGGGCGAAGTGAAGTTCCCCACGGCGAACAATGACCTTCTCGGCACAGGTGAATACGATTATACGGGGTATCTGATCCTGAGCAAGCGGTTTGGTAAATTCGATACTCACCTGAACGTTGGCTACACCTTCCTCGGCACTCCTGAGGGGGTAGATGCCAACAACATTTTCGATGTGGCCGTCGCGGCCCAGTACTTCGTCAACGACCGCTTGCATCTCTTTGCCGAAATCCTTGCCACTACCAGTTCAAGCGCATCCGGGGAGCAAAATTCATTGACCGAGGGCGGCGTGGGCACGTTGCCGGCAGGTGAACAAACCGGCGAAAACAGCGGCGAACTTGCCGGCGGGGAACGCGTCGGCACCGTTGGAGCCACGTACAGCCCGACAAAGGCGGTCGATGTTTCCCTTGGTGTGAGTTACGACAACAACAATGCATGGCTCATTCACCCAGGCCTCACCGTGAAGTTCTAAGGAACAACCAATGAACGACGCATCGCATGGTACGGGGAGGGCCGACTTCAGCAAGGTGCCCGAACTGACATTGGTCTTTTGGATCATCAAAATTCTGGCAACCACACTGGGGGAGACTGGCGGCGATGCCGTGTCTATGTCAATGAACCTCGGCTATTTAGTCAGTACGGCGCTTTTCGGTCCTCTGTTTGTTGGTGCAGTGCTCGTACAGATCAAAGCGCCGAAATTCCATCCTGTCATCTACTGGATTGCGATTGTCGCCTCGACAACCGTGGGCACAACGCTGGCAGACTTCGCAACCCGATCCCTCGGTATCGGTTATGCCGGAGGCTCTGCTTTTCTGCTGGTGCTGTTGTTCGGCTCTCTGTTTGTCTGGAAGCGGATCATGGGGTCCGTGGCCATTGCTGAAGTCAGTTCGCCGCGCTCGGAGTTGTTCTATTGGGTAACAATAATGTTTTCGCAAACGCTGGGCACAGCGCTAGGCGACTGGACGGCTGATACTGCGGGCCTTGGCTACCTCGGTGCCGCCGTGATCTTCTCCGGTCTACTGGCGTTAGTCGTAGCTGCCTGCTTTTGGACGAAGATGTCGCGGACGACGTTGTTTTGGACGGCGTTCATTTTGACGAGGCCGCTGGGGGCGGTTGTCGGGGACTTTCTGGACAAGCCGCTCGTCAATGGGGGGCTTGCTCTTAGTCGATACTCGGCTTCAGCAAGCCTCGCGGTGGTCATTGTGGCGCTCGTCCTGTTTCTGCCGCACCGCGCAGCAAAACGGAGTCATTAAATAGGAGTCGAAAGGAAGGAAAGTATGCAAACGTGGCGTGTCGTATTGGCGGTCTCAATGGTTTCGTGTTTTGTGGGATGTGCATCAATCAAATCGGCGTTCAAGGACGACGAAGAGAGCATTCCGCTTTCATCGGTCCCGACTGCGGTGACTGAAGCGGCCGTCTCCGCGGTTAAGGGTTTCGCGGCAACGAAAGCTTCCATGGAGAAACATGAAGGTCGGCCGGTTTACGAGCTGGAAGGCAAGGCCGACGGCGGAAACTACGAGCTCAAGATTACGGCGGAAGGCAGGCTTCTCAAACTCAAACTGGAAGAAGACTGAAAAGACGGCGATTCTTCGGTGGTCGCCAGCGTCACTGCTCGTAATCAGGACGGCTTATTCACAAGTCCTGCCGTGGGATTTCATCTTACCAAGAAACCTGCTCCTGAGTTGCTGCGCAGTCTGCCGGTTGCCCGGGGCGTCCCGCTGTTGCTGCTCGGCATGATGGGATACCGACGTTGGGTGACTGGCCCTCGGGGCAAGGCTGGGAACGATCGCTCCCCGGAGTCCTGATCAGTCTTGGCGAATCAAACGCAACGGAACCCAAAACCAAAGTGAGACGCCTGTTGGCAGACTGTTACGCCGCGACGGGAAATGGAACCCTCTGTGTTGAAGGGTGGAGTAGCAATGGCACTTCGGACCGCAAAATCGGGCAATGTGTCCGGCGAAATTGATTATTCCGGCAAACTTACCATCACCCGCGTTGCAGGAATTACGGGTATCAAGCGACGGACGCTGCGTTCGTGGATTGATAAGGGGATGGTTCCGTGCACCAGAGCGCACCCGCGTCTCCGTGTTTTGGATGCGCGCTTTGTGAAGAGTGTACTCAATGTCCGCAAGACCCTGGGTGGGAATGAGCAGCTCCTTACGACGGGCGAAGCTGCCGACCATGTCGGCGTCGGCAGGCCCACGTTCTACAACTACGTGCTCCGCGGCATACCAGTACCCCATTTGAGCCAGACCAACATTGCGCGTCTCGTGGCAAACTGCCCCTGCCTTGCTTATGATCGCACAACCAAAAAATTGTTGGTGACCGCCGTTCGATTCGTTGACCACGGATATGGATATATTGACAGGTGCAGCGCGGAGGCACTGAGAACCCTGAACCATGTTGTCATCAGCGGCTGGGTCCCGATCAATCGCTTCGTAGACAAGATCTCAGAAGCCCGCAATCGCGGATTGTCCACGCAAGACGTACGGCAACTTCGTCAGAAGGTGGCCACTCTATGCGCGAGAAAGAACATTCTATCGAGCAGAGGCCTGAGCACCAGACACTGGTATGTCGAACCGCGGGTTGCGGAGCGGGGAACCCTTCTGTTCCTGATCTACCTATATCGCCGGTTGCTCATTTTCGCCAGTCCTCGTCGCCCAATTGTTGAAGCTGAACTCCGGCACGCTTTGAATCAGGAGGTGGACTTAGACAAGAACATGTTGCGAAGGGCCGCGATGTACTCAGTGGCGGGCCACTGCATCGGCTTCCTCTATGCCGAAACCAAGAACGGTCTTGACGCATGGAAAGCGGAAGCCAAGCCCATTCCAGAGTACAACCTTCGGCGACATGGGCTCAAGCGTGCCCTTGACGAACTCATGGACGAACTCCGTTCCCAGCGACGGTCATTCCTGCCTGTCTGCCAAGTGCGGGAAGAGGGACCATGGAAAGTTCTGACGTCATTATGCCGGGAAAAACTGCGCGGCCGCGAGTTACAGAGAACATCACGATGAAGGACCATACGATGAAATTACTCCGCTACTTCACCATGATCGCTGCGGCAACAACAAGCCTATCCGTCACAGGGTGTGGCGGCAGCTCAAGCAATCCGTCCGGATTCTCCGGTGACACTTTCCTCGTGATGGGAGACAGTCGTTCCGGTGATGCGATATACAAGACCATCGTGAACACAATCGCCTCTTCCTTCTCTTCCTCGGATTGCCTCGTTCATACGGGCGATATGATCGTCACGCCCGGAAAACGGAAGCAGTGGACAAGTTTCATGGATATAACCGCGCCTGTCGCCGCCGTGATGCCGTGGTACGGTGTCGTCGGTAATCATGACGTTGACTCGATTGTATCCCAGCAGATGTACCAGGACGTTATGAACCTGCCTGGTAACGAATTGTACTACAGCTTTGACCGCTTGAATTGTCATTTTATCGTGCTGGACACGATGATCCCAGGACAGGAATGGGGAATCACGGGTGCCCAGTTGGCATGGCTCAGAAATGACCTCGAGGCCTATGCGGCTTCTGCACAATACCTCTTCGTCTTCACCCACCGCACTCTCTTCCCGCAGGGCAGCAAGGCGGGGTTGAATCTTTCCAATGCCGATGAACTCCACCAGTTATTCCAGCAACATGGCGTGAATATGGTCTTCTCCGGAGATGAGCACGAGTACTATACTTACAAGAGGGATTCGATAACGTATGTGGTCACCGGTGGTGGCGGCGCTCCGCTTGCAACAGGAGGTTTCAATCATTTTCTTGTAGTTGAACTGCTTCCTCCAGGCAGCATCCTCATTCATGTGATGGACGTTAATGGAAACCCTCTTCAAACAGCTTCTGTTTCGAACATGTAAGCGTGAGTGATATCGTGTACACGGTGAAACCACGCGGGAGGTGATCTCAATATGCAGTGCCGACCGAGGCGAAATGGGGACAGGCCTCGGCGGAGCCGGAACAAGACGCTGATCAAACGCCACCATCTTCATAACACCTTGGTGCCTAGCCTCTTGTGGACAACCTGTCTGTCCCCCCGGTGGACGTTGGATGGCGAATGATTAGCCGAAAGACAGAAGTAGAAAGGGATTCTTGATGACAGGGGAAAGAAGACTATCGGGCAATCCTATCATTCCTGGACGGGGCGTCTGTGATCCACATGTTCGCATCTATGGTGACCGCGCCTATCTCTATGCAACCCATGACAAGAGTCCCCAGAGCCCAGGCTTTGTCATGGACGACTGGTGGATCTGGTCCTCACCGGACCTTGTCGCCTGGACCCACGAATGCACAATCCGCCCGGAGAACACCTACTACGGCAAACCCGACAGCAATTGCTGGGCGGTTGATTCCATAGCGCGTAACGGCAAGCACTACTTGTATTTCTCACGGGGGCCGCGCGACATCGGCGTTGTCGTGGCAGATTCTCCTGTCGGTCCGTGGCGTGATCCGCTGGGCAAACCTCTTGTAGCGGATGGGTCTGTGGCGACCGAAGCCCGCGACCCCGGGCTATTCATGGATGATGATGGCGAGTACTATATTGTCTTTGGCACCTTCGACTTCTACATCGCCCGCATGGGCGGCACAATGGACCGTCTTGCCGAAACGCCTCGGGCGATCAAGATTAGCAACCCCGAGGGACCGTACGGCAGGGGCAAAACCGACGACAAACCCTATCTGCACAAGCGAAACGGGGTCTACTACCTTTCCTGGGGATGCTATTATGGCACATCCGAGCATGTGTACGGCCCGTACGAATGCCGGGGTTCGATTATCCTTGAAGAGAACGTAGTACCGGAACTGCGCTACAAACATTGCAGCATCACGATGGACCGGCACGGATCGTTCTTTGAATGGCGCAACCAGTGGTACTTCATCTGCAACGAAATGGGCATCACACAAAACGGCATCTTCCGTGATTCGTCACTGAGTTGTGTGAACTACTCCTCCAACGGTGATATTACTCCGATCCGTATCACGCGGGAGGGCGTTGCGCTGCCACAGAAGGTGTGTGCGACAGATTGTGGCAAACACTAGTTACTCCCTCATTTGTGGTGGCAAGAGTGTAGTTGTCGCCACTGGGGAAAAGTAATTGTCGTTGACCACCCGCAGCCTCAGCGCAGCTCCGGCCTCGTGGTTGCCGCCCTCATCTTCTGAGCCATTTTGTGCCCTATTCTGCCATTTCGCGGCAATGCCCGCAAACACTGGTTGAAGTGTGGTTGGATCAATGGTGTCGAGGAAAAAGGATGGAGGCGCGAACCGGAATTGAACCGGTGTACGAGGTTTTGCAGACCTCTGCCTAACCACTCGGCCATCGCGCCCACGTCAAACTTCAATCTAGCGCCCAACCACGTCGTAGTGCACCTGCGGAGCAGGTGGCACGGAGACGGGTCGGCCATCGCGCCCACGCAAGCCACAAACCTCAAGCCGCTCGCTGTTATCAAGCAGCGAAAAAGCATCAGTTTTGCCAGCGTCACCAGTTTGCGGGGTCAGATCCCTAACGCAGGGCTCTCTTGCCTCGCATTCCCGGATGGTACCGCCTCTCACGCCGTCAGAGGTGAGACTTTGTGCCAACCGTGATGAAACGCGACCTGAACTACGCGGTCGCAGCAGGGGCGGCGGGCTTCTTCGTCGCAGCCTTGGCCACACGGGCTTTTTCCGTTGCCTTAGTGGTGATGCGAATCCGCTTGTTCCGTGCCTTGAGGCGCGCTCGTTTTCTTCGTATTCGGAGTTGCTGTGTCATATGTGGGCTCGTAGATACCAGAGAGAGTGGCGGGCGTCAAGATGCCTGACGCGCCAGATTGCGTTTTTCGAGTTCGACCCTGTACTGCCTGAGATCCATGGCCGGGGCTGCGCCGGATGCCACAGCGGCTTCTGCCACGGCCGCGGACACATCCACGAACAACCGTTTGTCAAACGGCTTCGGGATCACATAATCGTTCCCGAACACCAGCTCGGCGCCGGGATAGAAGGCCTTCACATCGGCACCAACAGGAAGGCGCGCAACCGCGGCAAGAGCTTTTGCAGCCGCGAGCTTCATCTGCATGTTTATCGTGCGGGCCCGGACATCAAGTGCGCCCCGGAAGAGAAACGGAAAACCAAGTACATTGTTGATCTGGTTCGGGAAATCCGAACGCCCTGTCGCGCACACATAGGGCCTGCTGCCCATGGCCATCGCAACAGCTTCCGGCCGAATCTCCGGGTCCGGATTGGACATCGCAAAAATCGCGGGGTGGGGGGCCATGGCCTGTACTTCGGCCGGCTTGATGCAGTTGGCCACCGATACGCCGATGAACACGTGTGCACCCCGCAATGCTTCGCCCACGGTCGTGGCGGATGTCGTCATCGCATGCTGCCGCTTCTGCGGGTTCAGGTCCGTCCGGTCGCTCCGAACCACGCCCTTTGAATCGCACAGCGTGATTGTCTTTGCCCCGTATACCTTCAGCATGTCCGCAATCCTGATTCCGGCTGCGCCGGCGCCGTTGATCACGATCCGCAGTTCGCTGATATCACGCTCGGACAGTGTGCAATAGTTGATGATTGCGGCAAGGGTTATGACTGCAGTACCCCACTGGTCATCGTGGAAGACCGGGATGTCGAGAAGCTCAGAGAGGCGGTCCTCGACCCTGAAGCAGGCCGGTGCCGCAATATCCTCGAGATTGATGCCGCCGTACATCGGGGCCATCCGGCACACTGTGTCTATTATGCGTTCCGGATCGGTAGGTCCGGTGGTTTTGCCGTCCTTCCTGCAGAAATCAAGAGGCACCGGCCAGCCGTCCACGTCACCGAATGCCTTGAAGAGGATTGCTTTGCCCTCCATCACCGGGATGCTGGCTGCCGGGCCGAGATCGCCCAGGCCGAGGATGGCGGTTCCGTCGGTCACCACAGCCACAAGGTTGCCCTTTGCTGTGTATTTGTGGACGGTGTCTGGTTCCCGGCTGATTTGCTTTACCGCCTCGGCTACGCCTGGAGTATAAGCCAGGCAGAGAGAGCGTAGATCCGTTAGCTGCCGGATTGTGCGCAACCCGATCTTGCCGCCAAGATGGTAGGAAAGAATCTCCTCGCGTGTAATGTTCACGAGCGTACTCCCACGAAACTTCAGTTGCCGGTGAAAAACCTGGCAACTATAGCCCCGTGTGTCAGGAAACTCAACATGGTAAAGTGCAACAAAAAAGCCTTTGCGGTCCGATGGCCGCAAAGGCTTTTCAAGGATCGATTCTCAACCGATCACCTGGTGAATTCACCAGTGACAGTTACGTTGGATATCTCGTCCACTGTGAAGCCAAGCTCGGCGGCGGCTTCAGCAGCCCTCTGCTTGACCTCCTCCGGCGTCATGCCCTGAGATGCGGCGCCGTCAGAGAGCAGCTGCTGTAACTGCGCCCACGAAGCGGTGACGGTCATCGTTGATTTTCCCACGGAGTGGGTGAGCGTGGTGACGACACCATTTGCTGTGATTGTGAGAATATCGCCGTTCTCAGCCCAGGTGAGTGGTGGAATCTGGCTTGTATACTGTCCCAGAAGTGCGGCGACCGATCCGCCCAGAGTCAACGAAAGAGCCCCGCCGTCGGCGAATGTGGCGCTGATGGACAGCGTGATTCCGGGGTAGCCCATCGCGGCAACAGTATCGGTGATCCATTGCGGCGTAATCACAGTCGTACCACCAGGGGTTATGGGATTGCTCTTGTTGGCGAGATTGAGGGTCATTCCGGAGATTGTGACCTTGGACCAGTTCCATGTGCCAACAATCGAAGCGCTGTCCTCTTCATCGTCACTACCGCCGCCACAACCAGTGAAAACCATAGTGGCACAGATCATTGCCGCAAACACCGACTGTAGGTACTTCGACTTCATTGTCTTTCTCCCCTTCATGATTTGACTGCCAGAATCCACACGAAGTAACGTACGCTTTCTATCAACCCGCAGACCTTTACAGCGTTGCCTCCTTTCCTTCGGGATCGATCTCCCAATCGGTCCGTTGGCGGCCCGCAGCTGACTCCGTTCCGCGAGGAATCAACATCCAACTGGTCCGTAAATATACATGAGCCTGCCTCAAGACACAAGTCCACAATCGTTACAGCCCTCATGAGGGATCAAGGATTCTCCGATAGCTCTTGTCTGCGCCTCAGAGAAAGAATATCATGGGTTGGTTGATGAGGGGGGTGCTGGGCATTGACTGGCGATTGCACTGGTACAGTGGCATGTAGTGGTTGGTCGGAAGGCCACTATAAAATCCGATCACAAGGTAGGCGATGAATCCTACGCTCTTGCTGCCTAATCGCAGCAATAGGAACGCGGAGATCGTCCGGGTATCCGCTAGTACGACTCTTTTCCGGACTGGCGATGACTACGGGTTCGGTCATTAGTCCAACTCGATGAGCCCTATGGCTAAAGCCGGATCAGGCGAGTCTGTAAGTGAGCCCCGGCAGAGGCCGCCGTGCCTTATACTCGGCTAAACATGTAGAGGCTGTGCTGATGCTCGTACAGGACGGGAGTTCAACTCTCCCCACCTCCACCAAAATATACCCCAAAACCCCCTGCAAACAGGGGGTCTTGTGCTAAGGCGAAAACCATTTCCTCATATTTTCCTCATGGACGGGGGACGGTTTTGCCCTTTTTGAGGTCAATTTAGGGAATCTGCGGGAGCCATTACAGCGGTCGAAATCGGTCAGACCGGGGATGGGGAAGGGTGGGGAGAATGGATTGTGAGGGGAGTTGGGTAGAGGAGGGGCAGTTCTAAAGCCTCAAGCGACACAGTTCTTTGGCGCATCTCTGAGTACGTCCTTCAGTCCCCCGCCAGCGTAATGCAAGATAAGTCCCATAGTATCATGCCCGGTAATCTTCATCAGAACGTTACGAGCGCAAGTATGCCATCAAAGTGTTGGGAGGCAAGAGACCTGGTCCCAGAGGTATACCACTCTGCTGTCGACTGCTCCCATCGGGTATCGGTCGAATACTTGCGATGACGATAATGCTGGAAACGGGGCCAATCGCCAGGTTTGCCGGGCCAGGCAACTACGCATCATATTGCCGGGCGGTTAAGTCGACGCATACCAGCAACAACAAGAAGAAGGGCGAAGGTAATCGGAAAAGCGGCAACAAAGACCTGGCATGGGCATACGTCGAGGCGGCCGGCCATTCAATCAGGTGCTGTCCTGAGTTGCGGGCATGGTATCAACGCAAGGCGTCGAGGACAAAAAAGGTTGTGGGAATCAAGGCTCTGGCAAACAAACTCAGTAAGGCGTGCTTTTTCATACTGCGAGATGGAGTGGAGTTTGACGTGAAGAAACTGGTCGGTTGATTTTGGGCGGCGGCGGAGAACCAAACCGGGGAATGGTAAAATCCCTTTGTCTGTATGGGATCCGCCGCCTCCCTTTCGTTGTGCGAGGAGAGCTGATGTTCCGTTTCGACCACGACGTGAATCTGCAAGGGGCTGGGAGCTTGGCGCTCATCCCGGCAGGCGAACCACGAGTCTGTGAGACTACTCCTATTGAGCACGTCGCGGCACCGACGATTTCCTGGTCCCGCTTTGCGGGATGTGTTCCGAGGACTTACACTCGGGATGAGAACCAGATGGGTGTCTGAACGAAACGGTTTTGGATGGCCAAGACCGGAACCACATCATCGGAGCAGATCGGGCTCGATACGGAGCGGAAGGCGTTCTCGCGCGACGGTATTCGCGCAGTAAAGAGCAAAACGAGGACCACCCCTATGGGGATGGAGGAGGCATTATGTCTATTGACAGCGCGCCTTTGATGGGTATCCCCGGCGAGATCCCAGCATTTCATGTTACAACCCGGCAGAATACTGCGGCAGATAGCAGATTGACAAGGGATTCTTTGAAACCTAGACTGCCTAAGTAGATTGGTGTTGGGGCGGCTCGCTATACCCTTCAGTGATACGATAACGAAGAATCCGATTTGTGCGATTGATATTAAAGAGGCAGGATTGAATGAGGCTGGACATCTGGGCTTTGTTGCCCCAAGCTACGTGCACAGA
>SESE01000866.1_pt1 | contig 12442 bp, 8 predicted proteins | sample 3171371 | NCBI WGS metagenome assembly SESE01 (sample SAMN06051881, study PRJNA518727) | freshwater metagenome | biome: subpolar coniferous forest; feature: holomictic lake; material: water; isolation source: holomictic Lake 442, 13 m depth | place: Canada: near Kenora, Ontario | collected...
GGACAACGACTGGCTGCGCTCGTTCGACGGCTATCCCTGGCTGGCGCAGAGCCACCTCTACTGGGCGCTCATCCCGATCTACCTGTGGATGGCCTGCGGCTTCAACCTGATCCTCTACCTCGCGGCGATGGAGGGGATCGACCCGCAGCTGTACGAGGCGGCGGAACTCGACGGCGCCTCGCGGGTGCGGCAGTTTTTTCTCATCACGCTGCCGCTGATCTGGGAAATCCTCGTGGTGAGCGCCATCTTCCTCGTCATCGCGGGGCTCAACGCCTTTGAGCTGATCTGGCTGCTGACCTCGCAGGACCCGACCACCACGGCCCACACGCTGGGCACGCTGCTGGTGGCGACGATGTTCAAGGAGTTCGCCATCGGGCGGGCGACCGCGATCGCGGTGGTGCTGTTCGTGCTCGTGCTGGCCACCAGCGCCGCGGTGATGCGCGGCCTGAGGCGCGAGGAGGTGTCGCTGTGACCATGACGACCCCAGCCAAGCTGCCGCGGGCGCTCATTCTGGTGGTCCTGCTGGGATATGCCGCCTGGGTGGTGTGCCCGATGATCTGGGTCGCCTATTCGTCGTTCAAGGACGACGCGGCGATTTTTCAGGACACGTTTGCCCCGCCCGCCCTGGGTGAGTGGCACGCGGAGAACTACACCCACGCCTGGCGCGAGGCCCGGTTCCGCGAGTATTGCGCCAACAGCGTGGTGGTCACCGCGGTTTCGGTCGGGCTCATTGTCGGGCTCGGGGCGATGGCCGCCTACGCGCTGGCGCGGTTTTATCATCCCGCGGGCCGCACCGTCTTCTGGCTGTTCCTCGCCGGGTTGATGATCCCGGCCCAGCTCGCCGTCATCCCGCTGTTTTTCGAGCTGCGCGCGCTCAGCCTGCTCAACTCCCGGCTCGGCCTGATTCTGGTTTACACCGCCAACGGCCTGCCCTTCGCGATCTTCATCCTCGCCGGGTTTTTCCGCTCCCTGCCGCGCTCCCTCTACGAAGCGGCCGTGATCGACGGGTGCGGGGAGTTTGCCGCCTTCTGGCGTGTGCTCCTGCCCCTGGCCCGGCCGGGGCTCACCACCGTCGCCATCTTCCAGTTCATCGGCGTGTGGAAGGAATATTTCTTCGCGTTCATGCTGACCGGCGGCGACCCCGCCCGCCAGGCCTGCACCCTTCCGCTCGGCCTCGCCAACCTCTCCATGACCGCCCAGTACCGCACCGACTACGGCTTGCTCTTCGCTGGCCTCGTGCTCGTGACCCTGCCGATCCTGGCCCTCTACCTCCTGCTCCAGCGGCACATCGTCAAGGGCCTCTCCGCCGGGGCGCTCAAGGGTTGAGGCCGGGCCGCCTGGCCCGCGACAAAGCCATCGACGGAGGCTGGCAACTCTGGTGGTTTGGCCGGGATCCAGCCGGCCCCTCGTCGCCGGGAGGGACCGCGGACCCCATCCCCACCATGACACATCGCGAACGTTTTCTCGCCACGGCCTTGGGCCAACCCCGGGACCGGGCGCCCTACTGGCTGTACTGGTGGATTTGGGGCGGCACGTGGGAGCGCTGGAAACACGAGGGCCTGCCGTCGGAGTTCCGGTCCTTTGCCGACGTGCGCGCCCATTTCGGCGCCGACGAGATTCCGCGGGTCGTCCCGGTGCGGCTGGGTCCGCTGCCGGATTTCAGCGCCACCGTCGGGGAGGACGCCGACTCCGTCACCTTCATCGACAGCTGGGGCATCCGGCGCCGCAACCTGAAGGGCGTTGAGGGCATGTCGGAGTTCCTGGACTGGCCGGTCAAGTCCCGCGCCGACTGGGAGCGTTACCGGGAAAAGCACCTCCAGCCCAAGGATCCGGCCCGGCTGGCCCCGGATTGGCGGGAGCCCTGCCGCCAATGGGCCGCCGCGGGCGTGCCGATCCAGCTCGGACAGTTTCCCGACGTCGGTCTCTTCGGCTCCCTGCGCTGGCTGCTCGGCGACGAGGAGTGCCTGATGGCGTTTTGCTCCGATCCCGACTGGGTGCACGAGATCATGGCGCACATGACGGCGCTCTATCTGGAGGTCTTTGCCCAGGTGGTGCGCGAGGTGCGGGTGGATGTGATCCACCTCTGGGAGGACATGTGCGGAAAACAGGGCCCGCTGATCTCGCCGGCCCACTGGCGGGAGTTCATGGCCCCCGGCTACCGGCAGATCCACGCGTTTGCCCGCGCCCACGGCATCCCGGTCATCTCGGTGGACACCGACGGGCAGCCCGACCTCATTGTGCCGCCGATGCTGGAGGCCGGCGTCAACTTTCTCTTCCCGATGGAAGTCGCAGCTGGCGCGGACGTGAACGTCTACCGGCGGAAATATCCCGGGCTGGCGATGATGGGCGGGATCGACAAGCGCGCCCTGGCGCTGGGCCCGGCCGCGATCGACGCCGAGTTGGCGCGGATCCGCCCGGCCCTGGAGAGCGGGCGCTACATTCCCGACCTCGATCACCATGTGCCGGACGACGTCTCGTGGCCGAACTTCTGCCACTACGCCACCCGGCTCCGGGAAATGGTGGTGGGCTGAACCGGCTCAGCTCCCCACGGCCTGCCAGGCGCCGGTCCGCATCGAGTCGAGCAGGGCGCCGAGCACGCGCTGGGCCTTGAGGCCGTCCGCGAAGGTCGGGAAATCCACCTTTTCGCCGCGAATCGCCGGCACGATGGCCCCCGGGGTCGGCGGCGCGCCGCGGCCCAGGAACTCGGTCGGCAGCTGCTGGAGCGGAATATCCGTCTTCCACGTCGCATAGCGGGTCAGCGTCGCGCCCGCCCGCAGCCAGAGCTCCTCGGGGTGGTCCGAATGCACGGCGAGCGTGCCGCGCTCGCCGGAGAGCTCGATCCGGAAGAAATTACCGTAGCCCGGGGCCACCTGGGTGGTTTCAAACGTGGCCACCACCCCGCCGGTCAGCTCGGCGAGAAACGCCGCGTTGGTGTCGGTGGTGGCGGGCCGCATCCGGCCGGCGGCGTCGGGCTTTTCCGGGACGAGGGTCTGGGCTAGGCCCACCACCCGGCGGTATTCGAGCCCTGTGACGAACCGCACGCCGTCGATCATGTGCACCCCCAGGTCGCCGAGCGCCCCGAAGCCGGCGAGGGCGATATCGTTGCGCCAGGAATACAGGGTCGCGGCGGCGCCGAGAAAACTCTGCAGGTAGACCGTGTTCACGCGCTGGATCCGGCCGAGCTCGCCCGCGGCGATCAGCTCGCGCGCGAAACGGAAGGCCGCGACGTTGCGGTAGGAAAAATTGATCCCGCCCAGCCGGCCCGCCGCGCTCCGCGCCGCCTCCATCGACTCGGCCTCGGCCACGGTCATGGCCAGGGGTTTTTCACAGGACACATGGGCGCCGTGCCGCAGCGCCAGCAGGGTGAGGTCGTGGTGAAACTTGTTCGGCGTGCAGATGGAAACCAGGTCCGGCCGGGTTTCCCGGAGCATCTGCTCCGTGTCCTGAAACCGCGGCACGCCGGCGTGCGCCGCGGGCACCCGCCAGCCCGCCGGATCGGTGGGATCGCTCAGCCCGACGACGGTGACGCCCGCCTGGGCGGAAATCTGGTTGAGGTGGACCTGGGCGACGCCGCCCATGCCAATCACCGCGTAGCGGAGGCTCGGGGAGTTCATGCCCGGACAGGATGGGAAGCTCCCCGCGCCGTGTAACGCGAAATAGCTCAGTCCTTGTCCGCGTGCTTTTCCCCGGGGCCCTGGGCCGCCTGCGCCCACGCGCTGAGCGCCGCCACCTGCTCCCCGGTGAGCCGGGCGTCGGCGTGGGTGAGGGTGTAGGACTTGAGCGGCATCTCGCGGTCCTTCAGCTCGTCCACCACCTCCTGGAGCTTCTTGGCCTGCCGCTTGGCGGGGTAGGCGCCGAACTCGGAGAAGTTCAGGTGCCGCTTGCCGTCCTTGACGTGCCGCGCGAGCCACCAGCCGACCGGCTGGACCTCGGCATACCAGGGGTAGCGCGTGCGGTTCGAGTGGCAGTCGTAGCAGGCGACCGCGAGGATCTGCTTCACCTCGGCCGAGGCCGGGTGGAGCACGGTGATTTCATTCCGGCCGGTGAAAGGCTCGGCGGCGGAGAGGTTTTTGGCGGGCCGGATCGCCTGGATGACCACGAGGATCACGGCGAGGGCCAGGAGGATTTTGGTTTTCATGGAAACAGGGATTAGTCCGACAGGCGCTGGATGCGCTCCTGCAGCGGCGGATGGGTGGAGAAGATTTGGCGGGGGTCGCCGCCCTGCTGGGCCAGCGTGCGGAGCACTCCGCGCAGGCCGCCGGCGGCGTAGCCGGTGGTGATGGCCAGGCGGCGACCCTCCTGGTCGGCGTCGTACTCGCTCAGCGGATCAAAGCCCTGCGCGCACAGTGTGGCGAGGATCTGCTCCACGCCGAGGTCGAACTGTCGCAGCTGCGACTCCAACTGGCGCACACGGCCGCTTTGCTGGGCGGCGAGGCTCGTCGCCCCGGAGAGAAACTCCCCGCGCTCGACGATGCTGAGCGCATGCCGCTTGGTGATGTGGGCGATCTCATGGCCCAGAATGGCGGCGAGGGCGTCATCCGTGTCCGCCTGCCCGTACAGGCCGCGGGTGATGAAAACGTAGCCGTCGGGGGCGGAGAAGGCGTTGACCGTCGCGGAGTCCAGCACGCCAAACCGCCAGTCCAGCTCCGGCCGGCTCGAATAGCGGCCGAGCGCGCGGCCGACCAGGTTGACGCGCCGCATGATCTCCTCGTCGCGGACCAGGCCGCCGTACCGGCCGACGAGCTCGAGCGCCACGGAATCGCCGATGACCCGCTCCTCCGCGGGGCCGATCTTGGCGGCGGCTTTCGCGACCTTGCCGACGCTCTTGAGGGTGTCCATGCCCTTGGACAGTTTGCCGAAGTCGAACTGCGCGCGGGCGCCGGCCGCGAGGCACAGGGCGAGCAGCAGGGGCAGAAGGGTCCTCATTGGTATTCCCCTTTTTTATTCTGCAGGAGGAACTGCTCCACTTCCCCGGGAGTGACGGCGTGGCAGGCCTGGAGCAGCCAATCCAGATCCCGGCGGGAGTCACCCAGGTGGCGGCGGACCGCATAGTCCGCGGCGGCCGGGGCCAGCGGGCGGGCGGCGGCGGTCGCGGTGGTTGGGCTGGCGGCGAGCGGCAGGCCGTCGAGGCCCTTGTTTTCCGCCGGCCGGGACTCGGACACATTGCCGGAAAAAACCCAGCCGGCCTGGGCGCCAGCCCGGACGCGCAGCCAGATTCCGCGGACCTCCTCGACCTTCAGCTTGCGCCCAAGGGCGAGCGTGGCGGCCGGCTTGGCCAGCGGCTGCGGGTCGCTCAGCAGGGTGGTTTCATACCGCTTGGAGTAGACCGTGCCGCCGGCCACGACGGCGGCGTGCCCCGCCGCGGTGGCGGCAAGCAGCGCGGCGGCCAACCGGAGCCGGGCGAGGAGGCGGGGCATCATTTGGATTTCAGGGTTACGATGGGCTCCCAGTCGGCCGGGGGCGGCTGGGCGGCCAGGCTCCGGGACTGGGCAAGCAACTCACGGGTCAGATCATCAGCCGGGGCGGCCGTCAGCGCACGGTCAAAATCAACCGCCGCGTCAGCGAACCGACGGGCGTTGAAATGGGCGTAACCGGACCCGTAGGCGGCGAGGAAGGCCTGCTGTCCGGGCGACAGGTCCGCCGGCCGGCCCACGAGTTCATAGACTTCCACCGCCGTTTGCTTGCCCTTCACCCGCAGCCGGGTCAGCGGCCGCAGGGCGAACCGCCCGGCGACGGCGCGGGCGGTGTTTTCGCCGAGCATGATCTGCGTGCCGAACTCCTTGTTCGCGCCCTCCAGGCGGGAGGCGAGATTCACGGCGTCGCCGAGCACCGTGTAATTTTTTTTCCGCTCCGACCCCAGGTTGCCGACCAGCATCTCGCCCGTGTTGATGCCGATGCGCATGGACAGGGTGTGGCCGACCGTGGCGCGGAGATCGGCATTGATGCGCACGAGCACCTGCTGCGCCGCCAGGGCGCCGGTGCAGGCCGCGGCGGCGTGGTCGGCATCGGGCGCCGGCGCGCCAAACACCGCCATGACGGCGTCGCCGATGTATTTGTCGATGTAGGCGCCATGATCGAGGAGGCACTCGCTCATTTCCTGCAGATAGCGGTTCACAATCTGCAGCAACTGCTCGGGCGGCAGTTTTTCCGCGAGGTCGGTGAACCCCGCGAGGTCGGAGAAATAGACCGTGGCCAGGCGTTTTTCGCCTCCCAGCCGGATCGCCGCGGGATCGCGCACCAACCGGGCCACCACCCCCGGATCGACGTAGGCGCCGAACATGGTCTGGATCTCGCGCTTGCGCCGCTGCTCCTGCCAGAAGTTTTCCGCCACAACCCCGAGCAACATGAGCCCCGTGGCGGCCAGCGGCGTGGCGGGAGGGAAAAACCATCCCGCCCCGAGGGCGGCATAGGCGGCCGCCATCAGCCCAAGCGCCAAGCCGGCCGCGCCGGCTGTCGGGGCCGTCAAGCCGGGCCAGCGCGCGGCCAGCAGCCCAAGCAGGCCACCGGCGGCCGCCGCCAGCAGCAGCGCCCCCCAGTCCGGCAGCGGCCGGATGAACCCGCCGGACCGGAGATTGGCCCAGGCCGTCCAGTGCAGGAGCACGCCCGGCTCGAGCTGGCCAACCGGCAGCGACTTCAGGTCAAAGGTTCCGCTGGCATTGGCGCCGATGAACACCGTCCGCCCGCGCACGAGGTCGGCGGCCGGACCGGTCAGGCCCGGCTCAGCCGCCAGCGCCAGGGCAATCGGGGCCGTTTCGAGGTCGGGGGCCGCGGCGATCAGCCGCTGGATGATGGGGCCGCCGGCCTCGATAAACGGCCGCGCGGAGAGCACGGGCACGCCTTTGGCCGTGAGCTGCTCAAGCCTGCCCAGCCAGCGCACCAGGCCGCCCGCGTCGGCTCCGGGAGAGTCCAGCGCTGCCGCCGCCAGCGACCCCCGGGCCGCATACCGCCGCACGACCCCGTCCCCGTCGGAGAGAAAATCCGCCGATCCGGTCCGCGACGTGGGGAAAAAACGAGGATGGGCCGCCGTGAAGGCCGCGGACCAGAAGACGGGCCCGCGCTCCGGGGTGCGCGCCAGCACGACGGACGGCGTGGCGGCGGTGACGGCGGCCAGCAGCAGGTCCTGGTCGCCGGCGGCGGATTCCTCCAAAAAAGTGAAATCCAGCACGATCCGGCTGGCGCCGGCCTGCCGGAGTCCGGCGACCAGCTGGGCAAAGATCCCGCGGGGAAACGGCCAGCGCACTCCCTGGGGGCTGAGCGCGCGGAGGGTTGCCTCGTCAATCAGCACGAGCGCCGAATCCGCCGGCAAGGGAGGGGGCCGCAGGGGATGGCGGCTGGACAGGTCAAAAAACGCCCGGTCCAGCGCCGGCCGGAACGGCGAAAAATGGAAGGCGATCAGCAGCAGGGTCACCGGCAGCAGCCAGGTCCAACGCAGCGCCGGGGTGCTCCGGGAGGGAGGGGACACGGGCGGATTAGGAGGAACCGGGACGAGGGCGGCAAGCGAGCAAAGGCAGGAACGGGCGGTCGGCCGGAGCGCGGGGCGGGAGGAGCAATCCGGGGGGGGCGCGCTGAAACGATTGCCGGCGGGGCCGGCGGCCGACAGGGTGGGCCAGAAGACTTGCCCCGTGAAACCGCCGCCCGACTGCCTTGCCTGTGGCGCCTGCTGCTGCTCCCCCGCGGAACGGTTCATCCGCGTGACCGGCGACGACTGGGGGCGACTCGGGGAGGGGGTGGAAAAATGCGCGCACTTCCTCGGCCACCGCGCGTTCATGAAAATGACCGGGGGACGCTGTGCGGCGCTGGAGATCCGTGCCGCGCCCGGCCGGCCGACGGAGTGCTTCTGCACCTGCTACGCCCAGCGACCGCAAATCTGCCGGGAACTCGCCCGGGGCTCGCCGGAATGTGCGGGCGAACGGGCCCGGCCGAAGGTTCTCCTTGGCGCTCGCCAACCCGCGCACTAAAAGCGACGGTTGAATTTTAACACCGTGACGTCCTCCCCCTCCCGCCTCTCCGCCCCTGCAATCCGGCCGCTGCAAAAACTCATGGCGGCGAACCGCGGCGAGATCGCGGTCCGCATTTTCCGCGCGGGCACCGAGCTCGGCATGCGCACGGTGGCGGTCTATGCCGAGGAGGACCGCTTCTGCATCCACCGCTACAAGGCGGACGAGGCCTACCAGATCGGCCACGGCAAGGGCCCGGTCGCGGCCTATCTCGACATCGAGAGCATCGTCGGCGTCGCCCGGGAAAAGGGCGTGCAGGCGATCCATCCCGGCTACGGCTTCCTCTCGGAAAACGCCGCCCTGGCCCGCGCCTGCGAGGCGGCCGGCATCATCTGGGTCGGGCCGCGTCCGGAGTTGCTGGAGATGATGGGCGACAAGACCGCCGCCCGCGCCCTCGCCCAGCGCCTGAAAGTCCCGACCCTCCCCGGCACCGAGGAGCCGGTCACCGACCGCGGCGTCGCGATGAAGATCGCGAAGGAGATCGGCTTCCCGCTCATCATCAAGGCCGCCTTCGGCGGCGGCGGCCGCGGCATGCGGGTGGTCCACAAGGCCGCGGACCTGGCGGCGCTGCTCGACGAGGCCCAGTCGGAGGCTGAGCGCGCGTTCGGCAACCCGGCGGTCTTTCTCGAGAAGTACATTTCCAACTCCAAGCACATCGAGGTGCAGATCCTCGGGGACAAGCACGGCAACGTCATCCACCTCCACGAGCGCGACTGCTCGGTCCAGCGGCGGCACCAGAAGGTCGTGGAGGTCGCCCCGAGCTTTGGCCTGCCCAAGGCCGTGATCAGCGAACTCTGCGAGGCGGCGGCCCGTCTGGCCCGCGAGGTGCGGTACGACAACGCCGGCACGATCGAGTTTCTCTACGACCTCGACCGCCACGAGTGGTTCTTCATCGAGATGAACCCGCGCATCCAGGTGGAGCACACGGTGACGGAGGTCGTCACCGGCCTCGACCTGGTCCGCGCCCAGCTGCTCATCGCGCAGGGCTACGCGCTGCATTCGCCCGAGGCCGGCCTGCCGCTCCAGGCGGACGTGCCCTGCCACGGCTACGCCATCCAGTGCCGCATCACGACGGAGGACCCCGAGAACAAGTTTGTGCCGGACTACGGCCGCATCCTCGCCTACCGCTCGCCGGGCGGCTTCGGCGTCCGCCTCGACGGCGGCATGGGTTATGCCGGCGCGGTCATCACGCCGTTCTACGACTCGATGCTCGTGAAGGTCATCACCAGCGGCCAGAGCTACGAGATCGCGATGAACCGCGCCCGCCGCGTGCTGAGCGAGTTCCGCATCCGCGGCGTCAAGACGAACATCCCCTTCCTCGAGAACGTCATCGCGCACCCGCTCTTCCGCTCGGGCCAGGCCACCACCACGCTGATCGACACCTCGCCGGAGCTCTTCACGTTCAAGCCGCGGCGCGACCGGGCGACCAAGCTGCTCAACTTCCTCGGCAACGTGGTCGTCAACGGCAACCCGCACGCCAAGGGCTACCGCCCGGCCAAGCCGCTCCCCGTCGTGGCCGTGCCCGGCCAGGACGACCGCGGCGCCCCGCCGCCCGGCACCCGCGACCTGCTGCTCAAGCTCGGGCCGAAAAAGTTCGCCGACTGGACCCGGCAGCAGAAGCGCCTGCTGCTCACGGACACGACCTTCCGCGACGCCCACCAGTCGCTGATGGCGACGCGGGTGCGCAGCTACGACCTGCTGGCCAGCGCGGGCTTCCTCGCCCGCCGGGCCCCGGAACTCTACTCGCTCGAGATGTGGGGCGGCGCGACCTTCGACACCGCCATGCGCTTCCTCCATGAGGACCCGTGGGAACGCCTCCGCCACCTCCGCGCCCGCGTGCCGAACATCTGCTTCCAGATGCTGTTCCGGGGCGCGAATGCCGTCGGCTACACCAACTATCCCGACGCGGTCGTCGCCGGCTTCGTGCGGCACGCCGCCGCGTCCGGCATGGATATCTTCCGCATCTTCGACTCGCTGAACTACCTGCCCAACCTCCGCGTGGCGATGGAGGCGGTGCACGAGACCCACGCCGTCTGCGAGGCCGCGCTCTGCTACTCGGGCGACATTCTCGACGACCGCCGCGACAAGTTCTCGCTGAAGTATTATGTGAAGCTGGCCCGCGAGCTGGAGCGCATGGGCGCGCACGTCCTCGCGATCAAGGACATGGCCGGGCTCTGCCGGCCCTATGCCGCGCACAAGCTGGTGAAGGCCCTGAAGGAGGCGGTCGACCTGCCGATCCATTTCCACACGCACGACACCAGCGGCATCAACGCCGCCTCCATCCTGCGCGCGGCCGACGCGGGGGTGGACATCGTGGACCTGGCGACGGCGTCCATGTCCGGCAGCACCGCGCAGCCGAACCTCAACGCCATCGTGGCCGCGCTGCAGCACACGCCGCGCGCGACCGGCCTCGACCTCGAGGCGCTGAACCGGTTCTCCGACTACTGGGAGGGGGTCCGGGAGTATTACCGGCCCTTTGACACGGCGCCGAAGGCGGGCAGCGCCGAGGTCTACCTGCACGAGATGCCGGGCGGCCAGTACACCAACCTCAAGGAGCAGGCGGCCGCGATGGGCGTGGCGCACCGCTGGCCGGAGATCGCGCGCACCTATGCGGAGGTGAACCAGCTCTTCGGCGACATCGTGAAGGTCACCCCCTCGTCCAAGGTGGTCGGCGACATGGCCCTCTTCCTCTTTTCCCGCGGCATCAAGCCCGCCGATGTCGTCAACCTCGAGCCCGGCGCCACGCCGTTCCCGGAGAGTGTGATCGACATGCTCACCGGCGGCCTGGGCTGGCCCGACGGCGGCTGGCCGCTGCCCGTCTGGCGCGCCGTGCTCGGCGACCAGCGCTGCAAGGAGGCCCAGGCGAAATACCGGGCGGCGCTCGCCGCCGAAAAGAAGCGGGCCCGCGCCGGCCGCCCCGCGCACCCCGCCCCGAAGGCCGCCAGCGAGCTGGCGGCGATGAAGAAACCCCTGGCGGAGAAGCTCCGCCGGGAGCCGACGGACGACGAGTTCTACTCGCACCTCATGTACCCGCAGGTGTTCGCGGACTTCGCGAAGCACCAGCGGGACTTCGGCGACGTGAGCGTGCTGCCCACGCCGGCGTTTTTCTACGGGCTCAAGCCCCGCGAGGAAATCTCCGTCGAGATCGAGGAGGGCAAGATGCTCATCATCCGGCTCGTCAATGTTGGCGACGCCGACAAGGACGGCCGCCGTCCGGTGACCTACGAGCTGAACGGCATCGCCCGCGAGGTGTTCATCCACGACCGGAGCGTACTGGCCACGGCGAAGGCGCGGCCGAAAGCCGACCTCACCGACCCGTTGCAGGTGGCCGCCCCGATCCCGGGCCTCATTGTCATCCTCTCCACCTCGGTGGGCGCCAAAATCGCGAAGGGCGACAAGCTCTTCATGATGGAGGCGATGAAGATGCAGACCACGATCTACGCGCCGGCCGACGGCGTGGTGGCGGAGCTGCATGCCGCCATCGGCGACACGGTCGAGGCCAAGGACCTGATTGTGAAGCTCCGGCCCGCCGCCGGCTGAGGCGGGGGCAAGGGTCAGCCCAGGAACCCGGGAGACCAACGGTAGCGTTCTAGTCCTCCAAAGTTTCCGCCCCGCGCCCATGCCCGCCATCAACCCCGACGCCCTGGGCCGCCACCTGCGGCATCTGACCGAGATCATCGGGGTGCGGCTGGCCGGGCAGCCGGGAGAGGCGGCGGCCGCGGACTACGTGGCGGGGGAATGGGAAAAAACCGGCGCGCGGGTGCACCAGGAAAAATTTCCCGTGCAGACGCACGACGTCCGCGAACAGCAGCTCCAGGTTTATCACGACGGGGCGTGGCACGACGCGGGCGGCTCGCTTTTTGCGAACACCCCGGGCACGGCGGGGGCGTGGGTCGAGGCCCCGCTGGTGTTTTTCGAGGGGCCGACCGGCTACCAGCAGGCGGATCTGGCGCCCGGGCTGCGCGGCCGCATCGTGCTGCACCTCGGGAGCCACCTCGAGTCGCGCGAACACTACCGGCGGCTGGTGGCGGCCGGGCCGGCGGGACTCCTGATGGTCGACGTGCGGTATCCGGGCGCGACGCCGCTGGCGGATGCGATTTTTCCGGCCTATGCCGCCGCGTGCGGCGCGGTGCCGGCGCTCAACGTCGCCTTCCTCGACGCCTGGCGCTGGCGCGAGCGCGGGGCGACGCGCGCCCGGTTCCGGGTGGTGGGCGGTCCGCGGCCGGCGGAGTCGGCCAACGTGGTGGCCGAACTGCCGGGCACCGATCCGGCGGCGGGCGTGCTCTATCTCGGCTGCCACCACGACACCCAGGCGGATTCCGTGGGGGCGGATGACAACGGCACCGGGACGGCCGGCTTGATCGAGCTGGCGCGCGTGCTGGCGGCGCGGCCCCGGCGGCGCACGGTCCGGCTGATTTCCTTCGGGGCAGAGGAGCAGCTCTCGG
>SESE01000867.1_pt1 | contig 12437 bp, 9 predicted proteins | sample 3171371 | NCBI WGS metagenome assembly SESE01 (sample SAMN06051881, study PRJNA518727) | freshwater metagenome | biome: subpolar coniferous forest; feature: holomictic lake; material: water; isolation source: holomictic Lake 442, 13 m depth | place: Canada: near Kenora, Ontario | collected...
CTCGACCAGCACATTCACGGTTTCCCGGGAGCGGCAGAAGCCCGCTTCCAGCATCACGAAGCCCACCTGCATGGCAAAGACCAGGAAGGCTGCGACCAGGGTCCAGAGGGTGTTCAGGGGGTTGATGATGTCCTTGGCGGCCACCACTGGGGCAGCCGGGGCTGCAGGAGCGGGAGCTGCTGCAGGAGCCGGCGCGGCAGCTAGGGTTGGAGTGGCGGTGGCCACCGCCGCGGGCGGGGCTGGCGCGGGTGAATCAGCGTGGGCGGGTGTGCCATTGAGCATGACTGGGATGAGGATCATCATGCCGACCACGGCAACGAGGCCCAGGAGCTTTCCGGAGGCCATCAAGAGGCTGTAGCGGCGCCACTCGGGGTCTTTCATTCGTTCGGATAGTCGAGTCAGTTTCTGGGAGAAGGTGAGCTTCTCACTCGTGCAGGTGGTCCTTGCCATTGCAGGCTCCATGGGGTTGGAAAGGGGATGAGTCATCGGGAGGCTGCCCCGTTACGGCCAGGGCAGCCTAAATCAGAAGGCCTTGGCGATGGTGAAGGTGACGCGACTCTTGCCGATGTTGTGGCCCAGGACATTCGTGTAGTAGGCGTCCTTGGTGTCAGCATTGGTGCCGGCGAGGGCGAGGGTGTAGCCCTTGAGCTCGGTGGCGATCCCCAGCTTGTAATCGGTGTAGTCAAAGATGCTGTTGCCGGTCCCGGAGTAGGTGGTCTTGCCGCCGTGGGCCTGAATGGTCCAGCCGCTCTCGCCCAGGGGAATGGCCAGGCTGAGGTCGATGTAGCTGGAGCCATCAGCGTTGATGACGCCAAAATTGCCTTTGCTCAGCACCAGCGAGTATTTGAGGCTGGCCCAACTGTAGCTGAGGCCCAGATAGCCTTCCGTGGTATCGGGATTGTAGGCGCCGAGGCTGCCGTAGGAGCCTGGATAGAGGTAACGGTAGGCGCCGACGTCCAGGGTCAGATCCTTGGTGATGGCCCACTTATAGCCCCCGAACACGTCCACTTCCACACCAGCTGATACCTGACCAGCGGAAAAGGAGTCGGTGATCCAGGAGATGTTGCTGCTGGCCAGGCTGAGGTAGAAGCCCGAGGGATGCACCAGGTCCAGTTCCGCCTGGACTGTGGGGTTGCCGTTGGTCTGGGTGAGCCCGCGGAAGATGTATTGGGAGCCGAGGGTGGTGGAGCCCGTCAGGGCGAAGCCAATGAGTGAAGGCGGTGGAGGTGGTGCCGGGGGCGCGGGGGCCGCAGGTGCGGGCGTCTGGCCCACGAGACCGGCGGTCAGTGCCGCCAGCAGGGAAAGGGTCTTGAAGAGGCGCATGAAGGCTCCAGGAGGAATGGGGTTCGATGAGAGAAGTCACTGACAGGGAGGGCTGACGCCTCTTGATCAGTTACTGCGGGCTCCTTCAGCGGCTTCGCTGCTCGGCGCCATGGGCTGACTGGCGCGGGTTGTTGTGCCTGTCTGCGCCGCTGGTATTGCCAGCAAAGAGTGGGGACATGGCCGCCATGGCCGCTGCCGCCGCGAGGGCCCGGTACAGGGTTCGCCGGTTCATGTGAGGTCCTCCTGACCTTGCGCAGGGAACGGGCACCACCAAGACCCAGGGCAAAGGGAACGCGCTCCAGGTCATGGCTGCCTCCGATCCATGAAATCCAGGGGCCGGCCATCGGCCCCAACTGCCCTGTGGAGGAGCAGAGAGCGTGCCGAAATGGGATTTTGAAATAATTATAATTTAAATAAAGATATGATTTAAGTTGAAATGAATTAAAATTAGACATTAAGATGACTTTATCAACCAAAAATGTATGGTTAATGATATTTAGTTACAAATATGTAATATTCGTAGCTAGGAAACCCGGAAGCGCTCTGGTTCAAGACCGTGTTTTTGGATCTTGTAGTTGAGGATGCGTTCCGTGGTCTGGAGCAGTCGAGCAGCACGGGAACGGTTGCCCCGGGCGGACTTCAGGGCATCCTGCAGAAGATCCCGCTCGAAGGCTGAAACCGCGGCCCCTAGGGCCGTTCCCGGCAGAGTCCCAGAGACTTCCGCCGTCTGCAGCGAGGGTGGGAGGTGGTGGGCATGGACGACCCCGCCTTCGCAGACGAGGATGGCCCTTTCCATACAGTTCTCTAGCTCCCGCACGTTGCCGGGCCAGTGGTAGGCCACCAGCATATCGATGGCTGAAGTTGAGATGCGACGGACATCCTTCCCGTGCGCCGTGGCGTACTTTTCTGCGAAATGGTCGGCGAGGAGCAGGATGTCCGTGGAACGCTCCCGCAGTGGGGGCAGAAAGATTTCGAACACATTTAGCCGGTAGTAGAGGTCCTCGCGGAAGGCACCGCTGAGGGTGGCTGCCTCCAGGTCTCGGTTCGTGGCCGTGATGACCCGCACATCTACCTTGACCGGGCGGACGCCCCCAAGTCGCTCGAACTCCCGCTCCTGCAGCACGCGCAAAAGCTTCACCTGGGTGGCCGGGGAGAGCTCCCCGACCTCATCCAGGAACAGGGTGCCGCCCTGAGCCAGTTCGAAGCGACCCAGCTTCTGCTTGCGGGCATCGGTGAAGGCGCCGGGTTCGTAGCCGAAGAGTTCTGACTCGATGAGGGCTTCGGGCAGGGCGCCGCAGCTCACCTTGATGAAGGGCTTCGCCGCCCGTGGTGAGCTGTAGTGAATGGCGTGGGCGATGAGCTCCTTGCCCGTGCCTGATTCGCCACGGATGAGCACCGTGGTATTGGCGGGGGCGGCCTGGGCCACCAGCTCATAGACCCTCTGGATGGCGTGGCTGTTGCCGATCAGGTTGGGCAGTTCATAGCGCTCCCGCAGTTCTTCCCGGAGTTGGCGGTTCTCTTCCAGGAGCCGCTGGCGATCAACGGCCACCAGGCGGGCTACCTTCATGGCCAGCCCCACCATGGAGGCTGCAATCTGCAGGATCTTGGTATCCCGGTCGTAATCCCGGGCAGGGTCATGGGGCAGGGCCAAAGAAAGCGTCCCTGCGGATTTCCGGTCCAGGAAGACCGGAACACAAAAGAAGGACATCTCCCCCTTCCGGCGCCGCTGCTCCTTCATGATCCCCGTGCGGTCCAGGTAGAGCGGTTCCTGGCTGACCTTGGGGACCACCACGGCCTTGCCGCTCTGAAAAACCCGGCCCGTGATGCCCTCGCCAGCGCGATAGCGGGCTCGGTCCACGGCCTGACGGGAAAGGCCCAGCGAGGCCTCCATGCGGAGCCCTCCGCCCTCCTCTTCGACCAGCATGATGGCACCACTGAAGGCCCCGAAGGCCTCCGCTAGAATTCCCAGGACCTTGGGCAGAGCGGCGCGGGTGTCGGTGGTGGCCAGGGCACGGCTCAGCTCCACCAGGGGGGTGAGGCGGCTGGTATCTTCGGTCGAGATCATGAATTCCTTCCTGTGAACTTACAAAATTGTATAGAAATTTTAAAAATATTCCAATTTTGTATAGGGTCCTGATTTTGGATGAGTTCTTGCGATGATGGGATTCCACCCCGAGGTCCTAATGTCCCGTGCACAGCTGAAGGATGAAGTCTTCATGAACATGGCGTTGGAGCTCAGCAGGCTCGGCACCTGTTGTCGCCTCAAGGTGGGTTCCGTGTTGCTTCGGGCAGACGGTGGTATCGCAGCGGCTGGCTTCAATGGGGCCTTGCCTGGGATGGCCCACTGCACGCCAGAGACCTGTCAGCCCGGCCAGCGATGCCTGCACACCAGTCACGCAGAGGAGAACGCCCTGGGGTTCTGTGACGGCCCCGTGGCTACGGCCTACGTCACCCACGAGCCGTGCCTAATCTGCTGCCGGGCCTTGGTGCGCCGAGGCGTGCGACGCGTCGTTTTCCGTCATCCCTATACGAGCATCGCCGTCCAGGAGCGTGCAGAACGTCAGGCCATCCTCGAACACTTTGGCGTGGGCTGGGAGCAACTGCCCGAGGCTTGAAGTCTGGGCTGGGCGGGGCATACTTCACTGCGCCCGTCCTTTTGGAGTCAGCCCGGTGAATGGAACCCTGGTCCAACTGCGGCTGAATGGTATGGACGTGGTCACTCCGGAGGGAACCTTCCTGCTGGCACTCTGTCGGGAGCAGGGCATCGCCATTCCGACGCTGTGTTCCGATCCCCGCCTGAAGGCTGCCTCCACCTGCCGACTCTGTGAAGTGGAAGTCCAGGGTGAGCTCCGTCCCCTCTGCGCCTGTGCCACCGAGGTGCGTCCGGGCATGGTGGTGGAGACCCACACACCTGCCCTGGAATCCTTCCGGCGCACCATGCTGGAACGCTATGCCAGCCATGTCCCGGCCGAGGATCCCGCACGCCTTGCGGGCAAGCCCTTCAAGGAACTCCTCGACCGGTACGGGGTGACGACCTCTGGAGCTCAACGCACGGAGCTGAAGCACCCCGACCACCCCTACCTTGCTGTGGATCTGTCCTGGTGTGTCGCCTGTGGCCGCTGTGTGCGGATCTGTGAGGAAGTTCAGGGGCAGGATGTCTGGACCTTTTCAGGCCGGGGTGCGGCGGTCCTCCCCGCACCCCAGTTGGCTGCAGGACTGCTGGAAAGCGGGTGCGTGAGCTGCGGAGCCTGTGCTGACACCTGCCCGACCGGTGCGATTGAGGACGTCTCCCGCCTGGCCCACGGACTGCCGGAGCGCTGGGTGCGGACCACCTGCCCTTACTGCGGCACGGGATGCGAACTGGATTTGGGCATAAAGGAGGACCGGATTAGCGAGGCGCGGCCGGCTCTCGATGCTCCCGTCAACCGCGGGCACCTCTGCGTCAAGGGTCGCTACGGCTTTGGGTTTGGCGAGGCGCCGGAGCGCATCACTGAGCCCATGATCCGACGGGAGGGGGAGTGGGTTGAAGTGAGCTGGGAGGTGGCGCTGGCGGCTGTAGCCAAGTCCCTTTCGCGCCATGCAGGGAAGGCAGGAGTCCTGGCCTCCAGCCGAGCAACCAACGAAGACAACTACTTGGCGCAGAAGTTCGCGCGTATCGCCCTCCGGACGCACAATGTGGACTGCTGCGCCCGGGTCTGCCACGCGCCGAGTGCCGCCGGTCTGGCCCTGGCCTTTGGGACTGGTGCAGCCACAAACAGCTACGCAGATGTGGAACGTGCGGGCCTGTTCCTGGTGGTGGGAGCCAATCCCACCGAAAACCACCCCATCGTAGGCGCGCGGATCCGACAGCGGGTTCGTGCCGGGGTCCCGCTCATCGTCATCGATCCGCGGCGCACGGAACTCGCTGCCATTGCTGAGGTTCACCTAGCGCCGCATCCCGGTACCAACTTGCCGCTCCTGCTGGCGATGGCCCGGGTCATCCTGGACGAAGGCCTCGCCGATGCAGCCTTCCTGCAGGCCCGCACGGAGGGACTGGAGATTTTTGTTCCTTCGGTCCAAGCCTGGACCCCGGAGCGGGCGGCCCAGGTCTGTGGTGTCTCTGCCGAGGCGATCCGTTGGGCGGCCCGCCGCTACGCCACTGTCAAGCCCGCCATGTGCTTCCATGGCCTGGGCGTCACCGAGCACGTGCAGGGCACCGATGGTGTAACGGCCCTGGCCCAGTTGGCACTGCTGACGGGCAATGTGGGTCTGGCCGGTGCCGGTGTGAACCCGCTCCGTGGCCAGAACAATGTGCAGGGCAGCGCCCAGATGGGCTGTGAACCTTCTCGGCTGACCGGCTATCAGAAGGTCGCCCAGGCGCAGGCCACCCTTGAGGCCGTCTGGGGTGTAGAGCTGCCCCTGGGAGCGGGGCTTACAGCCATGGAGATGCTGGATGCCGCGGGTGATGGCCGCATGAAAGCGCTGCTGGTCATTGGCTATGACATCCTCCTCAGCCATCCCAATGCCCAGGAGACTGCTCAGAATCTGAACGGTCTGGACGAGCTCATTGTGGTGGACCTCTTCCTGACGGAAACGGCAAAGGCCTTCGGGACGGTCTTCCTTCCCGCCGCGAGTCCCTTTGAAAAGGAGGGCACCTTCATGAACGGCGAGCGCCGGATTCAGCGGGTCCGGCAGGCGCTTCCTCCCCGTGGCAACAGCCGCACCGACCTTGCCATTCTGTGCGACCTCGCGGACCACCTCGGGGTTGGTGCTCACTTCCGTTATACCGATGCGGCCGCCGTCTGGGAGGAGGCTCGTCGCACTTGGCCAGCCATCGCGGGCATCAGTTACGGGCGGCTGGACCGTGAAGGTGGCCTGCAATGGCCTTGCCCAACAGAGGACCATCCGGGTACCACTGTGCTGCATGGAAGGGATTTTCAGGGTGGGGAGCGGGCAACCTTCCGGCCCCTGGCCTGGCTTCCCAGCGGAGAGGTCCTAACCCCCGACTACCCGTTCCTCTTGAATACGGGGCGGAGCCTCTTCCACTTCAACGCCGCCACCATGACCGGAAGGACTCGCAATGGGGAGTTGAGTGCCGATGATTGGATTGATGTCCACCCGGAGGACGCCGCCAGACTGGGCGTGGTGGATGGGGACGCCCTGAGGGTCTTTAGTCGCCACGGTGCCTTCACCCTGCGTGCTCGCCTGAGTCAGGATGTTCGGCCAAACGAACCCTTTGCCACCTTCCATTCCGTGGGTGCCTTTGTGAATTGCGCCACCGGCACGGGCCGGGACCGTATCACGGGAACACCGGAATACAAGGTCACTGCGGTGAACATGCGAAAAGGTTAGATCCCGCCATGTTCCCAGGTCGGCACCGGCTCGGGATTGATCGCCACCTCAGTGCCATCATCGAGAATGAGCATGGCGGGATCTCCCGGATGTATGTCCACGATGGTGCGGCCCAGCAGCCGTTCCCGGCGGCCGTGATGCCACGGAATGCCCATGGGGTAAGTGCGGCGGTAGGCATCGAGGGGGGCTTCCATGGACCGATAGAGTCGGCGCAGTGCCGAGTTAAGTGCGAGTTCGAACCCCTTGGGGGCTTCCAGGTCCAGGCCTGCCGCCTCCAGAAGGGCTTCGGAGGGCTTTCTGCTGCCAAGGCCCTCGACACTCCAGGGGGGCGAGCCCGGAGCAGCTGGGGACCTCCCATCGAGCACTACGGCATGGCCGCGATGGAGGGCGAGCCAGATCGAGACCCGCCCATAGGGGCCCCTCCCAGCAAAGTCCAGCGGGGGCTGGGTGTCGTCATGGAAGACTACGGCTCGGAGCGGCAACCACTCAAAGGTCTCGGCCACCTTGGCCCCGACGGGACCCGGATAGGCTTCCCGCAGCCCAGCCACGGCCTCGGCGAAGGTCTGCCGGAGTCCGGCGAGGCTGAGGACGCCCTCCGGCAACCCCTGGGCATCCAGGCTCAAAGGAGGCTCGTGCCAATCAGCAGCCAGGGCTGGAACTACATGATGGAACAAGATGAGCGATGGGTCCCAGTCCCAGTTCCTGGCGGGCTCGTATCCGAGCTCTCTGCACAGATCAAACCAGGCTCGGCCAGGGGCCTCAGCGCCCGGGAAGTAGATGGACCCGCCATCAAGGAAGAGCTCGCAGGCTGGTCCCGAGGGCATTGCCCTGCGGCTGAGGCAGAGCTCATGGCGACCCAGGGTGCCGATGGTGGTCTCGTGGTAGGGGTGATCCTCCTGTCGCAGTATCCTCAGGGGCGCACCCAGGATCCAGGCATCCAGAGCCATTGCGAACTTCCCTTCAGAGGAAGCCTGGGTTGCCTTCCTGTCCGAGTCAATGCCTGGAGGGCAGAATAGACCCAGGAACTCAGTCGACCCGCTGGAGGTCCATGCCCGGATAGTAGTGCTGGAGGATCTGTTTAAAGGGCGCTCCTTCCAGGGCCATGCCATAGGCACCGGTCTGGCACATGCCCAGGCCATGACCCCAGCCTCGCCCGTAGAAGATCCACCGACGTTTTCCGCCCTGGCCCACAGTGAGCCAGCGGAAGACATTGTCCTTGAGGCCCAGGAGGCCCCGGATGTGCATGCCCCGCACCCGGTGGGAGGCTCCCTGGGAATCAATGAGCGTGAGGTCGGAGGCCCGGCCCTGGTCATTGTAATGGGCCTTCAATTCCCGGATGCCATTGACCTTGATTCGCTTGCGAACGGTGGCAAGCAGCTCGGCTTCCGTATACTCAACCCTCCAGTGGGCAGTGGGGTTGTAGCGGTCCCAGGCGGCGCCGTCCGGATCCAGGCGGCGGATGAGGACCTGGGCGGGCCTGTCGAGGATGGAAATCCACTTCAGACGGTCCCCCACCTGGATATCAGCTCTGGGCACCAACTGTAGGCTGCCATCCGGGGCCTCCACCGCAAGTACCACCGAAGAGGACAGCGGCAAGGGCTCGGGTCCCCCGCGCTTCCGACGCACCTGCCGGTCCAACAGGAGGGTGCCCTCGCCCGGGGTGAAGGGCTCCAGTTCCTGCCAGAGGCGGCCCAGGAACTGCAAGGCCTGTTGCAGGTTGATCGGTTCCGGCACGGCCCAGGCCGAGGCAGGGAGTGCTCCCCGGCGGGTCAGAAAGGCTGCCAGCAGGCGATCCTCAGGCAACGCATCCGGAAGAAAGTAGGTCGCATCCTGGGGGCGTTCCTGCCCCTCCACCACCTGGTGGAAGCCAAAGGCACGGGCTAAATTGAGATACAGGTTGCCACCGCGGGGCAAAGGCAGGGCCTCCATTCCCAGGCGCTCCTGAAGTAGGCGCACAGGCTTGGTCAGGTCCAGGGGGGTCGCCGGCTGGGATAAGCGATCGCCTGCCAGCCACTCAGTCGGGATGGCAACGGAAACCAGGCGTAAGAGCTCCCAGGTCAGCCAAGGCTGGCGCGGCTCCGGGGTGGTTGGCACGCCCGCGACAAAGGGCAGGGTCTGGGGTCGCTCCGGATAACAGGAGGCCGCGCGGAGGTAGGGTGCATCTCCGCCGAAAACCTGGGCAACGTCCGTGGTGTGCCCCCCGCAGTTGGCCATGAAGAGGGCCTGGATGGGCTTGCCACGGTAGGTGGCAAAGAGCCCCTCGGTTTCCTGGATGGCGCGATCAGTGAGGAGTTGCTCCCCATCACGGCCGCCGTAGACCTGGTCAGCGACCGTGTCACCCATATCGAAGCCATCCGCCGCGCGCTTCCCGCGGTTGGCCACAGCATAGGTGCGGGCCGCCACAGCCTGAGCCTTCAGAGCCTCCAGGGCGGGGTATTCCCAGCCACCCATTTCCTTGGGCACCACGCCGCGCAGGTAGGTCTCCAGATCGAGGGTGTTCATGACCGTCAACCGGCCCTGGGTGTTGGGAAAGATCTCAATCCGACCACGGTAGCGGCCCTTGCCCTGAAGGGTGGTCAACTCCCCCGCCGGCCTCAGCCACACGCCCGTAGGCGGCAGCGCCAGGCGCTCATAGCGCTCTGTGACAGCGTAGAGGGCGCGGCCTTTCCGGGGCTGACTCGGGAGCGTTTCGGAGGCCACCCACAGCTCATCAAAGCCCAGGTCCTGGAGCTTCTGCAGGACCGGTTCGGCCAGGCTCACCTCCCGGAAGTGGCCTGTGAGCACGCGCCAAGTATCGGCATCCGGAACCTTCACCCGGTCCGGGGCCTCGGCCTGATCCTGCAGTCGCTTCATGAGCGCCGTGGCCTCTGCAATGGATTGCGGCCCCCCCACCTGGATGCGGTATTCAATGGTGGCGGTCGACTCCCCGCGGCTATCCCACCAGATCCGGACCTTTTCGTCTGCGGCAACCTTCAGCAGCGGTTCCCCGGCGCGGTCGCAGATTTGGCCTCCCCCTTCGAGGGCGATAATCCATTCCGTGGCCTGAGTATCGAGACCAATCTTCAACGGAGGCTGGGCGGCAATGGCCTGCGTGACGGACAGGATCAGGGCTGGAACCGAGAGGCGTTTCATCCGCAGGATTGTCCCACGAATCCTGCCAGGGCCGCCCAGCGGCGGGCCCGCAGGTCCTCCACATCCAGCAGGCCACCCTCCGGCCCTCGGCGGTGGGCGAGCAGGCCGATGCAGCTGCCATCGGAGGGCCGGAAGAACAAGGCAGGACCGGTGTAGCCCAGATGAAACCACCAGCCCGAAAGTGGGCCAAGAGATTCCTGGGGGGGCGGTGCAGCGGGTGGTGCCGCCTCGGTGGCAGCTTCCAGGACATGAACACCGAAGCCCTGGGGGAGGCCAGAGAGCAGGCCTCCAAAGGAACCTGCACCGGAATGGGCTACCTGGAGGCCCAGTCCCCAGTGTGTGGCATTCTCACCCTCGGCAGCTTCCGTGGCCATTCTCTCAGGCCAGCCGGCAGCCGCCCAGCGAAGCAGGGTGCTCCGGAGCTGGGACGCCGTGGTGCCGAACCCTGCATGGCCTTGCATCCCGGCCCGGGCATTGCAGTCGTGGGGCAGGTGGGGACTCCGAGTCGGTGGTGGCAACTCGGTGGCCAGGGTCCAGGCAAGGCTATCCGGGCCGTCCGGCACCTCGGTGGGGGGGACTGCCCATGGCGCAGGACTGAGTCCGGAGGTGGCACCCAGTGTTATGAAGGGCACACCGGTTTCCAGTTCGAGTAACTCGGCCAAGAGTCGGTAGTTCAGATCCGAGTAGGTTGCCAAACCAGGTGTCGATGGGCGCAGCAGGGGGTGACCGGAGACCTCTCGGCGCAGCTGAACCGCCTGGGGCTCGCCAGTGTATGGGCGCCAGGGTGGCAGTCCAGAGGCATGGGACAGCAACTGTCGCACGGTGAGTGGTGTGGCACGGTCATGGAACCCCAACGCCCAACGCCGATCTGCGTCCAGATCCAGAAAGGCCAACGCCAGGGGAGCCGTCACCAGGGGCTTGGTGAGGGAGGCGAGGTCGTAGAACGTGCTCACACTCCGCTCAGCTCCGACAGGCTCTTCGCCACGGCCTTCTGGACTAAGTCCGCCACGCCCATGGCCTCCTGGCCTTCCTCCCAGGTCACCCCGTCCAGGCCGAGGCCCAGGCAGGCCGAGTGGAAGGCTTCAATCTCCAGGCGCAGGGGTTCACCTTCCTCGATATCGGCGGTTTCGGGCTTGACCTCTGGGCCATCGGGACCCATCACGAGGCGCAGCAGTTCCAGCTTCTGGGTGGCGAAGTCGAGGCTAGCGTATTCTTTGTCGCCGAAGGCGCGGAGCGTCCGCTCCTTCTTGCGCGCCACCCGACTGGCAGTGACCGTGGCGAAGGCGCCGCCTTCGAACTTCAACCTGGCATTGACCAGATCGGCGTATGGCGTGAGGACCGGGATGCCTACGGCCTCCACATCGATGACGGGTCGTCCCACCAGGGCTCTCAGCAGGTCGAGGTCGTGAATCATTACATCCATCACTACATCCACTTCGAGGCTGCGGGCGGGGAAGGGGGAGACCCGAACGGCCTCCAGGAAGCGGGGCTTGAAGCCGCGCTCCCGTAGGGCGGTGACGGCCGGGTTGAATCGCTCCAGGTGGCCCACCTGGGCGATGAGGCCGGGCAAGGTCGCGCGGGCTGAGGCCAGGGCCTGCAAGAGAGAAGTTCCCTCAGCAAGGGTCGCTGCCAGGGGCTTCTCCATCAGGACATGCTTCCCGGCCTTCAGGGCCTGGAGGCCTAAGGCATGGTGGTAACCAGTGGGTGCGGCGATCTGGACGGCATCGACATCCGCAAGCACCTGGTCCAGCGAAGCCACCCAGGGCGCGCTGAATTTGGCGGCGATCTCAGGACCTCTGCTGGCATCAGGATCCACCACCGCCACCAGGGTGGCATTTGGTGCCGAAGCCGCGATGCGGGCGTGATGCTGCCCGAGGTGGCCTACTCCGACAACAGCAACACGCAGCTTGTTCATGGTTCCCCTTTCGAATGTGTCAGATACCTCGGGCCGGTCACGCGATTGGCAGCCCGTGAACAGGCGCCCCGCTTGGGGCGCCTTCCCGCTCCCCGCTGGGCGGGGGCGCGGAGCGGGTCCCCCGATGCTGCCCGAGGTGGCCTACTCCGACAACAGCAAGACCCAGCTTGTTCATGGTTCCTCCAGACCATGTCAGCCTATCAGGGCTGTTACCCTAAGTTTTGCCCTCTGAAAGGTCGTCATGAATCTCAACATTGAAGCCGTGAACATGGTCCGCTGGCTACACTTCATCGCGCTGGCTGTGGGAGGCGGTGCCGCGGTAGTGACCCTCCTTCTTTCGGGGTTCGAAGAGGACCGGGAGGATCTTCGTGGCCTCGCCGCAACAGTGTGGTCCAAGGTGGTGGCATGGGCCTTCCGCCTTGCGCTCGCTACAGGAGTTGCGTCGCTGTTCCTCGTAATGCAGAACGGCAGCAACCCCATGAAGAACGGATCCTATTTCCATATCAAGATGCTGCTGGTGCTCCTCCTGGTTGGCCTGTCGGAAATGACTCCGAAGTCCCTTGCGGCGGCCAAACGGGGCTCGGCCCTCCTCGTGCTGGTTCTTTTCCTGGCGACCACCTTTACGGTTTTCAACAAAGGGCTGTTCGGTGCCCGCCCCAAGAACACCCTCCAGGTCCCCGTGAGCGCTGGAGCCCCTTCCGCCCAATCCGCGCCGGTGCTCCCGAGCCAGACCCCG
>SESE01000868.1_pt1 | contig 12426 bp, 13 predicted proteins | sample 3171371 | NCBI WGS metagenome assembly SESE01 (sample SAMN06051881, study PRJNA518727) | freshwater metagenome | biome: subpolar coniferous forest; feature: holomictic lake; material: water; isolation source: holomictic Lake 442, 13 m depth | place: Canada: near Kenora, Ontario | collected...
AGCACCTGATGTTCAAGGGCCGCCCCATGCCGCTGGCCTTCGATGTGCTGCTCCATGTGGGCACACTGGGCGCCCTGATGATTTATTTCCGCCGGGAACTCATCCAGGTGATCATGGGCTGCTTTGGGCGGGACAAGGCCGGCCGGAAGCTGGCGATCTGGCTGTTCGTGGCGATGCTTCCGACGGGCCTCTTCGGTCTCGCCACCAGGGGCCTGAAGGAAACCGCCAAGGAACATCTCTGGGTCTATGGGCTGGGCCTGCTCGGTACCGCCCTCTTGCTGTTCGTGGCCAATCGACTCAGCCAGCAGCGGGTGAATCAGCAGGACGAGGATCTGGCTGGACGCGACATCCAGGACCTGCGGGCCATGGACGCCCTGGCCGTGGGCACCATCCAGGGCCTTGGCGGCGGCTTCGGCCTGTCCCGCTCCGGCTCTACCATCTCCATCGGCGTCTTCCGGGGCTTAAAGCTGCCGGCATCCGCTCGCTTCAGCTTCATGCTGGGCATGCCCACCATCGCCGCTGCGGCGGTGCTCGAGGTGCGGGGACTCCTGAAACCCCTGCTGAAACACCAACCCCTTCCCGCTGACCTGACCTTCCCGGCCGGTTCTGCCTCACCGGTCCTGCTGTGCACGGCCGGCGTGCTTGCCGCTGCCATTTCTGGCTATCTGGCCATCGGTCTCCTCGACCGCTTCACCCGCAAGCCTAGGCTGAATGGTTTCGCAGTGTACTGCCTGGGATTGGGACTGGTCATGCTCGTGCTGGGGGCCACTGGCGTATTGGGCCGTCACTGAGCTCATGGGCGGCCCTGCTGGCCGCTCCTCAGCCCTCGTTCACCGAAAGATTAGGCCGCTTTTCCACCAGTCATTCTAGACTGGGGCCTGCGCTCTGCGAGGCTTTCATGATTCAGCTGAACGATGTCCACAAAACCTTCACCGTGAAGGATCGGAAGACCCGCAGCAGCAAGCGGATCGAGGCCGTGCGCGGCATCTCCCTCACGGTGAAACCGGGCGAAATCTACGGTCTGCTGGGGCCCAACGGAGCCGGGAAATCCACGACCCTGCGCATGATCGCCGGCCTCATGGACCCAGATACGGGAACCATCGAGGTCTGCGGCATGGATACCCGCCAGAAGCCGGAGGCCGTCCGGGGGTGCCTCGGTTTCCTGAGCACGGACATGGGGGTCTACACGCGCTTCACACCCAGGGAGCTATTGCGGCTCTTCGGCGAGTTCCAGGATGTGGATCCCGCCATTGCCGAACGACGCGGACTGCACCTGCTCGAGAAGCTTCAACTGGCTGACTTTGCGGATGTGAAGATGGAAGGCTTCTCCTCGGGCCAGAAGCAAAAGGTAAGCATCGCCCGGGCCCTGCTGCACGATCCCAAGGTGGTGATCTTTGATGAGCCCACCACGGGCCTGGATGTGCTCACCGCCAAGACCGTGCTGGACCTGCTGCGCATCATGCGCGAGGAAGGCCGGACGGTGATCGTGTCCACTCATGTCATGCCCATGGTCGAGGATATCTGTGATCGGGTGGGCATCATCTTCGACGGCAAGCTCCATGGGGATGCGCCTCCCAGGGACATCCTGCAATCCAGGCGCGCCAAGACCCTGGATGAAGTCTTCTTCCAGCTCGCAGCCGAATCCGAGGGAGGCAACTGATGCGTGGCGCCCTGCTCATCGCCAAGAAGGAATTCCTGGAGCTCTCGAAGGACCGGAAGACCATGTTCTTCGCCTTCGTGCTGCCCTTCCTGCTCTATCCGGCCATCTTCGGCATGATGGCCAAGATGGGCAAGCGGGACGAGGTCCAGAACCGCAACAAGGCCAGCCGCATCTACCTGGTGGACCCCTCAGGAACCCTGGAGGGGCTCCTCAAGGGGGATACCAAGCTGTTCAATCTCGTCCCCAAGCCAGATGGCGATTTCCAGCAGGCCCTGCGGGACCAGAAGCTGGACCTGGTGGTGCAGGTGGCCGGAAGTGCAGCCGCCGCCATCCAGGCCCAGGAAACCTTTGAGATCATCGCCACCCAAGATGGGAGCGAGCGCACCTCGGAGATCGCCCTGAAGCGCCTCAAGGATGTGCTGCAGGTCCAGGAGAAGAGTTGGGTGCAGGGCCGCCTCAAGGTGATCGGGGCCTCGTTACAGCTCGCCGACCCCTTGAAGCTGGAGGTCAAGGATGCGGCGGACACGGCCCTGAAAGCCGGCAAGATCCTTGGCATGATGCTGCCCTACATGCTGATGGTCATGATGTACACGGGCTCCATGCAGCACGGCATCTACGCCACAGCCGGCGAGAAGGAACGCCAGACCCTGCTGAGCCTCATGGCCACCCGGCTGCCGCGGAACCAAATCATCCTCGGCAAGCTGATCTACATCTTCTGCATGGGCGTCATCGCCGCCCTGCTGAACCTCCTGAGCATCGCCTTCTCCATCCCCTTCATCGGTGGCGGTTCCGCTGGTTCCGCTGGTTCAATGCAGGCCGTGGCCACCGTCGCCAACCCCATGACCCTGGGCCTCACCTTCCTGATCATGGTACCGCTGGGCCTCTTCTTTTCGAACTTCATCCTGCTCATGGGCATCCAGGCCAAGAACACCATCGAGGCCGGTAGCGCCATCATGCCGGGCATCTTTATCGTGGTCTTCCTCGGCGTGTTCAGCATGGCCCCAGGCGTAGACAAGATCGCAGCCCTGGCTTACGTGCCCGTAGTGAATGTCTGTTTGGCCCTCCGCAAGCTCTTCAGCCAGCAGTTCAGCTGGGTGGAATACCTGGTGGCGTTCACGATGACCGTCGGACTGGCCGGCGTAATGACCCTGATCTCAACCCGCTTGCTGAATAGAGAAAAGGCCCTCTTCAAGGTGTGATTCACCACCCGCCCGGCCAGCCAACCGGCATTTGCGGGGGAAAGGCTGTCACTCTATAGTTTTCCCGAAGGCTTCCAGGGGATCACGCATGGCAACCAAGGCCAAGACTCAACCCGCTCCCAAGACCGCAGTCGTGCCGTCTCCGGTTGCGCCCTATCCCCTCGCCAGCGCCTTCGCCGCGGCGGTCAAGTTCGTGAATACGGGCAACTATGCCGAAGCCTCCACAGCCCTGCAGTCCCTTGTACAGGAAGCCCAGGTTGCCGGAGACTGGGCCGTCAAGCGCCGTGCCCAGGTCTACCTGACGCTGGCAGAGTCCAAGCTCCACCCCGCCAAGGAGAGCACCGCGGACCCGGTCACCGAGATCCAGGCCTGCCTCAACCGCCATCAGACCGACGAGGCCCTGAAGCTCAGCGAGAAGGCCATCAAGGGCCACCCCGCCAAGGCCTCGCTCCACTACCTACGCTCAGTCGCCTTCGCCCAGGCGGAGAACACCGAAGCTGCCGCCGAATCGCTGAAGAAGGCTGTGGATTTGGAACCGGACTTCGTTTACCAGTGGCATATGGAGCGGGACTACGACTCCATCCGGAAGTCTCCCCTCTTCGCGTTCACCGAAGGCCGCTGAGTTTAGGGCCCTGCCCATGTCCAACGTGGTGAGTCTGCATGCCGATCAGCCCCTGAGGGTGGTGACGCTCGGGGGCGGGACCGGTCTGGCCGCGCTGCTCCGGGCGCTGAAACGGGAGGCGGGTCGGGGCCGTGATCCCTGGAAGCTGACTGGCATCGTCACCGTATCCGATAACGGCGGTTCCTCGGGTCGCTTACGGGAGGAACTCGGTGGCATCCCCCCTGGGGATCTGCGCAACTGCCTCTCAGCCCTGACCTTGGACGACTCCCCCCTATCGGATCTCCTGAACTACCGTTTTCAGGGGAACGGCGACCTGGCTGGACATTCGCTCGGCAACCTGATGCTCTGGGCTCTCGCCGATCTCACCGGGGACTGGGTCCAGGCCATCCGCCAGTTGTCCTACGTGTTGGTAACCCTGGGACGACTCTTCCCTTCCACGATCGTGCCCGTCACCCTCTGCGCCGAGGACATGGACGGTCGCCGCTACAACGGGGAGACCGAAGTGGGGGCCTGCCGCGCGATCCTTTCTCGTGTCTGGCTGGACCCCCGGGATGCGGAGCCCCTTCCGGAAGCCGTCCTGGCCCTGCTCCGGGCCGACTTGGTACTCCTTGCCCCGGGCAGTCTCTACACCTCTACCATCGCCAACCTGCTCATCCTTGAACTGCGGGAATCCCTGGAGTTTTCCCGAGCCCCCATCGTCTATGTGGCGAACCTCATGACCGAACCGGGCGAAACAGCCGGACTGGATCTGGAAGCCCATGTCGCGGCCATATCCTCCTTCGGGGGTATCAAGCTCTCGGCCATCATCGCCAACGCGACGCCACTGGAGGCGGACATGGCGGCTCGCTACCACAGCGAGGGTGGCGAACCGCTGCTGGCGGCCTCGGACAGCATCATGGGTATCCCCGTCCATCGCTTCCCCCTGCTGGATCCGGAAGCCCCCATGGCCCGCCATCACCCGGATCTGCTGAATCACGCCATCAAGGACGTGCTGACCCGACTCTGAGATCGCCTATCGGGATGGCAGAATCACGCCGATACCTTGGATAGGGTCGGGCCCTGATTGTAAATTTTGAGGGACATTGCTTTTATAACAAGTATCGGAGTAGGCTGATCCACTCTGGAGGCGGCTGTTGGCATTGACCGGTGATCTTTCGACCATGGGCCTGGAGGACATCTTCCAGTGGCTCGCCGTGGGCAAGAAGACCGGCGTCCTGGAGTTGAAGGGGGTCTTGCACACCAAGCGGGTGGCCTTTCATGAAGGCCGCATCACCAGCATCTGGTCTTCCGATCCCCGCGAGTATCTGGGCCAGTATCTGCTGGCTTACAACCGGATCACCGAAGACCAACTGCGGGAGGCTCTGGCCACCCAGGAGGACGAGCAGCAGTTGCTGGGCCGGATTCTGGTCGACCGCCAGTTAATCACGGAAGCGGAGATCCGGCGCATTGTGCAGTTGAAGGTCGAAGAGAGCATCTTCGACACCTTCCTGTGGAGCGTCGGCAGCTTCGAATTCCACGATGGCGCGGCGTCCCACCAGCGGTCCATGCTGCTTAGTTTGGATGTGACAGGCATTGTGCTGGAGGGTGCTCGACGCCTCGATGACTGGCAGCGGATCCGGAAGGTCATCAGGGGTGGGGATGCCGTGCTGGCGCCCATTTCCGAAGCCATCGCAGAGCGCCTGCCCCTCGCCACCGAGGACGCGAACATCCTCTCCCGCCTTGATGGCCGCAAGCGTGTGGATCAGCTGGTCATCGAAATGCGGATGCCGGAGTACAAGATCAACAAGCTCCTTTTCGATCTCAGCGAGAAGGGGCTGGTTCGCATCGCGAATCCCGGTGGGAACCTTGGCGAGAACCCCAGCCTGCAGCTCCAGAGGGCCCGGGCCCTGGTGGAAAAGCAAAAGTTGCAAGAGGCTCAGGAGGAGCTGAAGCGGATCCTCGAGGAGCAACCCCGTCACCTCGACGCGAACCGGATGATGGCGGTCGTCCAGGACATGCTTGAGGAAAAGAAACTCGACCAGAACCTGGTTCCCGAATTGGTCATGAGCCTGGATGAGCTCATGAACACCAACCTCCACCCCAACGAGGCCTTTCTCGCCAGTCGCGTCAACGGTCTGTGGACCATCCGGGACATCCTTTCCATCGCGCCCTTCGAGGCGGGCGAATGCCTCGGCATCTTCTCCAAGCTCCTGAAGCGTGGGATTCTCAAGGTATCGAATTCCGCCCAGGGAGGCGATCAGCCCGGAGCCGCGCGCTGACGCTGACCACTTCGGAGGTCCCATGCGCACCATCCTTGCCCTGCTGCTCCTCACTCTGCCCCTCTGCGCTGCGAAGAAACCGACCCCTGCCCAGCTCACTGCCCAGGTGAAGCAGCTGACGGCGCAGGTTCAGCTCCTGGCAGGGGAGCGGGACGACCTGAAGCAGCGGTTGACCGCCACCGAAAACCTCCAGCAGGAGCTCAGCGCTGCCCGGAAGGTGCGCGACCTAGCCCGGCAGGAGAGTGATGCAGCTCGGCGAGAAGTCGACCACATGAAGGCCGCCCTCAAGGAGAATCAGGGCAGTGGCGATGTCATCCTGAAGGAGCTCCAAGATGCCCGGCAGGCCGCCGACGAGGCCAAGGCCGAGTCCCTGCGGCTGCGCACGGAAAACCAGGAGCTTCAGCGCAAATCCAGCGCGGCCCCGGCGGAAGGGGATCTCCGGGTGCTCGGCGAAGAACTCCAGCCAGCCCGCCCCATCAACCTCAACCGCATGGTCCCCCGCCTGAAGGCCTCGCGCTTCTTCACCGGCCGCCCGAAGGGCGTGGTGGTGGTGAACGTCCTCATCAGCGAAAAAGGTGATGTCCTGGCGGCCCGCCTTCTCCAGGGGCTGCCCAGCGGCCAACCGGATGCGGCGGGGGCCGAAGAGGCCTGCATCGAAGCCGCCAAGCGCCTTGTCTTCGATCCGGCCTCTTCCCTGGATGGCAAGACCCGCTTCAAAGTCTGGCAGGGCGTCGGCTTCAACCTGGACTGACACCGTCGCACTGAAGGCCAGGCCTCAGTCCCGTTCACCCCAGGGGCTGGGCTCGCCGATGCCCCACCGAGCCTCGTACCAGATCTTTTCCAGACACAGCCCTTCCGGCGGTGCTGTGAGGCCCGCGCGGGTCCGATCCTTGGCCTCGAGGATGCCAGCCAGGGAGGCCGCGGTCCGCTTCTGCCGACCCACCTCGACCAGAGTTCCAGTGAGGATGCGCACTTGGTGCATGAGAAAGCTGCTGCCTTCAAAGACCAGCTCTGCACCACCTGCCACGGACTGGATCCGGATCGCGTGGATGGTCCGCACCGGACTCTTCGCCGCGCATTCCGAGTTGCGGAAGCTGGAGAAATCGTGGGTGCCCAGCAGGGGCTGGACCGCATCGGCCATGGCGGCCAGGTCCAGGGGCGCCGCCTGGTGGACATGCCAGCAGAAGGCGGCCGTCAGAGGATCCGCCGCCGGCCCGAGTCCCAACCGGTAGATGTAGCGCTTGGCCACGGCGTGTTGGCGCGGAAAGAAGGCTTCCTGAGTGACCTGGCAGGCCATGACCCGGAGATCCCTGGGCAGATGCGCATTCAGTGCCGCCTGCAGGCGATAGGTTTCCCAGGGCCGGGAAGTCCAGATCAGCACCCCCTGGGCCCTGGCATGGACACCGGCATCGGTGCGCCCAGTGCCCTGGGGCATGGGTGCTTCCGGCTCAAGGCGCTGGAGGGCCTTCCATAACTCTCCCTGACCGCTTCGCAGGGTGGTCTGGATCTGCCAGCCGTGAAACCCGGCCCCCGCGTAGGCCACCGTCAGGAAGAAGGGATAGGACATCTCCCCATGATAGGCCTGGATGGCATTGGGCGGCTTCCGGAGTTCCCTGCGGCGGTTCTACAGGGATCTGTGAGATTCATGGGACTTAGAGCTGAGTATTTGCGGGCATTCCCACGTTCCATGCCATATCAGATCCTTTAAGTGGGCTTATCTCTGGATTTTTAGCAAAGAAAACCCTTGACCGTGCTGCATCTGCGGCGTAGTTTTTGGGCAGTTTAGGAAACTCAGGATTTATGGGCTTCTACGGTCCATTGGCATTCGAAGATCCAGCAAGCACGGTCGTCTCCCTTTGGAGTCGATTCCATTTTCTTCAACCAGGGGACACAGTCCCTCAATTTCGGAGGTTTTCATGAACAAGGCTGAACTGGTCAGCGCAGTCGCCGAAAAAGCCAAGATCACCAAGGCCCAGGCCGCTGCGGCCCTGGATCAGGTACTCAGTGGTGTCGCGGCCACGCTCCGTGCTGGCGGCAAGGTCACCCTCGTGGGCTTCGGCACCTTCAGCGTCGCCAGCCGCGGCGCTCGCATTGGCCGCAATCCACGCGACAACAAGCCCATCAAGATCGCAGCCAAGAAGGTCACGAAGTTCAAGCCCGGCAAGAAGCTCGCAGACGAAGTGAACGGCAAGGGCGGCAAGAAGCGCAAGTAGGCTTTGCCCTCCGGTCTGCGACCGGAAGTCAGGATTGACGGGGCCTGTTTCGACAGGCCCCGTTCCCATTCAGTGGACTTTTTTTGATGATTAAGAGAGACCCTTTCCTTAAATGCCTAGATGTAGCACCAGAGAGAGATTCCGGTCACCTCGCCTCGGAAAATCCCATTTCCATTGCGCCTGGGGGTGGACCTGAAGGACCACCCCACAATTCAGGGGCTGTTGGGGTCTTTCCGATGAAGGGGTATTCGATGAGGTCTCCATGTCCGAAGCAGTTGCCCAACCTGATGAGGTCACCACCCCCAAGAAGAGCCCGCTCAAGCTCATCATCATCATCGTGGCGGCCCTTCTGGTGCTGGGTGGTGGCGGGTTCGGAGCCAGGTGGTACCTGAAGAAACGACAGGCTGCCAAGGCCGCTGCCGCAGAGCAGGCCCTGGCGGCACCAGGCAAAGAGGGGGTCGCTGGCGAGGCTCCAGGGCATGCAACAGAAGACTCCGAGGACTGCGGTGACGCCGGCGACAAGAAAGCCAAGACTGCTGAGGCCGCCCCTGTCATGGTTCTGACCCGCACGGTGAACCTGACCGGCCCCCGCCGCAATGCCTTCCTCCGCTGCGAACTGAACATTCTTTTCTGCGATGCGGAACTGGGCAAGCTGGTCTCTGGGGACAAGCCCTCTCCGGAAAAGAGCCTCATCCAGTCCATCGTCCTGGGCGCTCTGTCGGGCAAATCGGTCGAGGAGGCCTCTGATGCCGAGTCTCGCGAATCCTTGGTGAAGGAGATCAAGGACAAGCTCAACGACCAATTCAAACCCCATCCTCCCAAACCCGGTGAAAAAGAGGACGCAAAGCACCCGAAATCGAAACGGCCCATCAAGTCCGTGCTCATCGTGGACTGGGCCATCCAGCAGTAACCCCTGGCACGGCCGTTGCGCAGGCCGAGTGGAGGGTCCATCCTTTGACAGGACCAGCGGGAGAACCATGATCAAGCGGGGCGAGCGGATCGAAAGCGATCGCGTGCTCACATTCGAGCAGGTGGTTGAGGAGGTCATGCCCTTCATCGACACGCCACTCAGGCTGGAGATCCAGCTGGGTCAGGCCCGCCTGACCATTCGCGAGCTGCTGGACTTGGAAACCGGCTCTCTGGTGGAACTCAAGAAGAGCGCCGGGGAACCCATGGATGTGCTCTGCAAAGGTCGCGTCCTCCTTCGCGGGGAGGTGACGGTGCTGGAGGACACGCTGGGGCTCCGGGTTACCGAGATCGTGGATCCCGAACGCAAGGTGTAAGGAAAGGGGCTCGCCCTTCCTGTGGCATTCTGGACGTTCCTCATGCGTGCCACCCGCCCCAATACCCCTCCGGTCGCCCTCTGTCTGGGCGGGATGGACCCGTCGGGCGGAGCGGGACTGCTGCGGGACGCAGTGACTCTCGCGGAACTTGGTTGCCAGCCCATGGCAGTGAGCCTGGCGGAGACCCTCCAGAACGGCCTGGGCTGCAGCCGCATCGAACCCCCAGCCATGGATGCGGTTCTGCGTGTCGAAGCCCTCGCCCCGCACCTCGTGGGCCGCTGGGGGCTGAAAGTCGGCCTCTGCGCCCTCAGTCGCCCGGACTTCCGCCGGCTCTGCGCCACCCTGCGCCAGCTCGCCCCCCCCTTCCGAATCTGGGATCCCATCCTGGCGCCCAGTGCTGGGGTGGGTCTTCACGATGGTGCGGACCTGCGTTCCATGGCCGCGGACCTGCTGGGCATGGGGAACTGGGTGGTAAGCCCCAATCGCGGCGAGGCCGCCCTCTGCGCTGACCTGCCCGCTGACGCCATTGCTGGCGCCGCTCCAGAAGCCCTGGCCGCGCCTTGGCTGGCGGCTGGAGCCGCGGCCGTCTGGCTCAAGGGCGGCCATGCCCCAGGCGATCAGGTGCAGGATTTCTGGATAACCCGGGACGAGGTTCTGCCACTGGAGTGCGCTCCGAGGCTATCAGGGAATCGCCGGGGTACCGGCTGCACCCTGGCGGCCACCTGGCTGGGTCTTCGCCTCCAGGGGGAGTTGCCCGTGGCCGCCGCCCGCCTGGCTGCCCAGCGCCTGCGGGAGCGCTGGGAACTGGCCTTTGCGCCGGGCGAAGCGGGCCGGATGATGTTCAGCCCCAATTCCGGCAGCAAGGAGGCGCCATGACCTGGACCGACGGTCGGGGCTTCCTGGTGCGGACCGCCCCGGATGGCCCCTGGGCCGGCTGGGCCGGTTCCCGGTTCCTGGAAGAGGGCCTCGCCTCCATCCACGCAGCCCCCGGCCGGGCCCTGGCCCGACTGCTGCACTTGACCCATTTGCTCCCCGGCGGCTTCTCCCTGGTCTGGGACCATCCGCCCGCCTGGATGGAGGCCCTGCCGATGGAATCCCGCCAGGGCTGGTGGGAGGCTATTTCCGCCATTCCCGGCCTGAGCTTGCACCTGCGCCCAGAGTCCGCATCGCAGATCCCTGGAGGCGCCTTCCGGGGCTGGGTCCATTCTCCGGGCCCCCCGGAGGGAAGTGCCGGAGAGCACTGGCGCCAGGGCGTATTGGGCTGGGTTCCCCGCCCTGCTGGAACCTGGCATTTGCCAGGGCACGGAACCTCGGGCACCGGGGACGAAGTTCCCCAGGGCTGGCTGTGGGGGGAAGTGACCCTGCCCATTGGAGCCCTTCCAGTGCTGGCATCAGGTGAGCAACTGGTGGCAGCCATGTCGGAAGCCCAGGGCACCAGCGAACGCGGGTTGGCGCAGCGTCTGGCCACTGGTGCCTGGGCGGACCTGCCCTTTTCCCGGCGGGGCGTGGGCTGGCGGCTGTCCATGCTGGGGGGTTTGGAATTCCAGCGATCCGGGGGCTCGTGGCCCGTGGCCTTTGGCCAGTTCCGTGCCCTCCAAACCCTCCTCCAGGAGCGCCTGAAAGCCCCGATCCACCTTGGCGCCTGCGATGACCCCCAGGTTGGTAGCTTCCTGGGCCGCCAGGCCCTTCGGGAAGGCCATCCCTGGCGCGCCAGCCTGCCCCTGCCACCCGCCCCCGGCGCTTTCACGACTGGCCTTGCCGCGGACCCCAGGGACCCCACCCCGCTGGAGGCCCGGGCACTGCAGCCGCCAGCCTGGTCCGAAACCCTCGATCATCCGCCCGTAACCCTGCTGCGGGTACCAGCAGTGCCTCCCGAGGCCGGGGTCCAGGCGCTGCTGGCCCAGATCCGCCCACCGGCGGCCATTCGCTGGCTGCCACCGGAACTGCCACCGCCCGGCCCCTTCGATCCGGAGCGCCCCTGGGCTCAGGCTGCGGTCTTCCCTTTTCCATCCGACCCCGGTTCAGGCCTCCAGCGCGGTCTGTTCGAAGGCATCGACTGACTGAGGAGCACCATGACCGCCGAACACCTGGAACAAAGGACCCGAATCCGTATCGCTCTCCTGTCGATCACAGCAGGCCTCTTTGTCCTTGGCTTGAAATACCTGTCCTATGTCCTGTCTGGTTCCGTGGCCCTGAAATCCGATGCCATCGAAAGCATCGTGAATGTCGTGGCCGCCATCTTCGCCCTCGGCGCGGTGATCTTCTCCGGCAAGCCCGCCGATAGCGACCACCCCTACGGCCACGGGAAGATCGAGCACTTCAGCGCTGCCTTCGAAGGTGGGCTGATCTCCCTGGCCGCCGTGTTCATCCTGATCGAAGCCACCAAGGGCCTCATCTACGGGGTCACGCTCAAAGAGGGGCTCGGCATGGGCTTGGCTGTGAACTTGCTGGCTGGGGCCCTCAATGGCCTGCTGGGCTGGTTCCTGGTGGACCAGGGCAAGAAGACCCGTTCGAAAGCGCTGGAGGCCGATGGCCACCACATCCTGTCGGACTTCTGGACCACCGTGGGCATCGCCGGTGGCCTGCTTGCGGTGAAGCTAACCGGGATTCTCTGGTTCGATCCCGTCATGGCCATGGTGGTGGGCCTGCTGCTGGCCCGCACAGGCTATCGCCTGGTGAAGGAGTCCTCCCAGGCGCTACTGGATGTGGAGGATCCCGAGGTCCTCGGCAAGGTGCTGGCCGCCATGAACCGCGTGCGGACCTGGGATATCCTCGCCCTCCACGAAATGCGCACCTTCCGCTCCGGCCGCTACACCCATGTGGATGTCCACATCGTGGTGCCGGAATACTATCCCGTTCGCCTGGCACACGATCTCTGTGAGCGATTCGGAGAGACCGTTCTGAAGGAAGGCGGCATCGAGGGGGAAGTCCACACCCATGTGGACCCCTGCTGTCGCCTCTACTGCGACCGCTGCCCCGCCGAGGACTGCACCATCCGGCAGGTCCCCAAGAGCATCGATGCCACCTTCACTCTCGAAGACGCCACCGCCATGGGGCCGACTTAGTCGCTGCACCTGCGCTGGTCGCGGAAGGCACAGAAAGTCACAGAAAACGCGGAGAAAGAAGCGCTGCTTCTTCCTTCTTTCTGCGACCAGCCTGCTTGGCTAGATCAGGCGACGGTCTGGTGCCGC
>SESE01000870.1_pt1 | contig 12416 bp, 7 predicted proteins | sample 3171371 | NCBI WGS metagenome assembly SESE01 (sample SAMN06051881, study PRJNA518727) | freshwater metagenome | biome: subpolar coniferous forest; feature: holomictic lake; material: water; isolation source: holomictic Lake 442, 13 m depth | place: Canada: near Kenora, Ontario | collected...
AGCGGCGATGGGGGAGATTGCCGGACGGTTTGCCGAGGCAGCAGGCAAGCAGGGCATTGCGCTCTTTACCTGCAGTCACGATATCGACCTTTCGCGCCACGGCATCATGCACAGTCGCTGCATTGATGCCGATCTTGTTGAGCGCATCTCCGGTCGCCGACTGTTGCTGGTAAAAAAAGACAGCAGCCAGCGTCATGCTTGCGGCTGTGTCGAGAGTCGCGATATCGGGAGCTACAACACCTGCGGGCATGGGTGTCTCTACTGTTATGCGATGTCGAGCCATACCAAAGTCTTAGCTGCCTGCAAGAGCTGCGATCCTTTATCGCCGTTGCTGTGCGATGAACTGCGCGGAGATGAAACTGTTACGACTGTCAGGGTTCGAAAGCACATCACATCAGTGGCCTCTTTGCCAAGCGCAGGTTTGCTGCAGGAGGAGCTGTTTTTATCGCAGGATCTCTTGCCTGCTGTTTGTGTTGCTGGCCATGAGAGAGCACAAGGTGATTGATGTTTTCCCTACAGCTTCTTCCCCTTCAGCCGCAACGAATTACTGACCACCGACACGCTGCTGCCAGCCATGGCAAGGCCGGAAAAGACCGGATTAAGGAAGATACCCCACAATGGAAACAGTGCCCCGGCGGCAAGCGGAATGCCGATGATGTTGTAGATAAAGGCCCAGAAGAGGTTCTGGCGGATGACGCGCATGGTGGCGCGTGAGAGAGTGATGGCCTGTGCAACCTTGTTGATGTCGCCCTTGAGCAGGGTGATCCCGGCGGATTCGATGGCAACGTCTGTTCCGGTAGCCATGGCAATGCCGACATCGGCCTGGGCAAGTGCGGGAGCGTCATTGATGCCGTCGCCAGCCATCACCACAGTTCTGCCTTCTGCCTGCAACTCCCTGATTTTATTTGCCTTGTCCTGGGGCAGCACTTCGGCAATCACCTCGTCAATGCCCACCTGTTTTGCCATAAAGCGTGCAGCCGACCTGTTGTCACCGGTGAGCATAATTACTCTTACTCCCTTGCGTTGCAGTGATGCAACAGCCTCCCTTGCGTAAGGTTTGACGGTGTCGCCGAGGGCAATCAGCCCTGTGGTTCTGCCATTCTCCTCAATCAGGACAACGGTTTTGCCCTCTTCCTGAAGTTTTTGAAGCTCGGGCATCGTTTTTTCGCTTTCAATCGGCTTGCGGATGGTTACGGGAGTGCCGTTAATTGTGGCAGAAACACCTATGCCTTCGAGTGCCGAAAAGTCCTTGATTTCACCAGGGACAAGCTGCTGTTTGCGGGCGGCTTCGACAATTGCCTGCGCCAGCGGATGTTCCGAACGGCTCTCAATGGTGGCGGCGAGTTGCAGCAGGGAGGTGATGCTTCTCTCCTTGTCGAGCGAAATAATGTCAGTCACCTGCGGCTTTCCGGTGGTGATGGTGCCGGTCTTGTCGAACACAACCGTATCAATGGTACTGAGTTTTTCGAGGCTTTCGGCATTTCGTATCAAAATACCGTATTCCGCTCCCTTGCCGATGCCGACGATGATGGCCGTCGGTGTGGCGAGCCCGAGCGCACAGGGGCAGGCAATGACGAGAATGCCGACCATGCCCATAATGCCGTAGGAGAGGCTGGTTGAAAAACCGAGATATGCCGTGCCAACCGTCAGCCAAATCAGAAAGGTGAGCAGAGCCAGAACCAGCACAACCGGCACAAAAATACCGGCAACGGTATCGGCAATCTGCTGGATGGGCGCCTTCGACCCCTGCGCCTCTTCGACCATCCTGATGATGCGGGCAAGCACGGTCTCCGAGCCGACGCTGGACGCAGTAAAGGTGAACGATCCCTGCTTGTTGATGGTGCCGCCAATCACCTTGTCGCCTGCCTTTTTGTCGACTGGTATCGATTCGCCAGTCACCATTGATTCGTCAATGGATGAGTATCCCGCCTTGATAATGCCGTCAACCGGGAGCTTTTCGCCAGGCTTCACGATAATGGTGTCGCCCTTTCTCACCTGCTCAACCGGAATCTCAACCTCCACGCCACCTCTCTGCACCAGAGCGGATTTCGCCTGCAAATTGATCAGCTTTTCGATAGCCTCACCAGTCTTCATCCTGGAGCGGGATTCAAGGTATTTCCCCAGCAGGACGAAGCCGATAACGACAATGGTAACATCAAAGTAGGTGGAATCAGGCGCGTGCAGGAATGTTTTTACAGAGGGAATCAGTGTGATGAGCGCACTGTAGAGGTAGGCCGTCACCGTCCCGATACCGATCAGGGTATCCATACTTGCCGCTCCGCTCCTGACAAACATCACAATGCCATGCAGGAATGGCCTGCCGGTACGGAAGACCATCCAGGTGGAAAGCAGCATGAAAAAGATATTCAGGTGCTCCATGGAGAGAGGCAGATGCGGGATGGCGTGCACAAACATCGAAGCGATATCCCACATCATAAGGACAAAAACCAGCAGGGCTATCGGCAGCGCAAACTGTACCTTTCTGAGCTGGGTATGCAGTTCCCTCTCCTTCTCCTCCCTTTTCTTTGTGGCATCGGGGGCTGCTGCCGAAAGAGCCGCAGGAGCTTCTTCAACCTCAAGGGAGTAGCCGTATTTGTTGATGACCTCATTGAGCGCTTCGGGTGTCAGTCCGATGTTCTCAAACTCAATCTTCGCTGTTTCAGTCGCCAGATTGACATTGACCTCTTTAATACCCTCAACCTTTGAGAGCTTTTTGGTGATAATGGCTGCACAGCTCGCGCAGTGCATACCCTTGACGCTGTAGGTCTGAGTGGTCATGGAGAAAAGTTAGTGGACGTTGATGACTCCGCGTGGCACCCCCATGGCGCAGGTTATCTTGTAAGCGCCTGCCCGTTGCGGCGTGAACTCCATGACAATTTTTTTGCCTTTTACCAGAGGCTCAGGTTTGTTCCAGAGGCCGGGCACCATGATGCTGCTCATACATCCGGCGCCGGTCTCTGTCGGGTTGACTTCAAGATGTACTTTCTCTCCGGTTTTCACGGTGAAGGACTTTTGCGAAATATCGTTGGCTTTTGTATAGCCGAGTGTAAAGGTTTTTGCAACTATGGCTGCAACAGAGTCCGCCGGTTCGCAAAGACTCAGGAGTGTTGCGGCAAGTACTATTATTTTTTTCATATAAAATGACGTTACAGGCTCATTTGTATTCCATCCGATAGCACCATAACGCATTTTGTCATGTTACCGTTCGAGACGAGAGCAAAAATGTTTCATCACTGCCACTCAAGCCAGCACTACCACAAGAAAAAAAGAGGAGGGGGGAGTCTTGTTCTTCGCTACCAACATGCCGCTCCTGCGGAGCTTGAAAACAAAGAGCATTTTCTTCAATGCCGCAGGCATGGCATGTTGGTAGAAATCAGCATAACCCGCTCCTGCGGAGCTTGAATTGGAGAGCATTCAGTGCTTCATGCCCGAATGGTGCAAATGACCTTTCTTCAGGTCTCGCGTTTTCATCAGCACAAAGATGACCGGCGTCATGATAAGGACATGAATTGCCGATGAAATCATTCCCCCGATCATCGGGGCGGCAATTGGTTTCATCACATCTGCTCCGGTACCGGTTGACCACATAATGGGAATCAGTCCCAGCAGGGCGACCGCCACCGTCATCAGTTTGGGACGCAGGCGGAGCACCGCCCCCTCAAAGGCGGCATCGTAGATATCCTGCTCCGTGCAGGGGCCATTCAGTAGTTTTTTGTCGAGCGCTTCGTGCAGGTAAATGACCATCACCACTCCGGTTTCAACGGCGATCCCATAGAGTGCAATGAAGCCGACCCAGACCGCCACTGAAAGGTTATAATTGAGAGCCGCAACCAGATAGACCCCGCCAACAAGGGCGAAAGGCACCGAAAGCATCACCATGGAGGCCTCCAGTACCGACTTGAAGGTGAAGTAGAGCAGGATGAAGATGATGACCATCCCCAGCGGTATCAGTACCTGGAGACGCTCTTTTGCACGAATCTGGTTCTCCCACTGCCCTGACCAGGCAACATAGTAACCGGCTGGCAGCTTGAGCTTTTGTTCCAGCACCTGCTTTGCCTCAGTCACAAAACTGCCCATGTCGCGCCCCCGGACGTTCAGGTAGACCAGCGAACGCAGCAGTCCGCCTTCGCTGTTAATTTCAGGCGCACCGGTGGAGATCTTCATGGTTGTGACCAGAGAGAGCGGTATCTGGGCGCCCTCCATGCCGCCGACAAGAATACGACCGATTGCCGGAATATTGTCGCGGTAGTCGCGCAGGTACCGGATGCGGATCGGGAAGCGGTTACGTCCTTCAACGGTCGTGGAGAGCATCTCTCCTCCGAGGGCCGTCTCAATCACATCCTGAATGTCGCCCACACTTACCCCATATCGGGCGGCAGCTTCGCGGTCGATGTTGATATCAAGGTAGTTGCCGCCGGTAACCCTTTCCGCCACCACATCGGCGGCGCCATTGACCGGTTTGAGAATCGATTCAGCCTGAAGCGCCAGACCTTTCAGCACATTCAGGTCATTGCCGAAAATCTTCACCCCAAGGTCGGTGCGCACGCCGGTGGAGAGCATGTTGATGCGGTTGATGATCGGCTGAGTCCATCCGTTTCGCACGCCGATCTGTTGCAGTTTGGAGTCCAGCTCAGCCACGATATCCGCTTTTTTGATTCCCGCTCGCCACTGCTCTTTGGGTTTCAGGATGATGATACTTTCGAACATGGAGACCGGAGCAGGGTCGGTGGAGGTTTCAGCCCGGCCAACCTTGCCAAGAACATGCTCAACTTCCGGCACGCTCTTGATGATCTTGTCCTCAATCTGGATAATGCGTTTTGCCTCGGTGATGGAGACGTTGGGCAGCGTTACCGGCATGTAGAGCAGCGACCCTTCGTCGAGGGGCGGCATGAACTCAGAGCCGAGATTCATGAACATCGGCACGGCCACAGCGAGAGCCACAAGGTTCAGGGCAATGGTTGTCTTTTTCCAGCGGAGCACCCAGCGGATAACCGGCGAATAGAGCTTGATGAAAAAGGTTGATACAGGATTGGCGCTCTCCGGACGCATCTTTCCCCGCATGAAGTAGTACATCAGCACCGGCACCAGCGTGATGGCAATCATGGCCGACCCCATCATTGAGAAGGTCTTGGTGAAAGCGAGAGGGTGAAAGAGCTTGCCCTCCTGACCCTCCAGCAAAAAGACCGGCACAAAGGAGAGAACGATGATTGCCAGCGAGAAAAAGATCGCCCGCCCGACCTGCTTTGCTGAACGGATGACAATTTCAAGCCGTTGTGCATCCCGTTCTTCAGGCGGGATCTCCGAGAGGTGGCGATAGCAGTTTTCCACCATAATCACCCCTGCGTCTACCAGAACACCAATTGCGATGGCGATGCCTCCCAGCGACATGATATTGGAGGTGACTCCCATCAACTTCATGGTGATGAAAGCAATCAGCACGGCAATCGGCAGGGTGAGCACAATCACCAGAGCACTTCGGAAGTGAAGCAGAAAGATGAGAATCACCAGTGAGACAACAATTGACTCCTCAAACAGGTTTTTCTTCAGCGTCTCAATTGCCCGCATGATCAGGTCAGAGCGGTCATAGGAGACCTTTATTGTTACACCGGGCGGCAACCCCTTTTCCAGATCGGTGATTTTGAGCTTGACCCGGTCAATGACATCCTTGGCGTTTTCGCCATACCGCATCACCACAATGCCGCCCACCGCCTCGCCATTGCCGTTGATATCGAGCATGCCTCTTCGAATAGCTCCGCCAATCTGAACAGTTCCAAGATTTTTGAGGTAGACAGGGATACCGCGCATGTCGGTTCCAACGACGATGTTTTCAAGATCAGCTTTTGACTTGACATACCCGCTGCCACGGATCAGGTACTCTGCATCAGCTTGTTCAATCAGTTTACCGCCAACATCCTTGTTGGAAGCCTTGACCGCATCCATTACCTTGCCGACCTTGATGTTGTAGGCAAAGAGCTTTCCAGGGTCGAGATCAATCTGATATTCCCGCACAAAACCGCCGATAGAGGCCACCTCGGCAACTCCCGGTACCGTGTTGAGCTGGTAACGGATAAACCAGTCCTGAAGGGTTCTGAGTTGTTCCAGGTCGTACCCTTTTCCCTCAACGGTATACCAGAACACATGGCCAACGCCCGTGCCATCAGGGCCAAGTGTGGGAACCACCCCTTGAGGCAACAGCGAAGCCGCATAATTCAATCGCTCAAGAACGCGGGTTCTGGCCCAGTAGATGTCAGCCTTGTCGTCGAAGATGACATAGATCATGGAGAACCCGAAGGCGCTCGATGCACGCACGGCACGAACCTGGGGAAGCCCCTGCAGGTTAGCCGCAAGCGGATAGGTGACCTGATCTTCGACCACTTGAGGCGAACGGCCTGGGTAGTCGGTAAAGACGATTACCTGATTGTCGGAGAGATCGGGAATGGCATCGACCGGCGTTTTATAGAGCGACCACCCGCCCCAGGCAATGACAAGGCCAAAAACCATCAGTACGACGATCCGGTTACGCGAAGAGTATTCTATAATCTTCTCAATCATTTCAGTTGGGATTCGGAGTCAATAAGATAACCTCCTGAAACCGCAACCTTGTCGCCGGGGTTGAGGCCCGACAATATCTGAATCTTGTCGTTGCTGCGTTGCCCGACCCTCACCTCACGCGATTCAAAGCTTCCAGGGGCGCTTTCGACCCAAACCACCTGTCGCTTGCCGGTGTCCATGACAGCGGTGACAGGAACCACAATTGAAGAGTCGAGAGGCTGCTTGATGATAGCGTTGACGAACATATCCGGCTTGAGTGTTATGCCGGGATTCGCCATCTCCACTCGCGCCTTGAGCGTTCTGGTCTTGGGATCAAGAAAGGGATAGATGAAGGATATCCGCCCGGTGAAGGAGCTTTGAGGGAGAGACTGTGAGCGGATTTCGACCTGCTGGCCAACGTGGACATAAGGAGATTCATTTTCGTAGATCTCCAGCTCGACCCAGATCGATGAAAGATCAGCAATATTGAACAATACCTCTCCGGCGCTGACGTACTGACCCTGCTGCACCATTTTTTCAATCACCACACCCGAGAACGGCGAAGAGACGGAGATCCTCATCGTTGGGTTGCCGTTTCTTTCCAGAGCCGCGATTTGGCTTGCCTTGACTCCAAGCAGTAACAGTCGCTCTTTGGCAGCGGCCACCAGCCCCTCTCCATTTTGAGCAATGGAGGTGAATGATGAGTTGTTCAGTTGGCTGCGGCTCTTGATGGCCAGAAGGTACTCCTGCTGAGCGGCAACGAGATCGGGGGAGTAGAGTTCAGCTATCGGCTTCCCTTTGCTGACGATGGCACCCACACTGTTGACATTCAATCTGTCGATACGGCCCGCCACCCAGGCCGTGACTTTGGCCTGTCGTGACTGGTCATATTGCACAATCCCCACAGCATTGATCTCCCTGTTCAGCGTCTCCATTGTCGCTTCAACGGTCGCAACATTGGCCATGACACGCTGATTAGGCGAGAGTGAGAGGTGATCAACTTTCGCTGGCTGATCGCTGTTGCCGGTGTCAATCTTTTTGATCAGCTCCATGCCGCAAATCGGGCAAACACCGGGTTTTTCCCTGATAATAAAGGGATGCATCGAACAGGTATAGAGTTGCCTCCGCTGAATTGCTTTCTGTGAGGTTGCCTTGACGGAGTGTTGATTTTGCCACAGCAACCAGCCCCCGCCAACTGCAAACGCAAGCAGAACAAGAAGCAGGGGAATGACAATTTTCTTCTGCATGGCAGTGATATTGTTACTTTTCATGATGCCTGGCTTTGACTGATGCTGCGGTTGGATCGGTTCCGATAGCAGCTTCAAGCTGGGCAAGTTTCATCATATATTCTGCCTGTGATTCGTAAAGTTCCCGCTCATAGTTGAACAGGCTCATTTTGCTGTCGAGAAGGGTCAGAAAATCCACCTTGCTCACCCGATAGCTGATAAGTGCTGATTCGAGAGAGTGTTCAGCCTGGGGAATAATTCCGCTTTTGTAGAGTTCTGTCAGTTTACGACGACGTTCCAGTTGGGCAAGGGTTTCGGTAATGGTATAAGAGATGGTGTTTTTCAGGGCATTCAGCTCCTCATTTGCCATGGCTCTTTCAAAGGCTGACTCAGCTCGCATTTCTCGCCGTTTTCCCTGCTGAAAAGGGAGGTTGAACGTTACCCCAAGGCTTACCATGTTGTCGCCAGGATCGGTTGCCATCTCCGTAACGGGATCACGGAACATGTATTCCAGCGAGATGTTGAAATCGGGAAAGAACTCCTTTTTTGCCAGACGGAGGGAGGCCTCAGCCTTGTTGACGAGGCTGGTCAGACTTTTTACCTGTGGACGCTGCTCAATGGCTATGGCATTCAATTGTTCAGGAGTGAGTGTAACGTTCGGCAGGGTGAAGTCCGCAACCTGGCCGAGAGGAGTATTTCCCGGGCGACAGAGAAGGTAATTCAGGTTTGCTTCAAGGCTCTTGCGCTGTTGCTGCAGGGTGATCCGCATATCAATCATTTTTGATTTTTCAAGACCAGCCTTGAAAATATCCTGTTGCACACCCTGACCGATTGAGTATTTCAGCTCGGTAACAGCAACCACATCGGTAAGAAGCTTCAAATTATTTTCGACTATATCCAACCCTTTATCAACTGCCCAGAGCTGATAATAGTTTTCTTTAACCATGCGCGTCAGCTCAAGCTTGCGCTCTTCGGATGCCCATTGATACGACTCAGCTTCATGCCGGGCAACCTTTTGCCGGAGAGCTCGCTTGCCCCAGAAGGGGAGTTGCTGAGATATACCGATGACTTTGGCGGATTGGGTATCCCTGTTGAAAACAAAAGGCTGTCGGGCAGGTGTGTTCTGCACCTTGAACATGACCATCGGATCGTCCAGCGCCGAAGCCTGCTTCGCTTTGCTGGCAAACATCTGCCAGCGGGACTCGGAAGCTTTCAGTTCAGGATTATTGGCCACTGCCGCAGCAACAAGTGCCGTCAGATTTTCTTGCTGTATGTTTTTTACTTCAGCTCTTACTGGCGCATTCCAGAAGGCGAAGAACATCAGCAAGGCCAGCGCGGAATATCGTTTCATGAAGAGCGAGGTAATCAATATTCATTTTGCTCAAAAACTCTTTGTTGTACCGAAGCCAATGTCATTCAATATTCACCCCTCAGTCTTAAACTCTGAAGTGGTATGGAACTCAAGCTCAGGGTAGTCCTCCCGGGCGGTTTTCATCATCCATTCGCTTTCGGCAAAAAAGACTGGATGATCTTCCTTGTCGACCGCTATGGCGTTCCATTTGCGGCGAAGAAACTCTGTAAGCATCTCCTTGTTGCTTCCGGTCACCCAGAATGCTTTTTTGAAGCGCAGGGGAGTGAAGTCGCACTGGGCGCCGTACTCGTGTTCCAGGCGGAATTTGATCACATCAAACTGCAGCTCTCCAACCGTGCCGATGATTTTGCGTGTGCCGTGCTGAATGAAGAGCTGGGCGACACCCTCTTCGGTGAGCTGGCGGACTCCCTTGTCGAGCTGTTTGGCCTTCATCGGGTCGCGGTTTTCGAGCGCCTTGAAGATTTCAGGTGAAAAACTTGGAATACCCCTGAAATGCAGATCCTCACCTTCGGTAAGGCTGTCGCCAATTTTCAGGGAACCGTTGTCATAGAGTCCAATGACATCTCCCGGCCACGACTCATCAACAACACTTTTTTCATTAGCCATGAACTGTGTCGGGCTTGAAAACCGTATTTTTTTCTTCAGCCGGGTGTGGTAGTAGAACTTGTTGCGCTCGAAGCTGCCCGAGCAGATCCGGAAAAAAGCAGTGCGGTCGCGGTGGTTCGGGTCAAGATTGGCATGGATTTTAAAGACAAATCCGCTCATGCTCTCTTCGGAGGCTTTAACGACACGTTCAGCCGCTTCCCGTTCATCCGGGCTTGGGGCAACGGCGAGAAAAGTTTCGAGGAGCTCCCTGACGCCGAAATTATTGATGGCGCTGCCGAAAAAGACCGGAGCAAGCAGGCCCGCCTGATAAGTCTCTTCATGAAAAGGTTCATAGACGCCTTCAATCAAGGCAACATCTTCCCGGAGTTTTTTGCCGAAACTTTCCGGAATCCATTTCTCCAGTTCAGGGTCGTTCAGGTCATTGACCCGGATATTGATTTCGCTGATGCGGGTGGTATTTGCCTCGAAAAGGTTCAGCTCTTTTTTGTACAGGTTGTACACCCCTTTGAAGGTCTGCCCCTGGCTGATTGGCCAGGTGAGTGGGCGGACGCTGATTTGCAGCTTGTGTTCAAGCTCGTCAAGCAGTTCAAAAGGGTTTCTGCCTTCACGATCCATCTTGTTGATAAAAATGATGACCGGAGTCTGGCGCATACGGCATACCTCCATCAGCTTTTCAGTCTGCTCCTCAACTCCCTTGACGCAATCAACGACAAGAATCACACTGTCGACGGCTGTCAGAGTACGATAGGTATCTTCAGCAAAATCCTTGTGCCCAGGAGTATCGAGAATATTGACCCGTTTTCCGGCATATTCAAACCCCATGACCGACGTTGCAACCGAGATTCCGCGCTGCTTTTCGATCTCCATAAAGTCGCTGGTAGCTGTCTTGCGGATCTTGTTGCTTTTAACTGCACCGGCGGTCTGAATGGCACCACCAAAAAGCAGAAATTTTTCAGTAAGTGTTGTTTTTCCGGCATCAGGATGGCTGATGATGGCAAAAGTTTTTCGTCTTGCTGTTTCCTTTACTAAATCCATTATGTAAGTATTAACTCTTTGCTTCCAGTCGGCTTTTGCCGCCGGGTGTTAAAAAAATACCGCAGTCTGTTGCGAATATGTGTAAAAACGTTCTGTGTCGTTGGCCCTATACAAGCGATGGCTGGCGGAAAAGATACAAAGAACCATACGAATAAACAGAATCTCTCTTTGATTGGAGTTTTTCTCTTTCGGGATAATTGGCTGATTAGAGTATTTTCATAAAAAGCCATCAATAATAATCATATAACTCTTGCGGAGGTGCTGTGGGTACACTTGAAAAAGTGCTGGATCAGATCAGCGGCTATGTCTGGGGAATTCCCCTGTTGGTGCTACTTTTCGGCACACATCTTTTTTTGACCTTCAGGCTTGGTTTTATTCAGAAATATACCTTTCGGGCAATAAAGATGTCCTTCACCAGAACAAAGGAGGGTGAAGGAGAGATCAGCCATTTTGGAGCGCTGGTCACCGCTCTTGCCGCAACGATAGGAACCGGCAATATTGTTGGTGTTGCCACAGCAGTTGCTGCTGGAGGCCCCGGCGCAGTGCTCTGGATGTGGTTGACCGGCGTTTTCGGTATTGCCACCAAATATGCCGAGGCGGTTCTTTCTGTGAAATACCGCACCATCGGAGAAGATGGCACTGTTTCAGGAGGGCCGATGTACGTGTTGGAAAAAGCCATGAACATGAAATGGCTCGCCGTTCTGTTTGCTTTTTTTACCTCTGTTGCAGCATTCGGCATTGGCAACATGGTTCAGGCCAATTCCATAGCGGTTATGGTACAGAACAACTTCCATATTTCTCCATGGATAACCGGGGTCGTTTTGACCGTGTTTACCGCGATTGTCATCATAGGCGGTATTACCTCTATCGCTAAAGTATGCGAGTACCTTGTGCCGTTTATGGCCATTTTTTATGTTGCAGGATGTATCGTGCTGCTTGTGCTGAAGCATGAAACTCTTCTTGATACTATACAGCTTATCATTTCATCAGCTTTTAACGGGCAGGCAGCACTTGGTGGATTTGCCGGAGCCGGAGTCAAAGAGGCGATGCGCTTCGGAATTGCCCGCGGCCTCTTTTCCAACGAGTCCGGCCTTGGAAGTGCCCCGATTGTCGCCGCAGCCGCACAAACCAAACATCCGGTGAAACAGGCACTGATCTCCTCAACAGGCACCTTCTGGGATACCGTTGTTGTTTGTCTCGCAACAGGAATTGTGGTTGTCAACTCCGGTATGTGGCAGAGTGGACTAAAAGGCGCTGAGCTTACCAGTGCGGCTTTCGATGCAGTCCCCTATATCGGCAATACAGTCTTGACTTTCGGTCTTCTGACCTTTGTTTTTTCCACCATTCTCGGCTGGTCCTATTACGGAGAAAAAGCTATAGAGTATCTTTTTGGCAAAAAACTTATCAAGCCTTATCGTTGGGCATGGGTTGCCGCAGTCATGGTAGGCTCAGTCGCCTCGCTCCAGATAGTTTGGACTTTTGCCGATATCGCCAACGGCCTTATGGCGTTACCCAATCTGTTTTCCCTGATTGTGCTCAGCCCCGTTATAGCCGCTGAAACAAAAGACTACTTCTCGAACCAATAGGGGACGCAGGTAATAGAAAAGAGGGGGTTCGGGTTGTGCTGATTTCTACCAACATGCCAT
>SESE01000871.1_pt1 | contig 12411 bp, 10 predicted proteins | sample 3171371 | NCBI WGS metagenome assembly SESE01 (sample SAMN06051881, study PRJNA518727) | freshwater metagenome | biome: subpolar coniferous forest; feature: holomictic lake; material: water; isolation source: holomictic Lake 442, 13 m depth | place: Canada: near Kenora, Ontario | collected...
ACCTCGGTCGTCGTTTCCTTCTAGGGAAACGGGGGCGCTCAGATCGCGCTTTGCCAAGGAAGTCAGCGGGGACGGCAGCAATGTCGCCCCGCTTCTGCTTGCGGAATTCGAATCGACAGCCAGATCTGAAACAATTCACCTCTATTTCTGGAGAAACAAGCATGAACGCTGTAATGAAAGATCAGTCCCAATCCAGCAACTCCGAGTGGCATAGCCGCCGACTGGCCGCGACGCCGCGTGGTGTTGCAGTGATGAGTGATTTCTTTATTGATCACGCAAAGAATGCTGAACTCTGGGACATCGAAGGACGCCGCTTTATTGATTTTGCAGGCGGCATTGCGGTTCTCAATACGGGCCACTGTCATCCCAAAATTCAGGCTGCCATTGCCGCACAGTTGCAGTGCTTTACGCACAGTTGTTATCAGGTAGTCCCCTACGCCAGCTACGTGTCGCTGGCCGAGCGGATCATTGACATCGTGCCGATCGACGGCCCCAAGAAGCTGGCCTTCTTTTCAACCGGAGCCGAGGCGATTGAAAATGCCATCAAGATTGCCCGCGTAGCGACAGGTCGCGGTGGTGTGATCGCCTTTGGTGGCGCTTTTCACGGACGCAGCCTGTTTGCCGTTTCACTCACTGGCAAAGTGCAACCCTACAAGGCTGGCTTTGGTCCTTTCCCACCAGAGATTTACCACGTGCCCTTCCCGAGCCAGACTGTCTCGCTGGACGAGACTAAGCGCGCGATGGAGCAACTGTTCAAGTGCGATATTGAGCCCTCCCGCGTCGCCGCTATTGTGTTCGAGCCGGTGCAGGGTGAGGGTGGCTTCAACGTTATTCAGAAAGAGGCAGTGGTGTGGATGCGCAAGTTGTGCGATCAGCATGGCATTGTGATGATTGCTGACGAAGTTCAGACCGGTTTTGCACGCACCGGCAAGATGTTCGCGTTGGAGCATTTTGGCGTTTTGCCAGACTTGATGACCCTGGCCAAGAGCATGGCGGGCGGCACCACTTTGTCTGCAGTCGTTGGCAAGACATCCATCATGGACGCGCCCGCGCCCGGAGGGCTGGGCGGTACGTATGCGGGTAACCCGCTGGCGATTGCCGCAGCTCACGCCGTGCTTGACATCATGCAGGAAGAAAAATTGGTGGATCGGGCCAATGTGCTCGGGAATCGCTTGATCGAGAGGCTGAAGAATCTGCAGAAGGGTAACGCCACCATTTCGGATGTGCGGGGTCTGGGCGCCATGGTCGCCTGCGAGTTTGTCAACCCGGCGACCGGTGCGCCTGACGCAGACCGAACCAAGCAGATCCAGCAAGCTGCGCTGAAGAAAGGTCTGTTGCTGCTTTCCTGCGGTGTCTACGCTAATGTGCTGCGCTTCCTCTTTCCCTTGACGATCCAGGACGCGGTGTTCGAAGAGGCTTTGTGCATCCTTGATGAAGTGATGGGCACGTGAAGGAAGGCATGTCGACACAAGAGTGGATCGAGGCACTGACGGCAAAAGGTGTCCACAGTGTTCTGGTGCAATTTGCGGATATTCACGGCGTCGCCAAAGGCAAACTGGTTCCGCTCAAGTACTTGCATGAATGGGTCGAGACAGGGGCCGGTTTTGCTGGCCCGAGCATTTGGGGAACGGGTCTGGGACGTTTTGGCAAGCGCAGCGAATACTACGGCCGTGTGCAGCTTGAATCCTTGCGGGCCTTGCCCTTCATGCCTGGAGTGGCCCATGCGGTATGCGACGGCTATGCCGGCGGCCAGGTCCTGGCGAACTGTTCGCGCCAGTTGCTCAAGCGCCAGTTGCAGCGATTGACGGACCGGGGGTGGAAGTTGTGGATCGGTATCGAACCCGAGTTTTTTTTGCTCCGGCGTGATCAGAGCGGACGCTGGCTGGCGGCCGACGCGGCAGATCAGCTTGACAAGCCCTCATATGATTTAAAGGCCATTTACCGGCATCAGGGCTTTCTTGAGGACATGCGGGCCACCCTGAGCGCCTTGGGCTTCGACCTTCAGCAAATCGATCATGAGGACGCACGCTGCCAGTACGAGATCAATTACCGTTTTGATGAGGCCCTGGCGGCGGCGGACCGCTTCATGCTGTTCAAACTGACGGCCCACGCAGTCGCAGAACAACATGGCATGACCTTCAGTTGCATGCCAAAGCCCTTTGCCAATGCGCCAGGCAGCGGCCTGCATTTTCATCTCAGCGTGACCGATGCGCAGGGCAGGGCGATTTTTTCTGACGAGGCAGATTCGCTGCAACTGAGTTCGCAGGGCTATGGTTTCGTCGCGGGACTGCTGCATCATGCGGACGCCCTGAGCGCCATCTGCGCGCCGACGGTCAACAGCTACAAGCGGCTTGCCAGTAGCAGCAGCGCCTCAGGCACTACCTGGTCGCCGGTCTGGAAGAGCTTTGGTGACAACAACAGAACCTGTCTGGTGCGCGCTGTTGCCGGGCGCCTTGAATGGCGCTTGCCGGACCCGTCGTGCAATGTTTACGCGGCAATAGCGGCCACCCTGGCGGCGGGGCTCAATGGTCTGGACGCTGGCATGAATCCACCTGTGCCCTGCGATTTCGATTTATACGAGGCGATGGCCGCCGGGACCGCCATGCCAGATCGTTTACCCGCTGATCTTGGCGCTGCGCTGCGCTCGCTCGCTTGTGACAAGCAACTGCTTGCCGATCTGGGGGAGGACTTCTGCAACGAGTTCATCAGACTCAAGAATCGCGAATGGGATCAATACAGCCTGCACGTGAGTGAGTGGGAGTTGCAACGTTACGCCGACGGTTTCTAGATTTCATATTGCAAAAGATCGATTTCAGTTTACAAAATTGCGGAATGCTGCGTTGCATCAAAAATTCCCGGAACAGGAAAATGTATTTTGTTATATGGAAATAGCTCCATAACGCATTGATTTAATTGAAATAAAAATATGTCTTCTATAAGACATAAGATTGTTTTATGTCTTATAGAAGACTTAAACTTGTCCCATCGGCGCCGGACTTGCTGGCTAACCGGCGCGAACAGTTTCAATTAACCCAAGGAGTGATTTCATGCCCCAAACCCTGACCGAACAATTGAGCCGCGAACAACAGATTGCTGCACTGGAGAAAGACTGGGCCACCAACCCCCGCTGGAAAGGGATCAAGCGCGGTTACAGCGCAGCCGATGTAGTGCGCCTGCGTGGCTCCTTCCCGATCGAGCACACTCTGGCGCGCCGCGGCGCCGAAAAGCTCTGGGATCTGGTGAACACCGAACCCTACGTCAACTGCCTGGGTGCATTGACCGGTGGTCAGGCCATGCAGCAGGTCAAAGCGGGCGTCAAGGCGATCTACCTGTCCGGCTGGCAAGTAGCTGCCGACAACAACAACTCGGCTTCGATGTACCCGGATCAATCGCTTTACTCTGTTGACTCGGTTCCGAAGGTGGTCGAACGCATCAACAACACCTTCCGTCGGGCGGACGAAATCCAGCATTCCAAGGGAATCGACGCCGGTGATGATGGCTACATCGACAATTTTGCGCCTATCGTGGCCGACGCTGAAGCCGGTTTTGGTGGTGTCCTGAACGCGTTCGAACTGATGAAGAACATGATCAAGGCGGGTGCTGCCGGAGTCCATTGGGAAGACCAACTGGCCTCGGTCAAGAAGTGTGGTCACATGGGTGGCAAGGTCTTGGTTCCGACCGCTGAGGCCTGCCAGAAGCTCATCGCTGCACGCATGGCAGCTGACGTCTGCGGCGTGCCGACCCTGGTGATCGCCCGAACCGACGCTGAAGCTGCCGACCTGCTGACCAGCGACTACGATGCGATCGACAAGCCCTTCCTGACGGGTGAGCGCACCGCAGAAGGTTTTTACAAGACACGCAAAGGGCTGGATCAGGCGATTTCGCGCGCTGTCGCTTATGCCGATTACGCTGACCTGGTTTGGTGCGAAACCGGCACCCCGGATCTGGCGTTCGCACGCAAGTTCGCAGAAGGTGTACACAAGGTGCATCCAGGAAAAATGCTGGCCTACAACTGCTCGCCATCCTTCAACTGGAAGAAGAACCTGGATGACGCCACCATCGCCAAGTTCCAGAAGGAACTCGGTGCCATGGGTTACAAGTACCAGTTCATCACGCTGGCCGGCATCCACTCCATGTGGTTCCACATGTTCGACCTGGCGCAAGACTATGTGAAGCGTGGCATGACCGCGTATGTCGAGCGCCTGCAGGAGCCGGAATTCGCGGCGCGCGAACGCGGCTACACGTTCGTGTCGCATCAGCAGGAGGTCGGTACCGGCTATTTTGACGAAGTCACTACCGCGATTCAGGGCGGCAAGTCCAGCGTAACGGCGTTGACCGGTTCGACAGAAGAAGAGCAGTTCCACTGATCTCTTCGGGTCGGTCGGGGCAGCGTAAAATCACGCTGTTCCGGCCTCTGGCTACTAAGGCGCGGCTTGTCCGCGCTTTTTTTGTTCATGAAACTTTGTGGGACAGAGCGCAGCTACGCGAAGCGAGCCAGTTCTGTCCTCAACCGATTATATTTACCATGATCCAAATTACTCTCCCAGACGGCTCAGTTCGTGAGTTTTCGCAGCCTGTAACCGTTGCCGAGGTGGCGGCCTCGATTGGCGCGGGTCTGGCCAAGGCGGCGCTTGCCGGAAAGATGGACGGCAAGGTGGTTGACACCAGCTACCTGATCGATTCAAACCGTGCTCTATCGATCATCACCGCCAAGGATGCTGATGGTCTGGAACTGATTCGCCATTCCTGCGCGCATTTGCTGGCGTATGCGGTGAAAGAACTGTTTCCGGATGCGCAGGTCACCATTGGGCCGGTAATAGAGCATGGATTTTTCTACGATTTTTCCTACAAGCGACCCTTCACAATGGAGGACCTGGTGGCCATCGAGAAGAAGATGACTGAGCTCGCGGCCAAGGATGAAGCGGTTACCAGAAGGGTGTTGCCGCGCGATGAGGCAGTTGCCTACTTCAAGGGTCTGGGCGAGCACTACAAAGCGGAAATTATTGCCAGCATCCCGGCCAACGAGGGTGTGTCGCTGTACCGCGAAGGCAAGTTCGAGGATCTTTGTCGTGGGCCGCACGTCCCGAGCACGGGGAAGCTCAAGTTCTTCAAATTGATGAAACTGGCCGGCGCGTATTGGCGCGGCGATCACCGCAACGAGATGTTGCAGCGAATCTACGGTACCGCCTGGTCCAGCAAGGATGAATTGCAGCAGCATCTGACGATGCTGGAAGAAGCCGAGAAGCGTGACCACCGCAAGCTCGGTCGCGAGTTGGATCTGTTTCATATCGACGACCACGCACCGGGTCTGGTGTTCTGGCACCCCAAGGGCTGGACCTTGTGGCAGGGTGTGGAACAGTACATGCGTCAGGTCTATCGGGACAATGGCTACCTGGAGGTCAAAGGCCCCCAAATCATCGACAAGTCACTTTGGGAGAAGACCGGGCACTGGGAGAAGTACCGCGAGAACATGTTCACGACGGAGTCTGAAAAGCGTGAATATGCCTTGAAGCCGATGAACTGCCCCGGGCATATTCTGATCTTCAAGCAGGGGATCAAGAGTTACCGCGATCTGCCATTGCGCTTTGGCGAGTTTGGTCAGTGTCACCGCAACGAGCCGTCCGGTGGGTTGCACGGAATCATGCGGGTGCGCGGTTTTACGCAGGACGACGGTCACATTTTCTGCACCGAGGATCAGATTCTTCAGGAATGCGCGAACTACACGGCCCTGCTGCAAAAAGTCTACGCCGACTTCGGCTTCAAGCACATCATTTACAAGATTGCGACCCGGCCCGACAAACGCATAGGCTCCGAGGAGAGTTGGGACAAGGCCGAGCACGCGCTGATGGAGAGCTTGCGCCTGTCGGGCTGCGAGTTTGAGATCACCCCGGGTGAAGGGGCTTTCTACGGACCCAAGATTGAATACACGCTCAAGGATGCGCTGGGTCGTCAATGGCAATGCGGCACCATGCAGGTTGACTTCTTCATGACGGAGCGTCTGGATGCAGAGTACGTCGGTGAGGATGGCGCTCGTTATCGACCCGTGATGTTGCACCGTGCCATTGTCGGCAGCCTGGAACGTTTCATCGGTATTTTGATTGAGGAGAGCGCCGGCGCGCTGCCGACCTGGCTGGCGCCGGTGCAACTGGCAGTCCTCAATATCACTGACGCGCAGGCCGATTACTGTCGCGAAATTGTCGAAAAGTTGAAGAAAGCACTGCCAAATCAAGAGCTTAGGGCGGTGACCGATCTCCGCAACGAGAAAATTACGTATAAAATACGCGAGCATTCAATGCAGAAGCTGCCGTATATCCTTGTCGTTGGCGACAAGGAGAAGGCGGCAGGTACCGTTGCAGTGCGCGCCCGGGGTGGTCAAGACCTCGGTGTGATGTCCCTCGATGCATTCGTGCAAATAATCGCCGCCGATATCACTAACAAGTCTGTTGTCTGAGTCGATGTGTCGGCCGGATTGCAAATGGTTTGCGTGTGCAGTGGGTTTGTAGCTACGTTTTTCGTAGCAGAATTTGTAAAGGATTGAGCCATCGCTACTGAATTTCGTGACCGCCGTCACCGCGAAGAACGCAAACATCGCCTGAACCGGGAAATCATGGCCCCGGAAGTTCGACTCTCCGGAGTCGAAAATGAACCGCTTGGAGTGGTTAGCCTGATGGAAGCCTTGCGAATGGCGGGCGACCTCGATGTGGATCTGGTTGAAATTTCTGCTACCGCGGTACCGCCGGTTTGTCGCTTGATGGATTACGGCAAGTTCAAGTACCAGGAGCAAAAGAAAGCGGCGGAAGCGAAAGCCAAGCAGACGGTCATTGAAATCAAGGAAATCAAGTTCCGCCCAGGAACCGATGACGGCGACTACAACATCAAGATGCGCAATATCAAGCGCTTTTTGGCAGAAGGTGACAAGTGCAAGATCACCCTGAGATTCAGGGGGCGCGAAATTACGCACCAGGAACTGGGTATGGCCCTGTTGAATCGGATTCGCACAGAGTTGGGCGATCTGATTTTGATCGAGCAGTTTCCCAAGTTGGAAGGGCGTCAGATGATCATGATGATTGCGCCGGGGAAGAAGAAAATCGCGGCCAAGCCGGTCGTCGACACTGCGCCAGTTGCAGTGTCATAGGGTTTTGCGGTGTGCTGGCTGACTGAGCTGGCGCGCTGCAGATGAGGAGGGCAGGGTTGACCTGCCGCCTCTAAAAGTGGCTCGGGGCCAACAAGGCTGCAAGTAGTTTGCAGACGCCTCGCGAGCACAATGAAGAAAGAGCATGAATATGCCCAAAATGAAGACCAAGAGCGCGGCGAAGAAACGCTTTCGCGTTCGTCCGGGTGGCACCGTTAAACGCGGCCAAGCCTTCAAACGTCACATACTGACCAAGAAGACCACCAAAAATAAACGTCATCTGCGTGGTACGACAGCTGTTCATGAGGCCGATATGGGTCGCATGGCACAGATGCTGCCAGGCCGTGGTATTTAATTTAACGACGAACAAGGAGTAATCACATGCCTCGCGTCAAACGTGGTGTAACGGCTCACGCCCGCCACAAGAAAGTTTTAGCCCTTGCAAAAGGTTTCCGTGGCCGTCGTGGCAACGTCTACCGGGTCGCCAAAGAAGCGGTGATGAAGGCCGGGCAATATGCCTACCGGGATCGTCGTACCAAGAAGCGTGTCTTCCGTCAGCTGTGGATTGCGCGTATCAACGCCGCTGCCCGTCAGTGCGGCCTGACCTACAGCCAGTTTGCCAACGGCCTGAAGAAAGCCAATATCGAGATTGACCGCAAGGTCCTGTCGGATATCGCCGTGCATGATATGGCTGCATTCTCCGGTATCGTGGAACAAGTCAAGGCCAAGCTGGCTGCTTGAGTTCGCACCGGTTCGCTGTAGTTCTTTGGCGGACCATGTACCAAATGACAAGGGCTAGAGCTTGAAAAGGCGCTAGCCCTTTTTCCATGTCAAAAGACCTCTAGAGAATTTATGAACGAGCTGAACGACATTGTTGTTGCTGCAAAAGCCGCCTTTGAGCGAGCCAGCGCGCCTGCCGAACTGGAAAATGCCAAGGCCCTGTTTCTTGGCAAGACGGGTCGTGTCACCGAACTGATGAAGGGCATGGTGGCCCTGCCGGTGGAAGAGAAAAAGTTGCGCGGCGCTGCCATCAATCAGGCCAAACAAGCCATCGAAGCTGCCTTGAATGCCCGACGTCAGGCTTTGGCAGAGAACGAATTGCAGGCGCAACTCCAGGCTGAAGCGTTCGATGTGACTCTGCCCGGTCGTCAACGCGGCTCGGGCGGTCTGCATCCGGTTTCACTCACATTGGAGCGCATTGAGGCCATTTTTGGCTCGATGGGGTTTGCGGTCGCGCAGGGTCCGGAGATCGAGACCGACTGGTTCAATTTCACCGCCCTGAACACGCCCGAGGATCACCCGGCGCGCTCCATGCATGATACTTTTTACGTCGAGGGTGGCTTCGCCACGGCACCCAATCTGCTGCGCACCCACACCAGCCCGATGCAGATCCGCTATGCCGTGCAGCATGTCAAGAAGCATCAGGCTGCCATCGCCGCGGGCTCCATGCCAGAAATTCGCGTCATTGCGCCGGGTCGCACCTATCGCGTTGACAGCGATGCCACCCATTCACCGATGTTTCACCAGTGTGAAGGCCTTTGGGTTGGAGAGAACGTCAGTTTCAAAGACCTGAAATATGTCTTCACTGATTTTTGTCGGACCTTCTTTGAGTCCGATGATCTGGTGCTGCGCTTTCGCCCGAGTTTCTTTCCGTTTACCGAGCCCAGCGCCGAAATCGACATCCAGTTTCAGAGCGGCCCGCTGGCAGGGCGCTGGCTGGAGGTAGCAGGCTCAGGGCAGGTGCATCCGAACGTGGTGCGCAACATGGGTCTGGACCCGGAAAAATATATCGGCTTTGCGTTCGGCATGGGGCCGGACCGGCTCACCATGCTGCGCTATGGCGTCAATGATCTGCGTCTGTTTTTTGACGGCGACATCCGCTTTTTGTCCCAGTTCCAATGACAAGAAACATTTAAATCACCATGCAATTTCCTGAATCCTGGCTGCGAGAATTCTGCAACCCACCGCTCAGCACAGAGCAACTGGCCGACACCCTCACGATGGCCGGGCTTGAAGTCGAAGAACTCAAACCGGTTGCGCCACCCTTTTGCAAGGTTGTCGTGGGCGAGATCAAGGAGGCTGTCCAGCATCCGAATGCGGATCGCCTGCGTGTCTGCCAGGTTGACATCGGGCAGGGCGACTGGCTCAACATCGTGTGTGGCGCCCCCAATGCCCGGGTCGGCATCAAGGTACCGGTTGCACTGGTGGGCGCTGAGTTGCCGGCCGGCGACGATGGGCAACAGTTCCTGATCAAGGTGGGCAAGCTGCGCGGCGTTGAGAGCCAGGGCATGTTGTGTTCGGCGCGTGAACTGAAACTCTCCACCGATCATTCGGGTCTGCTTGAACTCGACGGCGGTGCGCTGCTGGGCCAGGACATCCGTGAGCATCTCTCGCTGGATGACACCTTGTTTACGCTCAAGCTGACCCCCAATCTGGCGCATTGCCTGAGCGTATATGGCGTCGCCCGCGAGGTGGCCGCGTTGACCGGTGCGCCGTTGCAGGAGCCGGTGTTTGGCGCCACCGAGCTTGGCAGCACCGACAAGTTGCCGGTCAAGGTGAGCGCCCCTGATTTGTGCGGACGGTTTTCTGGTCGCGTGATTCGACACGTCAATACCAAGGCGAGCACGCCACAGTGGATGGTGGACCGTCTGGCACGTTGCGGTCAGCGCAGTGTGACGGCGCTGGTGGACATCTCCAACTATGTGATGTTCGAGTTCGGTCGCCCGTCGCACGTTTTTGATCTGGACAAGATTCATGGCTCACTCGACGTGCGCTGGGGCAGAGCCGGTGAACAGTTAAAGCTTCTCAATGGCAGCACGGTCACGGTGGACGAAAAGGTCGGCGTGATTGCTGACGATCATCAGGTCGAATCCCTGGCCGGCATTATGGGCGGCGACGCCACGGCGGTGTCGGACGATACACAGCACATTTACCTTGAAGCTGCCTTCTGGTGGCCCAAAGCGATTGCCGGGCGCTCGCGCCGCTTCAATTTTTCTACCGATGCGGGTCACCGTTTCGAGCGTGGTGTTGATCCGAGCCTGACGGTGCAACACCTTGAACGTATCACGCAACTGATCGTTGCCATCTGTGGCACTACCAGCACTGCTTGCGGGCCGATCGATGACTTGCAGGTGAATATGCCCGCTGCCACCAGCGTGACGCTGCGTGTGGCGCGTGCCAGCAAGGTCATCGGCATGCCATTGACACAGGCACAGTGTGCCGATGCGCTTTCGCGTCTGCAGTTGCCACTGACGCAGGGCGAAGGCACGATCACCGTGATATCACCGCCACACCGTTTTGATCTGCAGATCGAAGAGGATCTGATCGAGGAAGTGATCCGCATGGTTGGTTACAACCAGCTACCACAGACGCCGCCGCTGGCTCCCATCACTGCGAAGATTCGCCCAGAGGCCGAGCGCAGTTCTTTTGCGGTACGTCGTTCGCTCGCTGCGATGGGATACCAGGAGACCATCAACTTCAGTTTTGTCGAAGAGCGCTGGGAGAACGAACTCTGCGCCAATCCGACCCCGATCAAACTTCTCAACCCGATTGCCAGTCAGATGAGTGTCATGCGCACCTCTTTGCTCGGATCGCTGCTACAGGTCCTGAAATTCAACCTCGATCGCAAGGCGCAGCGAGTCCGGGTCTTTGAGGTGGGGCGTGTCTTCCTGCGCGACGCGAATGTCCCTAACACGGACGCCACGGTAGAGGGCTTTCACCAACCTCTGCGCTTGGCGGGCATGGTTTGCGGCAATGCAGACGTGCCACAGTGGGGGCGCAAAGAGCAGGGCGTGGACTTCTTTGATGTCAAGGGCGACGTTGAGGCTTTGCTGGCGCCGCGCAAGCCGGTATTTGCGCCTGCTGCGCACCCGGCCATGCACCCAGGACGATGCGCCAGCGTTGTGCTCGATGGCGTATCGATCGGCTTTGTAGGCGAACTTCATCCCAAGTGGCGCCAAGCCTACGATTTGGCGCAAGCGCCCGTCATGTTTGAACTGGAACTCGATGCTGTCCTTGATCGCGACGTACCTGCATTCAAGTCGGTAAGCAAGTTCCATGCGGTGGAGCGCGACATTGCGGTGCTGCTGCCTGAGTCGACCAGCCACGATGCTTTGCTGGGCGCGGTCTGGGCTGCGCCGGCGGGCGGGCTGCTGCGCGACGCTGCCCTGTTCGACATCTACCGTCCAAAAGCGAGCCAGGATGCAGTCGCTGCATTTGGGGTTAGTGCCGAGAAAAGCATGGCGGTGCGCCTGACGCTCAACAGCGAAGACTCGACCCTGACCGATGACCAGATCGAAGTGGCTGTGCAGACTGTACTGACGGCCCTTAAAGATCGGCTGGGTGCACGGCAGCGCGCCTGAGCCGTTACCATCTGTTCCAACACGAAACGAGGCATGCATGGAAATCTCGGTCGACTCCCTAGAGACGCCGGCGCTGACCAAAGCGCAATTGGCAGAACTCCTCTTCGAACAGATCGGGCTGAACAAGCGCGAATCGAAGGACATGATTGACGCATTTTTTGATTTGATATCGGAAAGCCTGGTGGACGGCAACGACGTGAAAATTTCCGGCTTTGGTAACTTTCAGATCCGAACCAAGGCCCCGCGGCCAGGACGTAATCCACGAACCGGCGAGGCGATTCCCATCGATGCACGTCGGGTCGTGACTTTCCACGCCAGCCACAAGCTCAAGGAACAGATTCAGGACCTCACGCGCAAACCCTGAACGCTTGCAACTATATTTTTTTATTTCGTGTGAAGGGTGCAACTCCCGCTTTACATTCCGTGTCGACCTAGAGTAACCTCAAAGCTTTCTCTCCTAGCGCATTGATTTAAATGGAGAAAGCTCTCCCGCCAATTCCTGCAAAACGATATTTCACGATCGGTGAGGTCGGCGACCTGTGTGGTGTGAAGCCGCACGTGCTACGTTATTGGGAGCAGGAGTTCACGCAGCTGCGGCCCATGAAGCGGCGTGGCAATCGTCGCTACTATCAGCACCATGAGGTTTTGATGATCCGGCGTATTCGCGACTTGCTCTACGATCAGGGATTCACCATCAGCGGTGCCCGCAACAAAATGCAGGAAATTCTGCAGCTTGAACGCGAGAAGAAGCGCAACGGAGAAGTGTTGCTTGATGGCGTGGAGGTCATTGAAACCACAGATTTCGAGTCCGATCGTTCCGACGATGAGGCGGCAGGCACGGCGAGCGGCAGTTTTTCAGACCGATTGCTGGACCTGCGGCGCGAACTGTTCGAGATTCGCAGCCTGCTGTCGCCGGCG
>SESE01000875.1_pt1 | contig 12383 bp, 10 predicted proteins | sample 3171371 | NCBI WGS metagenome assembly SESE01 (sample SAMN06051881, study PRJNA518727) | freshwater metagenome | biome: subpolar coniferous forest; feature: holomictic lake; material: water; isolation source: holomictic Lake 442, 13 m depth | place: Canada: near Kenora, Ontario | collected...
ATCAATCGTTCAATTCCTTCGCGATTTGTTTTCCAGAAGCCAGATCGCGGGTATCTAACTTGTCCTGCAAAATCTATAGGGAACGCAGATGTCTCACCACCGCTCTGCGAGACCATTGGACTTGGTCTGAATACACGCGCGTCTTTCGGCAAAATTCCTTCAACAAGTCGATTGGCTGGTCCACGCTCGCCAGATGCCAACTCGACGCTGTTGTATTTCGTACCGCCTTCCTCTCCAACTTCTTTCGGCTTGTATAGCCGTCGAAATTTTGAGTCTGTTTTATTCTTTGCGAACCAAATCAAGTAATCGTGAGTTGAAGCTAACCGGTCACTTGTTTGACTGCTTGTTGTGATAAAAGGTATTAAACCGCAGTCATTTCCCTCCCCAAACACCTCATCCATTACCGCCCGAACCCGATGCACATTCTCATCCCCAATCTGAACAAATATAGACCCAGACTCGGTCAATAAATCCCGAGCCACCGTTAATCTATCCCGAAGATAAGTCAAATAAGAATGAATCCCGTCCCGCCAGGTATCCCGAAATGCCTTGACCTGTTCAGGTTCACGAGTAATGTGCTGCGCATTGCCATCCTTCACGTCCCTGCTTGTGGTGCTCCACTGAAAATTGCTATTGAATTTAATCCCATAAGGCGGGTCAAAATAAATGCACTGCACTTTGCCACGCAAGCCTTCTCGCTCTGCCAAACTCGCCATCACCTGCAAGCTGTCCCCCAAAATCATCCGGTTGGTCCAGTTTTGGTCATGCTGATAAAAATCGGTTTTGTCGGCACCGGGTTGGATGCCATTAAAGTCTGCAAACAAATCAGTCTGCTGGCCCTCACCCCCAGCCCCTCTCCCAGAGGGCGAGGGGAGCGATGAATGCCGCAGCAAATCATCAATCAAGACCTTGGGGTGTACTTTTTCCTGAATGTAAAGCGGTGGCGCATTGACCACCAAGTCGCTCTCATCCTGAGCATCCTTGCCACGCCACACCAACTGCGGGTCAAGGTCGGTATTGCGTGGGTAGCGGATTTGTTTGGGCGCTGTCTGGTCAGGCTGCACAAACGACTGTTGCTCGACAGACGGAATATTGATGCGCCTGGCCTCATCGTGTGTGAGGGTTTCAACGTGTTTGGTGCTGATTTTTGTGGCCATGGTGGTTCGCTGTAGTGTCAGTCATCAAGGCTGCCTGGATTTTTGAGAGATTTTTTGTCTTCAGATGTCAGGCGACGTTCTACTTTTTTGACATCTTCAGCCGGTGGCAAACTCTCTGGCCGAATGCCACGTTCGAGCAAGGTGTTACGCACGGCTTCGTTGTTGGTGATGTGTTCGGTCGAAATGGCATCCTCACTGCCCAATTGATGAGCGCGGGTATTGAAGATGGTGATTTCAGTGGCGAAGTCTTTGGCCTTGAGGATGATGGTCGGGGCAAAGTCAGCCAGTGGGCGGTTGTCAGGCACCTTCCAATGTGACTTCATGGCGTGGGTAGATTTTCCAAACAGTGCCTGGTCACCCTTGCTGCGGATAATGGCAAAGTCCCCATTGCCACCAGTTTGCTCAAAAATAACCTGCGAAAGTTCTTTTTCAGTTTCTGATAGTTTCTTGCGGGCTGATACGCGCTCGGCTTCCAATAGGCGTTGCTCAATCAGCTCGGCTTTGCGGGTCTGGAGGGCAAAGTAGGTTTGGGCGAAAGCAATTTCCTGCTTGCCAGGGTCGCCGTTTTGGGCGATCAGATAACAGGCATACCGGGTGAGCATGATGTCGTCAATTTCACGCTGACTACCAGAGCCAAGATCGACCATTTTGCTGACATCAGCAAAATGGTCGGTGATGGGGTGACCAGAGATTTCGCAAGCAGTTTTTGCTTTGTTGATGACCGCTACAAAGTTACGCCATTGGGTATAACCCAACAAGTACTGGATGTCTCGCGCTAGCCAAAATTCAACACCGTTGTCGGCTTGCTGGGCATGGGCTTCAAAGGTGTCGGTTAAAGTGTGTATAAGTTCGGTTTTCATGGGATTTGTTTTTCAATGAGGGAAAAGGACAGTGGTGACCATGAATCTGTGCTTGATTGATGGCGCACAGGGCACGGAACTGATCTTGCACCAAGATGACCACGCCACACCAACTGCGGGTCAAGGTCGGTATTGCGTGGGTAGCGAATTTGTTTGGGCGCTGTCTGTTCGGGCTGCACAAACGACTGTTGCTCGACAGACGGAATATTGATGCGCCTGGCCTCATCGTGCGTGAAGGTTTCGACGTGTTTGGTGCTGATTTTGGTGGCCATGATCGTGTGATGTTAGATGTTGTTGTATTCCCAGGGATTAAGAAGCCTGATGCCACACGGCTCAAAATCGGCCACGTTGCGGGTTACGATGGTCATGCCATGCACCAGTGCGGTGGCGGCAATCAGGCCGTCCCGAACGGGGCGTGGGTTGGGGACATGCAGTTTGGCACTGCACTGTGCCACCGCAGTATCAACGGGCAAAATGCGATCTGCAAATGCGGGTAAAACCTGGGTGTTGAGCCACGCTCGAAACACTGCGCCTTGCGTAGGGTCACGGCGTTCAACCAGTAACACACCGATTTCCAACTCTTGTACCGTGATGGCAGACAAGTACAAATCAACAGGTTCCACACTGTCGGCCCACACAGCCACACGCGCATCGGCTCGTCCAAGGCGAACCTTGCGAAGCTCAGACACCACGTTGGTATCAAGAATCCACATCAGGAAAAGTCAGCAGGCTGCGCAAGATCACGCAAGGGGGAAATGACAAGCTCCATCTCCTCACTGCCTGGCATCTTTAACAAGTCAGCAATTTTCTGACGGCTTCCTGTCAGGCGCTGGTAAAACGCCATGCTCATCAGAACGTGGGCGGGTCGGCCACGGTCAGTGATGAACACAGGCCCGTTGTTTGCGGCCTTTTTGGCCTCGCCCGCCGCCTGATTGAATTCTCTGCTTGTGAAGGTTGTGATGGTCATGGGAGTGTCCTCTTATGAAAGTAGAGATGTTACTACATTGTTCAATTTTTTCGCATTATTTCTGATGGTTCCCACGATCTGGCATCTTGTGGTCTGACGACATTCGCACTGATGCATGGCTGCGGCCTACCGCGTAGGAACGATAAAAAGTGTGATGTCAAAGAAAGCCGATGGGACGTTGGGGGGGTGGCTTTGCGCGTCTGGTCGTCTGCAATCAATTGTTTGATGGCATCAAAGACCACCGAAAACTGCTCGTCATAACGCTTTTCCATGGCTTTGCTGGCCAAGTCGCGATTGGAGTCCATCAGGCAACGTAACTGAACAAAGGTGCGCATGATGGCGATATTGACCTCAACAGCTCGCTGTGAACGCAAAACGCTTGAAAGCATGGCGACACCTTGCTCTGTAAAGGCATAAGGCACGGCACTGATCTTGCGCCGGGATGAGGTCACAATTTGTGACCTCATCCGTTCCCATTCTTCAGGAGCAAGCTGAAACATGAAGTCTGCTGGAAACCTCTCAAGGTTTCTTTTGACTGCTTGATTGAGTGCTTTGGTTTCCACTCCGTAAAGGTCAGCAAGGTCAGCGTCTAGCAAAACCTTTTCGCCACGAATCGATAAAACGAGGGATGCAAGATTTTCAGGTTTGGGAATGATTTGTGTCATGGTGCCAGTCCTTCAATCAATTGCTTGAAATTGGCTTCAACTGCTGCCTTAAAGTCAGATTCGATCTGAAAAACCTCAGTGAACTCGGCAAAAGCCCAGCGGCCATAAGTTCTGAGGTTGTTGACCCCAGGCACCCAGTAGGTGTCCATCGTCGCTTTCTTTTCTATAGCATCCTCGCCGCGATAGCCCTTGATTTCAACCACTAAATGTAGGGGGTTGGCCATACCGTGACCATCGTCAATCAGCACAATAAAGTCAGGCAGATACTTTCGCATGACAGAGCCAAACCGGTAAGGCACTTCAAAACCCAGGTTGTGGTTTTTAACGTAGGCCAGCACTTTGGGGTGAGATTCGGCCACACGGCAAAACTCGGCTTCCCAATCGCTGTCCAGAATGACCCAATTAAGGTGGCAGTGCAGTGAACTGGTTTCCCAACGGTCGGTTTTGGACGTATTAAATCGCACGTGAGCGGTCGATCCCGTGGGGTTATACGCATCAAGCAGTGCCTTCATCGGGCGATCACCCAAAAACTCTCGGGTAATGGCAGCGGTGATTTTGTTGCACGCCATGTCAGCCAGCTCTTGGACCATCAGCAGTGCAGGGTAAGTATTGCCCTTGCAGACCAGGCAGGAATCCAGCCACTCTTTGGTGATGCGTTTAAGCTGACCAAACAGGTGCAGTTTGGGTTCACCTCCCGGGTCACGCCATTGGGTGTAGAGCAGTCTTTCAGTCAGTTTGTATGCCAAGGTGGCTGTTCGCAAATTGCCAAGATGCTGCAAACTCATGTCAACACCCTCGCCAATGATGCCGGAATTGCGGGTGATGGATGGCCCAACCAGGTCAGGGCTAAGCGTCAGAACCGATTCTTCATAGAAACAGGCGCTTAAACATTCCTCTGGCAGTTCAACGCGGTAGCCCTCCACACGCGGGAAGGTGATTTCAAGCGCATCACGCTCGGGGCGTATGGCTTTGACTTGCACGGTTTTACTCGGTGGCTGGGGTGGGCCAATGACGGGCTTGGCGGTAAAGTTAAAGGGGATGCCAAAAACATCGGCGTATTCAACATTGAACAAGCCTTCTTCGTTTAGGTCGTAAGACTGGCGGCGTAGTGCTCGGCCTATCACCTGTTCGCATAACAGTTGCGTTCCAAAAGCACGTATTCCCAAAACGTGCGTAACGGTGTTGGCATCCCAGCCTTCGGTGAGCATGGACACCGACACCACGCAGCGAATGCCGCCGCCCAATTGACCTGCCTTGCCGACGGTGTTCATCACTTCGCGCAGCAGTTCCTGGTCAGTGATGCTGTCAGCAGACCTTGCATTGCCACTACGTTCCACCATTTCACGACGAAAACGCTCGATTTCATCAGCGGCCATGCCCCTGAAACTGTCATCAAGTGCATCACCGGCTTCGAGTTGTTCGCTGTCAATCAGCAAGGTATTGGGGCGTGGCAGAGGGTTGCCGGTGGTGTCGTCAAAATTGCGAAACAAGGGCAAGCGACCGTTGACCAGCGTGGTGCTGCCATCGTCTTTTTTGCGGTAAAAACCAGAGACAAAGTCATAGACCAGTTTGGAAATGGCGGTGTTTTGGCACACGATGATGAAGCACGGCGGCACGTTGATGTTGTGCGCCGCCCAAAGCTGGTGGGTTTTTTCGTAGTGACCATACAGGGCTTGTAGTGCGGTTTGCAGGCGAAGCGGCAGTTTGAGGGGGTCCAGTTCACCGCCTGTCCCTCTGCCTTTTTTTGGCATGTCTTTGCGGATGTGTTCCCACAGGTTGCGAAACACGGGCAGTTCTTCACCTGGGATGTTTTCTGCCACCGGCACGCGAGGCAGTTTGACAATGCCACATTCAATGGCATCCATCAATGAAAAATCACTCATCGTCCAGGGGAATAGCGTGCCTTCGGCGTAGCCCGAGCCGCTTAAAAAGAACGGAGTGGCCGATAAATCCATCACACGCGCAACGCCCAGGGTTCTTTTGACCGCTTCAATGCCGGAAATCCAAAGGCGTGCGGCCTCTCTATTTTTTTCGGCTTCTTTTTTCTCGTCGCCTTTCAAATCATCATCGTCCTCAGAAGGCTTTTCGCGATAGCAATGGTGGGCTTCATCGTTGATGACCATGATGTTTTTCATTCCCATCAAGTCGGGCATCACACGTGCAAGCATCTGGCCTTCGGATTCAAGCGTCTGCGGGGCTTCACCCGTGCGGCCTTGCAGCAATTGACGACCGCCTTTGCTTAGGTCGATACGCTCACGCAGTTTGAAAGCGTGGTAATTGGTGATGATGATTTTGGCTTTGCCCATGTCGGCTTGCATGTCGGCAGGCAAAAGTTCACGGTCTTTGTAATAGCTGTTGGGGTCGTTGGGTTGGAGCACACGCAGACGGTCTTTGATGGTCAGACCTGGCGCGCATATCAAAAAACCACGCGTGAAAGTTTTGCTGCCCGGGTGGCGCACGGCGTTCACGGTTTGCCAGGCCATCAGCATGGCCATGACAGTGGTTTTGCCAGACCCTGTGGCCAGCTTCAATGCCAGACGCATCAATTCTGGGTTGGCATCTTGATTGGCACTGGCCAGATGATCCAGCAACAGCTTGCCGCCTTTGGAGTGGGGTGCGACTTCGGTCAGCCAAATGGCGGTTTCGACTGCCTCCACCTGACAAAAAAACGGGCGCACATTGTTGTAGGGGTGATGTCGCCAGTGCTGCAACAGTCGGGCGGTTTCAGGGGTGACGTGCCATTGGTTGGGGTTGGGCAAGGCTCGCCAGGAATCGACGTTTTGGCGAACCTGATTGATGATGGAGGTCAGGTCGTATTGCTGCTGTTGGGTAGAGAGCTGGTGCCCTTCATCAAACACCATTTCACTTTGCCCTGCAGACTTGGTGCGTTTTTTTGGCTTGGGGATGGGAGTGACAAACTCGGCTCGCCGGCGCTCATCCACAATGCGCTGGGTGGGTTGCCCGTCAGTATCGAGTTCCCAATGCCGCCTGGGGTATTCGTACGGAGAATTGAGGATGGGGTGGTCGAAGAAGGGATTGGACATGGTGGGCTGGAAAAGCAAATTGCCATGACAGGGCTACCGGCAACAGGCATGGAAAGGCATCAGATGGTATGTTGAACTTGTAACGCATTCTATGGCGCGGTGGGTGTTGAGGGATGCGTTAACAGGTGGTGGGTTGTTCTCTTGGTATTCGCTGCCAAAAGCCAGGAGCCCGTCGTACTTTGGGTGCATCGGCTGCGAGGGACAATTCATGCAGCAGGCTGATCAACCAGTGCAAGATTGATCTGAGCGTGAAGTTTGCAAAGTCGCGTAACAATACGCCAATGTGGTGTACAGAAGGATCAATGCAGGATCAATTACAGATACAGATGATGCAGACATGGGCAAATCGCAAAGGCGAAATGCCAGAGCCGCGTGAACTCGTTCTGCCATCATTGATATACAACACACCGCAAGAAGCGTTCAAGCAATTCATGCACGCGATGGGTACAGATGAAGACACGTTACGCATGAAGTTACCAAGCAATGATGAAGTCGTTGTATCTCGCGATCTATTTTTGAATAAAAACAAGGATTGGAAGATCGCCAAGCGTCAGCGAGAGCAATGGCTGATGTATCTTGCAGAGGTCATCAAATCTCCGCAAGAGATATGGAAACTCAAGCTGGACAAATCTGAAGAACTTTATCTGATGGGTCGATTTCAACGTGGAAACCAAGTGATCGAAACCATCGCCGTTTTCAAAAGACTTGGAGATGAAAAAGACTGGGACGAAGCAAAGACCGCTTTTGCAGCGGATGACAGAAAAGCAAGATACCTGAACGACAAACGCGCATCCATGATGAAGAGAGGCGCGTCTATTCTGTATCTGGATGTGTGACCGGGTTAATGGGTTCATCCGATCCCGACTGCTCATTCGAATGTGCGTCCCACACATAAAGCGCAATCGTTACAACGCACATTATAAGAACAAACCCCAAGCCACTCACGCCATCTGAATTTGCGCCACCCACTGCTTGCCCAAGGGAAGTATGGCAATGCGGTTCTCAAAAACGGCTTCAAGCGCACGGTGGGTGAGGGCATCAGAACAAGCACCCTGGTGGGTCATTCGTCCAGATGACATGATGACCATCTGGTCGGCGCACAACGCGATGGACAGCTCATGCAGCACACTGATGACCGTCGTTCCTTGCGACACCAGCGTATGTACCAGGGCGAGCCAATCGGCCTGATGGGGGGGGTCAAGATTGGTCAGGGGCTCGTCCATCAACACAACTTTCGCCTGCACAGCCAAGGCACGTGCCAACAATACGCGTTGGCGCTCACCCTCCGAGAGTTGCCCCAGAGTGCGACCACACCAGTCCCAGGCCTGGGTGCTGCGCAGTGCGTGTTCAACAGCGGCATCGTCGTGCTCGCCGGGAGAAGCCAGCCAGGATTGGTGCGGCAGACGACCAAGCATGACCACATCCCATACGGTCAGGTCATCATCGGTGGTCTCGTTTTGACCCATCCAGGCCAACTGCTGCGCACGCAGCCTCCCGTGAACACGCGACAGGGGTTGGCCAAATAACGAAACCGTTCCGCGATGAGGCAACAACCCGGCCAGCACCTTGAGCAGCGTTGATTTGCCAGCGCCATTGGGCCCGACAATGCTCGTCCATTGCCCGTTGGCCAAATCAAGGTGGATGTCGTGGAGGATGTGCGTATTTCCAAGCCAGGCGCTGACACCGCTTGCGTTGATGGCGATGTTCATGAACATAACCCCGCAGCACCACGAGTGTGCATCAACCACAGCAGATAACCACCACCCAACACGGCAGTGAGAACGCCCACTGGCAGCTCTTGAGGTGCGATCAGCCAGCGCGCCAAAATGTCTGCAGCCATCAGAAGCACACCGCCCATTAGGCTTGAGAGCAAAATCAGCAGGGAATGTGTGGTTTTGACTCTGGAGCGAACCAGATGCGGCGCTGCCAAACCCACAAACGCAATCAACCCCGTTTGTGCCACAGCAGTGCCGGTAGCCAGCGCCAGCACCGCGACAAGTGCCGTTCGCATGTGTACTAGCGGAACGCCGAGACTGGCCGCAGTGGCTTCGCCCAGGCTCAAGCTGTCAAGCATTTGGCTCAGTAGCCATGAGACGGCCATGCAAAACACCCACACGCCCACCATCACCGCGCATGCCGCCCAGTTGACAAAGCCGGTGCTGCCAAGCATAAAACCTTGCATGGATTGCATCACGTCGGAAGCCATCAGCATCAACAACGACACACACGCCCCCAGTACCACGCCGACAATCACCCCGGCCAGCAGCAGTCGCAGAGTGTGCTGCACCCCACGTGCCAGCATCAACGTCAGCAACACCGCCACCATCGCTCCCACAAACGCTGCCCCGGTCAGACCCAGCCGCCCAAGCCAATGAACGGCCAGGGGCGACACGCCAAAAAATGCCAATGCCAGTGCAACCCCCAGCGAGGCACCCGAGGCACTGCCCAACAGATAGGGATCTGCCAGCGGGTTGCGAAACAGCCCCTGTGCGACGGCACCGGCCAGCCCCAGCAACGCGCCTGCTGCCCAGGCCCCCAGCGTGCGTGGCAACCGGATGTCGCACACGATGTGCATCGCAACCGGGTCGCTCCAAGCTCGCAACAGGCTTTCAAACCCGGTGCTGCCTACGCTCGCCCCCAGAAATAGCAAGACCAGTCCGAATGCCAAAAGGCCCATGACCCACAGCCATGCCATCTGTCTTTGACGTGCCAACTCGTTCATTTTTCCAGCAAGCACTTCGCCAAAATGCGTGCGCCTTCAGCCATGCGTGGACCGGGCCGCACCACCACGTCGATTTGTGCGGCGTTCAACACACACACACGGCCTTGCTGAACCGCACGAATACGGTCCCAACCAGGGCGACCCGCCAGCCCCGTGAAATTGCGGTCACCCACGACGATCACGTCCGGATTGGCACGCACCACGTATTCAGGGTTAAGTTTGGGGAACGGCCCCAAAGGCGCTGGCACAATGTTTTTGGCACCCAAATGTTGCAGGGTTTCTCCGATAAAAGAGCTTTCGCCAGCGGCAAAGGGCGCACTGTGAACCTCAAAATAAACGCGTGGGGTGATACCGTGCAATGGCTTGGCTGCGGCCAGCATCGCGTCTTGTATTGCGCGCCAAATTCGCAAGGCATCCGGCACAGCCAGCATCTGGCCAACCTTTTGCAAAACCCGTTTGACATCGGCATGGGTTTGCGTCTCGAGTGCCACCACCTTCAGCCCCAGCGATTGCAGTCTTTCGCCCACGCGAGTTTGTTTGGACATCAATACCACATCAGGATGCAATGCGACGATGGCCTCGACATTCGGATCGAACCCGTCACCGACCTGTTGTAATTGGGCAACCTTGTCTGGATAGTTGGAATAGCGGTCAACGCCAACCAGTCGCTGGCATTGACCAAGTTCGCACACCGTTTCGGTCAATGATGGCAACAAGCTGACGATACGCTGCGGTGGCCGTGAAAAATGCACGCTCACCCCGCGGTCATCAGTGACATCAAAAGCCCAGGCGGCCGGTACAAGCAGACACAGAGTCACAGTACAACGAATCAGCCATCCCAAAAGGCTATCAATTACTATCAAATACATAGCTGTACAGGCAGGATGGACGGGCGTTAGAGGGCAATTCACCTATTATTATTTCTGCTTCCAGACAAGCCCGACAAACACCGATCGGCCTGGTTGGTTGTAGCCATAAGCCGTTTGGTATTGGCTGTCAAACACGTTGTCAATGCGAGCCGTCAGCGCCAGCTCGGGTGTCAGGGCGTAGCGAGCGTTCAGGTCTGCTACGGTGTAGGCATCCAGCATTGGGTAGGCAGCCATGTCAGGACGCGAACCCGTGTGGCGCACATCCCCGCCCAGCGTCCAGGCTCCCCACGGCTGTGAGACCCCCAAAGATGCCATGGTTTTTCCACGGCGAACCAGTTGCGCCCCCGTGGTCTCGTTGACCGGGTTTTGTTGCGTCAGGCTAGATCGCACATCAGCAGTGGCCAACTTGCCGCTGTAGCTCACCTCGAGCCCCTGGTTGGAGAATTCGCTCACATTGTTGAACTTGAATGATGCCATATCGTAGAGCATCAGGTTAGAGACTCGGGTTGAAAACAGCGTGGCTCGCATCACCTGCTGGCCGCTGGCCCATTGCAGTCCGATTTCGTTGGTGTGTGCAGTTTCTGGCTTGAGCGCAGGGTTGCCTGAAAAAGCATCGTACAGAAAACCCAGCGGTGGCAAATTGAATGCCGTTGACGTGCTGGCTGTCAGTTTCCATTCCGGTGTAAGCGTCAGTCCATATCCAAGATAACCCGTGGTTTGTGCCGCCAGACCTTCGGCGTTGTCGTTGCGCACGTTGAACTGGACGGCATGCGCACGGTGTGAACCCGACACCCCCGCAAACACGGCCGTCACCCCACGTGTACGCTCAAACACTGTGGCGGCGCTGTCCGTGGTGTCAATCGTCTGCGTCTGCGTTTCGCCACCCGCTGTCACCAGCCAGGCCCCGATGCCCACCGTGTTGCTCCAGTTCACGCTGCGGTTGCCCGTGATGGCCTGGCTGCTGTACGGGTAAGCCGTTCTTTGCGCATCGTAGATGGATTTTTCACGCCCCTGGGATGCCGTCAATTCACTGCGCCAGTCTCGGGTGATCTGGTTATGGCTATAGACAGACCAGGTGTCTGTGGTGTTTCGACCCTTGTAAATATCGGTGACTAGGCCAAGTCCACCCCCGTCAAAATCAAACTCGCCATCGTTGCCCTGGGTACGCAAGCCCACGGTGTGACCACTGACCACCTCATGCGACAAGTTCAGGCTGTAATGCGTGTTGCGATAGCCGTCAGCGTCCGGGTTTTCGTTGGGAAACTGACGCGTATTGACTGCCGAAAAGCCATCGGTTTGATAGCGCCCCAGGCCCAGTGAAAACCGTGTTGCGTCTGCCTGACCACTGAGGCCCGCCACCGACCGCACCGAGCCATGGGAGCCCACTTCAAAATTGGCAAAACCCGCTGGCTTGCCCCGTCCCTGACGCATGAACACCTGAATCACACCGCCAATGGCACCACTGCCATAAATGGCCGAAACATTGCCCCGAACGATCTCGATGCGATCTACCTGATCGAGCATGATGTGCTCCAGACTGACTGCGCCAGTGGTGTCTTGTCGGGTCATGGGAACACCATCGACCAGCACCAACACCCCAAGCGATGCGCTGCCGCGCAAAAAAAGACTCGAAGCGGTGCCTGGCCCTCCGTTTTGGGTAAATTGAAAACCTGCCTCGTTGGAGAGCAAGGTGGGCAAATCAACCGCCTGAGAGCGTTCAATCACGTCACGCCCGATCACAGTGGTGTGCGGCAAGGCGTCAGTCAGCAGTTGCTGCGACCGGTTGGCTGTGACCACCACCTCGTTGAAGGTAGTTTCAGTCTGCGCCAAAACAGCCGCCGATGAAACGGCCAATGTGAATGCGAAAAGCCGCACGGGTGCCTGGAAGCACACACAGGATGTAAGAAATTTCATAAGGAATTAGAACCATCAAAAGCCCTCACCGTCGTCCCCGACAATGCATGAGCGTCACGGTTTCACGCAGGGCGTGCCACCACCGTGTTGGCCGGTATCCGGGCTGGTGGAATCAACCTCCATCGCCTTCCCGTGCGTTTGTCAAAACACCCAGTGACCATGATAGAAGCTAAATCAAAAAAGAT
>SESE01000877.1_pt1 | contig 12371 bp, 13 predicted proteins | sample 3171371 | NCBI WGS metagenome assembly SESE01 (sample SAMN06051881, study PRJNA518727) | freshwater metagenome | biome: subpolar coniferous forest; feature: holomictic lake; material: water; isolation source: holomictic Lake 442, 13 m depth | place: Canada: near Kenora, Ontario | collected...
CGGGCGCACGTCAATCGCCGGCTCACCCCGGCGCGATTGCAGCGTGATCACATCCCCCGCAGAGAGCCCAATCAGATCGTCACCACACAACGACGCCCTGCGACCAGTGGCCTGGGCGCCGCGATGCTGGCCGCCGTTGGCGTGTGGCTACACCCCAACTTTGCCTTTACTGCGCCTGCCCCCTCTTTGGCTTGCGATTTTCTTCTTCGCGTTTGGCCGCCTCGCGGGAATTTTCCGCCTCATGTGACTTGCTGGCGGCAGGCGCAGGCCTTGGGCCGTGAGGCTCAGCCTTGGGCGGCGGTTGGGTCTGCGTTACCGCCACTGGTGAGGGCGCTGCCGGCAGCGGCTTCGGCGCAATAGCCGGCGCCCTGGCGGGCTCGATCGGCTTTGAATTGGCGGCTTCAGTTTTAGGCGCTTGCTGCGGCGGCGCCGCAGGTGGTAAAGACTGTGGCACAACGGCCCTGGGCTCAGGTGCGCGTTGCTGTTGCTGTTGTGGCTGCCGGGGCTGCGCTGTTGGCGGTCTGGGCACAGCGGGCGGCGACCCAGGTTCGACCTGGGTGATGACTCGGGCAGACTCCGGTCGTGCGCCCGGTGCTGCGAGCGGCGCAGCATTCGGCTCCGGCGCACGTTGCGGCGACGGTGCCTGACGCGCAGCGCCTTGGGGTTGCGGCACTATTGGCGCAGCGCTAAGCACTTTGACCGTCGGCGGCGGCGTGGCTGCCGCCGGCTTAAGTTCTTTGCGGGCTGTTTCATCGAGTGATCGGCCGGGACTCAGTGTCAGTTGTGGCTGTTGCGCCGCAAACCCGACATGGGCCGCCGGTGGTGCCGTAACCGCAACCACGGGTCGCTCAAAAATCCGGCTCGGCGGGCGCTCGCGCCGGTCACCACCACCACGCACACTTTGTTCGGTTGGTGCCACACGCGGCGCAACCGCCAGCGGCGCACCCTCAAGTAGTTCGTGTGACACGTTGACCCTGGCACCGGACACCGGCTGTGACTGCACAAAAGTGTTTCTCGGCACCGCAATGACAGCGCCTGGAATTTGCCGATTGGCGTACACCACATTGGTCACGTTGGTCACGTTCGTTGTGTTGTAGGTGTTATTGATGACGGTGTTGCTGATGACCGTGTTGCTGCGGTTGATGTTCTCAAAGTAGCCGCGACTGACTGAATAGGCCGGTCGATAGGCCTCGCGCGGCGCCAGCGGAAACCAGGCGACGCCACCAACGTTGCCACTGGAAATTGTCAAACGGAAATTGTCGCCGCCGACGAACACGACGAGTGCCGGGGCGTAATAAGCGGGACTGCGCATCGGACCCGGCACCCAGCACCAGGTACGACCCAGATTGGCCCAACGGCCGTAGTGGGACACAGCAAAGCCCCAGGGCGCGTCGTCGACCCAGGTCCAGCCCCAGGGATCGATCCAGGCCCAGTGGCCATCACGGTAGGGGGCCCAGTCGGCCGCCACGCGATTGGGGATCCAGACGTTGCCGTAGGTCTCATCGTTGCGCCAACTGCCGTTGGCGTCGAGGTCCTGGTAGCCGACCACGTCGCGCGATACATAGCGGGCGGCAACCGAGTTGTCGAAGGCGCGGTCGCGCTCGCTGGCCCAGCGATCAAATTCGTCCGGGCGCGGCGCATCCAGAAACTCGTAGTCGCGCAAATCCGCGCCCCGGAAACGATAGTGTTGCTGCGCATCCACCAGATAACCGGCGCCCTCTCCCATCACTTCGCCCTGACCTCGGCGCACGATAACGTCGGTTGCATTGCCGTCGGGGTCCACCGCAATGCGGTAGTTGCCGCTCTGGCGCAGGGTAAAGGCCAGGTTGGGCGTGTCGACTTCAAAAACCTGGTTTGCTGCCAGGCGTCGCACACGAACCTTCAGGACGCCCTGCGTCAACTGCAATTGGGTGATGCGATCATCAAGATTGAGAACCGAAACGCTGGTGTTGGCGCTCAGGCGAATCAGGGCGCCACCATCCTGAATTTCGGCCCGCGCGCCGGCGTCCACCCAGATGCGGTCGCCGTTGGTCAACGGCCGATTGACCGTGGCCTGGACCCAATCGCCTTCGCCGGCCGGTGAAAAACTGACAGCGCCAGACGTGTAGCCTAATCGCGCAACGCGCGACGGTGGGTCCGCGCTGGCCGGGCCGCTGAAAGCCAAAACAAAGACGCCGACAAGGGCGAAAACCCGGAGACGGAAAAATTGCATTTGCATGATGATTCCTCTGATAACAGCGCTCTGTCTAAACTGGCAGATGTGCAGCTATAACGCGGCACACGCTGGATTCGACATCATCAATTACGTTCTGTTGCAATCATGGTGCCCTGTGTGCCGCGGCCTTGCAAATACCCGCCACTTCGCTGTCGGGATCAGACACCACGGTGGGTTTGCCATTGTCGGCCTGCAGGCGGATCTGCATGGCGAGCGGCAAGGCGATATCCTGCGGCGTTGTCACTACCACGGCGCCTGTCATGGGCACCCGCTGCGACAAGGTCAATTGAATATCTCCGGTACCGTGTGGCATGTCCACAATCAGGTAGTCCAGATCGCGCCAATTGGTCTGGCGCAACAACCGCTCCAGCGCCTGGGTGGCCATCGGGCTCCGCCAGATCATGGCTTCGTCCTGTGCCACCAAAATACCAATCGGCATGACCTGCGCTGGCGAGCCCATGCCAGGTCTCGAAGTGGTCGGCTATGGTTTGGTAGAACAGCGTGCGCTCGGGGTGGCGCGGGTTGTAGAACTTGGGCTTTGCACGCGCTGGCCTACCCGCGTGTGGATGTGCGTGCGAGTGCGCTGAGCGGGCGACGGTGGACATGGGGCAATGCCAGCAGGGGCTGGGTGCCTCATAGAACTGCGTTTATATGCAGCCTAACGTATGATCTGATCCCACTGCGCAGGCAAGCAACTCCTGAATTGATAGCTATTTGCGCATATTCTACAAGGGCTGCAGCGTGTTTCGATGCGGATCATGACTTCCGAACCAGCCACGCCCGTCACACCTGCACCAGCAGCTAACGCACGTTGTCCGCTGTGACGGCTGCGAATTTCTCCTTTTTTACAGAATGGATATTTGAAAAATATCACTGCCGGCGAGGACAAATTCTTCTGATTGACCGATTCACGAATGATGTTGTATGGTGGGGGCACATGAACTATCCCGCTGCCGGTACAAACCGCGAACGGTCGCTGCGGCAGTATGGCCTGCGGGCACCGGTCTATGACCTCGAAGTGACGGCTCTTGAGCAGATTCGCCGCAACGCCATCTATCGCCTCCAACTTGAACCGGGCGCTACCGTATTGGATGTCGGTTGCGGCACTGGCTTGAGCTTTGAACCCCTGCAGTCAGCCGTAGGACAAAGTGGCCAGATCATCGGTATAGAACAATGCCACGAAATGCTGGACTTGGCCCGCGCAAGAGTAGCGCAACAGGGCTGGACCAATGTGACGCTGCTCGATACCGCCGCTGAGGAGACAAGCATTGCAGCCCACAGCGACGCGGCGCTGTTTCACTTCACGCACGATATCTTGCGCAATCCCACTGCGATAGGCAGGTTGGTGCAGTGCCTCAGACCCGGTGCTCGCATCGTGGCAGCCGGTTTGCAGTGGTCCTATCCCTGGGTTACTAACTGGTGGGCGCTGCTTGCCGCACTGCATTCAGTGACTTCGCTTGAAGGACTGGATCAACCATGGAGCCGATTGGCGGAGCACTTGGACCAACTGGAAGTGAACACGGACATGCTGGGCGGGGTCTTCATTGCCAGCGGCGTGCTCAGGCAGTGAGAAGTTGTGCTGTGGTTTGCAACTCGAATATTTCGTTTTCCTCTGCCTGCCACAGAGCGGTCGACGACCATTTCACGCGGCACACTGCGAAGCCAATCCCGTCTGCGCTTAGGCGGAATTGGCGCCAACCGACCGAGGGCATGCTGCATGGCAGACTTGATTGTGTTGAATGCCCACGCGTCGAGTAGTATTTTTGTGAAATAGGCAAACTGACTCCCTACTTTCTTAAACCTAAGTTTTCTACTGGAGATGCCACCATGGACACATCTGTCAAGATCTATTCCCCGTCTGAGTTTTTCAACTCCATGAAACCGATGATGGAGTCTGCCGCCGCGCTGAATCAGGTCTTAACAAACGCGATTAATGAGATGCGGGAAATCCAATCTGAGTCCTATGCGGCCACCTTTGCGGAGTCCATGCTGGCTTTGGCGCCCGCCTTTGCGCCAGGGGGAGCCACGCATTCGGCCTGGCAGATCCCATCTTGGTGCCAATCCCAGGCCGAGCGCATTGCGCGCTCTGCGTTGGACTCCTTTGGGGTTCTGTCGAAGTCGCAGCAGAAGATTCTTGAAATGATGGGTGCATCCCTGTCCCAGACTGCCCAGCAGACGGCCACAGCCATTTCCAAGATGAACGCAACATTTGCAAGCCGCAGGGTATCGGCGCAGATTATTGACTTTGCCGACCGACGCGCAATGGCAGAGGCTGAGTCGAAGGCCGCAGGTGAGGCCTCAGCACAACATAGGGCCAGCCAGCGCTGGGGCAAGAAGTCTGTTGGCTAATGGCACCCTGATGTCTATCGTCTGGGGTCGCCCAATCTGACGACATCGAGGGGTGTCTTTCCTCAGAAGATGGGAACAGTTTCGCGGGGACTCGAGACTGCGATACGCTAGAAGCCGATCTGCGAGGGTTCGCAACCAACCTGAAGATCGAGGTTCGTTCTCCCGACAAGACCGAAATCTACAGTTGAACGGCAGTTTCACACTTTTCGCCGGGCTATTTCAGGCCCAATTCACGCTCGTTAGCGCCCGCAAGCACCGTCTGACCGGCTCTTGCGCAGCCTGTGTGAAACCCACGATCTTGTCGTCGCTTTGAAGCACTGCTACCTCGGTGTCAAGAAACAGATGGCGTGCGGAAGGCGTCGCGATATATCCGGGGCAGCGATCGAAGCCAGTCCTTCGACTGCGGCCTCCACTGAGCAAAAGGAACCAGGACTTTACGCTTCCAACTGCCCTTGAGCCTTCAAGGGTCCTTCTTTTCTCGCAAGCCACTCCGTCGGTGATGCACCAACTCTTTTCGAGAACACCCGCGCCAATGCTGTCGGGGATGTGTAGCCGACTTCCAGAGCTACCAGTTTCAGCGGCCTGCCACGCGCAAGTGAACTCTGCGCGACACTGACACGCCAATCCGTCATGTAGTCCATCGGCGTCGTGCCCACAATTTCACGAAATCTGACTGCGAACCGGGCGCGCGACATTCCGGCAACCTGCGCCAGTTTGTCCAGCGACCACGACCGTTCCGGTTGCTGGTGCATCGCGACCATAGCCTTGCCCAGCTTTTCGTCAGCCAAACCGGCAAACATGCCTTCACCAACAAGTTGTGCTTCAAGCACATGACGCAGAAGGAGAATCAGGAAATACTTCGCCAGACAGTCAAGCGCCGCTTGGCGACCTGGTAGCGCAGCAAACGCCTCGGCGAAGAGAAGCGTCAATTCAGTTTCGAGTCCGGCAACTCGGCTCAACGGAATAACCAGAAATTTTGGCAACGCGCAAAAGAACGGGTTACTCAACCGCGAACCAAGTTCAATGGTTGCGCAAACCACTTCCGCTCGCTCGATATCGTTTGAATGGAGACGATGCAGGCACGGTTGAGGATAAAAAATAACAGACGGCTCATCAATGATGACAACCTGTCCGGAACCGTCTGAAGCCCTTATAAGGCCACGTCGCAGGATGTGAAGGTGTCCCACTCCATCTTCGCGAACAAACTCATTTTGGCCACAAAACGGACCTGAGTAGAAGACATGCGTGCTGCTGACATTGAAATGCGAAAAAAGCGGTGAAAACCTATCCATTTGATACTGTCGGTAAGCATATTGATACTACCAGAGCGCCATCGTATCTGTTTCTTTGATACCCTTTCTTACCTCAAGACGCCCTGCAAGAAGGATCAGCAATGGACCGTGAAGTACCGCTCATTCACCCAGGATGGCTACGGGCCATGCATTGGCTCAACGCCATCGCGATCGGTGTGCTGATGATGAGCGGTTGGAGGATTTACAACGCCACTGGCTTTCTCGGCTTTACCATACCGAAGGCTATTACCTTGGGTGGCTGGTTGGGTGGCGCGCTGCAGTGGCACTTTGCGGCGATGTGGCTGCTTGGCATCAATGGTTTACTTTATCTCGCATCCAATCTCGGCACGGGTCGGCTGCTGAAGAAGTTCTTTCCCCTCTCGCCCAGAACATTGCTTAATGATTTGCTGGCCGCGCTCAAAGGCAAGCTGGCGCATGCCGATCCACAGCACTACAACATGGTGCAGCGAGTCGCCTACCTGTTTGTGATGCTCGACAGCGTGTTGCTGGTTCTCTCCGGGCTCGTGCTTTGGAAGTCAGTGCAATTTCCATTTCTGCGCGAAATGCTTCTGGGCTACGAGGGAGCCCGTCGCATTCACTTCTTTGCCATGGCGGCTCTGGCTGCGTTTGTGGCGGTCCATCTAGTGATGGTGGCACTGGTGCCACGCACCTTGCTGTACATGGTTCGCGGTCGTTAAGGAGTCGATGCAATGATGATCAAGCGCCCAACCCGTATGGCCATTGATGGCGAGGAAGTCCTGAAAGAGGCAGTCAGTCGCATCAGTCACGCCAGCAAAACAAATGCACCCGCACGGCGCGACTTCCTGCGCCGCTCCCTCACGCTGGGCGGTCTTTCAATGTTGACGGCTTGTACGCTGGTGGATGATGCCAGTGTCGATACGGCGCTGAGCCGTATTTCCCGCATCAATGACGATGTGCAGGGCTGGCTGTTCGATCCGAATCGCCTGGCCCCGACCTATTCCGACTCGATGATCACCCGTCCTTTCCCTTTCAACGCCTATTATGGTGAAGATGAGGTGCGCGAAGTTGAGGAAAGCAGTTACCGCCTTGAAGTCACCGGCCTGGTCTCTGACAAGCGCAAATGGGCTCTGCCCGAGTTGCGCGCCATGCCACAGCTCGACCAGGTGACACGCCATATTTGTGTCGAAGGGTGGAGCGCAATCGGCAAATGGGGTGGTGTTCCCTTTGCCAGTTTTCTACGCCATGTCGGCGCCGATCTGAGCGCCAAATATGTGGGCTTCAAGTGTGCCGACGACTATTTCACCAGCATCGATATGCCCACTGCGCTGCACCCGCAGACACTTCTGACACTGACTTACGACGGACAGCCCTTGCCTCCCAAGTATGGCTTTCCGATGAAGCTGCGCATGCCCACCAAACTGGGCTACAAGAATCCCAAACATATTCAGGCGATTTTCGTCACCAACACCTACCCTGGCGGTTACTGGGAAGACCAGGGGTACAACTGGTTCGGAGGTAGCTGAGCCTGCTCAGCTACCTGGCAACACCGGCATGACCGCCGTTCTCTTCAATTCATCACCTCACATTTTGGAATCACCCATGAAAAAACTCACCGCTTCCGTTCTGTCTGCCTGCATGCTTCTCGCCAGTGCGGGTGTTATGGCGCAAGATGCCATGAAGAAGGATGCTATGACCAAAGATGCAATGTCCTCTGACCCCATGGCCAAGGACGGCATGAAGAAAGATGGCATGTCAAAGACACCCACCAAGAAAGCCTCCGCGCCAATGGCAAAGGATGGCATGAATAAAGATGCAATGGCGAAAGCACCAATGAAGAAGGCATCCATGCCCATGGCCAAGGACGGCATGGCTAAAGACGAGATGAAAAAGTAGTGCATCGCTTGCGCGGACATCCCATGCGACTCAAGAGTACGGTGCCGCTTGGAATCATGTGAACCTTCAGTGTGGATGCATTGTTGAATCGTCAGAGCTTGAGTTGCCGAGGCGTATTTGAAATTCCAATTGACTGATCTTTGCAATTGGTTGGATTGCATATGCTGACCAACATGACTGCTGGCGCTGCACGCAGTTTTTGTTAACAATATCTTGGGCATCGCGCCACTTGATTGAGTACCACCTTTCGCCCGCCTTGCAAAAAGAAGGTTTTGCAAAGCCACTTCAGATGTCCCACCTACCTTGCGGGTAGGATGCTCGTTAGATGTCATTCAATGCCGTTGCGCGCCGCTGGCACATCAGGCCATTGAAAAACAGGAACGATAAATGCCCGCGTACGACTACCAACTCTTTGTCATCGACGGTGGCTCAGGCGGCGTGCGCGCCTCCCACTTTGCCGAAGATTTTGCCGATGCCCAAGGCTTTGGATGGATCTTGCCACCTGCGCAATTTTCCTGGCCAAATCTTATTAGCGCCAAGAACAAAGAAATAGCCCGCCTGAGTAGAATTTACGAAAACAACCTGATCGGCTCCAGGGTTGAAGTCATGCACGGTGCGGCGCGTCTTTCGGATGTGCACACGGTTGAAGTCAATGGCAGAAACGTCACGGCAGAGCACATCTTGGTAGCCACCGGAGGTCAGCCTTTTATGCCACCGGTCGCAGGCATTGAGCACGCCATTACCTCCAACGAGGTGTTTGAATTGCCACAGATGCCCAAGAAGGGCATCACCGTGCTGCTGCAGCGTGATGTGGCTCGCATTGATAAATTGACGGATGGAAGCCTGTCTGTGGAGCTCACAGATGCACAAGCTGCTCCGCTCGCTGTGGACGCCGTGCTGTATGCCACCGGCCGGGTACCGAACACGCGCGATCTCGGTTTGGCTGAAGTTGGTGTGGACTTGGACAGCGCGGGTGGCGTCAAGGTTGATGCGTTCGGCAAAACCAATATTGCCAGCATTCACGCAGTGGGCGATGTGACCAATCAGATTGCCCTCACCCCGGTGGCCATTCGAATGGGGGCGACAAAGGCCGACTTTGATGCCACAGTGGCCTTGCACCCATCGGCCGCAGAAGAATTTGTGACCCTGCGTGACAAAGTCACCCGAAAAAGAAATGACTGACAGCCTCACGCCCGATCACCTGGAACTTGTGCAGGGTTTGTATCAAACACCGGCAAGGATTTCTCCCAAGTATTTTTACGATGCGAAGGGCTCAGCGCTGTTTGAGGACATTACGCGCTTGCAAGCGTACTACCCAACTCGTACTGAGCAAGCCATCATGTCAGCCAATGCGCTGCAGATCGCACAGGCGGTAGGTGTGAACCGCATTGTCATTGAACTTGGCGCTGGAAATTGTCAAAAAGCGCGGGCCTTGTGCGAGCTGATTTGCCCGACGCGTTTTCTGGCCATCGACATTTCTGAGGCGTTTCTGCATGACGCGGTGGTGGCAATGCGTTTGTCATTTCCGAACATCGATATACAGGCGATCGCTGCCGATTTGACGTCAGACATCGTCTTGCCGGAAAGCTTGCCGACAGAGCGCCGCCTGATTTTCTACCCCGGTTCATCCCTTGGCAATTTTGATCCGCCCCATGCATTAGCCTTGCTGTCGCGTATGCGTGACCTGTTGCTGGACGACGGGGCCCTTCTCATTGGCGTTGATTTGGTGAAAAGTGAGACGGTACTCAATGCCGCCTACGATGACGATGATGGTGTTACCGCGGCGTTTAACCTTAACGTGCTGGACCACGTTAATCGACTGATTGGCAGCAATTTCGATACCCGCCAGTGGCAACACCGGGCTTTTTTCAACGCAGAACAATCACGTATCGAGATGCATCTGGAGGCCAAAGTCAACCTGCTGGTGAACTGGCATGGCGGCGGTCGCCGCTTTTCCCAAGGTGAGCGCATTCATACTGAAAATAGCTACAAATACCGGGTAGAGGATTTTGTTGAGTTATTGAGCCGTGCCGGCTTGTGTCAAACCCAAGTTTGGACGGACGAGCAGGCGTGGTTTGCCGTTGCGCTTGCCCGTCCCTGAATTAACTTCCGGAGCCCCGTCATGAATCCTACGTTGTTGACCCAAAGGTATCGTGCGGCTCGCGCACACACATTGGCGCTTGCAGCACCCTTGACGGATGAAGACTGCTGCGTCCAATCCATGCCCGACGCCAGCCCGACCAAGTGGCACCTCGGGCATACCAGCTGGTTTTTTGAAACCTTTGTGCTAGAGCGCTGGGAGGTCGACTTTGAACCGTTCGATTCAGCCTTTCGAGTACTCTTTAATTCTTACTACAACGCCGTGGGAGACAAACACCCCCGTCCCCAACGCGGACTGCTCACGCGTCCTGGTCTGAATGTGGTGCTGGCCTATCGCGCCAACATCGACCGGCGAGTGCTCGCGCTGCTGATCGCGCAGCCAATGGACAAAGAGCTTTTGAAATTGGTGGAACTCGGCATTCAACACGAGCAGCAGCATCAGGAATTACTGGTGACAGATATCAAACATTTGTTCTCGCGTAGCCCGTTGTTGCCGCCGTACAGTGAGCAGCTGCATGGTGAGTCAAAAATTGAAGATCTGATTTGGAAAGATTACGCCGGAGGTGTGGTGGACATAGGTTATGAGGGCGGCGATTTTTGTTTTGACAATGAAATGCCATGCCATAAGGTCTTTTTGCAGCCTTACCGGCTGGCATCCCGACTGGTGACGAATAGCGAATTCGCTGAATTTATTTCCGCTGGGGGCTACGTTGATCCGACCTATTGGTTGGCTGAAGGTTGGGACTGGCGTGTTGCACATCAGCGTGAACATCCGCTGTATTGGCGCCCTGACCACGCTAAGTGGCAGGAATTCACGTTGGGCGGATTGCTGCCTTCTGATGCGCACGGACCCGTCGTGCATGTATCGTATTACGAAGCCGATGCTTACGCCCGGTGGATCAGGGCACGTTTGCCAACGGAGTTTGAGTGGGAACACGCGGCGGTGAACGAACCGAACATGTGTTTGGGCTTGATTCAATTGTTTGACTCTGCCTGGCAATGGACATCCGCAAGCTACGCTGCGTATCCGGGGTTTCGTGTGAGGCCAGGTGCGGTGGGCGAATACAACGGCAAGTTCATGGTCAATCAATACGTGCTGCGTGGTGGTTCGGTGGCTACTCCACAGGGCCACAGCAGGGCCACCTACCGAAATTTCTTCCCGGCCAGTGCCTGTTGGCAGTTCACTGGTATCCGATTGGCTCTGGACGAAAGTTGAAGAGCGCCGTTCTCGACTCCCCTATATGTTGAAGGAATATGCCGGTATTTGGATCTTTAGGCTGCGCCAGAAACAAAATGCATTGCGAGGCCATTCATGCAATAGCGCAGACCCGTGGGCTTTGGGCCATCGTCAAAAACGTGACCCAGATGGCCACCACACCGGCGGCACGCTACCGCCGTGCGACTCATTCCCAACGAACTATCTTTACGCTCCAGCACCGCTTTGTCCAAGGGTTGCCAGAAACTGGGCCAGCCGGTACCGCTGTCAAACTTGGTTTTTGAAGAAAACAGTGGCAAGTCGCAACCGGCGCATACAAAGCGTCCCTCTCGATGCTCTACGTTCAGCGGACTGGAAAAGGGGCGCTCCGTGCCCTCTTGACGCAACACCGCATACTGATTCGGCGTAAGAAGTTTGCGCCATTCAAGGTCAGAGTGTGTGACTTCAAACTTCGTCGTTTCAGCAGCTTGCACATACCGCAGTCCGACGAAGTTGAGGGTCGCCAACCCATAGGCGAATGTGGCAGCGCCGCTGCGCATGAAGCCTCTGCGTGTTGCTGGTTTCATCTTCATTCTCCGAAAGGTTGTACTGGGATGGGGCAAATGTCAAAACATGCACTCGTCGCACTGGGAATTGGTCGTTCAGTTGGCCGTCTTGTTACACCTGAGCCGCGGTCATTGCCTTGGCGCTTCGGTGTGGTCGGGTCATGAATCTGGAAGAAAACTTCCAGAATGCGCCGGTAGCTGATCACGGTCGGATCAAAGTTGATTTCAATACCCTCAGCATGGGTGCCATGGTTCCGATAGGTGGCATTTTGAACATCACCGCCGGTGTAGCCAACCCGTGTGCTTTGCACCCCAGGCATTTTCCGGATCAGATCCTGCATGCCCCAAAAACATCCACCAGCCAATACAGCTCGTTGCGTTGTCATGTCAAACTCCTGCCACTTGGTCCAAATAGTCAGCGTAGCCCTCTGCTGCCATTTGCGCTCGTGGCACAAATCGTAACGAGGCCGAATTGATGCAGTAGCGCAGGCCGCCGCGATCGTGCGGGCCATCGGTAAAAACATGCCAAGATGACTGTCGCCGTGGGTTGAACGCACCTCAACCCGCCGCATGCCATGGCTCTCGTCTCGCAGCTCTTTGTTGCGGAGGTACGCGCCGGTGCCGGGCTTCTCGGTGCCGCTGTGCTGGGTGACGTCGAACTGCTCAGGCGTGAGCGCTTCAATCGCCTGCGTTGATTTACAGTATCGTGTCATAAAAGCTCCGTTTCAATGCAACATCGGCAGGGTCCTGCCTACCGATACAGGATCGGTAACTGCTTG
>SESE01000878.1_pt1 | contig 12368 bp, 11 predicted proteins | sample 3171371 | NCBI WGS metagenome assembly SESE01 (sample SAMN06051881, study PRJNA518727) | freshwater metagenome | biome: subpolar coniferous forest; feature: holomictic lake; material: water; isolation source: holomictic Lake 442, 13 m depth | place: Canada: near Kenora, Ontario | collected...
CTCTGCAACCGCCCTGGCAGCGCGGTGCGCCCCTATAGCGCGATCACCTGGTACTCGCGACCGATCTCGGCCAGTCCGGCATACCCCCCGGCCCGCACCTCGGCGAGGGCCAGTTCTGCGGGCATCGTCCAGCGCGGGCTGTAGTGAACCAGGGCCAGACGGCCAACCCCGGCTGCGGCCGCCACCGCGCCGGCCTGCCGGGGCGTGGTGTGGCCGGCGAATGGCTCCGGCGTGGTGGCCTCGTGGATGAGCGCCGCCGCACCGTGGGCCAGATCGGCCACTGCGGGACACGGCTCGGTGTCGGCTGAGTAGGCCAGGGCCAGCCCGCTCGCAGCGTGTTCAATGCGCAGAGCCAGGCACGGTCGACTGTGGGCCGTCAGCGCCGTGCGGATGGCCCAGCCTTCGGTGAGCGGGATGCTATCCCCGGCCTGCACCTCTGTCCAAATGATTGGCGGGTGCATGTCGTCGAGGGCGAAGGCATCGAGGATGCGGCTTACCAGCGCCAGGGTCGGCGCGAGTCCGTAGATTGGCAGAGGCATCGTGCGCCCGGCGAGACGCAGGCTGAACAGCAACACCGCCAGACCGTTGATGTGGTCGCAGTGGCTGTGGGTGAGCAGAATGCCCTGGAGCGGGGCAGAATGCTCAGCGCCCAGCGGGTCAAGCCCGGCTCGCAGCAGACGCTGGTAGGTGCTGCCGCCAACGTCGATCAGCAGCGGGCCGCCTGGCCCGTCCCAGACCATATGGGTGTTCTCGCGGTCGGCGTCGGGCACGCCGGTGCCGGTGCCAAGGAGGATCATCGCGGGCATAAGGGTGTTCCTCGCGGAGGCGTTCGGGGAGGCGCAGCCGCCCCGGATCGCTCCTGCCAAATTAATCCATCGGCACCAGCCGCTTGCGCAGCGCGTAGATGGCTACCTGGGTGCGGTCTGCGAGATGGAGCTTGGAGAGAATATTGGACAAGTGAGTTTTACTTGTCTTCTCTGAGATGATCAGCGTGTCAGCGATTTCTTTATTCGACATGCCCTTCGCGACCAGGCGCAGCACATCCATCTCGCGTGGGGTGAGCTGGTCGACCGGCGGCTCGGACGGGCGCGGCGCGCTGAACTCCTGCATGAGCTTGGCCGCCACCTCGGGGTGCAGCACGGCCTCGTTGCGCTGGGCGGCGCGGATGGCGTGGGCCAACTCCTCGGGGGAGATGTCCTTGAGCAGGTAGGAGATCGCACCGGCCTTGATCGCGGGGAAGACCTTGTTATCGTCGCTGAAGCTGGTCAGCACGATCACCTTGCTGCTCGGGCTGACCGTCTTCAGTTGGCGGGTGGTCTCGACGCCATCGATGCCGGGCATCACCAGATCCATCAGCACCACGTCGGGCAGCAGGTCGCGCGCCAGTTGCACGCCCTCGATGCCGGTGCCCGCCTCGCCCACCACCTCGATGTCATCCTGCAGCTCCAAAAAATCGCGCAGACCCTGGCGCACCACGCGGTGGTCGTCGATCAGCATCACGGTAATCGTTTCCATTTCGGCTCCTCCTTCACGCAAGATTAGGCCGCAGCGCGCGGTACGGCGACTGTCACCTCGGTGCCGCCATCGATCCGTGATTGCAGCTCCATTGTGCCACCAATCTCGGCGGCCCGCTCGCGCATACTGATCATGCCCAGGTGACGGCCCTGCCCCGAGGGCGTGGTCTGAGGGTCGAATCCCTGCCCGTCATCGGCCACCCGCAGCAGCACACGCTCGACGCCAAACTCAAGCGCTACCGTGACATTGCGGGCGCTGGCGTGCTTGACCACATTGTTTAGCGCCTCCTGGACGATGCGGAAGAGCGGCTGCTCCAGACCACGGGCCATGCGGTCGTCGCCGACGACGCTGAGCGCGATGGCCAGTCCCTCGCGGCGCGAGAGCGCCTGGGCGTGCTGCTGGAGCGCGGCCACGAGGCCCTGGTCGCGCAGGGCTGGCGGACGCAGCTGGAAGATCAGGGCACGCATCTCCGCCAGTGCGGATGTGGCAGTTTCCTGGATCCGCTCAAGCTGGGCGGCGGCCCGACGCGGATTTTTCTCCAGCTGGGCGCGGGCGGCCGACGCGGTGAGGGTCATGCTAAACAGTTGCTGCGAGACGCTGTCGTGCAGCTCGCGGGCCAGGCGGTTACGCTCCTCAAGCACGGCGGCGGCCTGGGCACGCCGGTAGAGCCGGGCGTTCTCCAGCGCGCCGGCCAGCACATCAGCGACCGTCTCTAGGATCGCCACGTCCTCGTCGTTGAACCCGGCCAGTTGCGGCGACTCGAGGTTGAGCATGCCGAGGGTGCGCCCGCTGGCGATGATCGGCACGCACAGCTCCGAGCGCGTCTCGCTGCGCTCGGCCACCGCAAAATAGCCCGGATCGGCGCGCACATCATCGGCCCGCAGAGTCTGCCCGCTGCGGGCCGACCGACCGATCAGCCCGATGTTGAGGTGCTGGCGATAGCCGACGCCCATCGAGGACATGCGGCCAGAGGATGCCGACAACGCCAGTTCGGTCGACTCTTCGTCCACGAGAAACAGGTCAACCTGGTCATAGCCGAAACCATTGCGGATCTGGGCGGTCACCTCCGGGAGGCTGTACTCCTGCTCCAGGGTGGCGCTGGCGGTGCGGGCGATTGTGTTGAGTACGGCGAGTTGGTCGGCGCGGCGCTGCACCTGGGCGGCCAGACGCTGCGACTGCTGGTAGAGCCGGGCGCTGGTGATCGGCCCGCCGACCTGTGCAGCGATGGCCTCCAGCAGATCCACGTCCTCGTACGTAAACGCGCCGGGCCGTGGGCTGCCCACATTCAGCGTGCCGATCACCTGGCCGCCGCTGCGCAGGGGCGAGATGATACACGAGCGATGGGAGCGCGTGATCGACGTGAAGGCCGAGTCGTCTCCCAGATCGTTGACGAAGAACGAGCGGCCATGCTGGGCCACCCAGCCAACCATGCCCTCGCCGAGGCCGAAGCGGGTGCCCAGCAGCGTCGATTCGGCGGGCGAGGCGGCGGCCATGGCCAGGGTGTCGTTATCAAGCAGGCAGAGCGATCCACTGCCGAAGGCGGCATCGAGCCGCTCGACCGTCCGGCTCAGGATGTCTTGGAGGATGAGGGTCGCGCTGACATCACGACCGAGCGCAGCGAGCAGTTGCTCTTTGGCCAGCAAACGGGCGCTGCGCTCGGCGAGGCGCACATTTTCTACCGCCAGGGCAGCCTGGCGGGCAATCGCCTCGATCACCTGGGCGGAGGTCGGGTCGAGGGTGGGGGATGCCGAGAGGGCGATGTAGATCACGCCGATCAGCCGGTCGCCGCGCCCGCGCAGCGGCACCAGCAGGGTTGGCGCGTCGGGCGGGGCGGCGGCGGCGTCAGCGGCGTTGGGAGCGGTCCCACCGGTCGGGATGAGATACGAATCGCTCACCCGCAACTCGGGGCGCAGCAGGGCTGGGTAGATACTGGGCAGCACCGGCTCGGCCCGCAGGCGGGCCTCGATCGCGGCGGGCAGGCCGGCGAAGGCCGCCGCGTCAAAGGCGTCGCTATCGATATTGCGCAGGCGCACATAGACCTGGGCGCTCGTGACCACGCGGCGCAGCGTCTCGGCAACCTCGTGGAGCAGGCTTTCGGGTGTATCGTCGGCGCGGATCTGGCTGCCCAGAGCCAACAGATCGCCCAGTGGTAGCTGGTGCGTCCCGTCGGCCCGCAGCGGTGGCGGCAGTGAGTTGGTCACAGATCCTCGTCTTCCGGCGCGGCATCGGACAGGGCCACGCCGCGCCCGATGCTGATCATGCCGAACGTATCATCCTGCTCAACCACCACCACCCGGCGTTTGAGCAACTCTAGGATGGCCCAGAAGGCCACGATCACGTCCTGGCGAGTGGTGGCCTCGGCCAGCAGGTCGTCGAAGCTGAACCACGACTGACGCCCTAGCCGCTCGCGCACCCGCGCCGCCACCTGGCTCACCGTCAGCCGGGGCGGCAGGCTAAGGACGGCGACCGTGTCGAGGGACTGGGCCAGCTGGATCCGCTGCTGGACGGCGGCGATCAGCTCGGCGAGGGTGTGACCAAGCGGGGGCAACTCAGGGGGCGGCGGGGCGAATACCGGCGCGGCGCGTAGGAAGGTGCGGCGCTCCTGCTCCTGCCAGCCGCGCAGCACAGCGGCGAGTTGCTTATACTGCACGTATTCGCGCAACTGGCGGGCCAGCGACTCGGCGTCGGCGTCATCCGCACCGGCACCGCTGCGAACCTCGGTCGCTGGGCGCGGCAGCAGCGCCCGCGACTTGATCAGCAGCAGGCGGGCCGCCAGGCTCACAAACTCGGCCAGGGCGCGAGGGTCTGGCTCGTCCAGTGCGCGCACGTGGATCAAATACTGGTCGGCCACGTGCGCCAGCGCGATCATTGTGATATCAAGCTCGGCGCGCTCGATCAGCCGCAGCAGCAGATCCAGCGGCCCCTCGAAGGTTGGCAGAGTGATGGTGTACATTGCCATCCCGTCGGCCCCGATCTCGCGGAGGTCTCCGTGTCCCCTACACCTCGCCCGGCTCTGCGTCTTCGTCCGGCAACGCCTGGGCAGGTGCGGGCGCTGCGGCGGTATTAGTAAACCCGCCGAGCTGGATCACCGCCTCGCGCACCTCTTTGGCGGCCGATTTCCATGTGGCGCGGAACTTCGGGTGGGCCGTCACCAGCATCGGCGCGCCGAAGCGCACCGTCACCTTAAAGGGTCTCGGCAGCACCTTACCCTTCGGCATCACCCGCATGGTGCCGCTGAGGTAGGTGGGGATCACCGGCGTGCCGGGGAAGTCGGCAATCAGACGACCGATCCCGCTGAAGAAGGGGCCGATCGCCCCGTCCTTACTGCGTGTGCCCTCGGGGAAAAGCAGCAGGGCGTAGCCCTCACGCAGGGCGCGCGAGGCGTGGCGCAACGGGTCGTGCCCGCCGTGACGGTCACGCGAGATCGGGATCGCGTTGAAGAGGACGCGCGAGAAGAACTGCCATGGCCCGCCATGGAAGAAGTAGTCTTGGGCGGCGGCGGCGACAAATCGCTCGCGGGCGTGGCGTGGAAGCGCGGTGAAGATGACGGCGGTGTCGGCGTGGCTGTTGTGGTTGGCCGCGATGATAAACGATCCCTTGGTGGGAAGTCCCTCTACGCCCTCGATACGTGGGCGCACGTATATACGCACAAATGATCGAAAAATGGCAGGGATAAAGTATGCCGCCACATGGCGGCTGTGATACAGACTCATGGCTCGCTCCACAGACCCGTGTTGCATTCTTGGTGTGATCGTGCGCCGGGCAGGGACATTGTACCGCATGTGTGCGGTGCGCTACCTTTAGGGCTGATGCAACGCCGCCTCTGGCGGGGGGTTGGGGGCGGATTCACCATCCCCGAGAGATCTTTTTGGTTGGGCCTGCCAGCGAATCTGGCAGGCCCAACCTCGCCCCGTGCTTACTCAGCGCGCACCCGCGAGATCGCCTCGCGGTCGTAGCGCAGGATGGGCTGGCGGGCAGCGCGCACCTCGTCGAGCCGCCGCACCGGGGCCGTCGTCGGGGCCGCGTGGAGCAACTCAGGCGTCTCCACCGCCTCGCGGGCGATCTGGCGCATCGCCTCGATAAAGGTATCCAGCGTGCGTTTACCCTCGGTCTCGGTCGGCTCGATCATCAGCGCCTCGGCCACGATCAGCGGGAAGTAGATCGTCGGCGGGTGGAACCCGTAGTCGATCAGGCGCTTGGCGATGTCCAGGGTGCGAATGTCTTTGGGCGCGCCAGCGATCTGGCCCTTCAGCACCGTCTCGTGCATGCAGATGCGCTCCACCGCCTGCGGGTAGATGTCCTTGAGGCGCACGCGCACGTAATTGGCATTCAGCACGGCGATCTCGCTCACCTCGCGCAGTCCTTCTTCGCCAAGGGTGCGGATGTAGGTCCAGGCCCGCACGAGCATGCCGAAGTTGCCGTGGAAGGACTTCATGCGCCCGATGCTCTTTGCGGGGGTGAAGAGTTCGTAGGTGTTATCGGCGGCCAGGCGCACACGCGGGCCGGGCAAGAAGGGAGCCAGGGTTGCCGTGCAGCCAACCGCGCCGCTGCCGGGGCCACCGCCGCCGTGGGGCGTGCTGAAGGTCTTGTGCAGGTTGTAGTGCATGAAATCGAAGCCCAGTTCGCCCGGTTTAGCAATGCCCAGGATGGCGTTGAAGTTGGCCCCGTCGCCATACATCAGCCCGCCCGCCGCATGGACGATCTCACAGACCTCCAGGATTTGGTTCTCGAAGAGACCCAGGGTATTCGGGTTGGTCAGCATCATCCCGGCGGTACGCGGCGAGACCTTGGCCCGCAGGTCGTCGAGATCGACGCCGCCGCAGGCGTGGCCCTTGACCTCAATTACCTTCAGGCCGGTCATAGCCGCCGTGGCCGGGTTGGTGCCGTGGGCCGCCGTGGGCACCAGCACCTCGATCCGGTCGTGGTCGCCACGATCCAGGTGGTAGGCCCGGAAGGCCAGGATACCGGCGAACTCGCCGTGGGCACCGGCAGCAGGCTGGAGGCTCACGTCCGAGAACCCGGCGATCTCACCAAGGTAGCCCTGGAGCTCGTAGATCAGGCGCAGTGCGCCCTGCGAGTCCACCGCGTCCTGGAGCGGGTGCGCCGCCGCGAATCCTGCGTAGCGCGCAACCTCCTCGTTGAGCCGACTGGACCATTTCATTGTGCACGATCCGAGAGGGTAGAAAGTTGTATCTACACTAACATTTCGCTGGCTAATTCGCGTATAGTGGCGAATCACCTCCGGCTCAGTCAGTTCGGGGAAGTCGTTCATGCCGTCGTGGCGCAGCAGGTCGGTGGGAAGTTCGCTCTCAGGTACGTCCATACGCGGCAGGTTGGTGCCGTGCTTTCCTGGCTGCGAGAGTTCGTAGATATGTGGCTCGTAGGTATCCATAAGAAGTGACTTTCTAAAAAGAAGGGTGTTACCGCAATACCGCAGAAGTCTCCCTGCCAACCTAAGCGCCCGGCCCGTAAACGGGCGGGCTAGGTTTACGAAGGCCGCTGAAGCGGCCTGTCTGAGGCCGCTTCAGCGGCCTTCGTAAACCTAGCCGGGGGCCTTCAGCCCCCCGGCGGGCGTCGCCGCACCGGGCGACTTCTGCGATATTGCGTGTTACCCAAACAGCTCGTTGATCTCCAGAGCGAACCCCGGCAGCAGATCGGGCATCTCCAGGGTGGAGCCGGGGCCGTAGGTGCGGGCCAGTCCGTCGGGCGTGTGGGCGACGAGTCTGTGCAAACGTGGGTAGACCACCCAAACGGCGGATGTGCCAGAGGCAAGGTACTCTGACACCTTGGATTGCACATCGTCTGCCGTTTCAGAGGGCGAGACGACCTCAACCGCGAGATCGGGGGCGATAGTCCAAAAACCGTCTGGCACGCCTTCTGACGGGAGACGTTCGGCCCGCACATAGTAGGCATCGGGGCCGCGCACGAGATCGGGATCGCGCTTGAGGATGAAGCCGGACTCGACACCGACAACACCCCTTGAACCCTGTTTTGCCCAGAGCATAAGAAACATACCAACGGTTACGGCTACTTTCCCGTGTATTCCTCCAGGCGGCATAACGTCAATGACCTCCCCATAGATAAGTTCCTGGTGGCGTGAGCCGGGCAGGGCGAAGAACTCCTCGGCGGTGAGCAGGTGGACAGCAGTGCTCATAACGCTTCTCCTTGTCCGATCAGCCCTACGGCCAAGTCGGCGCGGCCTGTCTCTAGGAAGAGGGCCAGACGAAAGGGCAGCAGAGCGAACTCGCGCAGTTGGTCGTAGCGGCGCTCGGTGGTTCCGTCGTAGGCGTTGCCGTAACCAACACGCAGGCCGAAGTAGTCGGGGCCAGCAAAGTGTTCCATGAGGGTGGCGTGATCCCATGCGGGCCGCCAGCCCTGGGCGTAGCCCCAGCCGACCAGGCCCGCGATGCGCCAGCCGCGCTCGCGGCGACGCAGCAGCACCCGCTCGGGCCGCAGGTCGCCGTGAACCAAACTGGCCGATTGGCCGCTCCCGGCCAGGTTCGCGGCCAGCCAGCCGCGCAGCCCATCGGCTGCTGCGCCATCGAGGTCGCCTGCCGCCAGGGCGACGGCGATGCCCCGCTCGACGCGGGCGGTCAGGTACTCCAGATCATCGCTGCGGGACTCGGGCGGTGCCGGGATGCGGCGCGAGTTTGGCGGCATCGCCGGGTTCAGCGGGCCGTAACTGGTGGCGAGGTAGCTGTGGACGCGGGCGATCAGCGCGCCAAGCTCGCGGCCAAGCCCGTAGCGCCCATCCTCATCAATCTCAGCTAGGGCATCGGGCAGCGGCACGCCTTCCAGGTGCGAGCAGAGCAGGTAGGGCGTGCCGACGCCTGCACCGTCGTCATAGGCCAGCAATTCAGGCAGAGGCTGGTCAATCTCAGCGTGCAGGGCCGTCAGCGCCACCGCCTCAGCCGCCAGCGGATCGCCCGCCCAGGCGTCGGCATCGGCACCCAGGCGCAGCACCACCCGTCGCCGCCCATCCAGGGCGAGCAGCAACGTGCGCTGGCCCAGCGATGCCGCCCCGCCCAGGTGGGTACCGGGCAGCGCGTGGGCGAGGATGTCTTTGGCGGTATCCGCGATCATCGTGCCCCCGTACCCCGTACCCGGTAGGGGCGAAGCATTGGCCCGGTCGTAGAGCGACCGGGCCAATGCTTCGCCCCTACCCCACATCCCGCAAAACACCCACCAGCCGGTCGATGTCGGCCTTGCGGTTCATCTCCGTCACCGCGAGCAACATGGCGTTGCCGAACTGTGGCTCATCGGCGGACAGATCGAATCCGCCGACGATATCGTGTTTGCGCAGGGCGGCGTTCACCTCGGCGGCGGGACGCGGCAGGCCGACGGCGAACTCCTTGAAGAAGGGGCCATCGCCCAGCAGACGGTAGCCCGGTAGCTTGGCGATCTCGGCGGCGGCGTAGTGGGCGCGGTGGTAGCACAATTCGGCCACCTTGCGCATACCCTGCTTGCCCATCAGGCTCATGTACACCGTGGCCGCCAGGGCCATCAGCGCCTGGTTCGTGCAGATATTGCTGGTGGCCCGCTCGCGCCGGATGTCCTGCTCGCGGGCACGCAGGGTCAGCACATAGGCCAGTTGCCCGTCCACATCTTTGGTGATGCCGACGATGCGCCCGGCGATCTTGTGGACATACTTCTGCTTGGTGGTGAAAACGCCCAGGTACGGCCCGCCAAAGTTTAGGCCGATCCCCAGGGGCTGACCCTCGGCGGTGGCGATGTCCGCGCCCAGTTCGCCAGGAGTCTGGAACAACCCCAGGCTGATCGGGTCGAAGTGGACACAGAGCAGGGCACCCTTAGCCTGCACCTTTTCGGCGAGGCCACGCAAATCGTGCAGACGGCCCAGAAAATCTGGGTTCTGCACGATCAGCAGAGCGGTCTGGTCATCCACCAGGGCCAGGGCGTCATCAATGCCCGCGTCAGGATTCTCATCGCCGGTGACGGTGGCATCGAGCGCTTGGAGGTAGGTGCGCAGCACGGCGCGATACTGCGGGTTGACGTTGCGGGCGACGACGATCTTGCGCCGGCCACGCACCACGTTCAGGGCCATAATCGCCGCCTCAGCGATTGCCGTGGCCCCGTCGTAGTGCGAGGCGTTGGCGATCTCCATGCCGGTGAGCGAGCAGATCAGGCTCTGGTACTCGAAGATTGACTGGAGCGTGCCCTGGCTGATCTCAGGCTGATAGGGCGTGTAGGCGGTAAAAAACTCGCCCCGGCGCAAGATCTGATCGACGGCGGCGGGGACGAAGTGGTTGTAGGCACCCGCCCCCAGGAAGATGCTCTGGTTCAGGGCGTGGGCGTTCTGGCCGCTCATCGCCAGCAGCTCGCGCACCAACTCGGGTTCCGACAGCGGCGCGGGCAGATCGAGCCTGGGGAAGCGCTTCTCGGCGGGCACATCAACAAACAGGTCGGCGGTATCGGCCACCCCAATCGCCGCGAGCATCTCGGCCCGCTCGCCTGCGGTGATGGAAATATAATGTGACATCATGTATTATCGTCATGGGTAGGGGCGAAGCATTCGGGATTGTCACGACGTAACAATCCCAAATGCTTCGCCCCTACGTGTTAATGTGCGCGATCCGCACAATGGGCAGCATACGCCTCGGCGTCGAGCAACTCCTCCGCCGCGCCAGAGGCGCGCACGCGGATCAGCCAGCCGGCCCCGTAGGGATCCTGGTTAATCGCCTCCTGGCTGGTCTCCAGATTGCCATTCACCGCCACGACCTCGCCGCCCACCGGGGCGTACAGGTCAGAACTGGCCTTCACCGACTCGATCACCCCAAACGAGTCGCCGGGGGCGAGTACGGTGCCGACCTTCGGCAGTTCCAGGTAGACGATGTCGCCGAGCTGATCCTGGGCGAAGTCGCTGACCCCGATCACGAGATCGTCACCTTCGGCCCGCACCCACTCATCAGACTTGCTATAGCGAAGTTCTGCCGGGACGTTGTGGCTCATGTCGCTTGGCTCCTTCAAAAAAAGCGGGAAGTTCAAGGAGGGCGTTGCCCTCCCTGAGACCATCCGCCCCTACTTCTTATATCGCGGCGTATAGAACGGCATTTTGATCGCCCGCGCACGCACGGGCTTCCCACGGATGATAATATCGAACTCGCTACCCTCGGCGCTGAGGGCGGTAGGCACATAGGCCATGCCCAGGGGGCGGCCCAGGGTTGGCGCGGGCATCCCGGTGGTCACAGCGCCAACCAGTTCGCCGTCGAGGTTGTGTACCGGGTAGTCGCCACGGGCAACCCCCTTGCCAATCATTTCGAAGCCGGTGAGCCTGCGTACGGGACCTTCGGCCTTGATCCGGGCCAGCGCCTCGCGGCCCACAAAATCGCCCTTATCGAGCTTAACCACCCAGCCCAGGCGCGCCTCGTAGGGGTTGATCGTATCGCTGATCTCGTGGCCGTAGAGCGACAGGCACGGCTCAAAGCGCAGGCTGTCGCGGGCACCCAGGCCACAGGGCTTCGCGCCCAGGCCAACCAGCCGATCCCAGAACTCCTCGGCGTGTACCGCGTCGAAGAAGAGTTCAAAGCCATCCTCACCGGCGTAGCCGGTGCGGGCCACCAGGGTGGTGTAGCCAAAGAGCGCACTCAGGGCCACCCCGTGGAAAGGCAGCGCGGAGAGGCTGCCGGCTCCCGACTCCTCAGCCTGGATGAGGATCGCCTCGGCCTCCGGCCCCTGCAGGGCCAGCATCGCCCAGCGATCCGAGCGGCTTACAATCTCCACATCGAAGCCTGCGGTGTGGGCGTGCAGCCACTGCCAGTCCTTCTCGCGGTTCGATGCGTTGATCACCACCAGGTACTCTTCGGGCAGGTGATAGACGAAAATATCGTCCACGATCCCGCCATCGGGGTGGCAGAGCAGACCATAGCTCGACTGGCCGAGCGAGATGGCCGACACATTGCAGGTGGCCACATGCTGGAGGAATTCCTCGGCCTGGTTGCCGCGCACCATCAGGCGGCCCATGTGGCTAATGTCGAAGATCCCGGCCCGCTGGCGCACCGCCGTATGCTCGTCGATGATGCCGCTATACTGGACGGGCATCTCCCATCCGCCGAATTCAACCATGCGTGCGCCTGCGGCGACGTGTTTCTCGAAGAGGGGGGTACGTTTCAGCATAAACTCTCCATTTTAGATTTTAGATTGTGGACGTTGGATTGCTACAATCCAACATCCAAAACCTAAAATCTAAAATCCAAAATCACCCGTCAAGTCCCTCGCGGACTCGCCGCCGCAGCCCGCAACTCAGACAGAGCTTCGCGGCGGGACTCAAGGGCGCTGGCCTGCCGATCATGGCCCGCGTCGAGCGCCTGGTCGATCTGCTTGGCCAGCAACCCATCGACCTCGGGGCGCAGCAGCAGCGGGTATGCGCCCACGGCGACCCGCAGGTCAGCCCCGCTCTGGGTTTGCATCAGTGCCTGGATCGCCAAGTCAGGCAGCGCCGAGATGATCGCCTCGGCGGATGGCGCGGGCGGCGATCCCCCGCGTCGGCGATCCATACGCTTGAGCATGAGAGCCACCCCGTCCACATCTTGGGCGATATCCACATCGGCGAGGTAGGGGCGGCGCTGCTCCTCCGGGATAGCGCTCACCAGGAGGGCGTGTAGGTTGCGGGCCTGGTCGCGCACCTCGTGATCGGCGGTCCCCGGTGCCCCGGCGAAGATCACCCGCCGGGCCTGGGCATCATGAAAAAGCAGCGGCCCTCTGACCGGGCCGTCGCCACCGCAGTGCGGGCATGTCACGCGATTGAGCAAGCCACGACGCAGATCATCGACCACCCCCGGCTGCTCCTGCGCGTCGAGGATCTGCCAGACTGCGGCAGTGACGTTTGCTCCGCAGTT
>SESE01000879.1_pt1 | contig 12365 bp, 12 predicted proteins | sample 3171371 | NCBI WGS metagenome assembly SESE01 (sample SAMN06051881, study PRJNA518727) | freshwater metagenome | biome: subpolar coniferous forest; feature: holomictic lake; material: water; isolation source: holomictic Lake 442, 13 m depth | place: Canada: near Kenora, Ontario | collected...
AAGTACCTTGAAGGGCTCGGCACTTTGCCAGTCCGGCTGAGCAATGATGCCAACCCGAAAGCCCTGCGCCTCGAGCATGCGGCCAATCACCGCCATGCCAAAGCTCGGATGATCCACATAGGCATCGCCCGTCACCAGAACAATATCGCAACTGTCCCAGCCCAGCAGGTCCATCTCGGCGCGGCTCATCGGCAGGAATTTGGCCGTACCAAAGCGCGCGGCCCAGTGCTTGCGATAGCTGTTCAGGGGCTTGGCGCTGCGCGGAAAATGAGAGACGTCAGAATGAGCAGTCACGTGGATAGATTGAGGAGAACACCCGGCAGTGTACGGTTTTGCGCTATCGTTAGCCCTTGCGAACATTTTCATAGCCACAAGTGACATGCTGAAATTATTGCCATCGCCCCTGGTGGGCCTGATCGCCTCCACGCTGCTGCTGCTCAACATCCTGTTCTGGGTGCCCTTGCTGCTGCTGCTGGCCTTGGTCAAGCTGCTGATTCCTCTCAAATCGATGCGCTTGTTGATTGATCCTCTGCTGCTGCGCATTGCCGAAGCCTGGATTGCCGGCAACAGCGGCTGGATGGGTCTGACGCAAGGCACCTACTGGGATGTGCAAGGCATTGATGGGCTGAAATACGAGAGCTGGTATCTGGTGAATTGCAACCACCAGTCCTGGGTTGACATTCTGGTGTTGCAACATCTCTTCAACCGGCGCATTCCCTTGCTTAAGTTCTTTCTCAAGCAGCAACTGATCTGGGTTCCCATCATGGGACTGGCCTGGTGGGCGCTCGAATTTCCGTTCATGCGCCGCCACAGCGAGGAGTACCTGAAGCAGCACCCGGAGATGCGCGGCAAGGATCAGGAAACAACGCGCAAAGCCTGTGAAAAGTTTGCCCTGATCCCGACCAGCGTGATGAATTTTCTGGAAGGCACACGCTTCACGCCGGCCAAGCACCAGCGCCAGAATTCACCTTACCGACATTTGCTCAAACCCAAGGCCGGTGGTCTGGCACTGGCCCTGAACGCCATGGGCGACAAGTTTCAGGCGATCCTGGACGTGACCATTGTCTACCCCGACGGCGCGCCAAAATTTACACAATTTCTGACCGGCAAAGTCAGGCGCATCATCGTTCGCGTGCGGCCGCTGCCGATCCCGCAACAGCTGGCGCAAGGCGACTACGCGGGTGACCCCGCCGTACGCGAGGCCTACCAGAAATGGGTGCAGCAGCTCTGGCTGGAAAAAGATGCGCAGATTGCCGCGCTTATTTCCCGCCCAGCCCCATCGCCCGCGTAATCACCTCTTTCATGATCTCGTTGGTGCCGCCGTAGATGCGCTGCACGCGGGCGTCGGCGTAGGCCCGGGTGATCGGGTAGTCCCACATATAGCCGTAGCCACCAAACAACTGAACGCACTCGTCCATCACCTTGCACTGCAGGTCGGAGCACCAGTACTTGGCCATGCTGGCCGTTGCAGTGTCCAGCGTATCCGCCAGCAGCAGTTCCATGCATTTGTCAACAAAGACCCGCGCCACCTGGACCTCGGTTTGCAACTCGGCCAGGGTGAAGCGCGTGTTCTGGAAGGCGGCAATCGGCTGGCCAAAAACCTTGCGCTGTTTCACATAGTCCACCGTCCAGTCAATCGCCGCCTGTGACGCCGCCACGGCGCCGATAGCAATCTGCATGCGCTCCCAGGGCAACTGCTCCATCAGGCAGATGAAGCCGCGGTTCTCCTGCGCTGCTCCGCCCAGCAGGTGGCTCGCTGGCACACGCACATTGTCAAAAAAGAGTTCGGACGTGTCCTGCGCCTTGAGCCCGAGCTTCTTCAGGCGCTTGCCCACCGAATAGCCCGCCATGCCCCGCTCGACCAGCAGCAGACTGGTCCCCTTGGCACCTGCTGCCGGATTGGTCTTGGCGACCACAATCACCAGGTCCGCATGCCAGCCGTTGGTGATGAAGGTCTTGCTCCCATTGAGCAAGTAGCTGCCATCGCTTTGCTGGATTGCGGTGGCCTTGATGCCCTGCAGATCAGAGCCGGCGGCCGGCTCGCTCATGGCAATGGCGCCTATCAGTTCGCCGCTGGCCATGCGTGGCAGGAAGTTTTTCTTCTGAGCCTCGGTACCGTAACGCAGGATGTAAGGCGCAACAATTTCGTTATGCAGCGAGTAGCCAATGCCCGAAAAGCCCGAGCGACTGAGTTCCTCCATCTGCGCTACCGAATAAAGCTTGTCGGCGCCGGCACCGCCGTACTCCTCGGGCATGCTCATGCACAGAAAGCCGTTCTCACCGGCCTTGTTCCAGACCGCGCGCTCGACGTAGCCCTGCTCTTCCCATGCGGCATGGAAAGGTGCAATTTCTTTCTCGATGAAGCGGCGAAAACTGTCGCGGAACGCTTCGTGGTCGGGGCTGAAAAGAGTTCTCTGGATCATGGCTTCACCGCTATCAAATAAATGGAGACGATTTATACAAAGCGTTCGCTTGGCAAAAAGCAATATACTTCATTTATGAACCCGCCACTGCGAGGAGCCATCACGCTTCATTCGTCTTCGCGAAGGCCGAAGGCCTGTGGCGATCCATGCATGGATTGCCGCGCTGCGCTCGCAATGACGAGAAACAATGACTCGCCATGACGAGGGCGAGAGGCATCGCAATGACTAAACCGAAATCGCAGCTTGAACACAATCTGAACTGGAGTTCCCATGACCGAAGCATTTGTATTTGACGCCATCCGCACGCCGCGCGGCAAAGGCAAGAAGGACGGCAGCCTGTTTGAAGTTAAACCGATCAACCTGCTCGCCGGTGTATTGAGCGAGCTGCAGCGCCGCAACGAACTCGACACCTCACGCGTTGACGACGTCGTGATGGGTGTCGTCTCCCCGGTGGGTGAGCAGGGCTCCGTGATTGCCAAGGTGGCAGCGCTGAAGGCGGGCTGGGACTTCACTTGCTCCGGCGTGCAGATCAACCGCTTTTGTGCTTCCGGTCTGGAAGCCGTGAATCTGGCAGCGCAAAAGGTTCGCTCCGACTGGGAAGACCTGGTGGTGGCAGGCGGTGTGGAGAGCATGAGCCGGGTGCCGATTGGCTCGGACGGTGGCGCCTGGGCGATGGACCCCGAGACCAATTCGCAGACCGCCTTTGTACCGCAGGGCATTGGCGCCGATCTGATTGCCACGCTGGAAGGTTTTTCGCGCCAGGACGTCGATGCCTTTGCATTGCAGAGCCAACTGCGCGCCGCCAACGCGCGCGCCAAAGGCTACTTTGACCATTCGCTGGTTGCAGTCAAGGACGCGCTGGGACAAGTGATTCTGGGTGAAGACGAATTCATCAAGCCGCAAACCACGCTGGACGGCCTGGCCACGCTGAAGCCCGCTTTTGAGCAAATGGGCGGCATGGGTTTTGACCAGGTGGCACTGACACGCTATCCGCAGGTCGAGCGCATCGCTCACGTGCACCACGCAGGCAACTCCAGCGGCATCGTCGACGGCGCAGCGGCCCTGCTGATTGGCTCCGAGGCCGCGGGCAAGGTCCATCGCCTGACACCACGCGCACGCATCGTGTCAGCCGCACTCAGCGGCGCCGACCCAACCATCATGCTGACCGGGCCTATGCCAGCCGCGCGCAAGGCTTTGGCCAAAGCCGGCATGACGATAGACCAGATCGATCTGTTTGAAGTCAACGAGGCCTTTGCCGCCGTCGTCATGCGCTTCATGAAAGAGATGAAAGTGCCGCACGACAAGGTCAACGTCAACGGCGGCGCCATCGCCATGGGCCACCCGCTGGGTGCCACAGGCGCCATGATCCTGAGCATCCTGATTGACGAGTTGCATCGGCGCAAGCTGCGCTACGGTCTGGCCACGCTGTGTGTCGGCGGCGGCATGGGCATTGCAACCATTGTGGAGCGAATCTAACCCGCTCACGGTCGGACACTCTAAAGCGTCATCCCGGACTAGATCCGGGATCCGGGATCCATCTCCCAAGCAGCATTCATCACCTATTTCATCCACTGGATTCCGGGTCAAGCCCGGAATGACAATACACAAGCCCGGAATGACAATACATCATGAACACCATCAAGTACCAACTCGCTGACGGCATTGCGACCGTCACCTTCGACGAACCCAATTCGCCCGTCAACACCATGTGCCTGCAGTGGCAGCAGGACTTAAGCGCTCTGGCGGCTCAGGTCCTGCAGGACAAGGACGCCATCAAGGGCATCATCCTGGCATCCGCAAAATCGACCTTCTTCGCTGGCGCGGACCTGAAGGGTGCGATGCGCCTGAAGCTCACGGACGCTGGCGCCATCTTCACCGAAATCGAACTCGTCAAGAAAAATTTCCGCACACTGGAGACGCTTGGCAAACCGGTGGTGAGTTGTCTGAACGGTACCGCTCTGGGTGGCGGTTGGGAAGTGGCATTGCTGGGCCATTACCGGATCGCTATCGATGATCGCAAGACACAGTTTGGCCTGCCTGAAGTCACGCTGGGTTTGCTGCCCGGCGCCAGCGGCGTGACCAAGATGACACGCCACCTCGGACTGATGGGCGCACAGCCCTACCTGGTCGAAGGCAAGACCTTCTCGCCGCAACAGGCCATGACGCTGGGTCTGGTGCATGAACTGGTGGCGCCCTCTGAAAACGCTGCGGCCGAGATGTGCACCCGGGCTCTGGCCTGGATTGCCGCCAATCCGAGCGCCCAACATCCCTGGGAGGCGAAAGACTACAAAGTACCAGGTGGCACGCCAGCCAGCCCCAAGGTGGCGATGATGCTGGTGGTAGCCCCCGCCATGATCAAGAAGCAGACACGCGGCCTGTACCCGGCACCCGAGGCCATCATGGCGTGCATGGTGGAAGGCTTGCAAGTCGACATCCCGACGGCGCTGCGCATCGAGAGCCGCCATCTGGCCAAGCTCATGACCGGCGTCAATGCCCGTGCCATGATCAACACCTTCTTCTTCAACCTGAACGCCATCAAGAGCGGTCAGTCGCGCCCCGGCACAGCGCCACGCTACAAGCCGGTCAAAGTCGGCCTGCTCGGCGCCGGCATGATGGGTGCCGGCATTGCCTTCAGCCAGGCCAGCAAGGGAATTGCCACCGTGCTCAAGGACGTGAACCAGGAGAGAGCGGATCTTGGAAAGTCCTACAGCGCCAAGCTGACCCAGGCCCGGGTTGACAAGGGTCGCATGAGTGCAGATGAGCAGCAAAAAGTTCTTGCACGCATCCAGGCCACCGACAAGGTCCAGGACCTGCAAGATTGCGACCTGATCATCGAAGCCGTGTTCGAGAACCGCGAACTCAAGGCGGCAGTCACACGGGAGGCCGAGCCCATGCTGGCTGCCGGTGGCTTTTTTGCCTCCAACACGTCGACGCTGCCGATCAGCGGTCTGGCCACAGCCAGCATCGCGCCAGAGAAGTTCATCGGCATCCATTTCTTCAGTCCGGTCGACAAGATGAAACTGGTGGAGATCATTCGTGGCAAGCAGACCAGCGATGAAACCGTGGCGCGCGCCTATGACTACGTGCAGGCCATTGGCAAGATGCCGATTGTCGTGAACGACTCGCGCGGCTTCTTCACCAGTCGGGTCTTTGGCACGTTTGTGATGGAAGGCGTGGCGATGCTGGGCGAAGGCATACCGGCAGCAGCAATCGAGAACGCTGGCCTCCAGTGCGGCATGCCGGTGGGTCCGCTGGCGGTGCTGGACGAGGTGGCTCTGAACCTGAGCCTGCATGTGATGGAGCAAACGCGCGCCGATTTTGAGGCCGAGGGCAAGGCCTACCTTGCCAGCCCGGGTGAAGCCCTGGTTATCGAGATGGTGCGTAAGCATCAGCGACCTGGTCGCGCCGGTGGCGGCGGTTTTTACGAATACCCGAAAGAAAAAGGGGCGAAGAAGTTCCTTTGGCCACAGCTAAAGTCTCTGTATGAAAAGGCGGACGCCCCGTGGGACATCACTGACATGAAGGACCGCTTGCTCTATCGACAGGCCGTCGAGACCGCGCGTTGCCTGAGCGAAGGCGTGCTGACCAGCGTGCACGATGCCAATATCGGTTCCATCTTCGGCATTGGTTTCCCGGCCTGGACTGGCGGCGTCATGCAATTCATCTACGGCATGGGCATAGACGCATTTATCCGGCGTGCCGATGAACTGGCACAGCGCTTCGGCACCGGTTTTGCCCTGACAGACGAGGTCAAGGCGACCATCCGACGCTTTGAACCGGTCTATTGAAATCTTGAAGCGCAAGCTCACGCTGCGCGAGCCACAGCCCGGCGACATGGGATGGGTCGTGCAGCAGCACGGCGAAATCTATGCCCTGGAATATGGCTGGAACTCAGAATTCGAAGCGATGGTGGCTGACATCGTGGCGCGCTATCTGCGCCGTCAGCAGCCACTTTGGGAGCGTTGCTGGATTGCCGAGTTGGGCGGAGAGCGCGTCGGTTCGGTCTTCGTTGTGCGCAAGTCCAAAACCATCGCCCAGTTGCGCATGCTGATCCTGACACCGGCGGCGCGCGGCCTGGGACTCGGGACGCGGCTGACTGACGAGTGCCTCGCCTTTGCGCGCAGCAAGGGCTACAAAAAGATGGTGCTGTGGACCAACAGTTGCCTGGACGCGGCACGCCACATTTATGCCAGCAAAGGCTTTCAGATGGTCAAGAGTGAACCCTATCACGGCTTCGGGCACGACCTGGTGGGCGAGACCTGGGAACTGAAGCTCTGAGAATGGCGACCCGGCTCCGTGCCGACGCAGCCCAGCCATAATCAGCGCATGACTGAGAAACTCCCTTCTGCAGTGAGCGCGCCCGATCCAGAGGCGCAGCATCGGCCGCGCTCACCAGCCGATCTGTTCTGGTCGTTCACCTGGCTGGCACTGCAGGGTTTCGGCGGCGTACTGGCCATCGTGCAGCGCGAGCTGGTAGAAAAGAAGCAGTGGCTGACGCGCGAAGAGTTTATTGAAGACTGGGCGGTTGCACAAATCCTGCCGGGACCCAACGTCGTCAATCTTTCGCTGATGATTGGTGACCGCTATTTTGGTCTGCGCGGTGCCCTGATGGCGCTGGCCGGCATGCTGACATTCCCACTCATGGTTGTCTTGACGCTGGCTGCCATCTTTTCCGGTATTTCGGATCTACCTGGAGTTCAGGGTGCGTTGCGAGGCATGGGTGCAGTGGCGGCCGGCCTGATTGCTGCGACCGGCATCAAACTGATCGCTGCCCTCCAGAAGAACGTCATGGGTGCTCTGGCTTGCGGCCTGCTCGCTGCGCTGACGTTTGTGGCCGTTGCCCTGATGCGCGTGCCATTGGTCTGGGTCCTGCTTGTTGTCGGCGGTGCGGCCTACGGCTGGGCCTACCGGCAGCTTGGACGCGCCAGCGGATTGAAGGACCGGACATGAGCATCAACCTCGGTCTTACCGATTGGCTCGCCCTGCTGGGTCACTTCCTGTCGCTCTCACTGCTGGCAGTGGGTGGCGCCATCACTACCGCGCCGGATATGCACCGCTATCTGGTGACCGAGCAGCATTGGCTGAGCGACCCCCAGTTCAGTTCATCGATCGCACTGGCGCAGGCCGCGCCCGGTCCGAACGTGCTGTTCATTGCCCTGTTCGGATGGAACGTCGGATTGAACGCCGGTGGTGGTGCCGCGGCCGGTATGGCGGCGTGGCCCCTGGCGGGGCTGGGCGTGCTGATTGCCCTGCTAGGCATCCTGGTACCCAGCACGACGCTGACCTTTGCCGCTACGCGCTGGAGTCATCAAAACCGGGAGCTTCGTGGTGTGCGAGCCTTCAAACAAGGCATGGCGCCTATCGTAATAGCGCTGCTGATCGCCACCGGCTGGCTGCTGGTCGCCAATCTGGGCCAGGCCGGCAAGAGTTGGCCGATCTGGCTGCTCACCGCAGCAACTGCCCTGCTGGTGTGGCGCACCCGGATTCACATGCTGTGGCTATTGGGAGCCGGTGGGCTGTTGGGCTGGTTTGGCTGGGTTTAGCTCAAGCCGTCAAGCCGTCAGTCCGGCACAGCCACTACCAGTCCTGTCCGCTCATCAAACGCCAGAGGCAGCCTTTAGCATGGATCGTCCGGGTATACAGATATTCATGCCATTCACGTACCAAACATCAGCCCGTCCTGCAAAGTGACGCTGACAGACCGTAGAAACTCTGAATCACATCCCACGCCGCCTGGGGTTCATCGACATAAGTGAAGAGGGCCAGGTCCTGCTCGGATATCACGCCCTCCTCGATCATCACTTCCGGGTTGAACAGGCGCCGCCAGTACTCCGAGCCAAACAGCACAATCGGCACCGGCCTGGCCTTGCGCGTCTGCACAAGAGTAATGACCTCAAACAGTTCGTCCAGTGTGCCGAAGCCGCCGGGGAAAGCCACCAGCGCTTTGGCGCGCATCATGAAATGCATTTTGCGCAGCGCGAAGTAGTGAAACTTGAAACTCAAACTCGGCGTGATGTAGGGGTTGGGACGCTGTTCGTGCGGCAGCGCGATGTTCAGACCAACGGTCAGGGCACCCATCTCGTGTGCGCCACGGTTCGCCGCTTCCATGATGCCGGGCCCGCCGCCGGTAGCAATGAACAACTGCTCGGGGCTCGGCAGTTTTGCGCTGTGAGTGGCTACCAGACGGGCAAATAGCCGCGCCTGATCGTAGTAATGCGCATTGCGCAGTTTGCGCTGCGCCACAGCCAAAGCGTCCGGGTCAGCACTGAGATGCGCCTCCCGCAGGCGGGTCTGTGCTTCTTCTGGCGAGGCAAAGCGCGCGCTGCCAAAAACGACAACCGTGTTGGCTATGCCTTGCGCCATCTGGTCCAGATCGGGCTTGAGCATTTCCAGCTGAAACCGGATACCCCGCGTCTCACGACGTAACAAAAATTCCGGATCAGCAAAGGCGAGACGGTAGGCGTCGGCACGCAGCGGCTCGCCGTTGGCAGCATGATTCTGTAGTTCAGCCCAGGCGTCAGCCAGGCGACTTTCGTCCAGGTCTTCGGTTTGATCCATGAGCGGTGCGGCCTTAGCGTGGCTCGGACAACTGGCCTTGCGCCGCCGGATTGGGTGCCAGAGGCGCAGACGTCGGTTGTGGCGAGGGATTGTCCAGAACTTCGCGCACCGACGCCACAAAGTACTCGGTCTCGCCAAAGCACGATGAGGGAATGAAACGGTGTTGCGCGTAATTGAGGACCACGCGCTTGCCGGCCAGCACGTTGATTCTTTGCGCCACCGCGTCTTCTCGCACGGTGAACTCGAACTTTTCAGGGATCGCACCGGGCATCGTGACCATGGCGATTTCGCCTTCCCAGGTCTTGCACAGCCAGCCCTTCTTGGAAAGCTTTTGCACATAGCCGGCGCGCTCGCCCTGCGAGTAGCTCCAGTTCAGGGTGAGCCAGAGCCAGCCGCCAGAGAGCAGCAACACAATGACGACAAGCAATAGAAAGAAACGCAGGATTTTCGACTTCATGGCGGGCTGGAGTTGATGTTGAATGGAATTGACAGGGCGCATCAGCTGCGCTGGCGCACGGCTTCGTAAAGGCAAATGCCACTGGCCACCGAGACGTTCAGACTTTCGACCGCGCCGCGCATCGGAATGCTGATCAGTTCATCGCAGGTCCTGGCCGTGAGCGCGCGCATGCCGTCGCCCTCGGCGCCAAGCACCAGAGCCACCGGACCTCGCAGGTCGGCCTGGTACAGGGTCTTGGTCGCCAGGTCGCTGGTACCAATGATCCAGATATTGCGCTCCTTGAGTTCGTTCAGGGTGCGCGCCAGATTGGTCACCATGAAGTAAGGCACGGTCTCGGCCGCGCCACTGGCCACTTTGGCCACCGTCGCATTGATGCCGGCCGCGTGGTCTTTCGGTGCGATCACGGCGTGCACACCAGCGCCATCAGCAACTCGCAGACAGGCGCCCAGGTTGTGCGGGTCGGTCACACCGTCGAGCACCAGAATCAGGGGCGCCACGCGATCAGCCTGCGCCAGCAACGCCTGCGCCGCCTCGAGTTGCTCCAGCAGTTCGTCGAGCGACTTCACCTGCGAGAGCTCCTGCACGCGCGCCGCCACGCCCTGGTGGCCATGACCGCCACAGAGCTTGGACAAGCGCAAACCATCGGCCTCAATCAGTCGTAGGCCCGCTTCATTCACCTTGTCGAGAAACTGGCGCATCCGGGCGTCGCGCCGGGTCGGTTCGAAATAAATTTCAACAATCGATTTCGGTGCCGTTTTGAGACGCACACCGACGGCATGAAAGCCGAATAGAACTTTGGAGGAAGACATAACGCGATTATCGCGGGTTGTCTTGGGCCTGTTGGGAGGCGGCGGACCGGGTATCCGTTCTCTGGCCCACACCGCTGTCATTACGGCCCCGCTTGTTTGTCATTGCGGACTCGATCCGCAATCCAGTGAATGCGTGGTACTGGATCCCGGATCAAGTCCGGGATGACAAATGGCTAGCCCTGGATGACAAATGGCTAGCCCTGGATGACAAATGTCGGTCCGGGATGACGGCTGTGTCAGGTCGTCAGCACCTGCCCCGCTTCTATCGTAATGCGCCGATCACAGCGCTCGGCGATGGCGCTGTCGTGCGTTACCAGCACCAGAGTCGTGCCCTGCTCGCGGTTCAGGTCAAACATCAGCTCCATCACTTTTTCACCCGTGGCAAAGTCCAGGCTGCCGGTGGGCTCGTCTGCCAGCAGCACGGCCGGCTTAACGACGAAAGCGCGCGCAAGCGCCACGCGCTGCTGCTCTCCACCGCTGAGCACCTTCGGGTAATGCCCGAGGCGCTCCGCGAGGCCGACCCGCAGCAGCATCTCTGTAGCAGTTTGACGCGCGTCGCGCCGATCCGCCAATTCCAGCGGCAGCATGACGTTTTCCAGCGCCGTCAGATTGGCCAGCAGCTGAAAGCTCTGGAACACAAAACCCACTTTCTGTGCCCGCAGGGCGGCACGTTCGTCCTCGCTCATCGCAAACAGGTCCTGACCCGCCAGCCGCACTGTGCCGCGGGTGGGCGTATCGAGGCCGGCAATGATGGACAGCAGCGTGCTCTTGCCGGAACCGGAGGCGCCGACAATGGCCACAGTCTCGCGCGCGTTCAAGGCAAAATCGATATCGCGCAGAATGTCGAGCGTGCCGGTCGAATCTGTCACCGACTTGAAAACGTGCAAGACAGAAATAATTGAATCAGCCATGGGACTTTCTTTGTATCGACGACACTTTATCGCGACTTCTTTACTTGCATCTGTCAGCGGCTTCGTGCATGCCGCAGCGCCGGTCGGTCAAGCCATTCTGGTGCTGGGCGACTCGCTTAGTGCCGAGTATGGCCTGAAACGGGGCAGTGGCTGGGTTGCCCTGTTGGAACAGCGCCTGCAGGCCCGCAAGAATTCCGTCCGTGTCATCAACGCCAGCATCAGCGGCGATACAAGTTCCGGCGGACTGTCGCGCCTGCCAGCGCTGTTGGAACAACATGAGCCCAGCCATTTGATCATTGAACTGGGCGGCAACGACGCCCTGCGGGGTCTGCCACTGGAACTGACCCGGGACAATCTGAACCGGATGACACGCATGGCGAAAAAAGGCGGTGCCCGGGTACTGCTGCTGGGCATGCAGATGCCCCCCAACTACGGCCGCGATTACAGCGAACGCTTTACCGCCATGTTTGCTGAGGTAGCGAAGGCCAACAAGGCGGCTCTGGTGCCGTTTCTGCTTAAAGGTATTGCCGACACGAGCGACAGTCTGCGCCTGTTTCAGGGCGACAGAATTCATCCGACCGCCGAAGCACACCCGCAGATACTCGACAACATCTGGCCCCAACTGCTGAAGTTGCTTAAATGAGCCTGGTCACACTGAGCGCGAGCGAACTGCTGGGCCGTTTTGCCGAGTTTGACAGCATCATTGACGCGCGCAGCGAAAATGAATTTGCGCTGGATCATCTGCCAGGCGCCGTCAACTGGCCGACACTCAACGATGAGGAAAGGCGTGTTATCGGTACCATGTATGTGCAGGTCAATCCGTTCGAGGCCAGAAAGCGTGGCGCAGCCATGGCAGCGCGCAACATCGCAGCGCATATCGAGCGCGAACTGATCGACACGCCCAAGGACTGGAAGCCGCTGGCCTACTGCTGGCGCGGTGGCCAACGCAGCGGCGCGCTGTCACTGATCCTGGCGCAGATCGGCTTTCGGGTCACGCTGCTGGAGGGTGGCTACAAGGCTTTCAGGGCGGCTGTCGTGCAGGATATCGGGCTTTGGGTGAACCGGTTTGACTGGCGCGTCGTCTGTGGCACGACGGGTTCCGGCAAGACACGACTGCTGCAGGCCCTGGCAGCGCAAGGGGCCCAGGTGATGGACCTGGAGGCGCTGGCCAATCACCGCAGTTCCGTGCTCGGCGCGATCCCGGGCT
>SESE01000882.1_pt1 | contig 12348 bp, 9 predicted proteins | sample 3171371 | NCBI WGS metagenome assembly SESE01 (sample SAMN06051881, study PRJNA518727) | freshwater metagenome | biome: subpolar coniferous forest; feature: holomictic lake; material: water; isolation source: holomictic Lake 442, 13 m depth | place: Canada: near Kenora, Ontario | collected...
GATCGATTGTCTGGAACGGATCGGCCGCCAGAATCTTCGTGTCCAGGTATCCCGGCAGGAAGCTTCCGATATCGTCACGGCTGAAGCCGAACGTCATCTGGCTGAGGTCGTTCGTGCCGAACGAGAAGAACGTCGCCTCCTCGGCCATGCGGTCCGCCAACAGCGCAGCGCGCGGAATCTCGATCATCGTACCGAACGAGTAATCGATCTTCTTGATTCCCATGGCCTTGCAGACTTCGGCATACACCTTCGTGCAGAGCGCCTTCTGGTGTTTCAGCTCCGAAACATCGCAGGTGACAGGTATCATGATCTCGGGCTTGCACTTGTTTCCCGACTTCACAATCTCAGCCGCGGCCTCGAATATGGCGCGGATCTGCATCTCCGTGACCTCGGGGTACGTGATGCCCAGTCGCACGCCGCGATGGCCCAGCATGGGATTGTTTTCGTGCAACGCTTCGCCACGCGCGCGCACGGCCGCGGCGTCGATGCCGAGAGCCCGCGCGAGTTCCGCCTGCTTGTCCGCGCTCTGGGGAACGAATTCGTGCAGCGGCGGATCGAGCAGCCGGATGGTCACCGGCCGGCCTTCCATCGCCTCGAGTGTCGCCTTGATGTCGCGCTTCACGAAGACCATCAGCTCGGTCAGCGCCTTGCGCCGTTCGTCTGCCGTGGTGCTCAGGATCATCTTGCGCAGGAGGAAGAGCGGCTCATCGCTTCCCTTGCCGTAGAACATGTGCTCCGTGCGGAACAGGCCGATGCCCTCCGCGCCGAAAGCCCTGGCCACGCGCGCGTCTTCCGGCGTATCGGCGTTTGCGCGCACGCCCATCTTCCGGTGCTTGTCGACGATCTTCATGAAGGTCTGGAAGCGCGGATTCTCAGTCGCGCTGATCATTGCGATCTGGCCTGAGTAGACGTAGCCCCTGGTTCCATTCAGGGTCACGAAGTCGCCTTCCTTGAACGTCTGGCCCTTCACGGTCAACGTGCGGGTGTGTGCGTCCACATGAAGGTCAGAGGCGCCGACGATGCAGCACTTGCCCCAGCCGCGTGCCACGAGGGCCGCATGGCTGGTCATGCCTCCGCGTGCCGTCAGGATGCCGACTGCCGCGCGCATTCCCTCAACGTCTTCCGGGTTGGTTTCTTCGCGAAGGAGAATAACCTGCTTGCCTTCCTTGGCCCAGGCAACCGCGGCCTCGGCGGTGAAGACGATCTGGCCTGATGCGCCGCCGGGACCGGCCGGCAGGCCCTTTGCCAGGACCGCGGCATTCTTCTCGGCTGCCGGATCCACGATCGGATGCAGGAGCTCGTCGAGCTGGGCCGGTGCCAGGCGAAGGACCGCCGTCTTTTCATCGATCAGGCGTTCCTTCAGCATGTCCATCGCCATATTCAGCGCCGCTGTGCCGGTGCGCTTTCCGACGCGGCACTGCAGCATGTAGAGTTTGCCTTCCTGGATTGTGAATTCGATATCCAGCATGTCCTTGAAGTGCTTGCCGAGCTTCGTGCGGATGGCGTCGAGCTCCCTGTAGGTTCCAGGCATGACTTCCTGCATGCTGGGCAAGTGCTTGTTCTGCTCGTTCTTGGTGTCGTCATTCAGGGGGCTGGGTGTGCGAATGCCTGCCACCACATCCTCGCCCTGCGCGTTGATCAGCCACTCACCGTAGAACTTGTTCTCGCCGGTGGCGGGGTTACGCGTGAACGCCACGCCGGTGGCTGAGCTGTCGCCCATGTTGCCGAAAACCATGGACTGCACGTTGACCGCGGTGCCCCAGTGGTCGGGAATGCCCTCGATGCGGCGGTAGGACACGGCCTTCTTGCCGTTCCAGCTCTTGAACACCGCGCCAATGCCGCCCCAGAGCTGCCGCTCAGGGTCGTCCGGGAAGGCCTTGCCGAGGTGCGTCTGGACGGCCTTCTTGAACTCCTCGGCGAGTGACTGGAGGTCCTCGGTGGTCATGTCCGTGTCGGACTTGTAACCCTTGCTGTGCTTGAACAGGTCGAGCATCTCGTCAAGGATCTTGCGGATACCCCTGCCGGCTGCCGGTTCGCGCCCCTCGGCCTTCTCCATGACGACATCGGCGTACATCATGATCAGGCGGCGGTACGAGTCCCACACGAAGCGCGGGTTACCGGTCTTCTTGATCAGGCCGGGGATTGTCTTCGGGGAGAGGCCCACGTTCAGCACGGTGTCCATCATGCCCGGCATGGAACTGCGTGCGCCGGAGCGGCAGGAGATCAGGAGCGGGTTATCGCGGTCGCCGAACTTCATGCCCATGGCTTTTTCTGTCTGGGTGAGGGCCGCCTCGACCTCTTTCTTGAGGGAGGCCGGGTACTTCGATCCGAGCTTGAAGTAGTCGGTGCAGCATTCGGTCGTGATCGTGAAACCTGCCGGCACAGGCAGCCCGATGCGGCACATCTCTGCCAGATTTGCGCCCTTGCCGCCCAGAAGGTTCTTCATATCGGCGCGGCCTTCGGCCTTGTTGGCCTTGAACGAGTAGACGTACTTCTTGCCCTTCTTCGCTGTCATGACAACCAGTCTCCTGTAGATCGGCCGTCACTACGGAGGGCAACGGTGCACGCCTGGTGCACCCGCCCTGCATCATTCGGCCGAGGGTTTGTTGCAGAGGTGAAACGCGCGGACTGTAGCACACAGCCAGCAGGTGTCAAGTGCTTGTGCTGACTATGCCTGGCCTGCCTGCCCGTAGACAGTCAGGGTTTCAGCTGCCGCGCGTTCCCAGGTGAACTTTGCGGCCTGCAGGAGGCCTTTTCTGGTCATTTCGCGGGCCATGGGCTGATCGGTGAGAACGCGGGTCATGGCCGCAGCCAGCTGGTCGATATTTGTGGGATCGACCTGGATTGCCGCATCGCCGGCTATCTCCGGGAGCGAGCCACGGTCACTGCACACCACCGGTGTGCCGAAGGCCATTGCCTCCAGCACGGGCAGGCCGAACCCCTCATATAGAGAGGGAAGAACCAGGAGGTCGGCAGTCCGGTAGGCATCGGCGAGTTCACGGTCCGAAAGATACTCTCGCCGCACGGCGTCGCCGAGGCCGAGTTCCCTGATTCTCGCGTCGATCTCCGGGTAGCGCGCGTCGGGCGGCCCGGCCATCACGAGTTTCAGCGGGAAAGAGCAGCTCTTGCGCGTGAGCGCAAACGCACTTACAAGTCCCATGCAGTTCTTGTACGGGTCGGCCCGGCCGACATAGAGAACGGTTCCGGGCTCGTTCGCGTTCCTGCAGGGTTTCGCTGTGACGCCAGTACCCAGCCTGCTGCCCAGCCCGCAGTAGACGGTCTTGACTCTCCCGCACCTCCCAGCCGGAATGCGCAGGTGAGTGATTATATCGCGCCGGGAGGATTCGCTGTCGGCAATTATCATGTCCGCGCGCCGGCCGACTTCAATCATGAGCCGGCGGTAGAGCGGGAATAGTTTCGTCTTCCGGGATTTCGGCGCGTGATCAGGGAAGATCATCGGGATGACATCGTGGATCGTGATGACTGCGGCCGCCACCCCGCTGCCGTTACGCGGGAATGCAAAGAGTGGAATCATGTAGTTTGTCGAGTGAAAGACATTGATTCCGCGTTTCTTCAACAGTCCGGGCAGGAGCAACTGGCTGGCCGGCGAGAAGACGCCGTGCGGAAAGACGACGGCCGCCACGTTCGCGGCATCGCGGAGCGATGCAAGTTCAATCGTGCGCTCGCGCATGCCGGCCGAGTCGAAGAGCAGTGTGTATTCGTTTCCGTGATCCAGGGCCGCCAGTGCCTTGATCAACTCCTGCGTATAGACGCCTATTCCAGACGCCTGTGGGGTGATCCACCGTGCATCAATCGCGATTCTCATCCTGCTGCCTTCCTATAGACACTCCAAGTCTCCAGAGCCGCCTTCTGCCATGTGTACATGGCGGCCCGGCTCCTTCCTTTTCCGGTCGCGGACCTGTCGCCGAGGTGGGAGGACGCAAGCTCGGCCCATTGGCCGGCATCGAAGCCCCCGACGAGTGTTGCCGCGTCCCCCAGCACCTCGGGCAGAGAGCCGGTTGCCGCGGAAAGGACCGGCGCGCCGCAGGCCATTGCCTCAAGTGGCGGGAATCCGAAACCCTCGTAGAGGGATGGGAAGACGAATAGTTCCGTCCGGGTGTAAAGGGCGCGGAGCTGCTCGTCTGAGACATACCGCAGGTAACGGATGTCCCCGGCACGGGACGATGAGGCCATCCGGTCCAGGATTGGCTGGCACTTCCAGCCGGGCATGCCGACGATCGCCAGCTGGCCGTCGAAGGACTTCATACGCTCGAACACCTCAATCAGGAACCTGGTGTTCTTGCGCGGTTCGAGGGTTCCCACGGTCAGGATGAACGGTTTTTCGAGCTTGAGGTCCAGCAGTGCCGCCGCAGAGGCGGCCGGATCAAGCGGTGCAAAACGTGGCGATATGCCTTCGTATATCACGTGTACCCGTTCGCGCGGTGCGCCCAGCAGGGACACAATCTCATCAGCGCTGAATTGTGAAACCGCGATTATTGCGTCGGCGCGCCGAACGGTGTCGCGGATGCGCGCCCGCAGGAAGCTCAGATTGCGCTCCTCCGCCATGCCGGGGAGGCGCAGGAAGCTCGCGTCGTGGATTGTCACGACAGAGGCGCCCTGCGACAGGGGCGGGATTATGAAATTGGGGAAATGATAGACATCGGCCTTGCCGGCGAAGATGTCGTACGGCGGCCAGGAAATAGTTTTCCAGGCGAGCTGGGCGAGGCGGCCGGGGAAGCGTGTGGCCAGCACGGTGGAGTTGGCGGCCTTCAGGGGTTCGCCGTTCCCCTTGAAATCGAAGTAGAACAAGCGGAGGCTGTCATCTCCGGCCGCGGGGCCGAGATGCTCGACAAGAGCCTTTGTGTAACGGCCCACACCGGCTCGTTGTGTTACCGCAGCCTGCACGTCCACGCAAACCTTCATCTCACGCCTCCGGTATCCAGATACACGGCGCGCATTCTAGAGCATTGGCGCAGAACGGCAAGACGGAAGGGCGCGCCGACAATGCCTTGTTTGAACTAGTCTTTTGCTTCGTGGCGTGCTACCTTTCCGCCCTTGTTTCAAAGAGGATGGTGGATAATTGATGAAGAATCACACAAAGAGCAATGCAGATCCGGATGTCGACGTGCACAACGCTGACAAGGAAGAGAAGCCCGCCGCCGGGCACGGGCACGGGCATGCCCATGGCCATGAGAAGGCTGGAAAACACGCACCCGCAGCCGCGCCAGCGCAGGTGGAAGCAGACAAGCCGGCCGGAAAGAAGGACGAGGCCATGGCTGTCAGGCTGGCGGAACTTGAGGACAGCAAGCTGCGGCTGCTGGCGGATTTCGACAACTACCGGAAGCGGAGCGTAAGGGACCGGGAGGCAGCCGTCCGGCTGGCTCGTGAAAACATGCTGGTGGAGTTCCTGCCGGTCATAGACAACATCGAGCTCGGGATCAATGCTGCCATGTCCCACAACGTGGACAAGGCTTTCGTTGAGGGGTACCGGATGGTGGCTGATCAGCTGACCGCGGCCCTCGCGAGGTTCGGGCTCAAGCCGCAGGATGCTGAAGGCGCCCAGTTCGACCCGAATCTGCACGAGGCAATCCAGCAGGTTCCATCGGACGAGCACGAGGCCGGGAAGGTGATTTCCGTGGCACGGAGGGGCTATCTCTCTGGAGACGCGGTGTTGCGGCCGGCCCAGGTGGTGGTGTCCTCGGGGCCGGTAGCGTCTGGCGGGGCGGCAGCCCCGACGAATGAGGAAACGCGGGCATCAGCCCAGGATTGCGGGCTCTAGGCTGTTTTCGGGGGATCAGACCGTGGCTGACAAACGTGACTACTATGAAGTGCTGGGCCTGGCTCGCAATGCCAGCGTGGATGACATACGCAAGTCCTATCGCCGCCTCGCAATGCAGTACCATCCCGACAAGAACCCGGACAATAAGGAAGCTGCCGAGGTCAGGTTCAAGGAGATTTCCGAGGCCTACGAAGTCCTCAGCGACGAAGGCAAGCGAGCAAGGTACGATCAGTACGGCCACCAGGGAGTGAAGTCGTCGTTCGGTCCCGGCGGTTTCGATTTCGAGAGGGACTTTACCCACTACGGGGATATCGAGGACATTCTCGGCAGCTTTTTCGGCGACAGCGGTTCGATATTGGACAGTTTCCTTGGCGGCGGCCGCCGGCGTTCGTCGCGTGGCGGGCCCCAGCAGGGCGCCGACTTGAGGTTTGACCTCGAAATTGAGCTGGAAGAAGCGGCGTTCGGCTCGGAGCGTGAAATCACGATCCCGGTGGCGGATGAGTGTCCTGACTGCCGCGGCACGGGAGCGGCGGCCGGTTCGCAGCGTGAGATCTGCAAACAGTGCGGCGGGCAGGGTGTGGTTATCTCCGGCAGCGGTTTTTTCCACGTCCGGCAGGCTTGTCCTGTTTGCGGCGGGGCCGGCAAGATCGTGCGGAATCCCTGCAAGAAATGCGGCGGGCAGGGACGAGTGAAGAATCGCAAGCTCATCAGCCTCAAGATACCCCCGGGCGTTGAAACAGGGTCGAGGTTGCGCATGACAGGGAAAGGCGAGGCCGGCACCAGCGGTGCGCCGGCTGGCGATCTCTATGTGATCATCCACGTAAAGGAGCACCAGCTGTTTGTCCGCCAGGGAGATGACATTGGCTGCACCATGCCGATCCCCTTCGACATAGCGGCGCTTGGCGGCGAGGTTGAGGTCCCCACGCTCGACGGTTTTGCGCAGTTGAAGATTCCGCCCGCGACGGAGTCCGGCAAGATCTTCCGGCTGCGGAACAGGGGAATGCCGAGGGTCAGCGACTACGGGAAGGGTGACCAGCACGTGCAGGTCGTGGTGGTCGTGCCGACCGGACTCAACAGCCAGCAGAAGAAGATTCTCAACGATTGCGGAGCGGCCATGAGTGTGGAGAACTACCCGGACATGGGCCGCGTCAGGGGGCTCGCCGAACAGTTCTACGAGAGGAAGAGCAAGTTGGGTGGTGCATGAACATCCTCGTGACCGCCGGGCCGACGCGCGAGCCGTTGGATCCGGTGCGATTCCTCAGCAATAGATCCTCCGGCAAGATGGGCTACGCGCTCGCCCGCGTTGCGGCGGCGCGCGGGCACAAAGTTACGCTGGTTTCCGGTCCAGTGTGCCTGGCGGCTCCGGAAAATGTCGACACTGTGAACATTCTGACCGCCGAAGAGATGCTTGCGGCCGTGCGCGAACGCATCGAATGGTGTGGCGCCCTTGTCATGGCCGCTGCCGTTTGCGATTGGCGCCCGGCGGTAGTGAGTCCGCAGAAGATAAAGAAGAATGGAGCTTCCGGGAATCTCCAGCTTGAGCCGACGCCGGATATCCTGGAGACAGTATCCCCTGGCAAAGGCAGCCGGGTTTTTGTGGGTTTCGCCGCCGAGACCGGGGATCCCCTGCCGGAGGCATCCCGCAAACTCGCCCGGAAACGGCTGGACCTGATAGTCGCCAATGATGTGTCCCGAGCCGACTCAGGTTTTGAGACCGATACGAACCAGGTTTCACTGCTAGACTCTACCGGAGGCGTCAGGCACCTGCCTCTGATGTCCAAGGACGAAGTCGCCGCGGAGATCCTTCGGTGGATTGAGCGAAAGGCAGCCCTGGTGTCGTGAAACAGCGAAGATTCAGGGTGGATTGCCAGACCCGCCTGTCGCACGACTGCTCGTGCAAATAGTATCTGCCTAGTAGCCCAGCGCCCCGCCGCCGATCCATTTCTGAACCGCATCTATTGCAGACACCGCCGCCTCGTAGGACGTGACGGCCACATCGTAGCCGAACGCGGCGACAAGGGATGCCACCAGCGCACGGAGGGAGAACGAGTCCGACCTGGCGAAAAGATAGTAGGCCGTGTACGGCGGCAGGAAGATGCAGAGAATACCCTCGAACATGTCGTCGGACAGCGCCGTGACAATGATCACGAGGTAGAAGACAGCAAACATGACCTGCCCGTAGTAGATGTAGTCGGCCAGGTCCGTGGCAGAGAGAAAAGTGACATACCTGAGCAGGCAGAGCACTGGCGTGAGCGTGAGGAACAATACCCAGCTCATGGTAAAGTCGGAGATGCTAACTTTCCCCACCTTGCGCACCTTGTTCAGGCGCCGCCTGCGCCGGAACAAGCCGTTCCTCTTTGACGCTGCGGGGGTGGCCGTTCGCGGGTCGGGCGGCTTCTCCCGGCGGACCGTCAGGCGTGAGGCGGCGTCCCTGAGCACGGTTGTCTTGTCGAGGACAAGGGGGGCGGCGCAATTTGGACACTTGAGAGATTCAGGGGCTATGAATTCGGACACACGGATTTCATTTCCGCAACGTGTGCACCGGGCCGGCACATCGCTCATGTTGGCTCCATGTCCCGCCGCAAACCGCACAAACTTCCGGACAGCGGACAGGCGGGTCTCATAAAAAATGCCAGGCAGTTCTAGGAACGGAGAGTACAGCCGCGAGCCTCCTCACGCAAGGCGAAAGAACAACTCCGGCTACTTGTGAATGGCGTCTTCGATCCGCCGGAGCTTGCGCTTGAAGGATATGAAGATGGCCACATTGCAGGCCAGCACCACGAATGAAATTATTATGAGTATTGCCGATGCTGCGGTGTCGTTCATGATGCCTGTGGTTGCGTTCCTGACTTGAAGGCCTTGGCGATCATCCCGGACAGGGCTCTGGACGGTGAAAGCACCATCTGCTTTGTGACGGCGAAGGCCGTTTGTCCGGTGCTCTTGGACACCAGGCCAAGCCCGTACCGGAAATCCCTGAATGTTTCCTCGCAGACGGTGCGCATTGTCTTCCCTGATTCTGCGCTCAACGCCGCCAGGGCGCTGACCGCAGTCGGGCTGAAGGAGAGTGTGAACTGTGTCTCAGCTTCAAACCTGCGGGCAAAATCGGCGATTTCCTTTTCCAGGACGTCGTGTCTTGCGCCGTTTCCGGCTGAAAGGAGCTTGCGCAGCGACGCGCCCGGGTTTGCGACGGTGTCGGCGGCTATTTCAAACGAGCTGATTTGTGACGAAGGCAGCTCGAACTTGAAATCGCGCAGGGTTCTCTCAAGTACGTTCATCAGTCCGCGGGCGCCCGTCCGTTCCTTTGCGGCCAGTCCGGCAATGGCTGAGGCTGCGTCTGCCGCCACCGTCATCTTTATTCCGTAGCCGGAGAAGTCGGCCTGATACTGCCGGAGAACGCTGCCCTCGGATTTCACGAGGATATCCTCGAGATCCGATGCCCCAAGGTGCTCGCAGACAACCCTGACAGGAAGGCGTCCTATGAACTCAGGCTCAAACCCGAAGTCAATGAAGTCCTTTGTAGATGCGAGTTGGAGATACTCGGCCTGGGACGAACCTTTCCGTTCCGACTGCGCAAAGCCTATCCTGGCTGTTCCTATGCGGCGCCGCACGAGGTCCTCGAGCTTGTCGAAGGCGCCGCTGACTATGAACAGCATATGCCGTGTGTTGATGGAGCGCTGGTGCTTCTTGCCGCGTTGCAGGTCAAGGACAGCCTGTATCTGCCCCAGCATGTCGGTCTGGCCGATCAGGTTGACTTCGGTCTCTTCCATCAGCTTCAAGAGGTTGGTCTGCACGCCGCGGCCCGAGACATCCCGGCCGGACATGCCCGGCGAGCTGGCAATCTTGTCTATCTCGTCAATGTAGATGATGCCGTACTTCGCGAGTTCTGTGTCGCCGTCGGCTGTCCTTACGAGGTCGCGAACCAGGTCCTCGACATCGTGGCCGACATAGCCGGTTTCGGAGAATTTGGTGGCGTCGGCCTTCACGAACGGGACGCCGATGAGCTTGGATATGCAGCGCAGGAGATAGGTCTTTCCCACGCCGGTAGGACCAAGAAGGATGATGTTGTGCTTTGAGAATTCGCGATCCTGCTCGGGGGGATTCTCAATGCAGCGGCGGACATGGTTGTAGTGGTCGCAGATGGCGACAGCCAGGACCTTCTTGGCCTCGGCCTGCCTTATGACGAAGCGGTCAAGGTAATCCCGTATATCCCTTGGCTTCAGGTTGAATTCACGGATGCGCTTCAACGCCTTCGCATTCGCGTCCGCAGATGAGTCCGTCTCTCCGGAGGGTGGGTGCCCGGCTTCGGCGCCAGGTGTCGGCAGGGCGAATGAGATGTTGCCCTTTCGCATCGTCTCCTGGATGCGTTTCTGAAACTCATCCATAGGGTCGCCGGGTTGCTTGCTGTCGCTCATTGCTTCACTTTCACTGGGTCCGGAAGAGTACGTCGTGAGAACGCATGGACGAGCAAGGTACATTAGCTCCGGGCGCCTGCCCGTCAAGGGTAAAAGCGCGCCCCGAAGCCCGGCCCGCGCCGTGGTGATGCAGTTGCTGTATGCGCGACCATTCCTGAATGTGCAGGACAGGCGCAAGAGCGGCAGGTCGTGGACGTGCGGCCCATCTGCAATGCAGCAGGACGATGTTTGAGGTCCCAGCAGAATCGACCTGAGGCTCTCCGGCATGAAAATGGCCGGGGGGGGGCGTTACGGATGCCGCTGGTCCCTGGCCTTCAGCGCCACGTAGACGCCGTGCTCGCCGATGATCTGCTCGAGCTCGCGGATGAGGCTGCTCTCCGGCATTACACTGAATTCCCTGTTGGTGCCGAGGAATACCTTCTCGCCACCCGGATACTCGAGGCAGATTGTCACCGGCACCGGTCCAGGATGCCGGCCCAGGATGGCCTTCACCTTCGCCAGTTCGCTGTCAACCGGCCGCGTGGCTGCTATGTGCACGCTCAACCGTTCGGCAAGCCTGGTGTGGATCTCGCTGAGCGGGCACAGCTCCCTGGCGTGGAGCTGCAGGACGTGGGATGGCTCCTCATGCCGCACGGTTCCACAGACGAACAGCATGGCGCCGGGCTTCAGCATGCCGGAAAAGCGGGCGTAGACCGAGGGGAAGACCACGACGTCTATTTCGCCGTCGAGGCAGTCCATTCGCAGGACTGCCATGGTGGCGCCCTGGTGGGTTGCCTTCAGGTCGATGCCTGCGACCAGTCCGCCGCTTATTGCCGGGGCGCCGTCCGCCAGGTCGGCAAGCATCTTGGCTGTGGACAGCTTGTAGCGCTCAAGGACCTGTGCATACTCCAGCAGCGGGTGCCCGGAGATGTAGGAGCCCAGCAGCTCCTTCTCATCCGCCAGCAGCCGGCTCTCATGCCAGCGCTCGCAATCCGGCATGACGTCCTCATCCCGCAGGGCAACGCCGCCTGTCGTCGCGCCGAACAGGGATGCCTGGCCGGAGCGGTCGTCGCGCCGTGCCTGTGCGGCACACGACATTGCCGCGTTCAGGCCGCGATGAAGCCTGGCCCTGTGCAGGCCTGTAGAGTCAAAGCAACCAGCCCGCAGAAGGGACTCGATCACCTTCCTGTGGACAAGCTGGCTGTCAACGCGGCTGCAGAAATCGATGAGTCCGGCAAACGGCCCGCGTGCGGCCCGCTCAGCCAGCAGGGCGTCGATGGCCGCACCGTTGATGTTGCGTATGCCGCAGAGACCAAACCTGATGCCGTCGGCGGTCGGCAGGAAACGGGCGTCGCTCTGGTTTATGTCGGGCCTCAGGATCCGGAGGCCCATGGCGTTTGCCTCGTTGATGTATGCCTGTATCTTGCCTGCCTCGCCCATTTCGCTGGAGAGCAGTGCCGCCATGAACTCGGCCGGGAGGTTGGCCTTCAGGTATGCCGTCTTGTACGACAGCGCGGCCAGGGCGACGCCATGCGCCATGTTGAAACCGGTTCCGGCCGACCTGGAAAGGATGTCGAAGATGTCGTCGGCAGTTTCCCGCGGCATCCTGTGCTTCTTTGCGCAGCCGCCGGCGAACTTGTCGCGCATGGCGTCGAGGGCTTCCGGGTCCTTTCCGTTCATAGCTCGCCGGAGGAGGTCAGCCTCGCCCTGTGTGTAGCCGGCTAGTGTGCATATGGCGGCGATGAGCTGTTCCTGGAAGAGAAGCATGCCGAAGGTCTGTTTCAGGACGGGACGGAGCAGTTGGTGTGGTGGTTCGCACGGCGCCCGGCCGGTCTTTCGCCTTATGAAGTCCTCAAGAACATGGGTTGCGCCCGGCCGGTAAAGCGCCAGAGCGGTGACGAGGTCCTCCATGCGTGCCGGCCCCAGGCGCCTGAGGAGATCCCGCATGCCGTCGCGTTCCAGCTGGAAGACGCCGACCGTGTTTCCGCAGTCCAGGAGATCGATGGTGGCCGCGTCATCATGCGGAATGGAGTCGAGGTCTGGCGCAGGCTTGCCGCCGGCCGCTGCCAGGTCAAGCGCATCCCGCACCACGGAGAGAGTTCGCAGTCCGGGCAGGTCGATCTTCAGCAGGCCGGCGCCGGCGAGGTGCTTCATTCAATCCTCTGTTACAGGCTGCCC
>SESE01000883.1_pt1 | contig 12331 bp, 10 predicted proteins | sample 3171371 | NCBI WGS metagenome assembly SESE01 (sample SAMN06051881, study PRJNA518727) | freshwater metagenome | biome: subpolar coniferous forest; feature: holomictic lake; material: water; isolation source: holomictic Lake 442, 13 m depth | place: Canada: near Kenora, Ontario | collected...
GCTTGATCGCTTCACGACGCTGCCGGCCAATCGCGTGGAAAAGGCCTCCGCCAGCCGCATCCAGCCCAACTCGCCCTACCCTGAGGTCATCGCCGAACTCTTACGCAATCCGGTTTTCTCGCGGCCCATCGATGACGCCGACATCCCGCAGCCGGAGACCCTCACCAATGCCTGGTTTGCCGCCCGCGCCGAGCGGGTCGCCACAACCAACAGTTGGAACACGTTTGAAGAACTCCTTCCGGCGATTGCCAGCACACTCAGCGCGACGAATGATCCGCAGCAGGTCGAGGATCTGCTACGCGGCGTTGCCGACCAGACGACCTTCCGGCAAAACCTCTACGTCATCATTGTCGCCGCTCAGCGCCTGTCGCCGCCGATCGGCACTGCGGCCCAGCGCGTCCTGGCCGACCAGCGCGCCGCCATCACTGTCATCCGCGACGCCTACACCGGCCGTTGGGCCATTCACGATTGGTGCCCCCTGACCGAGTGAGGCGGGACTAGCCACGTTCGATTACGTCAGGGCGCCAATGCTCGGCACGGCCGCGATCAGCAGCCGGGTCTGCTCGTGCTGCGGATTGCCGATCACCTCGGCGGCCGGGCCTTCTTCGACGATCAGGCCGTCGGACATGACGCACACGCGGTCGCACACATTGCGGACCACCGCGAGGTCGTGCGCGATCAGCACCAGCGTCAGCCCCAGGCGTTGCTGGACTTCGCGCAGCAGGTTGATGATCCGGGCCTGAACCGACACATCGAGCGCGGATACCGGCTCGTCGGCCAGTAGTACCTGCGGTTCCACCGCGAGTGCGCGCGCCAAGCTGACCCGCTGGCACTGTCCGCCGCTCAACTCGCGCGGATACTGGGCGAGCGCGGCATTGGAGAGCCCAACCTGTTCCAGCAGCTCGCAGCATCGGGCTTCGACCGCAGCACGGCCGGAGACCATTCGGTGCACCATCAACGCCTCGGCCAGAATCGCCCGCACGGTCATCCTCGGATTCAACGAGCCGGGGGCGTCTTGAAACACCATCTGCACCCGCCGCCGGAACGTCCGCCGCGCGGCTGCCGTCATGGCGTGGCAGGAGCAGCCGTCAAAAAAGATCTCCCCCGACGAGGGCCGCACCAGCCCGACAACCGCCCGTACGGTCGTGGACTTACCGCATCCACTCGATCCGACAATGCCCAGCGTCTCGCCGGCGTCGACCCGCCAGGAAACCCCGCGAACCGCCTCGACGGCGCCATAACGGACTTTCAGATCAGACACCGCCAGCATGATGGTCATCTCCCCATTTCGTTTCCATAGGGGATCGGGATACCATAATCGGCATTCAGGCGCTCCAGGGCCCTGAGATAAAGCGGCTTGGGATCGCGGGCATAAAGACCGATCACGTGATACATGCGCTGCCACGCCCAGCGCGTGCGCAACTCGATCTCGCCGGCTTGCGCGTCACGGGCCACATCGAGCTGGATCACCGCGTCGTAGTTGCTGCCGCCCGCCCGTCCGCGCATGTGCAGTGCCAGTTCCCGCACGTCGCCGGCACAACTGCCGAAAAGCTCCAGCGGACGGTCGGCGTACAGGCTGGTCGTCTGTTTGGGATAGACTTCGCTGCCGGAGGCCGCGTCAAACGCAAAGCGGATGTCGTGCATCACCGGCTGCCGGACGCTCGCCACGAAGTCGGTAATCTCCTTTTGCAGCGTCCAGCGGCTGACGCGGTTGAGCCGCGTCTCGCCGCGGTTGCAGTAGGTGAGCATGTCGAGCAGGTAAGTATTGGCGCGCGCATGGGTGCCGAAGCCGAAGATCGAGAGCGCGCCGTCGTTGAGCTTGGTGAACGCGCCAATGATCTCCGTACTCGCCAGCCTCCCAGCCGTCGGCCTGCCGTCCGTCACCATAACCACCACGAGGGGACGCTCCGGATCACGCGGGATCTCGAGCATGCGCTGCAACGATGCGAAAAGATCGGTTTCGCCCGTCGACCGCAAGGCGCCGATGAACGTCCGCGCGGCCGCCCGGTTCGTCTCATTCACCGGCACCCACGCGGGGAAGCACAGCGTGCTCTGGTCGCTGAATGCGAGGACGTTGAAGCGATCGGAGGGGCCGAGCTGGGAGAGGGAATCGGCCAGCGCCAGACGGCTGAAGTAGAGCCGCTCTTCGGCCAGGCTGGCCGAGCTATCCTGAACCAGCAGCAGGTCTTTGGGGAGGACGGGCATCGGCTTGTCGGTCCGCGGCTGGATGGCGATGCGGAAGTAGAGGCGGCCGCCCTCCTGCGGTTCGCGATAGGCGTGAAAGGCGATGGCGAGGCGGTCATCCATCGCGACAAACCGCTGCGCATTTTCCGGCGGTTTGGCGAACCGTTCGCTCAGGACGGCGGCGGCATTCGTTCCGGCCTCGTTAGCGAGGCGTGTCGGACGCGAGGGGCGGGTCGGGTCCGACGGGGACGGCAGATGCCCATCCTGCAGTCCGGCAAAGCCGAACGGCATGTTGGCCGGGCGGAGGCCGGTGCCGCCTTCAAAGCGGCGGGCCGCCGCATCCACGGCAGGCGCAAAGTCCGGCGCTTTCGGACGGCGTTCGACGAGCGACACCTCACGCCGTTTCAGGGCCGCGAGCCGGTTGTCGATCCGCTTTTCCAGAACGGCCACGACATCCTGCCGGGGAATCATCGGCGCCCGCGTCGAAATTGCGTCACGGTAGGCGGATGCTGGCATCGTGTCGGCCACCTGATCCTTGGTCGCGGGTTTCAACGGCGAAGCCAGCTCCGGCTGCTCGGGCTTCTCTCGCGCGGCATCCGGCGCTTGAACCGGCCGGTCTGGCCGCTCAACCGAGGAGGGTCGAAACGGGTCTTGCGGCAGGCGCTCGACACGCAACGGCGGCATCGGTGGAGGCTGTGTCTCCGTCTTGTCCCGCGCCCGATCCGCCAGATCTATGGCGTCCAGGCGCATATCCGCAATATAGGCGAGGATCAGCAGATGCAGTGAAACGGAAAGAATGAGGGCTGATAGCGCAAGAAACCAGTGGCCCTCGTGATAGGAGCGCGGATGAGCGAAGCCCTGAGGAAGGTTCATGGATGGCCCTTCCCTTCCGCCGGGTTCGCGGGAAGTCGCGTCTTCCAGGCTTTGGCTTGCGCGCTTTCGGGATAACGATCGAGCAATTCACGGCCGGCCGCCTCGCTCTCGGCAGGGTGGCCGAGGGCGGCGTGCAGGCGGGCGACATTCTCCAGCGCTGCGGGAACCAGAACAGGATCGTCATACAGCAGAGCGACACTCAAGTAATAGCGAAGCGCCAGCTCTTTTTGGTCGCGGGCTTCGGCGCAGCGTCCGAGACCGGCATAGGCATGGGCCCGCAACCCCTGCCATTCCGGGGCCGCCGTCTTGGCCACCGCCTCGCGCAAACGGGTGTCGGCCTCGTCCAAACGCCCGGCATCGATCAACAGCTCGCCGAGGCGCAGCAGGGTTTCGGGCAGATGCGGTGTGTCGGCGGTTACCGCCGCCGCCTGCGTGTACGCCTCGATCGCCTCGGCCGCGCGTTTCTGCGCCCGCAACGCCCGGCCGAGCAGCGCCAAGCCCGTTTGCGTCCACGCCGGGCCGTGGTTGCCCCCGGCCAGCGTCCGCGCGGCAAGCTCCGCCTCGGCGAACGCGCCGCGTGAAAATTGGAATTCGGCCAGCCAGGTCAGGCGGTCGGGCGGCAGCGCGTCGCGCGTCGAAGCGTCCAAGAGGGGCTGAAAGACCGCTGCGGCCTCCTCGGCGCCCTGGTGCTGCAGCAGCAGCGTGCCGAGCGCCAACCGCGCGTCTCGCGCCCATGTGCCCGGCAAACCGGCCTTGATCGCCGCGCGGAAATCGGCGATAGCGCCGTCGGCGCCGTCGGCCTGTCGCTGCCGCAGCACGCCGCGCCAGTACAGTCCCTCGGCGACGCGCTTGGACGCCGCATGTTCGGCGATCAGACGATCAATCGCGGTGACGGCCTCGGCATCGCGTTTCAGCCGCAGCAGCTCCATCGCGATCTGGAAGCACACCTCGTCGGCGTTGGCATAGGTCTTATAGTCGGCCAGCAGTTTTCGCCAGCGCGCCAGCGCGCCCTCGGAGTCGTCCGCGCGAGAGAGACAGACCCCGGCCGCGTAGAGGGTTTGCGCCGCCTGCGCGTGCGCCGGATAGCGGGCGACGGCCTGTGTGAAGGCGGCGTCCGCCTCGCGCCACGCCTGCCGGTCGTGTTGCAGCCAGCCCATGCGGATCCAGGCGTCGCCCGCGAGTGGGGACTTCGGATGCCCCTCGGCCACGCGTGTGTAAAACGCCACGGACTGATCGGCTTTTTTCAGCGCAGCGGCCGACTCCGCCTGCATCCACAACACGTCTGCGGCCCACTCGGCGCCGGGATCGAACCCATCGGCCGCGGTCAGCACATCGGCGTGGCGACCAGCGCGCGAGAGCGTCAGCAGCGTTTCGTAACGGGCCCGCTGCAGGCGCGGGCTTTTGGGATAATCGCGGATGAACGCCCGGTAGGCGTCGATGGCGGCATCGAAGCGTCCCAGTTGTCGTGAGCCATTCGCGCGGATGTACTGGAACGACTCGCGTTCGTCGGGCCCGCCGCCGTCGGCCGGGATCCACGCCAAGGCAGCCTCAAACAGGGAGGCGTCATGGCACGCCCAGGCGGCGGTGCGGGCGGCGTCACGCGTCCGGGAATCCTGGGGATACTTCTCCCGGAGGTCGGCAAAAGCAGCGGCGGCGGCTTTAGGCTGATCCGAAGACGCGAGGGATTGGCCAAGCTGAAAAAGCGCCTCCGCAGCGACGTGCGGCGTCTGAGCGCGTGCGGCGGCTTCGCGGTAGAGGTCGATCGCGCGCGCCCGGTCCGCCGGCTTGGCCGACTGGGCCAGGGCGTACGCCTGGCGGATCGCCGCAGGCGCGGCAAATTCGCTGGTGGGGAAGCGGGTGCGGATCTGGTCGAAGCGGGCCAGGGCGCCCGCCGCGTCACCGCCGCGTTCCAGGATGTCGGCGAGGGTCTGGAGGACCACCGGCGCGAGGTCTTCGGGCACCGTCGCATCGGACGCGAATGGGGTTAGCAGCGCCGCCGCCTCCGGGAAGCGCTTCTCCTCGGCCGCCAGCAAGGCCCGCTGGATTTGCGCGGGTGCGCGGAAGGCGCTCTTCGGAAACTCAGCCACCAGCCGGGCGTAGGCGTGCTCGGCGTCGGCATTGCGGGTGAGGCGTCGGCAGCTCTCGCCCAGGCGAAACAGCACGACATCGCGTTCCTCCAGATCGGGGTCGGCCGCGAGCACGGCGTACTCCCGCATAGCCTGCTCGTGCAGGCCCCGCGCAGTGAGGGCATCGGCCAGCAACCGGCGGTCGGTCGCTCGGATCACCTCGTCGTCGGCGCCTGCGAGACCGCAGGCACAGAGAGCGGCCGCGCACAGCGCGAGGCGCAGGGCGAGGCGGGGCATAGGCTCATGGCTTCGCATCGGCATCTCCGGTCGCGAACGAGATGTTCCAGATATCGGCCCGCTTGCAGGCGTCGACCACGGTCATCACGTGCTGGTAGGCGGTCGCGCGGTCGGCCCGGACGATGATCGGCTGGCCTGGAAACAGCCGCGCCAGCCGCGTCAGCCGGTTGATCAGGTCATCGGGTCTCAGCACGTTGCTATTGATCGTGACCGTGCCGTCGCGACTCACGTTCACGACCACCTCGCCGGGGAGCCGGTCGGGCAGCTTGCCGCTCTGGGCGGTTGGCAGTACGATGTCCACCTCGTTTTCCCATTGCGAGAAGACGGCGGTCGTGATGAAGAAGCACAGCAGGAGGAACACCACATCGATCATGGGCGTGACCTGGAACTGGGGCAGTTCCGCTGCTACGCGTTTGCGAAAGTTCATCGCTCAAACCTACTTGTCACGGCGGTTACCAGAGCGGTTGAGGCCGCTTCGAGCGCGGCAATCTGGCGGGATGCTCGCCGGCGGAAGTAGGCGTAGGCCACCATGGCGGGAATGGCCACGAGGAGGCCGAAGATGGTGGTTACGATGGCTTGCGAGACGCCCGCGGCGAGCACCACCGGTTTGGCGCTGGCCACATCGGTGGCGACCGATCCAAAGGCCTTGAGCATGCCCATCACCGTGCCGAGCAGCCCGAGCATCGGCGCGATGACCGACAGGTCGAGCAGCAACTGCGTCTCGCCCTGGATGGCTTCGGCCTGTCGGATGCCCTCGGCTTCCACGTCGGCGCGCAGGAGCGCCGGTTCGGAGGCGGTCGTATTGCGCAGGTGGTCAAAGGCCGCCATCGCGATGCGCGCCAGCGGGCTGGAGCGGACCTCGCAGACGCGGCGCGCCGTCGCCAGGTCGCCGGACTTGACGTACATCAGCAGTTCGCTCAACAGGCTCGGCGGCGCCATCTGGCTGGTTCGCAGCGTCCAGAACAGATACAGGCTCAGGGCGAGTCCGATCACCGAACCGCCTGCCAGCACCCACATGATCCAGCCGCCGCACCGCCAGGCCTCGCGGAGCGACATGCCGCTCTGCGGCACCGGCATCAGCACGGGCCCCGACCTTTCGTTGGCGGCGGCGGCAACGACCCCCGCGCCGCTGCCCGTTGCTTCGGCCGTCTGGGCGCGGGCCAGCGGCAGGGCGGTCAGCGTCAGCAGAGCAGCACAGGCGCATAACAGGATCGTTCTTTTCATCAACAAACCTCCAAATCAACAACAAGCCAAAATCAGACCAAATCGGGATAGCCAACGCCGAGCACGCGTGCGAGGGCGGTATGTGACGTCTTCCGGCGCTTCAGCGCGGCGGCGCGGGTGGCTCGGACGCGACCGGCAAGCCACGCGAAATCAAGGCCCGCCGTTCCGCCAAGATGGGTTTTGGCCGCCACGGCCGCATCCGCGTCGGCTGTCAGCAGCTCATCGAGGTGCGAGCGGACGTGGTGGTAGGCGTCGCGGAAGGGCATCCCATCCGCCACCAGTTCGAGCGCCCGGTCGGTGGCAAACACACCCGGCGAGAACGCCTCGCGCAGCCGCTGTTCCCGCACCGTGAGCGAACGGGCCATGACCGAGAGGATGCGCACCGTGGCGCGGGTTGTCGCCACGCCGTCGAGATACAGCTCCTTGGTCTCCTGAAGATCGCGGTTGTAACCGCCGGGGAGCGCCTTGATCACGGCGCAGGCCGCCGTACTGTGGCCGAGAAGGCGCGCCGCCTTGGCGCGGATCAATTCCAGCACGTCGGGATTATGCTTCTGCGGCATGATGCTGCTACCGGTGCACAGCTCGGCGGGCAGGACAAAGTAACCGAATTCGGGCATGGAGAAGAGAATCAGGTCTTCGGCCAACCGCGACAGGGTGAGCATCACCTGCGTGAGCGCCCCCAGTGTGATCGCCTCGCACTTGCCGCGCGCGTTGCTGGCGTAGAAGACATTGTGGTGCGGCGCGGAGAATCCGAGGAGCCGCGCCGTCAGTGCGCGATCGAGCGGCAGCGGCACGCCATAGCCCGCCGCGGAACCGAGCGGACAGCGGTCGTTATACGTGTAGGCGGCTTCGACCGTGACCAGATCGTCCAGCAGCGCCTCGGCGTAGGCCGACGCCCACAGCCCCACGGTGCTGGGCATGGCCGGCTGCAGGTGGGTGCGGCCCACCATCGGCATCCGCTCGTGTTTGCGCGCAAACCGCAACAGGCCGCCGGCCAGTTCGGCCGTCTCCAGGATCAGTCCCAGGAGATGCTCGCGTCCGTGCAGCCGGATATCGACCGCCACCTGATCGTTGCGGCTGCGCCCCGTATGCACGCGCCGCCCCAGATCTCCCAGCGTCTCGGTGAGCCGGCGCTCGACCGCCAGATGGACGTCCTGATCGGCCTCGGTGATAACAAACCGCCCCTCGCGCGCCGCTCGCATCACGCGCACCAGTTCGCCCGTCACGGCATTCCGGTCCTGGCGGGAGATGATGGCAGGCTTGACCGGCATCGCCTCGAGCGTCCGCACGTGCGCGGCCGTCCCGATGCAGTCCCACTCGACCAGTTCCAGATCGAGAACCGGATCCTTGCCGACCGTGAAACGGAGCACATCGGGATGGATCGCCCCGACAATCGTTTTTTGGGTTTGTTCTGGGGCCGATTCCGCGGCCCTGCGCTTGATTTTGATCATACGCTCAATCCTTGTTACGGGCACCTCAGGCCAGAAGTTCCGGCGCGGTGCGCTGGAGGAGGGCGCGGCACATGCGCCGGGCGTCTTCGGCGGTTGAGGCGTGTGCGGCGATGCCGCGCGCGAGTTTGATCGCATCGGCATAGGGGGTTTTGCGGATCGCGTGCTTGACCTCGGGGATGGCGGTCGGCGTCATGCTAAGCGTGTTCACGCCCATCCCCATCAGCAAGACGGCCAGGGCGGGGTCCGCCGCCATCTCGCCGCAGACGCTGACGGGCCGTTTGTACCGCACGCCGGCCTTGACCGTATGGCGGATCAGGGTTAGCACGGACGGGTGCGTCGGCTGGTAGAGCGAGGCGACATTCTCATTCACCCGGTCAACCGCCAGCGTATATTGGACCAGATCGTTCGTGCCGAGGCAGAGAAAGTCGGCCTGGCGGGCCAGAATATGGGCTGTCAGGGCGGCCGATGGAATCTCGATCATGGCCCCCACCGGGATGGACTCCGTGAACGCGACGCCTTCGGCGCGAAGCTCTTCCTTGCACTGTTCCAGGATCGCGTTGGCCGCGCGGAGTTCTTCCACGTCACAGATCATGGGGTACATGATTTGAACATCGCCGCAGGAGCTGACGCGCAGAATGGCACGCAGTTGCCTGCGAAACACCTCCGGCGTCTTGAGCAGATAGCGGATCGAGCGCAGCCCCAGGAACGGATTGGCCTCAGGCTGGACAGACGTGGCACCGCAGACCTTGTCGCCGCCGAGATCGAGCACGCGAATGACCACCGGGCGACCGGTCATGGCGCACACCATGGCTCCGTAAGCCTCGACTTGTTCATCTTCGTCCGGTTCCCGACCCAGTTGCATCCACAGGCTCTCGGTGCGATACAGGCCGATGCCTTCGCTTCCCCGGATCGCCAGTTGCGCCAGATCGGAGGTGTGGTCGGCATTGGCCAGAATGGTCACGCCATGGCCGTCGGGCGTCTCCGCCCGCATATTGCGCGACCGATGCCAATCCACGGAGGCCTTGCGGTGCGCCGCGCAAACCTGCTTGAACTCCGCCAGCTCGTCGGGCGTCGGGCGCACGATGACCGTCCCCTTGTACCCGTCCAACAAGACTTCGTCTCCGGTGCGGACTTCGGATGAGACGTGCTTGAGCCCGACGACCGCCGGGATGCCGAGGGCGCGCGCGATGATCGCGGTATGCGAGGTGGCGCTCCCGCGGTCGATGACCAGCCCCAGGACGCCGTCCCGCGGAAGTCCGACCGTCTGGGACGGGGTGAGGTCGTCGGAGATGATGATATGCGGCTGGTCGAACGCGGTGGGGATCGTTTCCGAGACCCCCATCAGGTTGCGCAGAATGCGACGGCCAATATCTAGAATATCGGAGCTTCTCTCGCGCAGGTAGGCGTCATGCATGGCGGCGAATTTGGCGCTAAACTCTTCAGTCACGCGGTGGACGGCCACCTCGGCGCACGCCGTGCGTTCGCGGATCAGTTTCTCCACGCAGGACTTGAGAAAGCCGTCATCGACCACCATCAGATGGGCGTCAAAGACGCCGGCTTCACTCGGTCCGATGCGTTTGGAGACTTCTTCAACCAGATCGAGAATCTGCTGCCGGGTGACCGCAATGGCCAAATGGAAGCGGGCGATTTCCGCATCGATCTCTTCGGGCGAGATGGTGCGATCGGGGATTTCGTCCAAGCGCGCATGAACCACCCACGCCGGGCCGCTGGCGCGACCGGCCACGGCCGGAATGCCTTCAAAGCAGGCGCCGTCTCGCGGCGGCGGCTGGATGGGAGGGTTACTGTTCATCGGGTATGTCAAATTTGCGTGCCACTAACGCCGACAGTTCGTTGAGCACATCCAGGGCCTGAGGGCCGGTTGCCGACACCCGCAACACCGTGCCACAGGTCGCTTCCAGCGTCATGAGCGCCATGATGCTCCGGCCCGAGACCACGTCGCCGTCCTTCTCCACCTGGACGTCGGCGTTGAAGCGAGCCGCCATCTTGGCAAACAACCCGGCCGGCCGGACATGCATCCCGTATTTGTTCAGCAAAACCAGTTCACGCGTTTCGCGTTTGCCACCATTTGCCTTTGCCACGCTCACCCTCCACTCTCTGCGTGATGACGCTTGATCTGTTCGTCGAGGTCGCGATGCGCCACATGACCTGACAGCTTCAATTTATACTCCATTGCGGCGGTTTCCGCAATATTAACCAGATCTCGCCCCGGAGCCACCGGTATGATCAACTGCGGAATCCGCACGCCGAGCAGTTCGCGGGTGAGGTTCTGCTCCCCGCTACGGTCGATATCCTGCTCGCCCTCTTTCTGCGGGAGGAGGGTGATCACCAGATCGAGCGCCTTCTCTCCGCGGACCGCGGCCACGCCGAAAAGCGCAGGGATATAAATGATACCGATGCCGCGGATTTCCATGTAGTGCCGGGTCACCGCCACCGCCGCCCCGTGGATGACGCCGTCGGAGTCCCGCCGGAGCTCGGTGAGATCGTCGGCCACGAGGGCATGACCCCGTTTGATCAGGCCCAGCGCCGTTTCGCTCTTGCCGATGCCTGCGGGTCCCTCGATCAGGATGCCCAATCCGGCGACTTCGATCATCGTGCCATGCACCTTGCGGCGCGGCGCGCTCAGGTGTTCGAGCAGCAGGGTCGCCTGCGAGGTGAACCGGAGCGTGGTCATCGCGGTCAGGAAAACCGGCACATCCAGCGTGTCGGCCAGTTCCACAGTCTCGGCAAAGGCGGGCAGCCCGCCCGAAAAGATCACACAGGGGATGCCGGCCTGGAACAGGCGCTGCAGCGCGGCAATCCGCCGGGGTTCGGGCATGGCCTCCAGATAGGCGTGTTCGGCGAAGCCGATCAATTGGATGCGCCGGAACGCGAAGAAGTCGTAAAATCCAGAGAGCGCAAGCCCGCAGCGGTACAACACGGGTTCTTCGATCACACGTGCGAGGCCTTCGCCGCCGCCGGCGGCCAGACGCAAGCCGAGCCGTTCGCGGCCGCGTTCAAAAAACGCGCCCACCGTCACGGTGCCGGCGCTGCCATTCGCCTTTCCCGGTTGCGCCGGGGACGTGACGGACGCAGCGCGGGCCGGAACGCCCCGGCGGGGCGGACGCGGCCGGCCGGGACGTCCGGATGGAACAGTATCCGGTGTCGGTTGATCAGGCTTAGCCGTGGTTCGGCTCACGGATGGTGCTCCGTTCGTGATGGGAGTCTGAGACCTTGTCATAATGCTTGCGCAACTGGCGCCACACCTTGGTGTAGGCGCCGTCGGCGGCGGCCAGGAGGTTTTCATCGGACGCCTTGCCGCTCATTTGCGGAACATGCTTGTGCTGCACAATGTATTCGACTTCATACGCCTTGTGCTGCTGGTCCAGGATCACATGGACAAACTCAATTTTCGGAAACTCCTCAAGCAGTGCATCCGCTTTGGCTTTGGCCTGTTCCTGAAGTCCGGCATTGACGGAAACGTGTCGCACAGTCATTTCAATCGGCATCGTGTACCTCTTTTGTTGGACGGCTCGCGCCGCCTGTTGTTACATTCTGAACCCGCGCCCGAGATAGAGCTCGCGGGCCGTTTCGTCGTTGATCAGAAAATCGCTCGTTCCCTCGCGCAACACCCGGCCGTCGAAGACCAGATAGGCCCGGTCGACGATCGAAAGGGTTTCGCGCACGTTATGGTCGGTGATTATAATGCCTAAGCCTTGTTTGCGCAACCCCAGAACGATCTGTTGAATGTCGTGGACGGCGAGGGGGTCGACGCCGCTGAAGGGTTCATCGAGCATGAGCACGGCCGGACGCCGCACGAGCGAACGCGCGATTTCGAGTTTGCGCCGTTCGCCGCCGCTTAAGGTGTAGGCGCGCTGTTTGGTCACTTTTGTCAATTTCAATCCATCGAGCAGTTCTTCACAGCGGTCCGTCCGTTGCGCACGGGTTAGCGGCAGGGACTCCAGAATCGCCAAGAGGTTTTCCTCGACCGTGAGCTTGCGGAAAACCGACGGCTCCTGTGCCAGATAGCCCAGCCCTTCGCGTGCCCGGCGGTAGACCGGCAGGCGGGTCACGTTGCGACCCTTGAACAGGATTTGCCCGCTGTCGGGGCGAACCAGCCCAACGATCATGTAGAACGTCGTGGTCTTGCCCGCGCCGTTGGGGCCGAGCAAGCCGACGATCTCGCCGCAGCGGACCGACAACGACACGCCGTTCACGACTGCACGGTTCCGGTAGCTC